>Ga0315901_10003471_pt1 | contig 20447 bp, 14 predicted proteins | sample LakEriMetagenome_10_FD_203761 | JGI IMG/M metagenome (GOLD analysis project Ga0315901, IMG submission 203761) | Freshwater fungal communities from buoy surface, Lake Erie, Ohio, United States - Buoy 2 MA116 | ecosystem: Environmental > Aquatic > Freshwater > Lake | place: USA: Lake Erie, Ohio... | reverse complement strand
ACAGCCTGCGAGTCAGCGCCGTCGTGTAATACTCAAACTTTTCCGGCTTCACGTAATCGGGCGTCTGCCGGTTCAGCAGCGTCGCGGCCTCATCCACCCAGCCGTCCGTTTGTGCCGGGTTCGTGTGGATGCCGTTCAAAATGAAATAGACGACGCGACGGCTCATGGCGTGGCCTCCTCGCATTCAGGTTCGATCTTGACCGCGACCTTTCCGCCAGATTCGGCGGGATTCGGAATGATTCGGAACCCTGCGGAAATGCGCCAGCTCTTGCCGTCCTTCTCGGGCATTGGCACGATTTGACCGCGTGCGATGTAGTTCAAAACGGTTCGCTCGTCACAGCCCTCGCGCTCCGCTACGTCTTTGGTAGTCAGCCACGTTTTGGCACTGTCCACCATCTCGGTATCAGCCTCTGCGCTGCCCACGTTCACGCTCTGCGTGATGCCCTTGCCGCCCGAAGTGCGCTCAAAAAGCACGCTGATTTGATTGCTGTGCGTCGAGATGGAGCCAGTGACCCACAGCCCCCACAGGAACACGCCCCCGCACATCGAGGACAGCATCAGGAAGGATAACACCGCCATCACGCGCCACACTGTGCCAAATTGCACGGGCGCTTGTGCATCGGTGTGTTCAGTCAGCGGATTGCTCATAGCGCAGCAGAAATGGCAGTTGCAATAGCAGCGTGACCGGCTGTCGTCGGGTGAATGGTGTCGGCTGAAATGTAGCTGGGGGTTGCGAGCGTCAGTGCAAAAATATCCACATACACAGCCCCAACCGCCGCCGCAGCAGCAGACGCCGCATCTGCATAAAGCTGTTGATTGGCTTGTGGCCGCGCTCCGGTATTGGTGCAAAACGGCAACGAGCAAACCACGATGTCAGCCGCGCTCATGCCGCCACTGATGAGCCCGCTCAGAACGGTGTCATAATCCGTGCGGAACTGACTCGAATAAACAGAGGCCGCGTCGTTCGTCCCGATCATGATGACCACCTTTTGCGGCGTCGCCAACAAGGCGTCACCGTAGCGATTCTTGAGTGAGCTACCCGCTGTGCCCATCAATTTCCCCCCTTGAACGCCGAGATTGATTTCTAGCAAAGAAGCCGAGGCCGCAACCAGCGACCCAAAGCGCGCTGTATAGACAGGAGAAGCATTTGACCCTTGAGTGATTGAGTCACCCATAAACACAATGCGACCATTCGGAGCGGAGCGCCGCCCCCAAGCGTATTCCAAAGCGCGAACCGCGCCGCCGAGTGTTCGCTGCTGCGCATCGGTCAAACCTGCGCCCACAAAGGCAAAGCCCATCTTGCCGGTGGCAAAATCGGTGCTGCTATTGAACGCGCTGCGCCAAAGGCTGATTTGCGTTGGAAACGTAGGCGTTTGAGCGTGCGTTGACAAATCTACAATTGCATCGTCGATCCCGCGCCGCTGCCCACTGCTGGTCAGTGAGTAACTGTGAAATCCATTGATCTGACCGGGAACGCAAGTGTTGGCAATCGTCGGCCACAGCCCGCCATAATTGGGGTTCAGAGTCAGCTTAAAGATCGTCGAAACCGGCGTGTCATTGATAAAATTACCATTACCACCGCCCGCGCTGGGTTGTCCAAGCATCGAAACCCCATAGCTAAAATCCGTGTAAGTGCGGGAATAGCTGGCCGGGATGTAGCCCGTTGTCGCATACTTGTTGGCATTGGTAGCGCCCGGACCAAAGCCGCCCGTCATGGAGGCGTCAGCATTGGTCATGTTAAACGTCGTCAACGTGTCTGCGTTGCCCGAGGCGTATTTGAGCTTTACTTTTTGGCCCGCCAGCGTGCTTCCGCCAAAGCAATAAACCTCGTCCAGCAAATCCCACACGCCCCCTGTTTTCAAGGTGTCGATGCACGTATTCAGCGCCGTGGTCTGTTCGCTCGTCAGGCTGTCGCCCGCCGCAACCAATCGCGTAATGTATTCAAGCGTTTCAGGCAAAGTTGAACTGCCGCTTGTCACAAATCGCGGACGCCTGCGCGGGCGGTTAATCCCGCCGAATTTGGCGGAGTGAATCATGATTCGTATTCGGCTTCGATGCTCTTGAGGGTGACTTGCGTGTTCGAGTCATCGGCACGCTTGAAGGAAATCTGGTTCGCGTTTGTGATGCCGTAGAACGAATAGCCTGAGCCGGTCGGAATCTCAAAGGTAGCCGAATCGCTTCCGCGCTTGAACGCAAGAGTTGTGCCGGTCCCATTCAGGACATGAACGGCGTTGCAGATGGAGGACGGAAGCGTAACGAAATTCGTGCCGGTGCCACTGGTTTGAACGGAGGAGAGAAAAGCCGCGTTGGTCATGCGCAACTTCGGGGAAACGGGCGCGGGCGTGTCAAGTCCCGGCTACGGCTTTCTCTAAGCGAACGCTTAGCCAACGCTTAGCGAACGGTAAGCGAACGGTAAGCGAACCGGCCAAGCCCAAGTAAACCCCGGAAAAACTGCGTGACTTTTGGGGCAAACCCCGGAAAAAGTGCGTGAAATCGCGATTGACTTTCCGAAAGGAGATTCACCCGATAGAACCCTACAACGATAGGTTGCTCTCTGGCAGGAGCGTCCGCCCATAAAGCGCACGAACCCAAAGGGGGCAGCGCAAAAAGCCGATCATCTGCCAGAGGTCGGCTTTTTGTTTGGGGTCGTTCTAGCGCCAACACTCTCACCTGAAAAGGAGGTCACTTGGCAAAGACTGATTGCAACGGTGGCTCCCTGACTGCGATTTAAGGAGCCGTAAAATTGACTGCTGCCCGAGAGGCGGCGGAACCCGTTGAGACAACAGCCTGTTATTCTGGTCAACCGTGGGCTGTCTCAGCGCAAGTGCTCGGAAACCTCATGGCTCCGTACACGCAGCGCACGGTTTTTCCTTCACCGGGAGAAACCGTGCCCGTTTCCTATTCACCGAACCGCAGGCTTTTCTACACTGGACAGCTTCGGAATGTCAGGGCAGACTTGCGGCGTGAAAATCTGGCTTACCTTCTGGTTTCTCTTCTGGCTTCCCGTCGTGTTCCTGCTTGGCGCGGACGCGAGCCGGGACACGTTGGACGGAACGATGCGCAAGGGCACCGGCAAGGGCATCATCGGATGCATTATCCTGCTTCCCGGCATTTTCGCCACCGGCTACGGCACCGGATGTCTGGTCACTGGTCGTTTTCGGCGTTCTCCTGCAAGCCGAGCAATTGGCGGATGATGTTCCAGCCCGCGCCCGTCGCCGAGGCTCGACCGCCGAGAATGTTGCTCAATTCCGTAACGACCCGGCCAATGTCGCCGCTGTCGAAGTCGCCTTCGAGAATGGAGCCAAGCGCCGTAAGGGCCGTGGCCGCAGGATTTGAAGCAACTCGCGGTTCAGCGCCAAACGTTTTCTGCGCCAGAACTTCGAGCAACGGCCCAAGCTGCAACGCGCCAGAGAACGGCCCGAGGAGCATTGAGGCCAGATAGCCCTTGAGCGTCCAAATTTCATCATCGTCCGCATCCGTGAAGCCGTCGCGGATCATGTTCCCGATGGTCTGCGAGACGATGGGGATGATGAGATGCCCGAGGATCAGGCGAGACGCGAACTTGTCGCCGTGCTTGTAGGATAGCAGGCTCAGGCCGAAAGCCTGGCGGTTCGCGCTCTGGAAAGCGAAAATGACACGGAGCCAAGGATTGCCGACCGAGTTTTCGAACTGCGATTTCGTCGCCGTGCTGTCGGGTTGCGCCGTCTCCTTGACGATCAGGGTCATTTGCTCGCCCGCGTAGGCCATTGCCTGCTCGCTGTTCAGCCCTGCCGCCAGCCCTTCGCGATAGGATGCGTCATGCGCGACCGCCGCGCTAACGGTCGTGAAAACCGCATCCGTGAACCCGATGGCATACCATCCGCCTTCGAGTGCTCGATTTGGGTATTGGGTCAGGACATCGAGGATTTCGTTCTCGAACCGGCGCTTTTGGTGGGCCTGAAAGGCCTCCCGCATCTCGGGATCATAGTCATTGATGCGGCGTTGCACGGAGTCGCTATTCCACGCCTCGCGGAGCGAAATCGAGGAACTACCCGAAAGCACCCGGCCAAGACTGCGCGCATAGCTGCCGAGGCCCACCTTGAAGGCGCTACCGAGCGCGGCGGTTGCTTGCTTCAACAGAACCCCGACCTTGAACAATAGGGCCGACGCGGAGGCGGCGCTCCCCCATCGCTGCATCAAGTCGCCGCTCAGGGTGTTCATGATGGCGTTTCGCTGGCCGGACTTCTCCAGATCGTCAATCCAACGCATCATTTGCGCGCTCTTGGCCGCTCCAAGGTTGGATTCGACGGCCATGCGAAAGTCGCGATGGCCCACGACGGCGCGCATTTCGGCCAACGGTTCAGCCCATGCGATGTAGTGCTCGACCTGAAAGGCATTGCCCCAATAGTTCGCCAGCGCATCGACGTTTTTAGGCGGTCCAGTCGGAGACGAGACGCGCGTTTTTGTGAAGCCCGCCGCCATGCCGCCCGCCATGTTGTCAGCAGTGAGGGCAACGCTGCCGTCCTTGCCCATGTTCTCGACTTGGCGCATGCCGCCGTAGGCCTCCACGCGCGGCAGGTTGACGCCTCGCAGCTCGCGGAAAACAGGGTTGATGCGGTCGTATTGCTGGCCGTATTTTTCGAGCAGCCAAGCGCGGATTTTCTTGGCTTCTGGCGTCAGCCATTTCTCCGCCTTGGCCTGCCACTCCTCGCCGTAGCCGTGAGAGGCCAGCCATTCGCGGGAATCGAGGTCTTGAAACCAGAGCGTAAATTGCACGGCCTGCATTTGCGAGAAGGTGCCGAGCGGCGTTCCCTCTTGGATTCGCTGCAATTCCCAAAGGCCGCGCAGACGTGCCGTTTTGCCACCCGAAAACGTGCTCTTGAGCAGCCTCGCGAACTCAGCGCGTCGCGCCTTCATGGCGTCTTGCTCTTGGGCGTCGGCCTCCAAGATGGAGCGCTGGACGGTCTGGTAAAGGTCGCCCTCCCCGAGTAGCGAGCGGAAAAAGCCGCTGGCATCAAGGCCGGTGTCGAGGTAGTCCGACGCCAGACGCTTGAGGTCGGAAGGACTGCGGGCCATTTGGCCGCGCACCGAATCTCCCGTTGCGGCACCGCCGACCAACGCAATGCCCTTTGTGCGCCATTCTTGACGACGCTCGCGACGAGCCGCCATCTTTTCGAGATGGGTCACGCGACCCTTGATGTACTGCTCCTTGGCGGCATCGACCGCAGCCATGATTTCAGCGGCGTTGCGCGGTGCCTGCGCGTCCGTGCTGTAAAGCGTGCTGCCGAACGTTTGAAGCACCGTAAGGCGAATGTCCTGCAAGGTCCGGGCCTCGTCCAAATCCGAGACTTCGCGGCCCAGCCATGCAGACAGACCCGCAAGCTGCGCGGCGGTAACGTCGGCCTCAAGTGCCTGCTCTGCCGCAACGATAGCCTCGTCTGCTTTCTCGGGCGACATTTCCGCCGCCGACTCCGCGAGGGCAAACCATGCGTGGAACTCGGGGCCAATCTTGCCTTGTGCCTTTTCGCCGGATTCGTTCTTTGGAGCCGCCTTCTTGAAGAGTCGCGTCAGTTCGGCGCGGCCTTCCTTCTTGAGATACTTCTCAAGCTCGCGGTTCATCTTGTCGATACGGCGTTCAATTTCGGCCAACATGGCCTCGTCGGTCGCCAGACCTGCGAGCTTCACGTATCCGCCCACACGGGCGCGGACTTCGGGCGGAGCGGCGGCGAGGATGCCGTCCAGCGTGCGAAGGGCTGCTTTCAGCATGTCGCGTTGCGCCTTCGGGCTTCCGGCTGTCTTGCGGGCCTGATTTGCCCAGGCTTCCGCCTCCGCCTTGGCTTCTGCCTTCGCGGCTTTCTGCGCGTCCTTGTAGGACTGCACGGCCTCACGATGCGCAGCCTTGTCTTTGCGGGTCGCTTCGATGCGCTTCCCGAGTTCAGCCCAAAGCGTGTCCGTGTAGGCGTCAGGGATTAGGCCTTGGTCGCTCATGGCCTGCGCCATTTGGTCCGGCATGATGCCTGCGCCCTTCGAGAAGAAGGAGGCAGGAAGCCACGGCTGGCCGTCGTAGTCGCCGCTCTTGGCCTCGACCTTGCCGGAACGCTTCGCCGTCGTGAACGACATGAGCTTGCCGAAGTCCAGCATGGCCGAAACGAGCGTGTCATCTTCGAGCGCGGACGGCTCAAATTCGAGCGTCTGACGTGCATTTTCGGAAAGGCCATCGAGATAGGCCTTCATGCGCCGGTCGAAGCCGTCAGCCTCGCGGAATGCCTGCTCTTTGCCGATGTCCTTAGCGGTGCGGATCACGTCACCTTTGGCGATCCACTCGGCACCGAGACGCAAAGCTCGCTCTTTTGCAACCTGCGCGATGGCAAGGCGCAATTCCGGTTTGGCCTGAAAAAGCGAAAACTTGGCCTCCATGCGGGCGGCAAAATCGCCGGGACGGAGGGAAAAGGATTGACCTACATTTGCGCTAGAAGGTCCGCTTTTGCGTCCTTGTCGAATTCCAGATCGAACACTTCTTTCGGAGTCAATTGCTTGCCCAAGATTTCCTGCCATCCCTGCCTCGCTTCCAACAACACTGGAACCCACTCTTGCCCATTCGGGTGGAGTGATTCCCAGTTCAAGGATTCGAGATCTAGCAGATTCAGCATCTGGTGAAGATTCCCAGATATCGACAATCTTAGCAACAAATTTTTTGTTGCGCTTCATGGTGTCTGGAAACAATCCACGAATTGCCTCCCAGGTGATGGACTGCATCTGACGCGGGAGAACGCCACGTTCTGCTGCTGCCTCACGGAGTGCCTCATGAAAAAGCCAATATAAGCCAGAGTTGCCACCTCCAGCCATGCCAGCCTCGCCAAAGTTTAAAGTCGTTAAATATGCACTGCCCCCCATCGGAAACAAAACCGCAGCATTGACTGCATGAGTGTCCACAGTGGCATCCCCAAAAGGAGATGTTGGTGAAATGATGTTGTTGTAAAAATTGCGAATCTTATGCTCAGTTCCAAGTGTCTCTGAAATGTTTTCAAGACTGCCATTCTCGTAAATGGAAATAGCTTTCACGATAAAAGCGTAGGACTGCCAAACCATTTTCTTGTTTGAACCATCAAGGTTTTTCCGCACTCCCATTGATTCACCTTCGGGAGTTAGCACATCATGCGTCAAACCGTGAACGTGAGTAGATAAAAGCCTAACCGCAACCGCCGCCAATTTCCTGCCACCTTCAGACTTGTCCGTTAGCAAATCAGCAATGGTGCGACCATCAATGAATTTGAGCGCATCATTGAGATACTTTCCATTCTCGGCAGCATTGACCATTTCATCAACTGCTCCGCGCATCCCTTTATTGGTAATTACAGTGTCCTTGTAGTTTGCCATGATGTCAGCAAACCGCTGTCCCATTGCTACATTTTGGAACCAATCTTTCATCGGGCTGAAGACTGCAATAATTGCAGACGACTGCTCAACGGTCAGATTATATGAATCACGAATTCTTTCAGCGATTAGTCTTGCCCCATCATACCAGTGAGTTGATCTGACAACGTAATCCGGCGATAACTTTTCAAAAGCATCATAAAGCGCCAAAAGATTTCCCTTTTGGAAAGCGATGAATGCTCTCATCCTCTCTGTTGGGTCGGTCAAGTCCGTGATATATTTTGGAAGGGGGACGCCGTCGATAAATTGGGTTAGCATTCCCATCTGCTTTTTCAGTCCCTTTGGTGTCACCGTGGCAATTCCGTTGTTGGTGTCTTGCGTGGTCGGTTTGACTTTACCTTGCCATGCTGTCCCAACTCGACTGCCGTCGTTAATTGGATCTTCTTTAGCGATGCCATCAAAACGAAACCGAGCATCAGCTGAAGAGACGGCGCGGATGGAGAAGGTTTCGCCCTCAAATTGTGGAGTTTCTCCATTTGCCCACCGTGTCAGCAATCCATTCACCTTGCCCCACTTGCCGCCGTTTAATTGCATCGAGGAACGATTTCTTGCGTCATCCTCAAGGTCAATATATGCGCCGTCCGCAGCAACAACAATGGATTTAAGGGCCGATGCCTGAGCAGCAGTGATTTTGGCTCGACTGTGCATAGAAATCATGCCGCTGTTAGCATCTACGCGCACGGCTCCGAGCCGGAGAAAGGCAACCATTGGTTCCCATGTCTCTTTATAACTTGGCATATCCTGCCATTCAATTTCGCGATGATCTACTCCGCGTTGATCCTTCATCCAATCGCGCCCGCCTGTTGGCCTAAAAATCAAATCCGGTCCTTGCTTAAAATCGCCTGCGTCTGCACGTCCTGAGAAATCAAGCATTGTTCCATCCGGCAGAATGTAACCAGCCTCATAAATGGACCGAGTTACACCATGACGTTTTTTTACTTCGGCGAAAATATCGGCGGCAGGCTTGCCCATGATACTATCAGCAACTTTATTTTCCGGCGTGATGATCTCGCTCGCCGACAAAGAAAACGTCTCGCCATTCGGCCCCGGATTCTCGGGCGAATAGCCGGAAGTATCGACGGCCTCCGCCGCGATGGCGTCCGCCTCTTTGGTCGCGCCTGCATCGTGCTCAAGCTGCGAACTGCCACCCGTGAGAGCATCAAAAAGAGCATCGTATTCGCCGCCTAGCTTGCCTTCTTGGCGTGCTTTGGCGAGCTTCGAGGCCGCGCGCAAAACAGCGACCAAGTAATCCCGAAACATCTTGAGGATAGCGGCAAAGGCCGACTGTTCGCGGTCGTTCAGATTCAAGGACTTGGAAGCCGATCCGGGCGCAAACCATTTACCTTCTTTCATGCGTCCAAAGACATCCGCAACAATGACGCGGGAAATAGCCTCGATGAGAGGGCGCGGAGCGGTTTCCGATGAAGCGGCGATTTCATCCCATGTCGAGCCTTCGAGGAATGTTTCGCCCGTGGCCTGTTCGACGCCTTGAATGATTTTCGCCAAAGACTCGCGGCGAAAAACGCCCGTCGTTAGACCGTGCTTAACTCGACCTTCTAGGGGTTCCTCCAATGCGGTCAGGAACGCGGCTTTGTTGTCGGCCAGATTGATTGTGCTGCGAGAGACGCCGCCCGCCGTTTCGTTGCGCCCAAGAATAACAGCGGATTCGACATCTTCCCGAAAGCGCATAGCCCGCTCGCTGGGGTTATCGCCAAAAACCTCGCCCGCAATGGCACGAGCTTCCGACATTGTGACGCCCTTGATGATCCCGCCAGCAACCGCCGCCTCCATAGCTGTCTCAGCCGTCAGGGTGCCTTCGCGAACGTTGTCGCCCAGCGTTTCTTCTTGTGGCCTCAAGGTAGAGGTTTCTTGAAGGTCGCCAAACTTGCCGCCTAGCAGGCGATCCGTTAGCTCAGTCGCGAGAAGGATTTGCTTTTGCTCCAAGTCATTCATGGCAGCGGTCGCGACTTCTCGCGCCTCTTCCCATGTCGCAAACTTGGCCGTCTTGCCGTCGCTCGTCACCGTCCAGCCGTCCGCATCGCGGGCGAGGGTCGGCATGGCGCCAAGGCGTTCAAGCTCCGCCGTCGCGCTGGCGAGGTCGTTCTGGCGCTGACTCATGGCGTCCTGATATTCGGCGGCGACTTCGGGCGAACGACGGCCCCAGGCTTCTATGAGCAGACTTTGCGCCTTCGCCACGTCGCCCGCTTGTGCGGCCTCGCTGATGGCGGCGCGATCCGTCTCCACCACGCCAGCGGCCCCGAGTTGGTCGTTCCACGTCAGCAGTTCTTTCGCGCCGCGATACTCGTTCACGGACGCGGCCCCAATGCCGAGGAGCGTCAATGGAAGCAGCCCAATCGCCACATCGGCGCGGCCCTTCCAGAAGTCGCGAGCCTCCGCCGCTGCATCAAAGCCTGGAGCGTCCACCCGCAGGGCTTCGATGATGGCAGGCGTTGCGATGTCCTGCGCGGCCTCGACGACGTTTTCAGACGCGAACGAGACGCCACCGCGAGCCAAGGCGCGCGCCGCAAGCTGACGCGTGAACGGCTGCGAAACGAGGCTCTTGATACCGGGCAGCTTGTTGAGCGCCTTCACGCCCACGTAATCGAGCGCCGTTTGAACGGCAGCGGAAACGCCAGCGACGAGCTTCTTGTCCGCGCTGGTCATCTGCGGGTATTTCAAGCTCAGATCGTTGTATTCAATGTTCGTGTAGGCATTCCAAAGCGCCGGAGCCGCAAGGCCGCGAGTTCCAGCCATGAGGCCCAAAGCCGCGCCGCTGGTTCCAATAGTCGAGGCAAAGACGTTCGGGATAGGGTCGGCAATTTCGCCAATCTGCCGGATTTCGTTCTGGACTCGCAGACGCTTCAATTCTCGCTCTTTGGCGTCACGGATGAGCTTTTGGGCCTCTGCATCAAGCGTGACGCGCACGCGGTCGTCATCGACCGGCATACCCCCAAAGCCGCCCGGTCCTGCCATCGTGGCCGAAAGCTCCGCCGCATCACTGCGAAACAGCGAATCGCGCACATAGGCGCGGGCCTGTTCAGCAGTCTTGATTTCGCCAGAGGCCAGCACTTCGCCGGACGAGGGCACTAATTCAATCAGACGCTCCATGCGTGGCTGATCCATCGCGGCGCTTCGAGCCAATCGGCCCGCTGCCTCGCCGGTCTGTTGCAGGAACTTACCGGCAAAAAGATCGTATTTGCCACCCTTCGACTCCTTGACCTTCTCGCTGCCCTTTTCGGCCTGCATGCGCAGAGCCGCCAGCACAAGACGGCGCTCCGTTCCGGGCAGGTCGAGAAGCCTTTCGTTCAGCGGCCCGAGGTCAACTTGCCCGCCGTCCATATCGGACGCGATGGCATCGGAAAACTCGCGGATGAAACCCGCGTGCCTGCTCATGACGGCCTGGGTCTGCTCGTAGGCCGAAAGGAACGCCTTGGCGTCAATCTCATTATCGGTGTTGCCTGCCGCCTGCGCGCGGACTTCGGCGAGCTTTTCAAGGCTCCCCATGCCCTCGACGGCAGCGCGGAACCCTTCATTCAGGGAACGCTCCTGCACGTCGCGCGCGGCCTTCTGGCCTTTCGCGATCTTGGCGGCATGCTGGTAAAAGGCCGCATCTTCGAGGCCTGGTTCAGCGCCGGACTTGGCCGCGAAGTCGTCGCGGAAGAACGGGAAGGCGCGAGAAACTTCCTCCGCCGTCTTGCCATACTGGCGAGCCAAGAAGGCCGTATTGACGACCCGCGCCCGGTCGGCATCGGGATTTGCCGAAAGACGGAGGCCGGTCGAGAACGACGGCGAGGCGGCATCCACATTCTTCAAGTCGTCGAACAGGGAAAAATAGCGGTCCTCACCTTCGCGCCGTTGCTGTTCGGCGGTCGGGAAATCAGGCAAACCGTATTCGCGTTGCTGCTCCCGATACCGGCGCAGCACGTCAGCAGCACGCGCTTGGTTCTCGGGCGTCATGGCGTCGACACCTTGCGCCAGCGCGAAGGCTTCACTCTCAAGGATTTGGGGCATGCTTTTTCAGGATGTCGTCAAGGTTTGGCGGCGTCGATCCTGTGTTTTCAGGAAGGAGCAGCAGGGCAGCGGGCAAGACTTCGGAGGCAGCGCGGGAATTGATGGGCGCGCGAGCCAGCGAGGAGATGCGTGAAAAGACTTCTTCGGAGGTCTTGAGCGTTCCGGCCTTCACTTCGCGCGTGATCGTCTCTTTGATTTCGGCGACCTTGCGCAGTACTTCCGTTTTCTTGGCCGCATCCTCCTCGAAAACCGGCTCCTCCTGCGCGGGTTGCTGCACTTCCTTGACGCCAAAAAGACCGTCACGCTTGAAGAACAAGCCCTCCTTTTTGCGATACAGCGGCTTGCCGGTTTCGTCCGTTTTGGCGACCTTGAAGGCTCCAAGAAGCTGCTCATCAAAGGCCGCAGAATCGAGCGCCTGAAAGGCCTCCGCCGTGCGGACTGCCTCGACACCGCCAGAAGCAAAGCGCGCATCGTAGAGGCTGCGCAGGTGGTCGAGATGCGGGCCGCTGAAATTCGCTTCAAGAAAAGCCTCATACTTGGCACGCTCCAACGGCGCGGCATTCGAGGGCATCGAGCCAATGGCGGTGATTTGACGCTGAAAAAGCTCCTCGTCATTTGAGGGCTTCGAGGTCGCGAGCGTGACAAGCTCTTGCCGGTCGAGGTCCGTCAAGGAGGCGTCGGCCTTGAGTTCGTCGGGCGAGGGCAAATCACCAACACCGATGCGACGGCGGAACGTGTTGAAGCTATCGGTGCGGTTCTGTTCCTCTTGCCGGTCGGCCATGGCGTTAATCTTGAACCGTTGCAGGTCCGAGATGCGAGAGGCCTTAACGCCCTCGTCGGCCAACTCTCGCGCCATCGCGGGGTTGGTCGTGGCCATCATGGAAAGCTCCTCGAACTCCTTTTCCGCCGTCTTGGTCTTGAGGGCGCGTGTCGCATCCTGCCGCATCGCCTCTGCCTGTTCGGGAAAGATCGTGCCGGAAGTCTCCAAAAGCGTGATTGCCCCAAGGGCGCGGTCGGCATCGCCGCTCTCAATCGCGGCGTTAATGGAATTTTGCCCAGCCTGCAAGGCGCGCGCGGCGGTCTGCTTTAAGGCCTGCTCCTGAACGCGGCCCGTTTGGTTTGTGGCCCAGCGGCCCACACCCTGCGCGAGCGAGAGACGACCATCCGCCGAAAGCCGACGCTGCCCGTTCCGCTTTTCGAGTTCGCCGGAAATTTGCTGCCACTTCGGGAGCCAGGTCTTTTCGTCCGGGCTTTGGGTCTGGAAAACCGCAAAGTCATTCGCGGCCTTCTGCATGTCCTGCTCCGCTTCGAGCAGTTCGCGGGCGTCATTGACTCGCGTGTACTCCGCGAAAACACGGGCACCACTGGCCCCGAGGCTCATCAAGCCGCGCCCGATGTCATCGGTAGGCGCGGCGATGCGGGCCGTTTCCAGCGGTTGAACGCCGGATTGCAGTAAATCAGTCTGGCCGTTGCGGTATCGGGCACTCATGATGCTTTGCGGGGATAGTTGCGAGCCACGCCGTAGCCCATTTGCGCAAGCTGGCCGACGCCTTCGATGAGTAGGCCAGTCCCGCGTTGCTTGAGTGCCGCGACGCTTGAGGCCGCGCCGTAGCGGGCATCTGTGGCTTGGTTGGTCAACGCGCGGGTCGTGAGGTCGCCGCCGTATTGGGTATCAGAAAGCTCGCGCTGTTGAAGCGTCAGCGTCTCGGCCATGATGGAGAGCGGCGAGCCTCCGCCCGTGCCGCTCAAGGCCATGCGGGCCGCCTGCGTGGCGCGTGCCCCCGCCTGATTCTTGGCCGTGCGGCGCTGGTTCTCGGCAAGCTCGATTTGCTTCCGCTTGGCCTCGTCCTCCGCCGCGCGCGCCTGCATGTCGCCCTCGATTTTGGCGGCCTGCTGTTGCTGCTTGTTGGCGTAAAGGCTCATGCCCAGTCCCCCGATGGAGGCGGCGGCGCTTAGTCCTGCAAAAATGGGTGCGAATGCCATGGCTTATTTCCCCTCCACTTCATGAATCAAAATGTATGCGAGCAAGTTAAAAGGCACGGGATCGGCGCTGCGGAATTGCAGTTCGATGGAGTCCTCCCAATCTGCCGGGACGTGGCTCGAAATGCGCTCTGTCCTGACTGTGAGCGCCGGTTCGTCGGCCTGTTCGCGCTCGTAGGGGGTCGAGTAGTCCAGTGCCGTCCAGTCGCCGCCCGTGCGGAACTCGCCCCCAATGGAGTTGTAGAGGCAGGCAATGAGCCGGTTTGGACGCCAGTGCCGCCCCTGCCCGGTGCCGTCATCTAGCACGACTTCAAGGCGCATCGGTCGAAGCGTGGCCTCATAGGCAAGGCCCACGATGGCCGACGTGGCAGCGGTCGAGAGCGTGACGGCCCCGGAGGAAACCGTTTTCGTCTCGATCCGGGCACCATCGGCCCAAATCTTGACCTCCTTGCCTTCGAGGTGCGAAAGGCCCGTGATGGACGTTCCCGAGGGCGTGACCTTGAGGCCTGAATCCACATAGAAGAAATCGCTCGCGGTGTCGAAATCGAAGTCCTGCGCGGTCGGATAGAACCTTTCGACGTTGCGAACCGTCGCGCCGTTGATGGTCCGACGCACCACGAACCACACTTCATCACGTCCATTGTCTCCGTAGATGGTCGCGACGCTCTCGAAATAGCCATCCGTGACGTGGCGATGCCATGCCGTGACGTTCTGGCGTCGGTCGTAGGTGAAGCCGCAAAGCTCCCCGTCGCCATTGACGGCCCAAAGGACCGAATCGGGCATGGCCGCAAAGTCCATATCGACCAAGCCCGAAGCGCCCAAATGTTCGGCAAATTGCAGCACGTCAGACCCGCTCCAAGCGTCGCGGCTGAAATCGTAGTTGAACTCATGGAGGCGGCGCGCACTTCGAGGGCACCAAAACAAGGCATCGTTCACCATCTGCGGCGCAAGCGGCGCGGAGCCGTTCCGGGTTGTCAGGCGGGCGCGCATGTTGTCGGCAGTCAGCACCGAGTCGGATTCGCCGCTGTTGATGATCCACTCCTCCCCGGTCGTCCCGATAACGAGATTCCGGCCAAGCGAGGCCATCCACTCGATTTGATTTGTCTCGACGCTCGAAAGCGTAATGTCGATGCCGTCGTCATCTTCCGGGCCGGTGAAGAAATTATAGAAGTCATCGACGCGGCTAGACCATGCCCGCGAGGCGTCGCCCGACACACCAGCGAACCAAAGGCGCGCCTCATGGAAGGCCACGGCGCGCGGGTAGTTGGCCCCGAAGGCTCCGCGATACCAATTCCGATTGTCCTGCGTCAGAATCTCGCAGGGCGCGAACGTGATGTCTGGCAGCACAAAGGAGGCCGTGACCTCCGTGGCTGAAACATAGGAGTCGATCTTGACCAGCGCCGTCACGACGCCGGTAGTCGCTTCGATCAAAAATCCTTGGTCGCGCGCCGTCGAGGTAATGCCGGGTTCCCACCGAATGCGGTAATAGCCGCCCGTCGAGGGGCCGTTGTAGGTCGAGGCAATGTTGCCGTCTGCCGGGTTCTTGAAGCCCCAATGGCGAACGCGGTCCCAAGTGCTACGGTCCTTGCTGAACTCAAGATACAGCTCTCCCTTGACGCCGCCGTTCAGATAGCCGGAATAGTTCGTCGTTGTGATGGTCGAGCGAATGAGCGCGTCACCGGCAATGAACATGGGTTCCGTGACGTGCGTTGCGCCAGCCGTGTGATTGGTGGACAGGAAAAGCGAACGCTTCGAGCATCCTACGTCGATGCGGAAATACGTCCCGACATCGGCAGCGGAAAAGGTCGAGGAACTGGCAAAGAGGCGAAGATTGGAGTCACCGACCGCGAGCCAGTAGGTAGCCCAGCCGGAACCGGAGCCGGGTCGAGGATTGGCATTGTAGCCAGAGCCAGCAATCAGGCCCGCCGTCGAGAGAATGCAGACATAGCGCGTGCCGTTCACGTCCACCATATCGGCGGTGTCGTGGTCGTCGTCGCGCACCCAAGGCCCGCGAGGCTTAACTGCTTTCCAGCGCGAGGCCGCAAGGTCGGTCGCAAACGTGCCGGACGTGTGGGCCGTTGCGCACATATACAGCAGGCCGCTTTCGAGGCGAACTTGCCCGACCGTGTAGGCCGTCGAGGTTGCCCACGCAGAAACGCCCGGTTGAATGCGGATCGTCGTCGTCGTGTCGTTGATGTCCGACATGGGCGGGAAGTCGAACGGGAACACTTCAAGGGTCCAGCTTGTCTCCGAATTGCGAGAAAGACGGCGCGGAGCATGCGACGGATGCACAAGGAACATCACGTCGTTGATCTGGCAGAACTGCACCGCTTGAAGCTGCGCAGCCGTGTAGGGGGATGCGATTTCGACAGGCGTTCCACTTGTAATGCGCGTCATGGCAGAGCCGCCTTTCCAAAAGCGCATGTAGCTATCCCCCATCTCGATAACGTAGTTGGTCGAGGTCGAACGCTTGAAGGGAATCAAGCGCGTCGCCGTCGAGGAGGTCTTGACGGCCCCGCCGTATTGCAGGCCGGGACGCTTGAACGCTCCGCCGTAGGGCCGCACAACGCAGTTTTGAAGCTCGCGGCAACCGTCGCGGTAAATGGCCGCATCGGGCCGGGAGTCGAGCAGGGGCGAAAGTTCGCCGCCATTGAAGGAAGCCTGAAAGGTTCGGGTTGCGATGCTCATGCGAAGCGGGCGTTGTGGAGTTCGCTTTGCGTCGTGCTCACGTCAGTATCGCCCTTGCCCTCGCGCGCATCACGTCCGCGTGCATTCGGCAGCATGAGCCGTTCATAGGTCTGGCGAAGCTCCTGCGAGCGTCCAGCCGGTCCAGCGAGGTCTTGCGCCAGATACGAGGCAAGGAGCGTCGAGAGCGCCGCCACGAACTCATGCGGATAGGTCGAGGTTGTTTCGTTGCGCCACGTGTAGGACACAAAGGCCGTTTCGAGGTCGCAGAAGATGAAGCCTGATTCGACGCGAAACGGTTCCGTATCGTTCTCCTCCATGTCGCGGTCAGGGTCATCAAGCACGCGCCGGACCTTGACGCAATCGGACGGCAGCGCATGGCGATAGTCCCAGCCGAAAGCCGGGATTTTCAGGAACGTTCCGCCGCTCGAATAGCCGGACGCATAAACGCTGTCTTGCAGGTCGAAAACGTTGTCGTCGATCCGCGTCACAAAGAACGACCCGACCGCGCAAGGTACATCCTCAATCGCAACTCGGTCGTCAGTCACCAGACCGTGCGAGTTTTTCGTGACTCGGACAACGCCGCCATTGTTGGCAATGGACGTGATGGCCGTGCGCGTGACTTTCAGGCGCGTGCGTTTCGTGGCAAAGTTCCAGTTCTGCGCGCTGAGAGCTTCATTGAGCGCCAGTTCCCAAAACTTCCGGCCACTCACGGCCTGCGGGGTCGTGTCTGTGTCAGCATTCGAGAGCGATTTACCGCCGATAAGGCCTAGAGCAATGTTGAAAATGTCAGTCTTGGTCATGGTTCGTCTTCAAAGAAATGCGGGAGCCGCCCCAACAAGAAAGGACGGCCCCCGCTGTTTTGTGCGCCACTGCATGCGCCTCGCCACACCCGAAGGGCGAATGGTTTAACCGAGCGTGTAAACGATGTGCCACACCTGCGTGTGCGCGGCGGCGCTCGTCACGGTCGTTGGAGTCGCGATGAGCCAACCGGCATCCGTCAGCTTGTAGGGCGTCAGGAACGCGGCACCTTCCGTTCCTTCGGTCAGTTCTTTGCGGCCCGCCGAGCCACCGAGCGCAAGCCCGGAAACATAGCGGTCGTCGTCGCTGGCATCGCCGAGCTTGAGCGTGAGAGCGTCGCCGGGGTCGCCATAATCGACGGAGATAAGAGACGGCACCAACCGCGCGCCTTTGGGAAGGCGGCAAAGATAGATGGCGTCAGAGGTCGTTATGGACGACGCGACGGAAACCGTAACGTCGAGATACTTGAGATCGCCGCCGTAGGCCGGGAGCGAAGGAGACTTGGACTGATCGGAAAGGGCCGAGTTTTGGGCCGTTGCGAGGTCGGAATAGATGGTAGCCATAGGAAGAGAAAAAAGGTGAAGGTTTGAGGAAAAGGGCGCTTCCCAAAAGGAGCGCCCCGAGATTCATCACGGCTCGTTGCAGTAGATGCGGACGACGCCTTTGTTCTTGGCGCGAACGGCACCCATGCGCTTGACGGCGCGAAGCTGGGTCTTGTGCGACTTCGCAGGAAGCACGTCGATGTGGACGTGACGTTCGAGGTCAGCGAAGCGGACGCCGGACTTGTGCCAAGCCACGACCTTGCGGACGTTGCTCGCCACGCTGAGGCGCTGAGAAGGCACCCAGGTAAAGCCCATGAAGCGGTCAACCTTGCCGTCCTTCAACGCCATAAAGTCGTTGTAGTCGCGGCTGGTGACTTCGGTGATGCCAAGGGCGTCGTCGAGCTGACGCGCACCGTAGGCGAGGTAGCGTTCCGACTCGGGCACTTCGGCGAGGTCGAAGAGGCGCTTCGCATAGCGGAGCTTGCCCATCGTGAGGCCGGAATCAACCGTCGAGCCGGAAGGCACGTAGTTGACCGCGATGGATTGCGCCGAAAGGAAGGCGTCGGAATCGGTGCCGTTTTCGCCGATGTAGCGCGTTGCGTCCATGGCCTCAATAATGAGGTCATCGGCGCGGCGGTTTTCGGCGGCGGCAGCGGACATGATTTCGTCCGACTGCGGGAGCGTGATTTCGCCGAGTTGAACGGCGTCGTCTTCGTCCCAGCTTTTGACGAACTGGAACTTGCGGCGGAAGAGCCAATACTTGAAGCCGGTGGAGTCACCGTCGCCAGTGTCGGCCTTGCGGTCAGTCACTTCGGACATCTCGGTTTGGTCGAGTTCGTTGAACCACTTGCGAGCGCCGGTGAAGGGAGAGGCCGTGACGGCACCCTTCATGCGGGAGTTCATTTGCTGGTAAGCCTGCTCCCAGTTGGTCGCAAACTCGGTTTTGTAGAATGAGGGGATTTCAGCCATAAAGGTGAAGAAAGAATGAGAGGTTGATTGCCTTGGCGTGTCCGGTGCCTTTGGCGTTCAAGCTCGGTCTTTCGGTTCCCCGCGCGAAGCGGGCCGTCAGCCTTGCTTCGCGATTGCCTCTCTTGTCGTGTGAGAGGTCGCTTGGACAACGCGACGGAGTGAAACACCCGCCGCGTTGTCAAGCGTCCATCATCACAATTTTTCGCCAAGCAGCGCGGCAATGCGAGCCTGCGCGGCCTTCTGCTTCTCAAGGCCGTTCTTGCCCTGGTAGTCGTCGCCCTTGCGGATTTGGTCGGCCTGCTCGCGAAGCGTCGCCTGCGCGCCGTCGCCGCCGAGAAGTTTATCTTCGCGCATGAGCTTCGAGGCCGAATGCAGGAGCCGGATCATCTTCGCGTTGCTGCCCACTTCGGGGTCGGTGATGTCCACGCCCAGGAGCTTCGCGGCCTTGACGGACTGCGCCAGATTTTCCTCGTAGCCTTGGCCCCATTCCTTTTTCAACGCCTCGGTCTGCTGTGCAACGTAGGCCTCTGCGTCCGTGCCGTTCTTTTGGGCCGCCGCTTCCTGTGCCGAGAGATTGAGCGCCACAAGGTCAGCCAGCGCGGCTTTCGGCAGGTGATGTTTGTGACCGATTTCCGCGAGCTTGCCCGCGAGTTCATCGCTCCACTCGGCACCCGCAGGCAGCTTTTCAGGCTTCAAGGGGCCGTAGCCGTCCGGCTTGTCGGGAGCGCCGACGAGCTTCCGCCATTCGGCGACCTGCTCAGGCGTGGCGTTCTCGCCGGGAGGAGTGAGCTTTTTGGCCGAAATGGCCTTTTCCGCGTTCGCATAACCGCCGATGAGGTCGGTAATGGAAGGGAAACGCCCGACACTTGGCCCGAATGGCTTGAAGGCCTCGGGCAGCTTGTCGGTCCAGCCCTGCGCGAAAGTGCCGTCCGGGTTGATGAGTTCGTGGAAGGACAGCCCGCCGCCTTGCTGGCCTTGCTGTTGCTGCCCCTGTTGCTGTTGCTGTTGCTGCTGTTGGCCGTCGCTTTGCTGCTGTTGCTGGCCTTGTTGGAGGATGGTCGTGCTCATATTGGTGCTGTTGGGTGTGGCTTAGATGGGTTCGCCGCCGTGTTCGCTTTCGGACGCCTTTTCGTGCTTGGCATTTGCGCGGGCGATCTTGCCGAACTGGAACTCGACCTCCTCGACGGTCGGCAATGTCTTGCCAGCATACTCGCGCGCGAAGTCATCGGCGCTCAGGATCGTTTTCGCCCAGGCCACAAAGGCGGGCGTGCGACTGCCAAGAGCTTCGTGCATAGCCGGGTACATGGGAATCAGCCCCTTGTCAGCCGCAACCGTGATACCGTAGATGGTCGTCAGGTCCGTTTCCTCGGCAGGTTCGGGCTTGCTTTGCTCGACCTCGGGCGTTTCCGTCTTGTCGGGCTTTTCCTCGGCGCTTTCGATGGCCTCGAACGCGATGACCTCAAAAGTCACGTCGGCTCCTGCGGCCTTGCGGACTTGGCCCATGATGACGGGCGGGAGTTTCGATAGAGAGCGGACAACGCCGCCCTCCAGCTCTGCGATTTGCTGGCCGTTGCGAAGAACGGCTTTTCCTTCGATGGTAATCATACGGGTGCGTGGGTGGTGCTTGTTGCTTCTGCGGGTTTCAACTCCATGGCGTCGATCTCAAAATCAACGTCTAGAGGTAAAGTCATGAGCGCGAGAATGTGAGACATCACTTCGCGGTTGCCGTCCTTCTTGGCGGCGCGGTGCGTGTTGCCTTCGTGGCCGGTTTCAAAAACTGGCGCGGCGATGGGATAGCGTTTTTGCAGGTGAATCCACACGCGCTCCCAATCCTTGTTTTTGGACAGCGATTGTGCGGCTCCGCGAATAACGCGAAGCTCTTTCTGACGTGGCGTTTCTTCGGGCGTCATTGCGCGATTGTGGGCATGATTTCCATGTTGCGGAACTCGCTCCAGATTTCGACCGCCAGTTCCTCGACATCCTTTTCGTTGTGAAGCTCAGGCCGGAGAGCGACGCCCGCCGCGTATCGCTTCCCCATGATTTCAG
>Ga0315901_10003470_pt1 | contig 20451 bp, 25 predicted proteins | sample LakEriMetagenome_10_FD_203761 | JGI IMG/M metagenome (GOLD analysis project Ga0315901, IMG submission 203761) | Freshwater fungal communities from buoy surface, Lake Erie, Ohio, United States - Buoy 2 MA116 | ecosystem: Environmental > Aquatic > Freshwater > Lake | place: USA: Lake Erie, Ohio... | reverse complement strand
TGGAGCGACGAGCCAAGCTCGTCAAGCTCTGCGGTAGATGCGGTAGCAGAGATGCGCGTTGCGGCGTCAGCCTGCAGTGTGCGGAGTTGCTTCTCGAGCGCAGCGAGGTCCACTACCGCGGACCGAGCAGACTAGGCGCGCTTCGCTGCGACCGCGACCGCCGTGAATGCCGCGGCATCGCGAACAGCGAGGTCGGCCAACATCTTGCGGTCAATCGCAATGTTATTGCGCTTGAGGCCGGCGATGAACTGCGAATACGAGATGCCATTGAGTCGAGCTGCAGCGTTGACTCGGTGGATCCAGAGCTCACGCATCTGGCGCTTGCGCTGCTGTCGGTCTCGCGTTGCGTAGGCAAGGGCGTGAAGCAGGGCCTCGCGCGCTGGACGAATGAGCTTGTGTCGTGAGCCACGTCGCCCTTCAGCGGCCTGAAGCAGGCGCTTATGGCGCTTGTGACCAGCAACTCCGCGCTTAACTCGTGCCATCTTCTACTCCTCTCGCTATCGCTCAGCCGCCGTACGGCAGCAGGCGGGAAATCTGATTCTTGTGGGTGACGCCAAGGACGGCCTTCCCCGCGTAGCGGCGGATGCGTCGCGACGACTTGATTTCAAGGTGGTGACCACGCCACGACTTCACGCGGATCGGCTTACCTGAGCCAGTGAACCCGATGCGCTTCTGCGCGCCTTTGTGCGTCTTCATCTTTGGCATGGTTACTCCCCTTCGAGGGCTGGTACGGCCGGCTCATCGGTGCCGGGTGCCGGGGCCGTCTGACCCTTCTGTCGGGGTAATGCTACCAGTTGGATCGAGAGGAAGCGTCCTTCGAGGAGCGAGGGGCGCTCGAGCTGGGCCACATCAGCTAAACCCTGCACAACTCGGTCCAAAATGGCCCGCCCGATCTCAGGGTGGGTCATCTCGCGGCCGCGGAACTTGACCGAGAATTTCACCCGGTCGCCGCCTGAGAGGAACTTATGGGCTTGGCGGATCTTGGTCTGCAGGTCGGCATCCCCGATCTTGGGGGTGCAGCGCAGCTCCTTCAGGTCGGCAGTCTTCTGACGCTTCCGAGCGTCCTGCTCCTTCTTTTGCGCCTCGTACTTGAACTTGCCGTAGTCGAGGTACTTGCAGACAGGGGGTGCTGAGGTTGGGGCGATCTCTACGAGGTCTAGGCCGCGCTCCTGCGCCTGGCGCAGGGCTTCGGGGGTAGCAAGGACACCAAGCTGGTTCCCCTCTTCATCCAGAACGCGAACCTGTGGAACGCGGATCTGGGTATTGATGCGTAGATCCTTAATCGGTCACACCCTCACGATCATCAACCTTGGACCCGAGGACTGCGTCCTTGCGGGGATACCGAGCGTAGCACCCTCAGGCGGTACGAGCGGCGGCACGCGCCGTAAGGGCGGCGGCGAGGGCCTCCCAGCTGGTTGCAGGCTCCTGGGTGCCATCGCGCCAGCGCGGCGCGGCTCCACCAGCCTCAATCTCCTTATCGCCGACCACAAGCATGAGTGGCACCTTCTGCTCTTGGGCCAGGCGAATCTTGTTCTGCATGCGGTTGGAGGAGTCGTCGATGCTGACGCGAATGCCGGCGGCACGCAGCACAGCAGCACCAGCCGTCACGAATTCAAGGTGTCGGTCGGCAATCGGGATGATCACCACCTGCTCAGGCGCCAGCCAGAACGGGAAGGCGCCAGCATAGTGTTCGACCAGGATGCCGATGAAGCGCTCAAGCGAGCCGTAGATCGCGCGGTGAATGGCGATTGGCCGCACGCGCTCCCCCGCCTCGTCGGTATAGGTGAGGTCGAATCGCTCCGGAAGCATGACCAGGTCAACCTGGACGGTTGCGGTTTGCCATTCACGTCCGAGCGCATCGCGCACGATGATGTCGATCTTCGGCGCATAGAACGCGCCGTCGCCGGCATTCAGGCGCCACTTCGCACCAGAGTCGCGCAGCGCCTTCTCAATCATCGTTTCGGCCTTCTCCCAGAGCTTCGGGTCGCCAAGCGCCTTCGCGGGCTTTGTTGAGAAGACAAACTCCACCGGAAGGTCGAACCAGGCATACACCTCACGCACCTCCTCTAGGAGCGCAGCGACTTCGGACTCAATCTGATCAGGGCGCACGTAGATGTGGCCATCGTCTTGAATAAAGTGGCGCACGCGTGTCAGGCCACTCAGCGTTCCCGACAGCTCATTGCGGTGCAGTCGACCATATTCAGAGAGCCGGAGTGGCAGGTCGCGATAACTGCGCGTGCGCGTGCGATAGATCACGGTGCTCTCTGGGCAGTTCATCGGCTTCAGGCTGAACTCTTCACCCTCGGATTCGATGATGAACATGTTGTCGCGGTAGAGATCCCAGTGGCCTGACTGCTCCCAGAGGTGCTTGCTCACCACGATCGGCGTGGAGATCTCCTGATAACCGCGACGGTCCTGCATCTCGCGCATGGCGCCTTCAAGCGTGCGCCAAAGTCGTTGTCCCTTTGGATGCCAGAAGGCACTCCCAGGTGAAACATCGTGGAACGAGTAGAGGTCAAGTGCGACGCCAAGCTTTCGGTGATCACGCTTGCGCGCCTCATCGCGACGCCACAGGTACTGGTCTAGCTGCTCTTGGTTCTCCCACGCCGTGCCATAGATCCGCTGCAGCATCGGGCGATCGTTCTTGCCGCGCCAATACGCGCCCGCAATGGAGAGCAACTTGAACGGACCGATCTTGCCCGTGCTCTCCACGTGCGGCCCGCGACAGAGATCTTGGAATTCGCCGTGTTGATACGTCGTAACGTTTGGGGCAGGCTTCCCGCTTGCAGCGGCGGCTTTCGCCAGATCGTCCATGATTTCAATCTTGAATGGTTGGTCAAAGCGCACCAAAGCGGAGCGGGCCTCGTCGAAGGTGTGCTCGGCGAGGGCGAAGGTGTGGTTCGCGGCGATGCTCTTCGCCATCTCGGCCTCAATCGCGGCCAGATCGTCTGGGGTGAGGGGGCGCTCTAGCAAGAAGTCGTAGTAGAAGCCATCGGTGATCGCAGGACCAATGCCGAGCTTGGCGCCAGGGAAGAGGCGCATGACCGCTTCGGCCATGACGTGCGCTGCGGAGTGCCGCATTCGGCTGAGGTTGTCGCTCGCACCAGCATCAAGGAGCTCTTCGGCGGAGCCGCGCGCGGGCGCTTCGAGGATCTCGTCGATTTCGACGACCTCTGCTGCCGCTGCCTCGTCTGCCATCCCTTGGACCCCTCTCCGCGCCATTACGTTCTGGTGGGCGGTACAGGACTCGAACCTGTGACCTCAGCCATGTCAAGGCTGCGCTCTAACCAACTGAGCTAACCGCCCAAGGAGCCAGAGAATAGCCGATACACTCCCCCGCATGATTGACCGAGCGAACCCAGCCGCCGCGACCCCACTGATCGTCTGTGTGGGTGACCTGATCGACGAGATCGCCGTGCGGCTGGACGCACCGTGGCGGCGCGGCTCCGACGCCGCCGCCCAGATCACGCGACGGCGCGGCGGGAGCGCTGCAAACGTTGCGGTGGCAGCCGTGGCTGCTGGGGGCTCCGCGCGCTTCATTGGTGCTGTTGGTGAAGACGCCACGGCGGAGACCCTTGAGGCGGCCCTTGTGCGTGCTGGCGTTGAGTCGCTCCTGCAACGGGGTGGCCGCACCGCCAGCATCGTGGTGGTCGTAGAACCGGACGGTGAGCGAACCATGCTCCCCGACCGCGCGGCCGCCCTCTCGCTTCGCGATCCAGGCGCAGCCTCCCTCGCCGGCGGTGCCTGGCTCCATGCCCCCGCCTACTCACTGCTCGGTGAACCACTCGGGGAGACCACACGTCGCCTCTTCGCTCACGCCCGCGACGCGGGTATTCCGACATCGCTTGATGCCTCGTCGGTGGGAGCATTGAGTACTTGGGGACCAGAGGAGAGCCGCCGCCGCTTTGTGGAGCTCGCACCAACACTCCTGTTCGCCAATGAGGAGGAGTGTGCCTATCTCGACCTCTCTGATCGCCCGCTCCCTGGCTCCATCCTCATTGCAAAACATGGGGCAGGGATCGCCGAGGTGCGCTCGGCGAGTGGCGAGCAGATTGCGGCGCTCCCTGCACATCCGCTCCCAGTTGGCATCGACAGCACGGGTGCCGGTGATGCGTTTGCCGGCGGCCTCCTCGTTGCACGAGCGCGCGGCAAATCGTGGGAGGATGCACTAGCCGCAGGCCATGACGCTGCTGCGGGGCATCTGCAGCGACAGGCAGCGCAGAGCGAAGAGCGGGAGGCGAAATGAAGGTACGTCAGTCAGCCGAGGTTGCGGCCGCGCTCGCCTCAGGCCAAGCGGTCGTCGCCCTTGAATCAACGATCACCTCGAAGATGGGTCTCCCCGCTCCTTACAACCGTGAGTGCTTTGATCGCGTTAATGCTGCGATTCGTGGTGCTGGCGCTGTGCCTGCTGTGACTGCTGTCATCGATGGCGAACTCTGGGCGGGCATTGAGCCACACCACGAGGCGCTCGTTCTCGCCGCCGATGAGAAGCTCGCCGAGCGCGATCTCCCAGTTGCGATCGCAGCGAAACGAATCGGAGTAACTACGGTTTCCGCGACAGTCACCATTGCAGGGCTCGCAGGGATTCGTGTCTTTGCAACAGGCGGTATTGGCGGCGTGCATCGTGGCGCCGAACTGAACTTCGATGTCTCATCGGATCTTGGTGCGATGTCGCGCCATCCCGTCATCGTGGTGAGCGCGGGTGCTAAGGCCTTCCTTGATCTGCCAAAAACACTCGAGGTGCTTGAGACACTCAGTGTTCCAGTCATCGGCTATCAAACAAGCCACTTCCCCGCCTTCTGGAGTCGCAGTAGTGGCCTCGCGCTGAGCCATCGCGTTGAGAGCGCAACAGAGATTGCCGCGATTGCTCAAGCGAACATCGCACTCGGCTGGCGCGGTGGGATGCTGGTCGCCAACCCGATCCCGCTTGAAGCCGAGATTCCAGCAGCAGAGATCGCCGATGCTATTGCCACTGGGCTGGCTGAGGCGGAGCGGGCTGGCGTAACTGGTCCAAAGGCCACGCCAAAGATTTTGGCGGCAATCGCCGCCGCCACAGATTCGCGCTCAATTCCCGCCAACCTGGCGCTCGCGGAGTCGAACGCTCGCCTTGCGGGCGAGATCGCGGTCGCCCTACGGCGAGGCTCGTTGTAACGAGTTGCTAGGCGCGCGCCGGTCGCTTTGGGCCGCGAATGATCGAGGCAGCGGCCACCATCACGATGAAGGCGCCTACGCCCAGGAGCGTGTTGGTTGCGCCGATGGCATCGGCGATCGGTCCCACCGCAATGATTGGGACGAAGCTACCGAGGCTGACGAGCATGTTCAAGACACCAAAGACGCGTCCACGCACCTCCTCAGGCAGCTCCTCTTGTAGCGCCGTTTGGGCAGGAATCGCCACTAGTCCGTACGCCACACCGGCGAAGTAGGCGACGAAGATCACCGTCGCTAGCGTCGATGCACCGGAATCAAGCGGAAGTTCTCCCAGTATCTGAGCGCCATCTGAGATCGCCCGACTGATTGGTACGGCTAGGGCAAGTAGGGCCAGTCCTGCCCCAACTCCAAAGAGTCCACCTTCAATGAGGCGGCGTCGTGGCAGCTTTGCCCCCCAACTGTTTAGAGCCAGAATGCCAGTCACGACGCCGAGACCTATCGGCAAAACGATCAACCAGAAGTCGCGCGCATCAAGCCCCAGGGAGTCACGAACGTATTCAGGGCCGAGAACCCCCATGACCCCCACCACGCTGGCAGCGATCGCAAGGTAGGCCAGCGACCAGAGAACAGAGCTGTGACGCCACATGTAGCGGAGGCCCTCGACGAGTTCACTAGTGGTGGTTCGAGTTGCTTGTGTCGTATTGGTTCGCATGTTGCCGGCCAGCTTTGGGGGTGGTGCTGCGGGGAGACCGAAGCAGAGCAGACCCGCCAGCAGGAAGAGTACGGCGACCAAAATGATTGAAGCTTCTGGGCCAGCGATGCGCACGACGGCAGGCCCGAGGAGTGCAAACCCCAGCGCAAATGCTGCATTGAGCGTGAAGGTAAAGAGCCCGTTTGCTGAGGTGAGCTGGTCCCGACGAACAAGGAGCGGAATCATCGCAAGCTCTGCGGGAGCGAAGAGAGTTGTCATAAAGCTCGCAAAGATGTTCAGCAAAAGCACGATGCCCAGGGCATCAACGCTCCCAAGCATGAGGAAGAATGCGCCGGCACGGGTAAGGTTGGCGATGATCAGCACGATTCGCTTGTCGAGTCGATCAACCCATACGCCGGCAATTGGCGAGAGGAGAACGGCTGGAACCAGGAAGCTCAAGAAGAGGGCGCTGAGCGTTGAGGTTGAGCCGCTTCGCTCGGCGACCAGCACCGTAAGCCCATAGAGCACGACGTTGCCACCGATCTGGGTAAAGAGCTGGGCAATCCAGAGACGCAGGAACGCGCCGTTCCGCAGCACCCCAACATCGGGCGGCTGCTGGAAGTCCGGGATCTCTTTCTGCATCCGTGATGCCTCGCTCATCGTGACCTCCTCGCCTCTTCCCCTGCTCGCCTCATGGTGCCCCCGGCCGGAATCGAACCGACGACGCCCGCCTTAGGACGGCGGCGCTCTATCCACTGAGCTACAGGGGCCCCTCGTAGGGTATCTGAACGCGGCGTGGGAGAATACCCGCATGGAGCAGACCCTCATCACGCTCTACGGTCGCCCAGGGTGCGAACTCTGTGAGAGCACAGAGGCGATCGTGCGCACACTTATCGCCGAGGGGGGCTCTCGCCTCACCCTCAGCGTTGTGAACATTGAGGAGGACCCAGCCATGCATGCGCGGCTTCTTGAGCAGATCCCCGCACTCGAAGTTGCGGGTCAACTCTTGCCACTCGCTCTCGGCCGGATGCAGATTGCCGCACATGTGCGCAGCGCCGTAGGAGCAGTTGATGGAAAGCGTTAACGCCCTTACGGCACTTCTCGCGGGTGCGTTGAGCTTCCTCTCGCCCTGCGTGCTCCCAATCGTCCCCGCCTACCTTGGTCGTCTCGCCGCACTTAGTGCCGGAACATCACGCATGCGTCACGCCCTCCTCTTCACCACTGGATTTAGCGTGATCTTCATTGCCCTCGGCATTAGCGCGGGCTACGTGGGTGGCGCCGCCGGGCGACTCCTGCCGATCCTGCAGATCCCAGTCGGTGTTGCCGTGACGATTGGCGGCTTGCACCTTGCTGGTCTTCTGCGCATTCCGCAGCTCGACCGTATGCGCGCACCGACGCCAATCCTGCGCGGTGGCTACCTCGGCAGCCTCTTGCTCGGTGCCGCCTTCGCTATCGCCTGGACCCCCTGCATCGGCGTCGTCCTTGGCGCAATCCTCGGAATCGCCGCAACCGGGAGCAACCCTGCTGGTGCGGCGCTCCTGTTGGCGCTCTACAGCGTCGGCCTCGCACTCCCCTTCTTGGCCTTGGCAGCTGTGGCTGATCGCAGCCCCGCTGCGTTACAGCGAATCCTGAGTCGACTCCGCGGAGGAACGCGCATCGCTGGCATCGTCGGCGGTCTTCTCGTTGCAGCGATTGGAATCCTCATTGCAACTGGCGGCCTCACGTTGCTTTCGCGCATCATGCCTGGACTCCCTGGCCTGTGATCGGACCGTTTTCGCGCCGTAGCATCGGAGCAATCGCGGTGGCGGCCGCACTACTCGCACTCCTGCTGTTGCTGTCTCGCACAAACATCACCCCCGGGACCGCAACTCCAAGTGGTCTCTACATCGTTGACCCGAATGCCACTGGGATCGAGATTGGCGCTACGTTCACGATCCCTGCAGCGCAACCTGTCGCTGGTGGTGGTGTCTTTGCAGAGGCACAGGCGGCGCTCCCAGCCCCACGTCTCGTGATCGTCGACCTCTTCGCCACTTGGTGCCCGCCTTGCCAGCAGGAAACTCCGGTGCTGCGCGCGCTCGCAGCGGCGTACCGCGATCGCGGCCTCCAGGTGATCGGTATCTCCGTCGGGGAGCTTTCGTCAACTGTCGCCGCGTATGCAGAGCGCTATGAGCTCGGCTACCTCCTCCTCGTTGACGTCAATAGCGAGCTCTTTCGCGCAGCGGGTGCTGGTGGCATCCCAACGAAGCTCATCCTTGATGCCGATGGGCGCGTCCTGCGCGTGGTTACTGGGCCACTGACCAACGAAGCGGCAAACGCTCTAGTAGTCGAGCTACTCCCTACTCGCTAACGAATCGGAAGCGATCGCGGTCAGCGACGATACGGCCGACGGGAGTCTGTACCTCATGGCTCATGACTACCAGCCACTCACCCGCCGCCGCCTCCGCAAAGATGGAGGCCTTCGCGTCAACGGAGACCCACGCCTCGTCGTCGTACGCCGTTACCCAGCGCGGGTTCGCTTGCCAGGGGCGCATGAAGAGATCGCCGAGAAAGAGAAGCGTGCGTTCACGTCCGCGCACGATGGTGGCCTGTGAGCCGGGCGTGTGCCCACCGAGCCGACGCAGCGTGATCGTTGGGGTGAGCTCCAGCGTGCCGTCGAATGAGCGTGGTGCAGTAGCGCTAAAGAGTCGCGTGAGGCCGGGAACGTCGTACGCAGCGCGCGCGCGAAGAGATCCGCTCGCCACCGCCGCGATCTCACGCTGGGGGGCAACGATCTGGGCGTTCGCAAAGGCAGCAGCACCCTGCTGGTCTACCAGCCCACCGGCGTGGTCACGATGCAGGTGGCTTGGCACAATGCTGGAAATGCGCTCGACATCGAAGCCGGCGGAGACGAGTGCCTCACGTGCCGAGCGCGAATCGGTATCTGCATCGCTCACCTGCGCGCCGGCTGGCACTGCGCCGGTCTCCAGCAACACCGCGCCACTCGCGTCGCTCACATGCAAGATGTTGAGCGCCTGCAAGAGGCGGGATCGTGCATCGAGCTCGCTCGCCACCATCGGCGCCCACGTCTCCTGGGGCACAGGGCCGAAGATCGCCCCTGCATCGCTCCAGAAGGTTCCGATACGAAGCAGGTCGACCGTGATCCCCCCGAGATCAATGCTGCGACGTTCAGTCACGAGGCTTAGTGATCCTCGCTCCGTCGTGCGCCTGCTGCTCGTCATCGAAGCCAACGTGCGCTGCCGACGCGGTCGGCTCCGTTTGACCCTGGTAGCGGCTACGCAGCTCGCTGCTTCCGTATGGACGCTCAACCTCTGAAGACATGCGGTGGAACGAGATCTGGCCGATGCGCATTCCTGGATAGAGCGCAATTGGCAGACGAGCAACATTTCCTAGCTCAAGCGTGAGATTCCCAACCCAGCCCGGATCAACGTACCCAGCGGTGGAGTGAATGAGTAGACCGAGTCGCCCGAGTGATGACTTCCCATCAAGGCGCCCGAGCAGCGAGTTGCCGAGTGAAATCTTCTCGCGCGTTTGGCCGAGCACGAACTCTCCTGGGTGCAGCATGAACTGCTCTCCATCGGCAACGCGCTCAATCTCGGTGAGGTCCGGCTGCTCTACGCGGGGATCAATGAACCCGTATCGATTATTACGGAAGACGCGGAACGTCCCGTCGAGGTGGAGGTCAACTGAAGCCGGCTGCACATCCACCGCATCGAATGGCGCGATGGCGATCTCGCCCGCGGCAAGCGCCGCCAAGATATCGCGGTCAGAAAGAACACTCATACCTCAGCCTCCACGGATCGGATTCTGCGCTTCCCCTTCCCTGCGCTCTTCTCTGTGAGCAGCTCGTCTACCTCCCGCTTGAGCGTTTCGAGGTCTTCAAACGACTGGTAAACGCTCGCGAAGCGGATATAGGCGATCTGATCGATCTCGCGAAGCGCCGCCATCGTTAACGCGCCGATGCGTGCAGAGGAGAGTTCTGTCGCGCCACTGGCCCGAATCTGTGCCTCAATCGCCTCGACGGCGCGCTCTGGGGCATCAACCGGAACGGGGCGCCGCGTCAGCGCACGGCGCAGCCCCTCTAGGAGTTTCTGGGAGTCGTACTCCTGACGCTCGCCTGAGCGCTTGATGACATAGAGCTTGGCAAGTTCGGCGCGCTCGTACGTCGTAACGCGTGTACCGCAAATGCGGCAGGCGCGACGGCGGCGAATGACAGAACCGTCATCAAGATCGCGCGAGTCCACGACGCGCGTATCTGGCTCCTTGCACGATGGGCAACGCACCCTCGCTCCTCCTCACCTTTGCACCGCGGCGCGCGGGGCCACCGCAGGTTGCGGTCTCGGGGAGAGTCTACACACCATCTTGTATGCGAAGGCACGCCTGAGAGGGCTACGAGCGGTCGCGCTCTCCGATTGCGTCGCTGGCGTGCTCAAGCACGGGGAGGAGGATCGCCAACCCGTCGCGTACCGCGCCACTACCGCCAGGCAGGTTCACGATGAGGGTCCCCTTCGCCACACCCGCCACCCCGCGCGAAAGGATCGCCGCGGGCGTCTGGGAGCGCCCCAGCATGCGAATGGCATCAGGAATCCCCGGAATCAGCCGCTCCAGAAGTGGCGCGGTCGCGTCTGGGGTGACATCGCGGGAGCTAAGCCCGGTTCCGCCAGCGGTCAGGATGACGTCAACGGTACCGATGTGCTGCTCGAGCGCCGCGCGAATGGCATCGAGCTCGTCGGGGGCCTGCGCGCGCTGCACCTCCCACCCGTGCGCGACAAGGGCCGCCGCGGCGAGCGTGCCCGCCTTGTCTTCCCGTTCGCCAGCATGGATTGAGTCGCTGATGGTGAGCACCAGAATCGATCGCGGCGTATCACTCATCTGCGCATAGTAGTACTACGCGACGCCGACGAGGCTACGAATGATCAACATCGCAGCCCCCGCACCCAGGAAGAGGTTCAGCAGCATAAATCGGCGCCATGCGGCGCGTGCAGCCTGGTGTGTCGGGCGGCCAGCAATCAACGGAAGCAGCGAGAGCATGCTCGCAAGCGGCAAGATCGCTCCGAGGCGTTGAAGCGGCTCACCCTGAATTACGAGGAGTAGCCCCGCCACGGCATAGAGCGCGATGGCGAACCATCCTCCGCCGCGAACGCCGAGAAGCGTTCCGACCGTAGCGATTCGGCTCCGTCGGTCCGCGTCAACGTCTTGGAGCGCCCCGACAACGTGGCTCGCCATGTTCCAGAAGAAGAAGGCCGCCAGCGGCGCAACCCACGCCTGCTGAAACTCACCCCCAAGCGCGAGACCAGCAACTGCAGGGATCACAAAGTGTGTCGCAGAGACGACCGCATCCAAGATCGGCACGGCACGGGCGCGCACGAACCAGGGTGCGCTGTACATCGTGGCAAAGGCGATGCCAGCAAAGCATGCGATCGCCACCGCAGCGGAGCCGGTCAGCAAGAAGAGTGCAGCCGATCCAGAGGCCAATAGGAGGAGGCGTCGCAACGTTGGTAGATCGCTGTTCTCGAGTAGCGCACCCTCGGCGCCACCCTTGCGCGGATTCTTTCGATCAGTTGCCAAGTCATAAAGATCGTTGATGCCATAGAGATAGAGGTTGTAGGCGACGCCCCACCAGATCACCAGCGGCAGGAACCATGCGCCAACCGCCTCCCCCGCTCCGGCTGCGAGTGCACCGCCCGCAAATGGGAGCGCGGTGTTGATCCACGAAACGGGGCGAGAGGCCAGCAACAACCGCCACCAGCGCCCCTTCGCTGCACCTGCGGAGGCGGTGAGCTGCACAGCGACGAGCACAAACCCTGCTGCATAGAGGATGTCCTCGACCGGCGCGTAGCCCAGCATCACTCCCGAGCGTGGGACGCTGGAGTAGTGAAAGAGTTCCGCCGCACACATGATGTTGTCGAAGACCAGCGTTAGCCCGAGGAAGATTGCAACGCTCAAGCGACTCGCTGCGCTTTGTACGAGAAGTGGTGCGGTGAGAAGGAGTGCGCCAGCCGCGAGCCCTGCGGTTGCCGCTGTGTATTCACCGCCGATGTTTGCGACGAACGCTCCGGCTGTGACGAACGTTCCGCAGAGGGCGGCTGCACCGATGCGTTGCAACGAGAGCCCCCCCTCCCTCTTCATCGGGCGAGGATTGCGAATGCTCATCAGCACCACGACCAAGGCGGCGAGTGCGGCAAGGAGTGCAATCTCCTCGATCGGCAGTCCTGCATCAAGGGCACCCCGGCCAGGAAGCATCAGGAGTGTCGACGAGAGCGGCGTGGCGAACCAGCCGCGCCAAATCCCCATAGCATCAACGAGCAGGAACGCCACGGTGGTGATCACCGTGACTGGAAGAAGCACCTCGCGCGACACGGGTAGGGCGAAGCGTCTTACCAGGCCATGTACCCCGACCGCCGAAAGCACGATGCAGGTGAGGTAGATGGCGCCAATCATCGTGATCGCGCCGTCATGCGATAGGCGAGAAGGGCGAACGCTGCAAGCACGAGACAGAAGAGCATCGCCGCCAGAACCCAGAAATCCAGCGGATAGAGCTGCACTAGCCGGTCTGTCTCGGGATTAAAGGTCCATGTGCCCGCGGCAAAGAAGAGACCATGGAAGAAGGCGAACGTGGCATCGAAGGCCAGCGCGAATGCGGCAGCGGCAGCGAGAGCTCCGCCAACGATGAGCGCCGCCCCGTCGCGAATGGCCCCGCGCAACCAGGCGCGGCGGCGAACTCTGGCGAGAGTCAAGACGATCAGCCCGCCGAGCCCAGCAACCAGCACAGCCCGTAGGAGGCCGCCAACATCAACGAGGTGGGAGCGCTCTCCCGCTGAGAGCAGTGGCGTGTCGCCGAGCGGGACATCAAAGGCGCCGTCCGTGAGGAGATCCCACACCAAAGCATCTGAAAGGGCCTCCGCGACCCTCGGCTCCACCTCAAGCACCGTGGCGGCATCACTCGCCCTCAAGAGGTTATGGACGACAGGTGGGGTAAGGAAGATGGCTGTCGTCGCGCCGATCGCTAGGGCTGCGGCGGCAGCGGCGAGAAGCAGCCGCCGCAAAAGGCGGCGGAGGGACTTCACGCGTCGGCGAGGACCTGCCCCTGCTCCCACCATGAGCGGAGCGAGAGCGGGTCAGGGAGTGGTAGGCCAAGTGCCTGTGCGGTTGAGATCACCCCCGCCTGGAACTGCTCCCACGGTGCTGCCGCAAGGGTCTCCACGCCGCCATAGCCCGCCTGGGCCAGGAGTTCGTGCTCAGCGGGCCCAAGGAAGGCGAGATTGAGCAGAAGCGCCTCGTCGCGCCACTCGGCGACGTCCGCGGTCGTGGCGTCGGTCTGATCCGCCAGGGTCTGGCGGCGGGTTGGGGTCTCAGTGCGCTCAAGCAGCAGGCCTGTGGTGAAGATTCCCTGTGCCTCGAGGCGCGCCAGGTGGACCGGCTCGATCCGCGTGAGCTCTGTGATAGCTGGCATTGCTCCCCCTTTCCTATCCCGCAGCCTAGCGCCTCCCGTGGACCAGTGGAAAGTGAATTTGTTACAAGAACGTGTAACAGTTGCGGAATATTGCGTTTTCGCAACATCGGGCACTAAAACTTGCAATACTTGCCCACAGCGATCCGAAGAGGTCGCAGAAGCAGTAAGGGAGAGCCATTGATGAGCGCAGCAGATGCCTATCAGTTGGTCTACAACTTTATGTCCCTCGCCATCGCGGCGATGGGCGCTAGCTTCTTCTTCTTCGTCTCGGTACGCGGGACTCTGAAGGAGGGGAACCGGATGGCGGTAACGCTCTCAGCCGTAGTCGTGCTGATCGCGTTCTACCACTACGTCCGAATCTTCGACTCGTGGGTGGCCTTCGGCACCACGGGCGCCCCGTTCAACGAGGCGTATCGATACGTGGACTGGCTCCTGACGGTGCCACTCCTCGTTGCTGAGCTCGTGCTCGTACTCAGGCTCGACAAGAAGCTTGAGAGCACGTTGATCAAGCGAAATGTGTTCTACGCGTTCGCCATGATCGCAACGGGCTACGTTGGCGAGATGACCGAGATCACGTCGGTTGACTTGGCTTCACCGCGCACCATCTGGGGCGCGATTAGCTCAGTCTTCTTCGTCCTGATCCTCCGTGACCTGTTCGGCGGCATTGATGCCTCGATCAAGAAGCAGAGCAAGGACATTCAGGGGATCTTCAAGATCCTTCGCGTCGTGCTTATCGCGACGTGGGGCGTCTACCCAATCGCCTACCTCCTTCCAGCCGTTGCCGGCAACCTTGGCCTTACGGCCCAGGACGGCCTCGTGCTGAAGCAGGTCGGATACACGATTGCCGACATCCTGGCCAAGCCGGGCTACGGTCTCCTTATCTGGAAGATCGCAACCCTGAAGAACGGTTCTTCGAAGTAATCCCCTTCCGACGGGAAACCGTCGGGTTCGGATACATGAAAAGGCCCGGGGGGAACCCCGGGCCTTTTCTATTGCTCACAAATGTGGTCGGGGCGACTGGATTCGAACCAGCGACCTCTTGCACCCCATGCAAGCGCGCTACCAAGCTGCGCTACGCCCCGAGTGGGTCCAAAGTTTCGGCAGTGTATCAGGAAGCCTAGCGCCACTCCCCCGCTGGTGAGCGGCCGAGCAGCGCGCGCGCGATTGCCTCAATCGTCGATCCGCCATCCAACGCTGCAACAACTGCTGCGGTAATGGGCATCTCCAACTTGTGTGCCGCTGCAAGCTGCAGCGCTCCGTGTGCGGTGCCGATCCCTTCCACCGTTGCGCCAATCTTGTCGACAGCAGCTTGCACGCTCATACCGCTCGCAAGGAGGGCGCCCAGCTTCGCATTGCGCGAACCTGTGTTCGACGAGGTGACGACAAGGTCGCCCACACCTGCAAGTCCGCAGGCAGTCTCCGTACGGCCCCCGCATGCCTCGGCGAGACGCGCCATTTCGGCGACACCACGTGACAGGAGCGCCGCAGCGGCATTCTCGCCATAGCCGAGCGCACGGACACCGCTCACGGCGATGGCGATGACGTTCTTAAGTGCACCACTGATCTCAACGCCGACGACGTCGTCGGTCAGATAGATGCGGAAGGCAGGTCGCACGAGGCGAGCACGAAGTGATTCTACCAAGTGGTCTGGTCCAGCGAGGACTGCGGCTGCGGGCTTTCCGATCGCGATCTCGCTGGCGAGGTTCGGGCCAGACAAGATGGCGAGGCGCTCCATCTCCGCACCAGCAGCAATCAGAAGCTCGGAGGGGCGAGCACCGTTCAGCGACAGACCTTTTGATGCAATGACCATTGGCGCATCTCCGGCGGCCTGCACGATCTGCTGTGCTGTTACTGGATCGAGCTCCGTAGAGGGAATGGTGACTACGAAGGTGTCTTCGGCACGCAGCGAAGGGAGATCATCGGTGGTGCTGAAGATGTTGATTGTCACGGGTAGGGCGACGCCGGGGAGGCGCCGCGTGTTGATGCGGGCGCTCCGGAGCAGCGCCGCCTCGTCAGTCGTTCGAGCGAGTAGTTCAATGGCCGGGGCTGGGCGACCCTCTCCCTGCTCCTGGCTCCAGAGGAGTGCGAGGGCGGTCCCCCATGCGCCTGCGCCGAGAATGCGGATGGTGCTCATGCGCGTGCGGCTGGCTTCGCCTTTGCGGGTGCCCGCTTGGTTGAGCGCGAGGAGCGTCCACGCTCTCGCCCCTCTTCGGCCTCCCGTTCGCGGACAACGATGCGGATCGGCGTACCCATGAGGGGGTACTTCTCGCGGATCTGATTCTCGAGGAAGCGCTGCCAGGTGAAGTGCACCTGGGCGGCGTTTCGTGCGAAGACGACGAAGGTTGGGGGTGGCGTGGAGGCCTGAGCGGCGTAGAGGATCTTTGGGCGCTTGCTGCCGCTGTGGGCCGGCTCTTGGCGGGCCACCGCCTCAGCGATCAGGCGATTCAGCACGCCGGTTGGAATACGGAGATTGCGCGCGTCGGCGGCGGCAACCGCAGCATCGAGCACCTTCGTTGCGCGCAGCCCAGTCACCGCTGAGATGGAGACGAGCGGAGCAAAGTCAAGGAACGGTGCCTGGCGGCGGAGCTTCCCTTCGATCTCGTCAAAGGTGAAACCATCTTTCTCAATGAGGTCCCACTTGTTCAGCACGAGCACGAGACCTTTCCCCGCGTCGATCACGGAGCCTGCGATATGCAGATCTTGAGCCTGCAAGCCCGTCGATGCGTCAATGAGCAGCAGGGCCACATCGGCACGATCAAGGGCACGCACAGAGCGCACTGTGGCCCACTTGTCTGCAGAAGGTCCGGAGGCAACCTTGCCGCGCTTACGAATGCCCGCGGTGTCAACGAGGGTGATTTGGCGCCCTGCATGTAGCAGCGTCTCGTCAATCGCATCGCGGGTGGTGCCGGCCACTGCGCTCACCACCGTTCGCTCACTGCCAATCAGCTTGTTCAGGAGGCTTGACTTTCCAACGTTCGGTCGACCAACGATCGCAACGGTCACCTCGCCCTCCACGTAGGCGGCGCCCGCATCTTCAGGGAGCGCCTCAAGGCGCTCAACAATGACATCGAGAAGGTCGCCAGAACCGATGCCATGCTGTGCGCTGACCGTGTGAAGCCGATCAAACCCGAGGATTGAAAACTCCTGAGCGGCGCGATCGCGTTCAATGTTGTCGGCTTTGTTCGCGACAAGGATGATCGGCTTGCCGCTGCGGCGCAGCAGTTGCGCCACCTCGGCGTCGCCAGGGTTCGGGCCAGTTGCAGCGTCAACGAGGAGCAGGATCAGGTCGGCGGCATCAACTGCGATGCGTGCCTGATCTTGCACCCCAATCTCAATCGGATCGCCGACCGCGGGCTGCATACCCCCTGTGTCGACCACACGGAAACGCATCCCATTCCACTCAACGATGCCGATCAGGCGGTCTCGTGTAGTGCCGGCGCGATCTTCAACGACCGCACGTCGCTCGCCAACGAAGCGATTGAAGAGAGTGCTCTTCCCGACATTCGGTCGCCCGACCAGCGCCACCAGCGGGAGCCGGCGCGGCAAGGATTCGACTTCGACCTCTACCTCGTCTTCGCTCATGCTGGTGTACCGCTAGTGATTGATGTGGTGCGGTATTGCGACGTGGCAGCGGCCTCAAGCGCCGCTCGAGCAATGGAGGCCGCATTCGTGCGAACGCTATCAGTGCCACCGAGTTCGGCAATCCTGAGTGCGACGCGCTCAAGGTCTTCAATAGGGGTGCTGGTTCCGCCAGTAATGCCAACGGTATGGACGCCATCAAACAGAGTGGAATCGGTTAGCCCCTGCGCAGATTCAATCTGCACGGCGCGCGTGCCGCTGATCTCGCAGAGGCGCGTGAGCTCCTTCGTGTTGGCACTTCGTGTGCCGCCGACAACGATCATGAGCTGCACCTCTCGGGCAGCGGCGATGGTGTCCTCCTGGCGTCGAATCGTGACTGGGCAGACCGTGTTGATGACTTTCAGCTCGTGGCAGCGCGAAACAAGGAATGCCGCCAGGCGCTCAAACTTCCATGGTGGTTGGGTGGATTGGGTGATCAGGGCCATGCGCTTGCGACGCGGAATGGTGGCCCAGTCCTCCTCTTCGTCGACGAGGATGGCGGTGGGGGCGAATCCAAGCAGCCCAACGACCTCAGGGTGATTCGGCGTGCCGAGGAGAACGATCTCGTACCCCTCCTCTACCAGCCGCGCAAGTTCGCGATGCTCTTGCGTCACCCAGGTGCAGGTGCCGTCGATTACTTCGAGCCCACGCTCTGCTGCACGACCGAGAACCTCGGGGGTCACCCCATGCGCGCGAATGACGACGGCGGTCCCCGAAGCGACCTCGTCGAGGTGGTCAACATTCTCAATACCGCGGGCGCGGAGGTCGGCGATCAGCCCCTCGTTGTGTACGACATGCCCGAGGGTGTGGGTCTCTTTTCCAGAGGCGCGGGCGATCTTGGCCTTATCAATGGCCTCACGGACGCCGTAGCAGACGCCTGTTCGCTTCGCGATGACAATGTTCTCGACACTTCCCATGCGGGCATTATCGCCCACCCCGCCCCTAGGGCCGATTCGCCTCGGGAAGGAGGGCTGCGACAGCGTCGTGGATGGCGCCGCTCACCGCGGCAAGCTCGGGCCGTGCCCCCTCGCCGCGCGGAATCACCACCGGCTCCCCAATCGTCAGCGTGACGCGAGGGACGCGACGAGGGATCAGCGAGCCCTTCCGCCAGAGACCGTCCGTGCCCGTGACCGCGACTGGTAGGACTGGGACACCGCTGCGCAGAGCGAGGAGGGCGGCCCCATCGCGAAAGGGGCGCAGGATGCCGTCAGGCGAGCGTGTCCCCTCTGGATAGATCCCCAGGATGCGCCCCTCGCTGAGGATCCGCTCAGCCAGACGGAACGCCTCGAGATCGGCGGCCCCACGCCGAACCCCAAAGACACCATTCACTCGTAGGAACCAACCGACCAGCGGCCAGCGCATTGCCTCCGCCTTCCCCATCCAGGTCATTGGGCGACCGGTTGCTGGGGTGAGCCAGCAGGCGAGAAGAACCGGGTCAACCCACGAGATGTGGTTTGAAGCGAGCAGTACGGGCCCAGTTGCAGGGATGCGATCTAGGCCACTCACCACGATTTCGCCCGCCAAACGCTGCATTGCCCAGCGGCCGAAACGCTCTGAAAGGCGCATGCCGAGCGGGATTCGCTCCGACGTCATCGTGCGACCCTGCGCGCCTCTGCCACGACCTGCTTGACCACGTCAGTGAGCGCCATCTCATCGGTGTGAATCGTAATCGCATCCCTCGCCGCAATCAGTGGCGCCACAGGGCGAGCTCGATCCTCTGCATCGCGCGCGATGAGGCTGGCGAGGATCGCTTGATGCTCGGCAGAGCCGACCGCGTAGCCGCGTTGCGTGGCTCGTCGAGAGGCCCGTGCCTCCGCTGTCGCGTCAAGGAAAATCTTGCACTCGGCGTCAGGGAGTACCACGGTGCCAATATCGCGACCGGCAAGCACCGACCCTCCACGGGTCGCCACGCTTCGCTGAACAGCACGGAGGGCATCACGCACGCTCTCAATTGATGCGACCGCCGGAACCAACAGTTCGACGTCTGCCGCTTCAAGTTGCGCATCCGAGAGGGGCCTGTCACCAACAACGATCGTGAAGCTCAACCCACTCCCCTGCGCATCGGTCGCAGAGGCCAGCTCCGTGAGGTCGCGGCGTACCTGATCGTACGCAACGCCAGCAACTTCAGCCGCCGTGGTCGGCACAGGGAACCAGCCGAGATCTATCGCGCGACGAGTAATCGCTCGATAGAGCAAACCTGTGTCAAGGAAACCGAAGCCGAGCTCCTCCGCTACGAGTCGGCCGACGCTGCTCTTTCCACTTGAGGCTGGGCCGTCGATGGCGATCCGCATTATCTGCTCGCAGGTGCGGCCGGTCGCGACTTGCTCTTTGGCGCTGCGGCCAGGGCACGCATCAGTTCCGCTCGCTCAGATTCAGTAACGAGCCGTAGTTCACCTGGGGTAAGTCCGCCAAGACGAACTGGCCCATAGCCGACTCGAATCAGGCGGAGCACCGGGTGGCTGATTGCGCCATACAGACGGCGCACCTCGTGGTGTCGTCCCTCGCCAATTGAGATGAAGCTCCACTGGCCCGGATCCATGTCACCACCACGAACATCCTCTGGAAGGTCATCGTCGCGGTGCACGCCTCGCGCCTCAATGGCGTGCGCCCAGCCATCGGTCAGGCGAATGCCGGCGCGCAGCCGCTGGAACTCAGCCTCACCAACCATGGCTTTTGTTGCCGCTGCATAGGCTCGGCGCAGTCCGGCACGTGGGTGCGCAAGTGGCGAAACAACACGTCGCTCCTCGGTCAGCAGCAGCAGCCCTTCGCTCTCGCGATCGAGTCGCCCGATTGAAAGCATGCGCGCTGCACGTTCAGCTCCAAGTGTTGGGGTCAGCGCTTGGGGCAAGGTCACCGTTGCGTAGGGATCGGCGTGCGTGGTCGTAACGCCCACCGGTTTATACCAAGCGAACACCTCTGCGCCACCCAAAGCGTCGCCCGTCTCTGTTGATAGGCGAGGTTTAGCCACGAGCACGTTCCCGTCTAACTCAAGTGGGGCGAGCGCATCGAGTCGCTCCCCTAGTGCAACGGCTCGCCCGTCGGTCGTGACACGGTTCCCGGCAATGGCCGTGTCGGCACCACGTCGGGAGAGGCCAGAGCGTTCAGCAACGAGAACGTTGACGCGAATCAGATCAGTCAGTTGCGGCATCCTCTTGCGCAGGGGTAGATGGAGCGTTGGACTCTTCGGATTCTGCGAGAGCTTCGTCGCTACGCGCTACTGAAGAGTCTGGGGCTTCGCTGCGCAGTTCAAGGTGGCGAAGCGCTTCGGCGTCTCCTTCAAGCGCGGGGAGTTCAGCGAGTGATCCGAGTCCGAATCGACGAAGGAACTCGAGCGTTGTCGCGTAGCGAATCGGGCGACCGGCCGTCTCTAGGCGTCCCGCCTCTTCGATGAGCCCTCGCTCAAGGAGCACGCGGAGTGCGTAGTCTGCGTCGACGCCGCGGATCTCTTCGATGCCACCCTTGGTGACCGGTTGGCGATAGGCGATAACTGCGAGGGTCTCTAGCGGGGCTGCCGTGAGGTCAGAGCCCCCAGTGCCAACCCACG
>Ga0315901_10003466_pt1 | contig 20463 bp, 14 predicted proteins | sample LakEriMetagenome_10_FD_203761 | JGI IMG/M metagenome (GOLD analysis project Ga0315901, IMG submission 203761) | Freshwater fungal communities from buoy surface, Lake Erie, Ohio, United States - Buoy 2 MA116 | ecosystem: Environmental > Aquatic > Freshwater > Lake | place: USA: Lake Erie, Ohio... | reverse complement strand
CGCATCGACGCGCGAGAATCAGCTTTCAACCAACTCGCCGGGTGATTTTGTGTTGCGGCGACGATCGCTCTCTCGGAGGTACATTTTCCGGAGCCGGATCACGTTGGGCGTCACTTCGACCAATTCGTCGTCCTCGATGTATTCCAGAGCCGCCTCGAGGAACAATTCCCTGGGCGGCTTGAGGATGACATTTTCATCGTTGCCAGCCGCTCGAATGTTGGTCAGTTTCTTCTCTTTGGTCGGGTTGACCACCAAGTCGTTGTCGCGGGCATTTTCCCCGACGATCATTCCCTCGTAGACATCGTCACCGGGCGCGACGAACAGTTCCGAGCGCTCCTGAAGAGCGAACAGAGCGTAGGCGACCGCTTTCCCCGGCACCATCGAGACCAAAACCCCGTTGGATCGGCGCGCCATTTCCGGACCGACCGGTTGGTAACCGGAGAAGCGGTGGTGGATGATCGCCGTTCCTTGAGTCGCGTTGAGCATACGGGTCCGCATGCCGATCAGCCCGCGGGCGGGGATCGAGAAACGGAGCAGCGTGTATTCACCGCGCGGATTCATCGATTCGAGAATCCCGCGTCGGTTGCCGACCATCTCCATCACCGGTCCGACCCGATCGGTGGGGACCTCGACGTTGAGGACTTCGAACGGTTCGCACAGTTCGCCATCGATCCGCTTGAGGACCACACGCGGCTTGCTGATGCTCATCTCGTAGCCTTCGCGCCGCATGGTTTCGATGAGGACCGACAAGTGGAGGACACCGCGGCCGCGAACGGCAAAGGCTTCACTCCCTTCGACAGGAGTGACGCGCAAGGCGACGTTGCGTTCGAGTTCCTTTTCGAGTCGCGACTTGAGTTGCCGTGTCGTGACATACTTGCCGTCTCGGCCTGCCAGGGGAGACGAATTGATGCTGAAGACCATCTCGAGGGTCGGTTCATCGACTTTCAGACGGGGGAGCGGTTTGGGTTCACCTCGATTGCAAATCGTGTCGCCGATCTCGATGGTGTCGAGCCCGATTACGGCGACGATATCGCCCGCACTGGCCGACTCGGTATCGACGCGCCCGAGTTTGTCGAAGAACTGAAGGTTCGCGACCTGGGCTGCGACAATGTTGTCCTCTTTGACGATGTCGACTTGTTGGCCTTTCCGCATGGTGCCTGCTTGAATCCGGCCAATCGCGATCCGGCCGACGTAATCCGACCAATCGAGATTGGTCACGAGCAATTGCAGGGAGTTGTCGGGCTCGACATCGGGACCAGGAATCTTCTCGAGCATCAAGTCCAGGAGCGGAATCATGTTCTCGCCTGGGACACGCCAATCGTGCGTGGCGTATCCGGATCGGCCCGATGCGTAGATCACATCGAAGTGATCCATGTAATGCTCGCCGCCGAGATCGACCAGCAGCATGAGAGCTTCCTCGACCACTTCGTCGCAGCGGGCGTCAGGGCGATCGATCTTGTTGACGACTACGATCGGTTTGACTCCGCACTCGAGAGCCTTTGAGAGAACGAACCGCGTTTGTGGCATGGTCCCTTCAGCGGCGTCGATCAACACCAACGCACCGTCAGCCATCCGCACCACGCGTTCGACCTCGCCTCCGAAATCGGCGTGGCCGGGGGTGTCGATCAAATTGATCTTGATCCCCTTGTATTCGAGGGCGATGTTTTTCGACAGGATCGTGATCCCCCGCTCCCGCTCGAGATCGTTGCTGTCGAGGATGCGTTCCCCCTGCAACTGCGAATCCCGAAACTGTCCGCTCTGTTTGAGCAGACAGTCAACCATGGTGGTCTTGCCATGGTCGACGTGGGCGATGATGACGATGTTTCGGATGTCGTTGCGACGCATGAGCAATCTATGGATGAAGGAGCGGGTAGGGAGCCTACGATTCGTCGTTGGCTCGGAAGCTGCCGACCAAGGTCGGCGTGTATCGGCACAGTTCGTTGTCGCGGAAATAAAGTTTCAGTTCGCGGGCCGCCGACTCGGGGCTGTCGGAGGCGTGCACCAGATTCATTTGCCTGGAACTGCTGTAGTCCCCGCGAATCGTGCCGGGAGCCGCTTTCAGGCCGTTGGTAGCACCGAGCATCTCGCGGACGACTCGAATCGCTTCCAACCCTTCGACCGCCATCGCCACGATAGGAGCCGAGGTGATGAAGTCCTCCAGGTTCTTGTAAAATGGCTTGCTGACATGCTCGGCATAATGCTCGCGAGACAATTCGGGAGTCACTCGCAGCATTTTCATGGCCACAAGATTCAAACCTTTGCGTTCGAATCGACTGATGATGTCTCCGACCAGGCGGCGTTGAACGCAATCGGGCTTCAAAAGGACGAGGGTTGTTTCCATGCTTTTCGATCGATTAAGACGGGAAGGGAGGGTTCGCGACCCGGCACTGCCGCAACAGGCCCGGGGGGTCTAGGCTGGCCAGACCGGGCAGTCCGTTGACTGCCCCTGCTTTCATGCGAGCGAATTGTCCGGATTTCCTTGGAAAAAGCTAGGTCAAAACTCGGCGTCTCCCCGCCGAACCTCGCTATCCCATTTTCCGTGGAAACGCTACCTTGATCTTAGTTCGAGGATGTTTCGCTGGCTGAGGATCTGGTTTATGAAATTTAAGTTCCCGATAGTCATCATCGATGAGGATTTTCGCTCCGGTAACGCTTCGGGGCTCGGCATTCGCGCACTGGCTGAGGCCATCGAGCGGGAAGGCATGGAGGTTGCTGGGGTGACGAACTACGGCGACTTGTCGCAGTTTGCCCAGCAGCAAAGCCGCGCGTCGGCCTTCATTTTGTCGATCGACGACGACGAGTTTGCCTCCGAAGACTCGATGAAATCGGCCCTGGATAAACTTCGCCAGTTCATCTCGGAAATTCGTTTCAAGAACGCGGACATTCCGATCTTTCTGTATGGGGAGACCCGAACCTCACGGCACATTCCCAACGATATCCTTCGCGAACTCCACGGGTTCATCCACATGTTCGAGGATACGCCGGAGTTCGTGGCGCGCCACATTCTCCGCGAAGCCCGTTCGTACATCGACAGTCTCGCCCCTCCCTTTTTCAGGGCGATGATCCACTATGCCCAGGACGGATCGTACTCCTGGCATTGCCCCGGCCACTCGGGCGGAGTCGCGTTCCTCAAAAGCCCCGTCGGCCAAATGTTTCACCAGTTCTTTGGCGAGAACATGCTCCGGGCGGACGTTTGCAATGCGGTCGAAGAACTCGGCCAACTGCTCGACCACACCGGACCCGTCGCCGCTTCGGAACGGAACTCCGCCCGGATCTTCGGTGCAGATCATTGTTTCTTCGTCACCAACGGCACCTCGACCTCGAACAAGATCGTCTGGCACTCGACGGTCGCCAACGGCGATATCGTCGTCGTCGACCGCAACTGCCACAAGTCGATCCTCCACTCGATCATCATGACCGGCGCGGTGCCGGTGTTTTTGACCCCCACGCGAAACAACCTCGGCATCATCGGCCCGATCCCGCAAAGCGAGTTCACGCTCGAAAGTATCCAAAGGAAGATCGAAGCCAACCCGTTCGCCAAGGAAGCCCAAAAACGGAACCCGGGACGGATGCCCCGCATCTTGACGATCACGCAGAGCACCTACGACGGGATCCTTTACAACGTGGAATCCCTCCGCAAGATGCTCGATGGCCAGATCGGCTCGCTCCACTTCGACGAAGCCTGGTTGCCCCACGCGGCCTTCCATCATTTCTACAAGGACATGCATGCCATCGGCCGCGATCGACCGCAGCCGCAGGAATCGATGATCTTCGCGACCCACTCCACCCACAAACTGCTGGCCGGTATCTCGCAAGCCTCGCAGATTCTGGTGCGAGAACCCGCGAACAAGAAGTTGGATCGACACACCTTCAACGAAGCCTACTTGATGCACTCATCGACCTCGCCGCAATACGCCATCATCGCTTCGTGCGACGTGGCTGCGGCGATGATGGAACCGCCCGGCGGAACTGCCTTGGTCGAGGAATCGATCATGGAAGCCCTCGACTTCCGACGCGCGATGCGGAAAGTCGATGACGAATGGGGCGCGGATTGGTGGTTCAAGGTCTGGGGACCCGAACACCTGGCCGAGGAAGGAATCGGCGAACGGAGCGATTGGGTTTTGAGGCCCGACGAAGATTGGCACGGTTTCGGCGGCCTGTCCGATGGCTTCAATATGCTCGACCCGATCAAAGCCACCGTCATCACCCCGGGACTCGATGTCTCCGGTCGATTCGCCGAGACCGGCATTCCCGCATCGATTGTCACCCGCTATCTGGCCGAGCACGGTGTTATCGTCGAAAAGACGGGACTGTACTCGTTCTTCATCATGTTTACGATCGGCATCACCAAAGGACGTTGGAACACGCTCGTCAGCGCGCTGCAGCAATTCAAGGACGACTACGACAAGAACCAACCGATGTGGAAGATCCTGCCCGAGTTCGTGCAGCACTATCCGCAGTACGAACGGGTCGGCCTGAAGGAACTGTGCCAGCGGATTCACGATACCTACAAAGCTCATGACGTAGCTCGCGTCACCACCGAAATGTACCTGTCCCCCATGCAGCCAGCGATGAAACCGTCGGATGCCTTTGCAATGATGGCCCACGACGAAGTCGATCGTGTTCAAATCGATTACCTCGAAGGACGGGCCACCGCGGTTCTGCTGACCCCCTACCCGCCGGGCATCCCCCTCTTGATCCCGGGCGAACGATTCAACAAGTCGATTGTCGAATACCTCCGGTTCGCTCGAATGTTCAACGAGAAATTCCCAGGCTTCGATACCGATATTCATGGTCTGGTCGAGGAGATCGTCGATGGCAAACCGGAGTACTTCGTCGATTGCGTTTGCATCAAGGAACCCTCCATCGCAGTGAGCACGCCCAAACAGGTGGCCGAACCAACCGCGGTTTAGACCGTTCCTGACCCACCCCCCTGGATGCATCGGGCGCTCTTCCCTGGTACAACAGTGCTTTCGTTTTCGCCTCCTGCGAGGTCCTTGTCGTTAGCGCAGCCATGACCAACCCAGCCCACGAAGTCAAGTATCTGTTGTTTGATGTGGAGAGCGTTGCGGATGGCGAGATGATCGCAAAGACGCGTTATCCCGACGCATCGTTCTCGCCCGATCAAGCGATCGCGATGTTTCGCCAGGATCTGCTGTGCGAGTCTGGACGCGACTTCATCCCATTCACCTATCACCTTCCGATCGTTCTGGTCGTCGCCAAGATTCGGGAAGACTTTAGTTTGATCGAAATCGTTTCGCTGGACGAACCCCAACATCGGCCCGAGGTGATCTCCAAACAGTTTTGGTTGGGCTGGGAACGATACAGCCGTCCGACATGGATCACGTTCAATGGCAGGACGTTTGACATCCCGCTCATGGAGCTGGCTGCATTCCGGTATGGGATCAGCGTTCCTGCCTGGTTCAACCTGTACGATCGCACCTATTCCCAAAATCGCAACCGCTACAATTTGGACGCGCATGTCGATTTGCACGAGGTGCTCACGAACTATGGCAGTACTTGGTTCCGCGGTGGGCTCAACCTGGCCGCCTCGTTGTTGGCCAAGCCTGGCAAGCTGGATGTTCAGGGGGACATGGTGCTCGACATGTATCGAGCCGGGAATTTGACCGAGATCAGCGAGTACTGTCGCTGCGATGTACTCGACACGTACTTCGTCTTTCTTCGCGTTCAAGTGATGATGGGTCGATTGACGCTCGACAAAGAGAAGGAACTGATTTCTGCCACTCGCAGCATGCTGCAGCAGCAATCCGACAAGCACATCGGCTATCGCCGTTATTTGGATGCTTGGCCTATCTCAGCCTGATCGGGATTTTCGGCTCTTTGATACCCACGCATCGTTTCTTTGGTGGACTTACTTGGGGGGGTAATTGTGCGATCTTGGCTGATTGGTTTCGTGGTGTTGTCGTCGATCGGTTCGTGGGGAATTGCCCAGGAATCGATTCGGCACTCCCTCTTCATTGCGGGTCCGACCTTTACGGGGATCTTGGATGAGTCTGGTCGGGAGGTCTGGGATGCAGGCCGTCCCGGGGCGCGAGACGGGTGGGTGCTCGACAATGGCAACGTGCTTGTTTGCTGGTCGGACGAAGTCCGCGAGTTGACGCGAGATCGGCGGGAGACCGTCTTCCACTATCGGCTCTCGAACGAGAATCAGGAACTGGGAACTGCCCAGCGTTTGACGGACGGGAAAACATTGATCACGGAGCTTGGAGCCAAACCCGTGTTGATGGAAGTCGCCCCGGACGGGAGTGTCGCTAGACGCTTTCCGCTGCTTCCGGAAACGGACAATGCGCACATGCAGACACGGATGGCTCGCAAGCTCGCGAGTGGCAACTACTTGGTCCCGCATCTCTTGGCGTTCAAGGTCAAGGAGTACGATCCAGCGGGCAAGGTAGTCAGGGAGATTGCGACGGACGGTGCGGAGGTTGGTGGACGAGCGGCGGAGAACTGGCCGTTTACGGCGATTCGGTTGAGCAACGGCAACACGGTGGTGAATCTGACGCACGGAAACAAGACCGTGGAGTTCGATGCCGAGGGTCGTATTGTTTGGCAAGCGAGCAATGCGGACGTACCCGGGAACCCATTTGCGGACCCGTGTGGTGGGCAGCGGTTGCCCAACGGCAACACGGTGATCGCGAGTTATGGTGCGAGAGGAGATGTAGGGGTAGTGAAAATTTTCGAATTGAACCGAGACAAGCAGATTGTCTGGCAGTACACCGGCCCGCATCGTGCGCACGAGGTTCAGGTCCTCACGACCAACGGCGAGCCGATCCCCAGCCCGGCGCTCCGTTAGCAGTCAGTTGAAAAACGATCGAACCTGCTTGGGTAAATCGCACGCCAGTCCATGATTTGTCCATAGTCGCCACGTTGCAGTTCCGCCGTGAGCCGTTTTCATTTCTCAACGGTTTGCATGAATTGCCGACCTCCACTTCGGCGCAGCAATTTGTTAAGAATTGCGTCCGCGAAAAGTATTCGAGGCGGGCGGTGGATCGGGAAGCGAGCAACGTGGAGATGTGTCATCGTTTCGGAAGAAAACGGGAGGATTCAAGCAGTCATTTGGATTTCGCGAGTTTCAATGCGTCGAGCAACTTTTCGGTTTCCTGGGGATCAAGAATTTCACTGGGCATCTTGGTCGACAGTTCGCGACGTATCGCATCTTTGGCTTTGGCTATGTTTTGAAGATCGTCTTTGCTTAAGACAATGACGATGTCGCCATTTTTTCCGCGTTTCAGCAACTGATCGAAGCTATCACGCCCCAAGGCGGTTCCACAATCGTCGACTTCGGGAATCGTTTGCACGATGTTCGTGATAGAGCAAACGAGCGATTGCTTACCTGTTCCGCCAGCTTTCGGCTCGATGGTCATTTCTGCGGAGACGAAACCATGTTTGCCGAAATCCTCGAGGAGTTGAGCGTCTAGTTCATGCAGATCCTCTCCTCTTTTTCTCGCAGTGATTCGCTTCACTTCAATCGATACAAGCTCTTGTTTTGCTCGTCCCTTCTCTCCAATGTCGTACCTTCCGGAGAGGCTCGAGAAGTCCAAGTCCGTTGCAAGCATCTGTTCTTCAGGTTCTTCCGAACTGTCGCTGTCGTTCGATTTTCGGTTCGCCGACAGTTCCGGATGAGGCAAGATTCCTGGTGCACCGGCGACGACCTGCGACGAGCGTTCCAATTCATCATTCCATCCGAGACCAGCTGGTGTCGCTCGCTTTGCAATGGCTTCCAATTCCTCGTCCGAATATCCCAGCATCAGGCTACCGGCCAGGAACAACCCGCCCGAGATAAGGATTGCGATTAAAAGGACAATCAACGTCCCTGCAACCAAGAGGTCATAGAGTTGGCGTTTAAGAATCTTTCTTGATCGTGTCGAATTGTCCGACTCTGTCTGAGCAGCTGCGGTTTTGCTCAACGATTCTATGACCTGGTCCTCGGCAGCCGCGGTAGACATGCTGTCCCAGTAATCGTGACTCAGGGAATCGTTTCGGGATAGTATTGGGTTTGCGGCGCTCCAGCGTGGAACGCCAAGTCCGAGCCCGCTCGTTTCGCTAGGCTTTGACCTTTGCGGAGCGGGCGCGGGAGTCGGGTTCGAGGATGGTCCTTTTTGTGGCGATACTTCCGCGACAGGGCTGGTGTTATTCAATACGATCGAACCCAATCCCGGGACGGCTGTCGCGAGTATCCATTCATTCTTGGTGCGTTGGGTGTGTCTGACTTTTGCAGTACGCGATAGGGAGCCTTCCATGGCCATCTTCAAGATCTGTTGATCCGAATAGGGGCCCTCGGCTGTGCCGGCTTTGCTCTGCATGTACCACAAACTCTTCGAGTCCATCGCTCCATCCCGGCAAAGAAGATATTGATTAGCTTCTTAAACACAGTTGATATGCTAAGGAAAAATCCCTCAACAGTTAAAGCGTATTCCATGCGATTCGAATGCCAAAAAAACCGGTTTTTTTCGATACCCAAAAGGGGGGGGGGCTGGGAGCGGGGGGAAACAAGAAGTGGCGTTGGAACTTGGGAGAATCGCATTGCAATACGAGCTTCTTTCAACGAGACTTTCCGGAGTCAATTTTTGAAGATGCGAGCGACACCCGATCGTTCTTGGTTGCAACGGGAAGAGCTTGGATGTGAAAACCGCGACGAGTTGAGACTCGAGCGGTCTGTGAAACCAGGAATGGCTCGGAAAGGCGGTCGATAGGAGCACGATGGAGAAGCTGTACATTCGATTTAAGGGACGTATTCTGGGGCCGATTTCGCAAGAAAAGGCTCTCGAGATGGTCAAGCGTGGACAGATCACGCGCCAACATGAAGTCTCTTTGGATGGCTCGGTATGGCGCGCTGCGGCAAACGTGTCCGAATTGTTTCCGAGTCGGAGCGAGCGAGAAGAGGAAGGGGCGTCGCAGTTCGAAGATCAAGTCGGTTCGCTAGAGTCTGCTGATTGGTTTGCGCATTTTGACGGTTCGAATCAAGGCCCAACCGATGAGGAGGGTTTTAAACAATGGATCAGCATGGGCAAAGTCGCACGCAATACCATGGTTTGGCGCAAGGGGACGGCCAATTGGGTAGAGGCAGGAGTAATTCAACCGACGTGGTTTAGCGGGATTCCATTGGAACCTGCAAACGCTTTATCGAATTCCGGATGGCAAACAAATCCGAACCACCAAGGGGGTGGTCCGCATTACGTCAATCCGTACGCCTCTGCATCTGCGAACATGTCGACCTCGAATCGTGCCGATAGGGTATCAGGCGAGAGAACCGGTGAGGCGAACGGGATAGCTATCGCGAGCTTGGTTGCAGGAGTGATCTCGTTGTTGATGTCGCCGATGGCGCTTTGCTGCTTGCCGTTTGGGATCGTGCCTGGTATCTCCGGACTTACAGCGATTATCTGCGGGATTGCTGGAATCAGCAATTCGAAAGTCCTAGGTACCGGTCATGGCTTGGCGGTAGCTGGAATCATCTGCGGAAGCATTGCGATTGTCGGAACCATCCTCTTAGGCATCGTGAGCATCTTGGCGTTGGCGTTCAATGTCAAAAACTTACCTACGTGATTGGAGGTAATGACAAACCCTCGGGACAAGGCATGCGCGGATCTCGTTTTCAGAGGGTGCGATCGAGTTCAGTTTGCTAACCGAAAACGCGCCGTTGATCTTCCTCACTTTGGAATTGTTAAACTTAGTTGACAGGATTGTTCCCGAATACTTTCTGGAGTTTTCTCGTGTTGCCGGAAACTGACAGCTACACTCTGCAAAGCCGAATCACATGTCCGCACTGTTGGCACGAGTTTGCGCCGGAAGAATCCTTGTGGATTGCGGAACATCCCGATTTGCTCGGGGACATTCGGCTAGGGGATCAATTTCAATCGAGGTTCCTGCCGACGCGATTCACGCCGGACGGCGATGCGATCGATCCGGAGGGACAACGGACCACGCGCCTGGCATGTCCGAACTGCCATTTGGAAGTAGCGCGATCTCTGTACCAAATCCCACCACTGTTTTACTCGATTCTAGGTGCCCCAGCTTCGGGCAAAAGCTACTACCTGGCATCGATGACTTGGAAAATGAGGGAAATCCTTCCGACCTATTTCGCAATTGCGATGACCGACACGGACCCGCTCGCGAACGCCAGATTGCACGATTACGAGAGGTTGCAGTTTCTCAATCCGGATCCAGACCGACCTGTTGCAATCTCAAAAACCGAGGTCTCGGGCGACTCCTACGACCGTGTGAACTTCGGGCCTGGCAATATTGTTAACTTCCCGCGGCCTTTTCTTTTCAATCTTCAACCCACCGGCAGGCACCCGAACCATACGAGAAAGATCTCGGTTTCTAAGGTCATGTGTTTGTACGATAACGCAGGTGAGAGTTTTCTGCCGGGCGCGGATACATCGAGTTCGCCGGTGACACGGCACTTGGCATTAGCCCGCTGCCTCTTTTTCTTGTTCGATCCTACCCAGGAGATTCGTTTTCGCAGGGCGTGCGACGGGAGGTCTGATGATCCGCAAATGCAACTCAAATCGAGCAAGCAGGGGCGTGAAACGATTACACGTCAGGATACGATCCTGTTGGAAGCGATTCAGCGAGTTCGCCGCTACGCTGGGCTTCGCGAGGACCAGTTTCATGAACGTCCCTTGGTGATTGTAGTCACCAAATGGGACAGTTGGCGAAATCTACTTCCGGACGTATCCAACGAACCACCCTACGTTCCTTCCGGAGTGGGAGAGATCATGGCCTTGGATGGCGATCGGATCCTCAAAACTTCGAGAAGAGTCGAGGACCTCCTTCGCAGCCTCACGCCGGAGATTGTCGCTGCTGCAGAGGGTTTCACCAAAACGATCTTGTTCGTACCCGTGAGTGCTACCGGAACGGCCCCAACCTTCGATCAAGAAACCGGCGCCCCTGGGATCGCCCCAAAGGATCTAAGGCCTTACTGGGTTGAGGTTCCCATGCTCTACAGTATCAGCCAATGGTGTGGTGGACTTATTGGAACCCGAAACCCAACGCGTTAAACAACGATCAACTCATGCACGCCGAACTCCTGTACACTTCCGCCCCTCAAGGGCTCAAACAAGGTAGCCGTGGCTTTTGCACCGTGCTGTGCACGCAAGGGATGCCTGCCAACATGGCACAGCGGCTCGAAGCGCTGAGCATGTATCGGCATGTCTTTGCACCAGGAGACCCAAACGCCTCGCGAAACCCTGTTTGCTATGCCCATCTTCGATTTACGTTGGGGCCGAAGCAAACGAACTTGCTCACTCGTATTTCTGACTACGGTCTCGACTACAGCCAAAGGACCAACAAGCTCGCACACCATATTGTCGTCGCTGCTCCGTTACCGGACTGCGGACCTGCCGCGCTGCTCGCGTATCCGGGGATGATGAAGCAGTCTTGGGATGGAAAATGCGACACACCTGCCCTGGGCCCCCAGTTGCCAGCCTTGCAGAGCGATCCGAAACCATGCCGGACATGGGCTACAGTAACTGGGGATGCGGGTTGGGGCGGCGTTATCGCAAACGCATGGTTGAAACCGGGGGGCAAAACGCTGTGGCTGATCTTTTCCGAATCTCAGTCCGCACAACTTCTCGAAATGTTCGAGGAATCGATCTCCTTACTGCCACCCGCCTCGCGTTGGCAGGCTACCTTCTCTACCTACTTCACCAACTTACCTCCTGACGTGCAGTGTAAGGTACGTTGTGTTCTCGCCGGTAGCGAAGAAGCCAAACACGCCAACGCGCGTGGTGATGTGATCGATCTGACCCGCAGTCTTGGAAAAGCCCCTGCGGGATTGGGAGCAGAAGAAGCCCGAAACGGGATCTTGATTGGAACCGCTGGCACGTCTGCCTCCCCACCCTCGCCCTTCCCAAAGTATCCAGGATCCTCGGTGTCTGCGGATGCCCTCGACACGAGTGAAGTCTCGTCTCGTCTTCGTCGATCGCAATCTGCACAAGCCAACCGTCCCTCCGCAACCGCGCCCCCGTTGCGGCCCAACGTCGATGAGATCCCTCGGATCAAAGGCCAAGGCCATACTCACCTCGATGGCCGACTCCCTCCAGCGACAACTGATCCAAACCGGGAGATCTCAACGCGATCTCGCAGTGTATCCGTCGGCCTTCTGCTCGCCGCTGGTGTCCTGTTTTTGATCCTGCTGCCCATGCTGGGAGCAGGGGCGGTATTGATTGCATTCAACCTGTTTCCGAACACCGCTAGCCAATCCCCCCTGCCAGGCGAAGGCGTCGAGGCGACAAAAACAGAGCCGGCGCCGACAGATACAAACAACACTTCTAACACACCCGACGATCCAACTGCGGAGCAACAAAAGAGCGGCGAGACGGTCGCTCCCATGCCGAAACCGGAAACCGACACGGACTCTTCCGCGCAAAAATCGATGCCGGAAACCAAGTCTGACAAACCACCTGCAATCACCGCTGATAATTTCAACATTGTGACCAAATTCAATCACCCTGCGTTCGGGGATTTGTCCGACAGGAAGTGGCTGGTCGACGGCACTGAACTGACGATAGAGATTGCTCCGAAAGGGAATATCGATCAACAACGTAGAAAAGAAGAGATGTGGCTTGAGGAACATCCGCCTGCGATATCGTTGCAGTTGCATGGCAAAGCCAAAGATGTCGTAAGTCAGCGTTGCAACTTCGAGTACGCGGATGTCGCAGAAATCCTGAATGCTGATGTTGCCGCCGCATCCAAGCGTGGCGACATCAAGGTGGTATTGGAAGGTACTGTCGAGATCGATGAACGCAAGTTCCCGATCAAGCACGAATTGCAAGTCCCTCACCTTCGCGTGGTTCTTCAGGAAAAACACGTCCTCTACTTGCTTGAACCGGAATTTTTTGACCGTGGCAGTTTCGGCGAAGACGTCTTGTATCAAATGGATAAAAGCGCCGAATGGATCGGGAAATTGAACAAGTTACAGCCCAAGAAACAGTGGTACGCCTACAAGGATACCAATACTCTTAAGCCTTCGATGCGTGTTTTCGATCACGACGAGCTCTCCGACAACGCAAAGTTGCGGAAGCTGCTTTTCCCGGAATACGAATCGGGCCTTGCGACGGAAATCAATACTTTTCGAGACAAAGCAACTCGTCCTTTCCGGGACATGCTAGATATGATTCGAAAAAAAGCTGTTTCCAAGAAAGACGATGAAAAATCGGCGTTTCCTGCAATCAAACTGCTGGATGAGCTATTGGAAGAGCAGGCGAGGGTCGTCGCGGATTACATGAAGGGGAAGGTCGAAACTGCGGACGGTCAGCCTTGGAAAAAGGCTCGCGATATCGCCTCGAAACTGGAGCAGGATCTCGCTGCAAAAGATTGGGCGAGTTACTATCCGACGCAAGATGAACGAAAAAGCCTAGACGTGACCCTTGTGGCGGCTGAATGGAATAATGACAAGTCCAGCCTAAAAAACTCCTGGAATAGGGTGATGGAACACAGCAACGCGATCTTGGATTTGCTTCAAACACCCAAGAAGTTGGTCTACGACTTGAGGATTCAGGAGCTTAACAACAACGATACTTCCTTAAAATTGCCAGTCATTGTCGACTATCAACCTTGAGCGAAGTTTCAAGCAATGAGACAGCCGGAACACGAAATTCTTCCCCAGCCTCGAACTTGATTTTTAGTTTTGTAAAATGACCTTAGCCACACGCATCCGAAGGCAACTCGAGAATCCAGATGGTCTCACACAGGAGGCGTTGGAACCCCTGGCCCAGGAGTATCGACACGCGGTCGAGTTGGTCAACGAGAGACTTCTAGCTTGCATCGCACTGCTGCGCAAGGGACTCCGGAGCGAGGCGCTGCAGCGCGCGAATATCAAGCCGAATATTTTCGATGCGGCGGCCGAACTCGATTTTCCTGAAGTAGACGATTGGATCGATATTCTTCGATTCTACGGAATGAATACTCCTCCGCTCGTGGATGCAAATGCCATCGGAGAGTTGAATGAGGCTTTGGTCGACGAGCAACCCTTAGAGGAATTGCTTCGACAGCACCGACGGCTCGCAATTGCCAAAGCGCCGTTGAGCTGGCGGCTAAGAGTTCTGCGCCGTATCGCCCAAATCGATGTCATGAATACCGTTTGGTACGATGACATTGTCCAATGGGAAACCATCCGTCTCAAGCAAATCGCTATCGAACTCGGCCGGGCAATCGAATCCAACCAGTCCGATGCTCTCTTCGGTCTCGAAGAGGAGCTTTCCTACAAGGATTGGAAGGTGGAAGTGCCCGAACAGCTTCGCCAGAAATGTCGAATTGCCTCATCTCGCAAGGCTCAGGAGCAACGGATCGAACAAGCGAAGGTAATCGCAGGGAAATTGCATTCGGCAATCTTGGAGGGAAACGTAGACGCAGGAATCGCTGCCGCGGAGACCTGGAAACAATTGATCGCGTCGGCCCCCCACACGTCTTCGTTGCCTGCCGAATTGACGCAAGATGCTGCCCCTGCCCTTGAGTGGGTGGGAAGCATTCTGAGGCAACGCGTCGCAGAAAATGAGTACAACGAATTGGCTCAGCAACTCGATCATCTTTTGATGAATCCCAGCAGCAATGAAGATGAATTGCGCCAAGCGATGCATCGCCTTCTCGCGACGGATTTCGAGGTCGACCCGTCAATCCAAAAACGATTCAACGCCAAACTTTATGAATTCAGCGCGAAGGAACGTCGTAAACAATTGCTGCGGATTGCTGGCGTCGCGGTCCCCGTCGTCGTGCTTCTCGTTCTCGGTCTCCTCTGGTACTGGAATCGATCGCACCAAGCAAGCGTCAACGAAGCTTCAACCGCGATGAAATCGATGCTGGATAGCGGGAAATTGAAAGAGACTGAAACTTTCTACCGCAACCTTTCGCGCAGCGTACAATCCTCACCTGCGGTCTCCGCTCTCGCGGAAGAGATGGCAGGGCTCCTGGAGACCGAACAAAGCCGCCAGGATCAACTCAATCGACTCATTGGAGAAGCAGACTCGGAAGACCCATCGCAAATCGACGTCGCGAAGATCAACCAAGCCGGCAAGTTAGCAAAGACCAAAGAGGAAAATAACCGACTCGGCAAATTGCGGCAGCGTTGGGAGGATTTTCAAGCCGATCTCGAAAGTAAAGATTTGCAGTCGGTTCAGGATTTTGTCACGCAAGTCGAATCCAAACTCAACACGATGCAGGATCAACCAGCAGAAAACGTTTCGGCGGCACAGCTAGACTCTGTACTCATCGATCTCCGTCAACTATCCGATCGCTACCCCAAGGGAGGCCTTCGCGCATCGAAATTGATCGACTTCGCGATTGAGCGTGCCGAAAAGCTTCGCACGAGCGTTCAGAACAAGCAGAGAATGATGCTGCAGTTATCTGGGATCATGGATGAGATCCGGGATAGTAATTCAATCGGGAACTACGCAAAGCATTTGAAGCGATACTCAGAAAGACTCTCGGATAGCCCACAGGCCCAGGAGTTGAACTTGGTGTTAAGGCAAGCAGACAAATGGCCGCTTATCGAGAAACTCAACGGATTAAGCAAAGAGTTGGGGAGCAAATTCGAGCAAATACTAACCGTGGGTGAAACCTTCTCCGCAAATCAACTGCGAACGGAGTTGGATAGCAAGATCTTGAATCTCCCGGGAAAGATACCTGCGGAAAAATTTCAAGTGATCGCAAGATATGTAGGCGCTAGAGAGAGAGCTCTCAAGGACCTTAAAGATGAAGCGATGCGGTCTCCGTTTTCAGGGCTTGTAACCCTCGTTAGAACAGGGACAAACGAACGGTATTTCACCTCGGATCAGACCCGGGTGCGATTTTCGAATGAACTTACCAATGCGGGACCAACAACGAAAATCGATTTGCCGATCGTCCTCGACTCATCCGGAAATCTCGGTACGAACACCATTCGGGGAAAAATTGAAATCAAGGCCGAGCCGCGCAATACCGTAAGGCTTCTGGTCCAGGGTGTTGGGACAAACCAAACCCAAACACTCGACCGCTGGGATGAAGTGTTTATCAGGCAAATTGGTGAAACGCTAACCAATGAGGACCTGGATGTGACGATCAAACGCCAACTCATCTTGATGCTCATTGAAACTGGTATGAAAGGGAGTCGAGGCATGGACTTGGCTTTCGCTCCGTCGAAGGTCATGCTGACGAATGAGGAGGGCGGAACGTCTTGGTTCACCGAGATTAAATTTGACTCTCGATTGAACGAATCTTTGGTAGCAGAACTAAAGAAGTCCGTCGCAGAAGCCAGAAGGATACGAACCGAAGACCAAGAAGTTATCAAGGAGCTCGCTAAGCCGAAACTCGTGTTCATCGGGGGAGTATTGCCCAAGGATCGGTCGGTTTTTGAGCCAACCGTCACCGTAAATCAGCCTCCCGACGGGACCGTCTACATGCTCGTTGGGACGCCTCAGAGCAGTATCAAATTGAATCTGATTCCAATCGGAAGCCTCCAATCCGGCACGTTCATTCGAAACAACGTCGACAATCCTGTTTCGTCAATCGCTTGGGCTCCCCTCCTTTGCGAACCATCCTAGTTATCACTTCTGCGGTCGCAATCGATCGCTTATCACGCTAATCAAATGCCAACTGAGCAATTGTATGTCCGAATTCGAGGGAGAATCCTTGGTCCTATCCCCATCGCCAAGGCGACGGAGATGGCCCGAAACGGAAGAATCCAACCGGAGCATGAAGTCTCGTTTGATCGGACCCATTGGCAACGAGCCGCCATGCTCCCGGTCCTTTTCCCGGAGCCTCAAGTCATTGAACCGGCGGCGGAACCAACACCAAAGAGCAAACCCACTCCCTGGGAACAAATCAAACTAGAGCCCGCCAGACCACCCATCGCCAGAGACCACTCCTACTTCGATCCACCTCCCACTACGGTTAACCGGGAATCTACGCGCGACCTCCTCAAACGCGCCGCGAACAAGAATGCCGATGTTGAAGATGTCCCGACGTACCTTGTTGGCTCAATCTTCTGCACACTGTGCTGCTGTTTGCCCGGCGGAATCATTGCGATCATCTATGCGATAAAGACGGGGGAATATCTAAAAAAAGGAGATGTCCACGAGGCAAAGGTCGCGTCTAGCTACGCATACCTTTGGATAACGATCAGTGTTGGCACTTGGGTACTCATGTTGATCGTGACCCTGATTATTAATTTGGTGTTGCGTTCGTTCCAGGAATGATCTGTTTTCCGTCGGTCGCAAGTACAATTTAGCGAATGATTGGAGCCACCGAAAATGGGTTTTGACAAGTCGAAGCACAAACTCAGGGCGTTGATGGCGTTGGGGCTTGCTGTCGCTATTGTTCCAGTCTGTATCGTTGTTGCAAAATTTGACCCGAGCCAGTTTGGGTTTTATCCGCGATGCTTCTTCCATCAAGCAACGGGTTTGCATTGCCCTGGGTGTGGAGTAACGCGCGCCTTGCACCATCTGCTGAACGGTCGGGTTGACCAGGCGTTCTTCATGAATCCCCTTCTTTTTTTAGCGATGCCCTTCCTCGTGCTGTTGATCTTCATCCCCAGTCTCACACGACGTCCGATGGTCCCGTTCCTGGCAGCCCTGATCCTCATCTCGTACGGGATCCTTCGAAACATCCCGAGCTTTTCGTTCCTAGCTCCATGAGCAGCTGGTGGGCGAGACCCTCAGGCTTTGCGAAGGGTGGGTTGTCACTCGGGTGAGGCCACGTCTTGCCTGCAGGCACGCAGCAGTGTCGACTGCACCGTCAGATCATGCTCGGGAGAAAAGTCCGAATGTTTCTCACCACGGATGATCTGCGCCATGTCAACGGCGTCGCCGATGTAGCGAACGTATTTCGGAAAACGAATCTCCTGCGTCCCCTTCTTGTACTCACCACGATCCCGGGAAAGGGAAACGCGGGCGGATGGGCTGTCCAGCGGCTGAATGTGGAATGTGCCTTCGGTTCCGCAAACCACCAGATGCCTTCGATCAAATCCTTCCACTTCGATCGCAGTTGACTTCACGGTCGCAATGGCCTTGGGGTACTCGAGCACACCCATCATGTTGTCGAGCAGACCGTCGTCGATCGCCGCGCTGTGGCGATGAAACCCGCTGACCGAATGCGGCTTGCCCAATATCCCAACCACCAAATCGATGAGATGGCCCCCCAGTTCGAAAAGTATCCCTCCGGGAAACTCCGCGAACTCCCTGCGACTCGCCGCGTCCACGACCTTGCTCATCACGGCATGAACTTCAAAAATCTCACCGAGCCAACCTTGCTCGAGAAACTCGCGCAGCAAAAGCACGGCCGGGTTGTATCGGTACATGTACCCCATTTGTACCAGGAGTTGCTTCTTCTCGGCCGACTCGAGGATGCGCCGAAATTGCGGTAGAGACTCGCCAGCCGGCTTGTCGAGATGAACATGCTTGCCCGCTTCGATACTTGCCTCCGCATTGTCGAGGAGATCGCGAACCCGCGTCTCTACGAGGACCGCTTCCAGACCCGATGTAGCGAGAAGCTGGTCTCGCGTGAGCCAGGGTAGCCCTTGAAAGACGCGATCATCCTGCGCCCGCTTGCGGAGGTTTTCGTCCGGTTCCACGATGCCCACGACCTCATAGTCGGGGGAATTGCGATAGACCGATAGCTTCGACGCATGGCCATGGCCGACGCCGATCTGCCCGATCTTGATGCGTGGCTTTGTTATGGAGTCTTGCGATCCCAGAACCCGGGACGCTGCGCTGATCGCGATCGCGGACGGAACCAGACCAATCATCCCACGTCGTGACCACATCATTGTTTGTCCAAGGTCACAATTGTGGCAGGGCTCTCGACTCCAGCGCCATTGATCGCGCTGACCGCGACGGCCCGCGGTTCGACGCCTTGGTCCGCATGGAGGTATTTCGTCGATTCCGTGCGACCGACGATCACTGGCTTCCAAGTCGTATCGTACAAAGTCTGAATATTCCAGCGACGCACACTATCCTGGCTGGGTAAATTCCAGGTGACTGAGAGTCCCCGTTCCGGATGTTTCTCCACGCGAACCGTAGGCGCCGGGAGCGTCGGACTGTCGATCCACGGGCTCTCGGGAACCAATGCCACGTCGGAATAGGCGTTTCCCGCAAGCCGGTCGCTGATCCCCTCCCGATTCTCCAACAACGCTTTCATGCTGAAGTGGATCGAGCCATGGCTGCCGGGTGTATGATGCGACAAGAAGACTTGGCTTTCGATCTGCTCCGGGGAATAGAGACGATTCTTGTCACCGATCCGGCTGGTGAACAAGCCGGGAGCCAAATGACGTTTTTGCGTATTCTCGCTGCTCCACCAAGCCAGCAGCGCGGGGAAACTCTGTTTCTTTGCCGTGATCGACCAATACAACTGCGGCGTGTAGTAATCGCACCAACCTTCGTTCAGCCAGAGCTTGGCGTCCGCGTAGAGCTTGTCATACTGCGAAAATCCCGCGACACTTGCTGGATATCCAGGCTTCCAAATCCCGAACGGACTGATTCCAAATTTGACATGGGGCTTCGATTTCTTGATCTCGGAATACAGGTCGCGAATAAAGGCATTCATCGAATCGCGTCGCCAATCGTCGCGAGCTAGTTTACCGCCGGCGGCTACGTAGTCATTGAATGCCGGGTCATCAGGGAACGGGATGTCGTCGACCGGATAGGGGTAGAAGTAATCGTCGATGTGAATCCCGTCGACATCGTAGCGGTTCACGACATCCATAAACACGGCCAACGAGTGAGCTCGAGCTTCCGGCTCGCCGGGATCAAGCCAAAGGTAACTGGTTTTGTCGTTCCCATAGCGTTTCACCAATTTAGGTTTGGTTCGGCTAATATGCGAGTCGCTTTCGGGATAGGTTTGCCCGGTATTCTTGGCTCGAAACGGATTGAACCACGCATGCAGTTCCATGCCGCGTCGATGCGTTTCGTCGATCCAGAATTGCAAGGGATCGTATGCAGGCTCGGGCGCTTTTCCTTGCTGACCGGTCAGAAAGTAGCTCCAAGGCTCGAGCGAACTGGGGTAAAGCGCATCGCAACTGGTTCGAACTTGCAGCACGACCACGTTCATCCGCAATTCCGCGATCTTGTCGAGGATTCGGACCGCTTCTTCTTTTTGGTTTTCGGTCGAAAGTCCCGGCTTGCTCGGCCAGTCGATATTGGCGACGGTCGCGACCCACACCCCGCGGTACTCGCGCGTCAGCCCCGGAGGCGCAGGCATATCGCGAGCATCGTTTTGTGCCGTGACAGTGCCAGAGAAAACGCAGACGCAAGCCGAAACAGCGATCCAAAACAGCCTGCCTAGGAAGGAATTCATGGTGAGTCTCAAATGGGACAGAGTTCGGAGGTCAGTCGACCGTAACTGGTAACCTGCTTCGATTATACTGCGATTTTGGAGAGGCGAGGCTTCAGGCGAAAGGCCCGCCAAACCGCTGATAAATGCTCGGAATACGCAATGCCTCGGGCTTTAGGCGAAGCCCCCGTAGCTACCGTCGCC
>Ga0315901_10003464_pt1 | contig 20470 bp, 18 predicted proteins | sample LakEriMetagenome_10_FD_203761 | JGI IMG/M metagenome (GOLD analysis project Ga0315901, IMG submission 203761) | Freshwater fungal communities from buoy surface, Lake Erie, Ohio, United States - Buoy 2 MA116 | ecosystem: Environmental > Aquatic > Freshwater > Lake | place: USA: Lake Erie, Ohio... | reverse complement strand
ACGGTGCGCGTGCGCACCGAACACCACGTACAGCGACCCGTCAGCGTGTGCCGCCAGACCGCCGGGCCAGGTGGGCCCGCCCGGGAGGTCGGGCGAGCGACGGACGGTCTCGAGCGACTCGGGGTGTAGCTGCTCCACCCAGGAGACGGCGTCGTCGCCACCGGTGTGGCCCAGCAGGTACACCTCCCCCGGCTCGCGCAGCACCACCATCGTCGACGCGATCGCGAGCCGGGAGTGGGCGTGCAACGATCGCCCGGATCGGAGACCGAGGCCACCCGCACGACCCGCGGCGGCCCGACGCTCGGGCCCGCCGTCCTCGGCCGGCCACGGGCTCGGCCACAGTGCGGCGGGCACCCCGGAGGGCGGCGCGTCGGTCGGAGCGGTCACGGCGCGCGACACTACGGGTCCATGGAGATCAGGGATCAACACGTGCTGGTGACCGGCGCGTCGCGCGGCATCGGCGCGGCGATCGCCCGCGAGTTCGCGACGCGCGGCGCCCGGGTGACGCTGGTCGCCCGCAGCGCCGGCCCGCTGGAGGCGCTCGCGTCGGAGCTCGGCGGGAGCGCCCTGCCGTGCGACCTGTTCGACGACGCGCAGCTGCGCGGCCTCGTCGATCGGGCGCAGGCAGCGGCCGGTCCGGTCGACGTGCTCGTGAACAACGCAGGCATGGAGTACACGAAGAGCTTCTTCGACACGAGCGAGCGCGAGATCGACGACGTGGTCCGGCTCAACCTCACCGTGCCGATGCAGCTCACGCGCGAGGTGCTGCCCGGCATGCGCGATCGCAGCCGGGGACACGTGGTGAACATCTCGTCGATGGCGGCCAACGGCGGCTTCCCCGGCCTCGCCGTCTACTGCGGCACCAAGGCCGGTCTCAGCCACTTCAGCCGCATCCTGCGCGAGGACCTCGGCGGGACGGGCGTGGGCGTCACCAACCTCGAGGTCGGGCCGGTGCCCACCGACCTGCTCGACAACCTCCAGTACCCGCCCACCGTGCGGTCGTTCGATCGCCTGCGACGGCTGCAGCTCATGCCGAACGTGTCGGCCGAGCGTGTGGCGACCGCGGTGGCCGACGCCGTCGAGCGCGACAAGCGAGCGGTGTGGTTGCCGCGTCGCGCGTTCCTGTTCGGCGCCCTCGTCGGCGCCCCCCAGCGCATCGTCCGCCCGCTGCTGCGCGGCATCCGGCCCGCCTGACCGATCGCCCGCGACGGCCCCGGCCACCGTCGCGTACGGTGTGGGCGTGTCCGAACAGCACGACATCGACCGCGACCTGGCCCGCATCGACGAACAGCTCCGCCGGCTCCGCTTCGACTCGTTCGACGAGCAGGCGGCGTGGGAGCTGGGGTGCGACCTCCGCCAACGAGCACTCGACCGCCACGCTGCCGTCACCGTCGAGGTGCGCCTGAACGGCGCCACCGTCTTCCTCCACGCGATGACGGGCACCTCGCCGGCCAACGCAGACTGGGCCCGGCGCAAGCGGAACGTGGTGGAGTTGCTCCACCAGCCGTCGTACGCGGTGGGCCTCCACGCGCACCGCGACGGACGCTCGATCCTCGACGTGATGGCATTGCCGCACCGCGACCACGCGTCGCACGGCGGCAGCTTCCCCATCCAGGTGCACGGCGTCGGCTGCGTCGGCGCCGTCACCGTGTCCGGGCTGCCCCAGCGCGTCGACCACTCGCTCGTGGTCGAGGCGCTCGCCGCGCGCCTCGGCATCCCGCTCGGCGAGGTCGCGCTCGACTGAGGTCACGCTCGTCCGAGCTCGCGGCGGCGACCGGTGCTCCGTCTCGGGCCGGTGGTGGACGGGCGAATAACCTACCGGCCGTAGGTTTCCGTGGTCCCGAGGGACCGCACGACATCGGAGGGGGTCGGATGGAGTTCGGGCTCGCGTTCGCCAGCAGCATCGCGTTCCACCAGGACGACACACTCGAGCTGTGTCGCCGTGCCGCCAGCGCCGGCTTCACGTCGCTGTGGGGCGGCGAACACGTGGTGTTGCCGTCCTCGATCGAGTCGCGGTACCCGTACACCGCCGACGGGCGCATCCCCGCGGTGCCGGAGACCCCGATCCCCGACCCGCTGATCTGGCTCGCGTTCGCCGCGGCCGCCGCACCGGGACTCACCCTCGGGACGTGCATCCTGATCCTCCCGCAACGCAACCCGCTGGTGCTCGCGAAGGAACTCGCGACGCTGGACCGGTTGTCGGGTGGTCGCGTCGAGCTCGGCATCGGCATCGGATGGCTGCGCGAGGAGTTCGACGCCCTGGGCGTGCCGTGGGAACACCGCGGTGCGCGCACCGACGAGTACGTCGCCGCGATGCGGCGGCTGTGGGAGGCGCCGGAGGTGGAGTTCCACGGTCGCTTCGTCGACTTCGCACCGGTCACCTGCAGCCCGCGTCCGATCTCGGGCCGCATCCCGATCGTGGTCGGTGGCGACACCGATGCCGCCATCGCTCGCGCCGTGCGTCTCGCCGACGGGTGGTACCCGGGCGAGTCCGACCCGGACCGGCTGCGACCGCTCGTCAACCGCTTCCGCGCCGCGTGCGACGCGGCCGATCGCGACCCGGCGGAGATCCGGCTGCACGTGAACCTCGCACCCGCCGCCGATGCGGCCGCGACCCACGAGCGCATCGGCCGGCTCGCCGAACTCGGCGTGTCCCGCGTGATGGTGCCGGCGTTCGTGTTCGCCGGGCCCAGCGGTCTCGACCGGATGGAACGCTTCGCCGCGGACGTCGTCCCGACCGCCTGAGCACCTGCACCCGCCGACACCACCGCACCACCGCCGTTCACCGGCACCACCGGCACCACCGGCACCACCGGCATCGCCGGCACCACCGCACCACCGCACCACCGGCACGGGAAGGAACCGACATGCTGCACTTCGACCTCCAGGGGAAGGTCGCCGTCGTCACCGGCGGCGGCCAGGGCATCGGCGAGGGCATCGCCAAGGCGTACGCCGACGCCGGCGCCGCCGTGGTCGTGGCCGCCCGCCACCACGACCGGATCGAGCGGGTGGCCGGCGAGATCCGCGCCGCCGGCGGCCGGGCGCTCGCGGTGGCCACCGACGTCACCGACCGCGAGGCGCTCGAGGCACTGGCGGACGCCGCCGTCGACACGTTCGGTGGCCTCCACGTGTGGGTGAACAACGCCGGCGGCTCGCCGGTGCGCTCGGCGTTGCACGAGCTCGCCGAACCGGATTGGGATGCCTGCATCGAGGTGAACCTCAAGGCGGTCTGGCGGGCGTCCGTGATCGCCGCGGCCCGCATGACCGAGGGCGGGTCGATCGTGAACATCACGTCACCGGCCGCGCGGGGCGTGCCCGGGAGCGGCCACTACGCGGCGGCGAAGGCCGGAGTGAACGCGCTCACCGTCACGATGTCCCTGGAGCTCGCACCGCGCGTGCGGGTGAACGGCATCGCGCCCGGCTACGTGCCCACCGAGGTGATGATGACCGCGCTCCAGACCGACGTCGAGCGCCTCGAGCAGATGGCGCAGTCGCGCATCCCGATGAAGCGTCTGGGCACCCCGGGCGACATCGCCGCGGCCGCCGTGTACCTCGCGAGCGACGCCGCGAGCTGGGTGAGCGGGCAGACGATCGCCGTCACCGGCGGCATGTGACCGGCGGCATGTGACCGCGGCCGGCGCGATCCGGCTCAGCCTGCGGGCGCGACCACCTCGGCCGTGCCGCGCACCACGGGTGCACCGTCGCGCTCGAGCCACACGTCGCAGTGCGCGATGCCGTCGACCACACCGGTCACCACCCCGCGTGCGGTGACGTGGTCGCCGTCGAGCACCGGCGGGCCGAACGACACGGTGAGCCGTCGGACCGCGGCGTCGCCGGCCCACGCCATCAGCATGTTCGCGACGTAGCCCAGGTTGAGCGGACCCTGGTTGATGACGCGGCCGCCGAGGCCGAGACGCTCGTTCGACGCGCGGTCCCAGTGCACGGGGTACGGGTCGCGCAAGATGGCCGCCATCGTCTTCATCCGCGCCGCGTCGACGGACGGGACGTCGAACGGTTCGATCGGCGTGCCCTCGGGCGGGAACGGTGCGTCGGGCACGGTCTTGGCCGCACCACGCGGTCCCCCACGCCGGAACGCCCAGCGGTTCGTGATCTGGGCGACCGGGCCGTCGGCATCGGCGAGCTCGATGCGGTACGCGACGAGGTCGTCGACGCGACCGTCCGGATCCGTCCGACGATCGGCCGAGATCACACCGCCCGTGACCGTGAGATCGATCTCCTCGCGCAGCGGTCGGTGGTAGACCCAGTCGTACCCGAGGAGGCCCACCGACCCGCTCCGGCCACTCGCGCGACCGAGCCGGAAGAGCTCACCGATCGACGTGCCTGCGCCGAGGATCGGCGCGTGGAACAGCACGATCGGGTGCACCAGGTCGTCGGCCATCGGCGCACGAGCGGTGCAGTCGGTGAGGAGCCAGTTCTCCCAGTGCGCGATCCGATAGGTGCCGCCGGGGAACCGGTGACCGACGAGACCGGCGAGGTCTGCCTCGGTGACACCGTCGTCGTGCTGCTCAGCCATGTGCCTCGATCCTCCTCGGGTCGATGTTCGCGGACGCGCCCGACGCGGCGCTCACCTTGCTCGTCGAACGCTGGTCAGCGCAGCGACAGCCACCAGTCGGCGACCTGCGCGGCGAAGCGCTGGGCGTACTTCTGGACGAGCTCGGGAGCGTCGGCGGGCGCCTCCTGGCCGTCGGTCGGCGTGAGCGGCGACGCACCTGCGATCGGGTCGACCCACTCCAGCCGCAGCCCCTGCACGACCTGACCGATCTGCGGCGACGCTGCCTCGTGGTGATCGCTCACCTGGTGGGCGATGAAGTCGAGGAAGGTGTCGAACGACAGCAGCGTGTAGTACGTGTTCTCGTCCGCGCCGCGCCAGTACTCGTAGCGTCGCACGTCGGTCTCGTTCGCATGGGTCTGCTCGTAGAGCTCTCGAGCGATCTCTTCGAACCGGGCAGCGCTGCCCGGCTTCACGGTGATGTGGGCGAGGATCGTGGCCATGGGCGGCACCGTACCCACCCCACCGTCGCTGCCCGTCACCCGAGCGTTCGCACCCCACGCGTCCGAGCGCGCCGGTGCCGGCGGACACATCGTCCGCCGGCACCGATCGGGCTCGTCGATCACGGCGTCGCGACGCCGTCCCGGGGAGTCAGGCCGCCGGGTCCGCATCCTCGGCGAGGTCGTAGTAGCCGTTGACGTCAGCGACGATCTGCGTGCCCTCGTGCACGTAGATGCACACCCTGCCACCGGTGCCGATGCGGACGGGCGTGAGGTTGGCCTGGTCGACACCACGCACGAAGTTCAGGAACGAGGCGAGCGGTCGGGGTGACCCGCACGGCCAGGCGGTCGCGTACCCCCGCCCCGAGGCCTCGGTCACAGTGACGTTGAGGAGCACGGCGGCCGCGTCGGCCGGCACACCGGCGACACCACCGACCTCCAGCTCGACGACGCTCCCCCGACCCAACCGAGCGGGGCGGGAGTCGACCACTCCGGTGCCGTCACGGGTGTCGAGCACCCGCACCGGACTCAGACCGGTGAACACCACGGCGGGGCGTGTGGTGAAGTACCCCTGGGTGTCGACGACGAGGTGGGTCGGGGCCGAGGCGAAGAAGCACACCTGGCCCGTGCTCGACGTGCGGGTCGTGGCGAGGTTGGAGATCGTCGGGTTCGTCGGGTCGAAGTTGAGGTTCGACACGACGGGCCGCGGCTGGTCGCACGGATACACGCTGATGTACCCCGAGCCGGCGGCCTGGTCCACGGTGACGCTCAGCGTGACCGCTCGCACGTCGGTCGCCGGGACCCCACCGGTCCCGGGGATCGTCACCGCCAGCACCTCGCCCGCCGCCATCACGCCCGTCGGACGCGACCCCAGCCCGGTGCCGTCGCGGGTGTCGACGACGCGAGCGGGCGTGAGCGGCGCATAGGAGAACCCGGGCACGGTGGCGACGTCGTTCGCGTACCACCCGCTCAGATCGGCGACGAGGTGGGTCTCGCTCGACGCGAAGAAGCACACCCGTCCGTCGCTGCCGACCTTCGCGGTCACCTGGTTGGCGACGTTCACGCCACGACGCACGTTCACGTTCGAGGCGAGCGGACGGGCGTCACCACACGGGAAGACGGTCACGTAGCCGTTGGCCGGCGCCTCGGTCACGGTCACGTTGAGCACGACGGCGCCGGCGCCCGTGTCGGGCACGCCCCCGACACCGGTGACGTCGAGCTCGACCACCCGGCCGACACCGACCGGGCCGACACGTTCGCCGGCCACGCCGGTCCCGTCGCGGGTGTCGAGGATCCGGATCGGGTCGACCGGGGTGAAGGTACCGCGGACGGGCACGGCGGCGGACGCCGACCCGGTGGAGGTGACGATCGCGGCGGCGGAGAGGGCGAGGCTCGCGCAGAGTGCGAGCCCGGCGAAGCGGCGGGGGCGGGTGGTCATGGGTGGCTCCTCGGGTGCGGGGGTGATGTCGCCGCCCGAGTGGCCGGGGCGGCATCCCGCACGATGGAGCCCAGGTGTGAGGAACCTGTGATGAGACCGTGAGCGGTCAGTGGTCGGGATCGACCAGCTCACCGGCCGTGCCGGTCGCGCCGATCGCGCCGACCGCGTCGACCGCCCCGATCGCGTCGACCGGCCCCCGACGCACGGCGGCACCGTACCCGTGCGAGCGCGTGCCGGCCGTGGACGACGCAGGCGTCACCGCAGGCACATCGATGCGGCACCGACCTGGCAGGCTGTGCGCGACCCACTCCCGACACGCCCGGAGGAGCCGTGATCCACCACAGCCCGCTGCCCACCATCGACATCCCCGAGGTGCCGCTCTCGGCGCTCGTGATCGATCCGGCGCCCGCACGAGGGGACAAGCCGGCCCTGGTCGACGGGGCGACCGGGCGGGTGCTCACGTACGCGGACCTCGACCGTCAGGTTCGCGAGCTCGCCGGCGGTCTGCGGGCACACGGCCTCGACACCGGCGACGTCGTGGCGCTCATGGCACCGAACTCGCCCGACTACGCCGTCATCTTCCACGCCGTGGCGTTGGCCGGCCTCGTGATCACGACGATCAACCCCACCTACACCGCCGACGAGGTGCACCACCAGTTCCACGACGCCGGCGCGAAGGTCGTCATCACCGTCGGCTCGATCCTGCCGGTGGTGCAGGCGGCCGCCTCCGGCACCGACGTGCGCACCATCGCGCTCCTCGACGACGTGCCCGCCGACGCGGCCGGCGTGGTCCCGTACGCATCGCTGTTCGGTCCGCCGCTCGCCGAGCAGGTGCCCGTCGACCTCGACACGGTGGTGGTGCTCCCCTACTCGTCGGGCACCACCGGGCTGTCGAAGGGCGTGATGCTCACGCACCGCAACCTCGTCGCGAACATCGAGCAGGTGCGCATCGCCGGGGCCGTCGGCGCCGACGACGTGATCATGGGATGCCTGCCGTTCTTCCACATCTACGGCATGCAGGTGATCATGAACACCGCGCTCGCCGCGGGTGGCACGGTCGTCACGATGCCGCGCTTCGACCTCGTGCAGTTCCTGGAGCTGCACCAGCGGTACGGCATCACCTACTCGTTCGTGGCGCCGCCGATCGTGGTGGCACTCGCGAAGCACCCGGTGGTGGATCAGTACGACCTGTCGCACGTGACGTACATGATGTCGGGCGCCGCGCCGCTGTCGGCCGAGGTCGGCGAGGAGGCCGCGGCCCGCCTGGGCTGCGAGGTCGTGCAGGGCTACGGCATGACCGAGCTGTCGCCGGTGTCGCACATGACCCCTCCCGGCCGGTACAAGCCGGGCTCGGTGGGCGTCACGGCCCCCAACACCGAGACCGCGATCGTCGATCCGGCCACGGGCGAGTTCCTCGGCATCGACGTCGACGGCGAGGTGTGGGTGCGCGGCCCCGGCGTGATGAAGGGGTACCTCAACAACCCGGACGCGACGGCGTCCACCATCGACGCCGACGGCTGGCTGCACACGGGCGACGTCGGACACATCGACGCCGACGGCCACCTCTACGTCGTCGACCGGATCAAGGAGCTCATCAAGTACAAGGGTTTCCAGGTGCCGCCGGCCGAGCTGGAGGCGCTGCTGCTCACCCACCCCGCGGTCGCGGACGCCGCGGTCATCGGCGCACCGGACGACGTGGCGGGCGAGATCCCGAGCGCGTTCGTGGTGCTGAAGCCGGGGGCGACGGCCACCGAGACCGACATCACCGACTTCGTCGCCGGCCAGGTGGCGCACTACAAGCAGGTGCGCAAGCTCACGTTCGTCGACGCGATCCCGAAGTCGCCGAGCGGCAAGATCCTGCGCCGGATCCTGCGCGACGAGTACCTCTGACGTCAGCGGACGTCGGTCAGCGGGAGAACAGCACCGGGTTGAGCGGACCGGCCGCGAGCTCACCCGACTCGATCCCGCCCAACCACACCTGCTGGTCGAAACGGCGGAACGGGCTGTCCACCTCGCCGACGCGCGTGCCGTCGGCGAACCAGATGATCGTCATCACCGACCGCATCGAGCCGGTCGGGTTCGCGGGCGCGGAGTGGAGCGTCCACCCGGCGTGGAACGTCGCATCGCCGGCCACGAACGGTGCGTGCGACGCGAGCGACCATCCCCGATCGCGCACCAGTGCGTCGAAGTGCTCCTGCGACGCGTCGCCGATCACCTCGGTGCCGAGACAGCCGTCGCGGTGGGTGCCCGACGCGAACACCATGCCCATGTCGGCGCGCACGTCCACCAGCGGCATCCACATCGTGATCGTGCGATCGGTGTCGAGCGGCCAGTACACCTGGTCCTGGTGCCACGGCGTGTGACCGCCACCGGGCTCCTTGCACAGCGCCTGGTCGTGGTACAGCCGGACACCGTCGACGCCGAGCAGCGTTGCAGCGACCTCGGCGAAGCGGCGCGCCAGCACGAAGCGTGCGGCCACCGGATCGTGCTGCCACAGGTTGGACGCCTGCAGGAACGCCCGCCCGTAGGTGTCGCGCTCGGCCAGCGGGCGGCGATCCCACGCGAGCTCCTGCGCCCGACGGACCAGGGTCGGAGCGAAGGCGGCGACCTCGTCGGGCGACGCGAGGCCACGGACGACCGTGTGGCCGTGGCTCCGGAACTCCTCGACGCACGCCGGTGGCACCGGGTGCGACGAGGAGAGGTCCGGCAGGTCGTCGACCGAGGAGGTCGTCGCGGTCGTCGCGTCCACGGTCAGCTCCCGGGGATCAGGACGGGCTTCACCGTGCCGCCGGCGAGCGACGACTGCTCCGCCTCGTTGATGCGGCTCATCGGGTAGGTCTCGATGAGCCGGTCGAACGGGAAGCGACCGTCCTGCCACAGGGCGATCATCCGCGGGATGAACTCCTGCGGCTTCGCGCTGCCCTCGAGGATGTTGATCAGCGTCTTGCCGATCCAGCTACCGCCGTCGAGCACCAGGTCGCCCTGCTGCACCCCGACGAGCCCCATCACGCCGGTCATCTTCAGCGACAGCAGGCCGTTCTTGATGACGGCCGGGATGCCGGTGGTGTCGAACGCGTACTTCGCCCCGCCACCGGTGATCTCCTGGATCGCCGCGACGATGCCGGGGTCGGCACCGTCGAGGGCGTGGGTGGCGCCGAGCTCGAGCGCGAGGTCGCGGCGGTGCGGCTGGAGGTCGACGGCGATGATCGTCGTGGCGCCGGCCACGCGGCCGGCCATGACGGCGGCGAGTCCGACGGCGCCGGCGCCGAACACGACGAGGCTGGTGCCCGGCTGGACGTCCATCGCGCACAGGATCGACCCGGCGCCGGTCTGGATACCGCAGCCGAGCGGGCCCAACTGGTCGAGCGGCAGGCGCTTGTCGACGACCACCACGTTGCGGGCCGTGGCGAGGCAGTGGGTGGCGAACGACGACTGACCGAACCACCGGGCCGACACCGGTGCACCGTCGGCGCCGGTGACGGGCGTGGAGCCGTCGAGGTTGCGCCCGAAGAGGTTGCGCGCCATGAACGTGTCGCAGTACGCGGGCTGGTCGGCACGGCAGTTCGCGCACACACCGCACGAGTCGAACGACAGCACGACGTGGTCGCCCACCTGCACGCCCGTGACATCGGCACCGACCGCCTCCACGACGCCGGCGCCCTCGTGACCGGTGATCACCGGCGGCGGGGCGATCAGCCCCGTCCGTGGCAACACGTCGGTGTGGCACATGCCGGCGCCGACGACACGCACGAGCACCTCGTCGGCCGCCGGGTCGGCGAGCTCGACGTCCTCGATCGCGTACGGACCGGCGGGGTCCCGCAGTACGGCTGCCTGCACCTGCATGATCGCTCCTTCGTCGTCGGCGTCGTCGGCGTCGTCGGAAGTGTCGTCGCCGCGCGTCCCCGGGGTCGTACCTCGGGGCTCGTGGTGTTTCTACACCACCGACCGCGGGATCGATCCGTCGAGCACGCTCCCGACCCCCGGACGCGGCACCGGGCGAGCACGTCGTCGTGACGTGCTCGCCCGGTGACCCGTGCGTGCCGTGTTGCGCCGACGTCCGAGCGATCCCGTGACGTCAGCTCGAGGGCTCGGTCAGCCGACCGCCCAGACGAGCTCGGTGGTGGCGTCGAGCTGGCCGACGTGGCAGTCGGCGTTCTGGCGGGTGCAGTTGTTCAGCCACCGCGAGCTGATCGCCGGATCCCACGCCGTGATGATGTCCGCGTGCAGCGAGTAGCCGCCGGCGCCGCTGTACATGTCGCTCGAGAGCCGCCAGCCCGAGGTGCCGCCGGCCCCCACCAGGTAGTCGACGTTGTACGTGATCTCCGGGAGCGCGACCGGGTGGCTCGCGGGGCAGCCGTCGCCCCACATGCCGTAGCGCATGTGACTCTGGTGGTCGGGGCTGTCCAGGTTCACACCGTCCCAGCACTGCGGGAACACGATCTGCGCCTGGAGGTACGACCCCTGCGGGCACGCCGGGATCGCGGCCGAGCGCTCACCGGTCGCCCGGCAGGTCCACGAGACGTTCCCGGCCTGCGGCGACGTCGCACGGGCATCGCCCGCGATGATCTTCAGCCCGTTCGGGAACGTCGGAGAGATCTCCTGCGGCTGAATGCCCTGATAGCCCGACTTGTAGTAGATCCCGATACCGGTCGGGACCTGCGCGACGTTGTTCGCGCCGATGAGCGACGGCACCCAGTAGCTCGACCGGTTGGAGATGCCGCCGTCGCAGGTGGAGTTGCCACTCGTGAGGAGGCTCTGCGCCGTGCTGGTGGCGGTGGAGAGCGTGTTGCCGAAGTAGGTGTGCAGGTGCGCACGCCCCGGCTGCCCCGGGTAGACGATCGAGTCGTCGTAGTTCATGTGCGAGTACCGGCACGAGATGCGGAAGTTGCCGGTGCCGTCACCGCTCGGCACCTGGATGCCGCTGCCGCGTTGGGTGCCGCCGGTGGCCTGGCCGACACCGGGCGCCGGGATGGCGAACGGCTGGGGCCCGGACGGGGCGGGGGCGGCGACGGGACCGTTGACCGGCGGGCCGGGCACCTGCGGTGCGCAACCGGCAGCGACGACGATGGCGAAGGTGGCAGCCGCGAGCTTCGCGCGCCGTGAGTACCGCAACGGCTGGAGGTTCGATCGGAAGCGGAGCATGTTCTGGTATCGGCCGCGCCCATCGACCTCTTGAGCATGTGTGTACTTCATGACGGAGACATTACGAACAGGTGACGACGGAATCGGGGATGTGCGCCGATTTCGTCACGGACGGGACGGATTTCCCCCGGAGGGGTGGTGTGGCACGCGTCCGCGGCAGGGATGCCGCTGCGCTCGAGCGCGTGCCGCGCGCGGGACGCGCGCACCGTGCGGACGGTGGAGGTGGTGAGTGACATGGCCATGGCGAGACGGTCTCGAGCTCAGAAGATGAGCATCTGGGTGTCGCTGATCTGGCCGACGCCGCAGTCCGCGTTCTGACGGGTGCAGTTGTTCAACCACTGCGAGCTGATCGCCGGATCCCACGCCGTGATGATGTCCGCGTGCAACGAGTACCCGCCCGGCCCCGAGTACATGTCGCTCGACAACCGCCACCCGGCCGTGCCACCCGCACCCACCACGTAATCGATGTTCAACGTGATGTCCGGCAACGCCACCGGATGACTCGCCGGACACCCACCATTGCGCCCGTACGCCATGTGACTCTGATGATCCGGGCTGTCCAGATTGATCCCGTCCCAACACTGCGGGAACTCCACGTGCCCCTGCAGATACGACCCCTGCGGACACGCCGGGATCGCCGCCGACCGCTCACCCGTCGCACGACACTCCCACGACACCGGCGCCACCGACTGCGGCCCCGTCGCACGAGCATCACCCGCGATGATCTTCAACCCGTTCGGGAACGTCGGCGAGATCTCCTGCGGCTCGATCCCCTGATACCCCGACTTGTAATACACACCCATCCCCGCCGGCACCACCGCCCGGTTCCCCGCATCGATCATCGCCGGCAACCAGTAACTCGACCGGTTCGACGTCCCCCCATCACACGTCGAGTTCCCCGACGTCAACAGACTCTGCGCCGTCGAGAACGCATTCGACCCCGTGTTCCCGAAATACACGTGCAGATGCGCACGACCCGGCTGACCCGGGAACACGATCGAATCGTCGTAGTTCATGTGCGAATACCGACACCCGATCCGGAAGTTCCCCGTCCCATCACCACTCGGACGCTGAATCGGACCACGCGACGGCATCGTCCCACCCACCGACAACCCCACACCCGGCGCCGGAATCGCAAACGGCTGCGACCCCACCGGCGCCGGTGCGGGTGACGTGGGAGCGGGCGCACCCGGGACCGTCGGCGCCGGGGCAGGTGCGGGCGCCGGCTGTGTGACCGGCTGTGTGACCGGCTGTGTGACCGGCTGTGTGACCGGCTTCGGCACCGCAGGCGCACCGAGCGGCGGCGTGGTGACCGGACCCGGGACGGCCGGCGGCGCCGCTGCCGGCGGCGACTCGACGAGCGGCTTGGCGGGCGGGACCGGTGCGGGCGAGGCGTTGGGCACCGTGGCGCACCCCGCTGCGAGCACGACGGCCGCCGCAGCGACCGCCGTCCGGACCCGAGTGGACGTTCTCCGGGACGACACCATGATCGAGTATCGGCCACTCGCGCTCCGCCCTTGAGCTTTCGTGAACTTCATGACGGAAACACTACAGAACGATGACAACCGTGACGAGGAGTGGCGCCGAAAACACCCCGGATCGTTACGGTCCCGTCACATTTCACCTGTTCAGGTGAGGCGTTCCCGTCCGAGTTGACCACGGAGCGCGGTCATCTGAACCGTAACATTAGAGATCGCGGTTGCGCCCGCGCGTCCCGCGTTCGGCCCTGAGAGACCGCTCCGACGCCGCCGGAACGCCAGGACCCGGAGCCATCAGAACACCAGCATCTGGGTGTCGCTGATCTGGCCGACGCCGCAGTCCGCGTTCTGACGGGTGCAGTTGTTCAACCACTGCGAGCTGATCGCCGGATCCCACGCCGTGATGATGTCCGCGTGCAACGAGTACCCGCCCGGCCCCGAGTACATGTCGCTCGACAACCGCCACCCGGCCGTGCCACCCGCACCCACCACGTAATCGATGTTCAACGTGATGTCCGGCAACGCCACCGGATGACTCGCCGGACACCCACCATTGCGCCCGTACGCCATGTGACTCTGATGATCCGGGCTGTCCAGATTGATCCCGTCCCAACACTGCGGGAACTCCACGTGCCCCTGCAGATACGACCCCTGCGGACACGCCGGGATCGCCGCCGACCGCTCACCCGTCGCACGACACTCCCACGACACCGGCGCCACCGACTGCGGCCCCGTCGCACGAGCATCACCCGCGATGATCTTCAACCCGTTCGGGAACGTCGGCGAGATCTCCTGCGGCTCGATCCCCTGATACCCCGACTTGTAATACACACCCATCCCCGCCGGCACCACCGCCCGGTTCCCCGCATCGATCATCGCCGGCAACCAGTAACTCGACCGGTTCGACGTCCCCCCATCACACGTCGAGTTCCCCGACGTCAACAGACTCTGCGCCGTCGAGAACGCATTCGACCCCGTGTTCCCGAAATACACGTGCAGATGCGCACGACCCGGCTGACCCGGGAACACGATCGAATCGTCGTAGTTCATGTGCGAATACCGACACCCGATCCGGAAGTTCCCCGTCCCATCACCACTCGGACGCTGAATCGGACCACGCGACGGCATCGTCCCACCCACCGACAACCCCACACCCGGCGCCGGAATCGCAAACGGCTGCGACCCCACCGGCGGCACCACCACCGAGGCCGGGGGCCGCGCCGTCGTGGCCGTGGTGGTCGTCGTGGTCGGCGGCAGCGACGGTCGCGTCGTCGTGGTCGGCGTCACCGACGGTCGCGTCGTCGTGGTCGGCGGCAGCGACGGTCGCGTCGTCGTGGTCGGCGTCACCGACGATGGCACCGTCGACACCGGTCGAGCCGTGGTCGTCGTCACCGACGATGGCACCGTCGACACCGGTCGAGCCGTGGTCGTCGCAGGGGCGGACGTGGTGGACGTCGGGCTGCTGGAGGCCGTGCTCGTCGACGCCGGGCCGGAGGTCGTGGAGGTCGCCGGGCCAGTCGTGACGGTCGTGGTCGGCGAGGCTGTCGAGGCCGACGCGGCTGTCGAGGCCGACGCGGCTGTCGAGGCCGACGCGGCCACCGAGGAGGACACGGACGCGGACGACACGGACGCGGAGGACACGGACGCGGAGGAGGTGGCGGCAACCGTGGCCGCAGCGCTCGGCCGGATCGGCAGGGACGACCCCGAACCCGGAGCCGCCGGCCCGACGACGCCGCCGCTGATCCACGTGCTCGTCGACAGGGCGGCGGCGACCGCGACGGGTGCCGCGTCCGACGCGGAGGCGTCCTGCGGCACGATCGCAGCTTCCGGCCTGGCGGAGGAGGACGCGCCGCCGGTGACGTCGCCGAGGGCACCGGGCACCGCGATCGCCGACTCCGTGCCCGATGGATCGGCGGACGTCTCCGCGACCGATCCGGACTCGAGCCCGACCCCTGACGATCCCGGCGCTCCGGACGCCGCGTTCGCACCGACGGAGCCGTCGATCACCACCTCGGCGAGGTCCGAGCCGCCGCCCTGAGCGGGCGTCGGCGGCGCGGTGACGGCCGCCGTCTCGACGGCGGTGGGCAGCGGCGCCGACGCCGGAGCGGCCCCCGAGTCGAGCTCGCACCCCGCGGCGGCCGCCGCCAGGGCTGCGACCAGCACGGCGCGGCGCATCGCCGCCGGCCGCTCACGCCGGCCACCGTCGCTCCGCCTCCCCGCCACCCTGGCCGCCATGCGGGCGACCCTAGGGATCGACGGACCGGCCCGACCGGGGGTGGGCGGCGACGTCCCTCAGGATTCACCGTTGCGTCACGTACACCCCGTGTGCGCGCACCCGCACGACACCGCCCGGTCACCCATCGACCCACGAACCGAGACCGGACACCCCCCGGTCACTCGACCGCACCCCACGACCGCGCACCTGGCTCATCGTGGGCTACCGTGTCGACATGCCGAGGAGCAGGTCCCGTTCTCGGTCGAACGCTGCCGTGGTCGTGTTCACCCACCGCCCCGACGTGAGTCCGTGGGAGCGGGTCGGGCTCGAACAGTGCGCGGCGGTGCTCGGCCGCCACGACCTCCACCTCGTGTGCCCCCGCGGCATGCCGACCGACGCCTACGAAGCGCTGCTCCCCGGCCTGCGGATCGTGCACGTGCCGCCCCGCCGCATGGCCGGGTACCTGGCCTACAGCGACCTGAAGACCAGCTCGATGTTGTTCCGGCACTTCGGCGAGCGATACCGGTTCACGCTGTGCCACGAACCGGATGTGTTCGTGTTCCGCGACGAGCTCGACGAGTGGTGCGAGCGCGGCTTCCACTACGTGGGTGCTCCGTTCTGGAAGCCCTCGCCCCAGCCGGGTGGCGAGCCGTTCATGCCGGGCGGCAGCAACAGCGGCTTCTCGCTCCGCGACAACGACGCGCACGTCCGCGTGAACCGCACGCTGCGGTTGCTCGAACGGCCCGGCAGCTTCCGCCGCGCCCCGGCCGGCTCGCCGTGGTCGGCCGAGCTACGCGACCTCCCGCTGGTCACGATCAAGGCGCTGGGCATCGGCAACTCGACGAACGAGTGGTTGCGGAACCCGTACCTGCGGTGGCGCGGCAACGCGTTCTACGAGGACGTCTTCTGGAGCCAGATGGTTCCGGAGGTGCTGCCCTGGTTCCGCGTCGCCGACCCGATGACGTCGCTCGGATTCAGCTTCGAACTCGAGGTCGAGCGGTGCTTCGAGCTCGCCGGTGGCCGTCTCCCCGTCGGCTGCCACGGCTGGTACCGGTTCGCGTTGGACCTGTGGCGCCCGCACATCGAGGCGCTCGGCCACGTGCTCCCCGACCACGTCGAGTTCCCGCCCCACGGCAGCGAGGACGGTTGACGCGAGGACGGTTGACGCGAGGACGGTTGACGCGAGGACGGTTGACGCGAGACCGCCGGCGTCGCCCGGAGACGACGCCGGCGGCGTGGGTCGAGCACCGACCCGTGTCGGTCACCCGCGGGTGACGGGCACGGTGCGGGTGCGCTCGGCGGCCTCCACCATCGGCACCCGGACCTCGAGGATCCCGTCGGTGTAGGTGGCGGTGACGTCGGACTCGGCGACGCCGGCCGGCAGCGCGAGCGCCCGGGTGAACGAGCCGTAGCGGAACTCGCTGCGGTAGTGGCGGCGAGCCTCGGCCTCCTTCACCTCGGCCTCCTTCACCTCGGCCTCCTCGACCTCGGTCGTCTCGGCCTCGGTCGTCTCGGCCTCGGTCACCTTCCTCCCGGCGGGCTCGCCGGTGAACTCCGTGCGCTCGGTGCGCTCGGTGCGCTCGGTGCGCTCGGTGCGCTCGGCGTGGATGCGCAGCATGCCGTCGGCCACGACGACCTCGACATCACGGTCGGGGTCGATGCCGGGCAGCTCCGCCCGGACGACGAGCATGTCGCCGTCGCGGTACTCCTCCACACGGATGGTCTCGGCGTCGAGGAACTGCTGCCACGACTCCGGGATCCCGAGTCGACCCAGCCATGCGGGCCACTGGTCGACCATCGGTGCGAGCATCTTGGGCGTGCTCATGGTGTCCTCCTCTGCGACGTGATCCGGCGTCCGCCGGATCGGCGAGGCGGCGGCGGTCGGCACACCGCCACCTGGTTCCATGGTCGACCGGTCCCCGGCCGACGCCAGGGACCAACGGCCCGAACCGGCTCGGGCAGACGCGGTCCGGCACCGGCCGCGCCGCTCGGAGTCCGATCGCTCGCCGCCGGTGCGCGACCATGGGACGGTCGACCGACCGGTCGTGAGCGCAGAGGGGGACCGCACATGGGCGACGGCACGAAGGACTCGGAGGGACCGGCCGGCGAGGTGCTGGTGATCCGCGGTGGCACGGTGGTGGACGGCACCGGCGCGCCGGGCGTGCGCGCCGACGTCGCGGTGCGCGACGGCCGCATCGTCGCCGTGGGCACCGACGTGGTGGGCGACCGCGAGCTCGACGCCGCGGGGTGTGTGGTGAGCCCCGGCTTCATCGACATCCACACCCACTACGACGCCCAGGTGTTCTGGGACCCGGCGCTCACCCCGTCGTGCTTCCACGGGGTCACCACGGTGGTCGCCGGCAACTGCGGCTTCTCGATCGCCCCCACCCGACCGGCGGATCGCGAGCTGATCGCGCACACGCTGGAGAAGGTGGAGGACATGGATCCGGCGTCGCTGAACGCCGGCATCCCGTGGGAGTTCGAGTCGTTCCCCGAGTACCTGCGCACGATCGAGCGGCGCGGCACGGTACTGAACTACGCCGCCTACATCGGCCACACCCCGCTGCGCATCTACGTCATGGGTGAGGACGCCTCGAGCCGCACCGCCACGCGCGACGAGATCGAGGCGATGGCGGCGCTCGTGACGGAGGCGATGGAGGCCGGCGCGGCCGGGTTCGCCACCAGCTTCGCCGTCACCCACCTCGGCGCCGACGGTCAGCCGATCCCGAGCCGGTGGGCCGACCGCACCGAGGTCGAGCAGCTGTGCCGCGCCGTCGCCGAGACCGGCAAGGGCGTGATCGGCATCAACGGAACCAGCGAGGGGTTGCGCTTCGAGCAGATCTACGACCTCCAGCTCGAACTCGGCGTGCCGGTCACGTGGACCGCGCTGCTCACCACCGCGACCGGCGCGCACCTCAAGGCGTTGGAGATCCACCAGCGCGGCGTGGCGCGTGGGGCGAAGGTGTACCCGCAGGTGAGCTGCCGGCCGCTCACGTTCTCGATGACGATGATCGAGCCGTTCACGCTCAACACCTCGCCGGTGTTCGCCGAGCTGATGCCGCTGTCGATCGACGACCGGCGCGCCCACTACGCCGACACCACCTGGCGGCAGCGCGTGCGCGACGGATGGGCCGCCGGCAAGGGCATCCCGCCGCGGTGGGAGACCTACGAGATCATGGAGAGCGACGCGCACCCCGAGTTCGTCGGCCGCCGCCTGCTCGACCTCGCCGCGGACCGCGGCGCCGATCCGTTCGACGCGCTGCTCGACCTCACCCTCGAGGAACCGGACCTGCGCCGGTTCCGGGTGAAGGCGGTGCTCGCCAACGACGACCAGGACGGCATCGCCACGCTGTTGCAGACCGAGGGGTGCACCCTGGGCCTCAGCGACGCGGGCGCCCACGTGGGGCAGCTGTGCGACGCGCCGCTCGCCACCGACCTGCTCGGCAACTGGGTGCGCGGCAAGGGCGTGCTCACCCTCGAGCAGGCGATCCACAAGCTCACCCAGCAGCAGGCCGAGATCTTCGGCTTCGCCGACCGGGGCGTGATCCGGGAGGGCGCGATCGCAGACCTCGCCGTGTTCGACCCGGCCACCGTGGCGCCCGGCCCGCTGCGCCGGGTGCGTGACTTCCCGGCCGACTGCGAACGGCTCACCGCCGACCAGCCGGAGGGCATGCGCCACCTGCTGGTCAACGGCGTCCCGGTCGTGCGCGACGGCGAACTGGTCGCCGCCGCGCTCGACACCCGTCCCGGCGAGTTGGTGCGCCCCGCCGCCCGCTGACTCACACGTAGGGGGCGAGCGGCGGTTCCTCGGCCACGACCGGGGCGGTCAGCACGGCACCGAACGCCGCGTCGCCGGCTGCCGCCACGGCTGCGGCGTCGATGCCCGTCGGCGGTGTACACAGCTCTGCGCCGAGCGACGACGGGTCGGCGACACCGCCGTTCGCCAACGCGCTCACCGCCGCGGCGACGGTGACCCCGTCGGCCAGCAGCCCTGCGTGCGTGGTCGTGCTCGCCGGGCAGACGTCCTGCACGGTCACCAGGGTCGCCCCCGTCACGGCTGCGGCCGAGTCGGCCGGGACGAACTCGTCGGTGAGACTGCGGATCACGGTGACGGGCACCTCGACGTCCGACCACGCCGCGTCGAGCGCGGTGAGGAAGGCCGAGCCGGGTCGCATCTGCTGCAACGAGGCCGCGCAGCCCGCAGCGCACAGACCGTCGACCACCGGCGCACCGGCGTTGGGCCCGGCGACCGCCACGAGCATCGACGCCGAGGCGACCGGGCTCCAGTGGGCGATCGCCCAACGTGCGACGAGCACGCCCTGGCTGTGACCGAGCACGGGGACCGGTCCACCGCTCGACGACGCGAGCTCGGCGAGCGCCACCGCGACGTACTCGCCCGACACCTGGATGTCACCGACGGCGCGGTCGGGCAGCGCGATCGTGCACACCGCCGTGTCGCCGGCGGCCGTGGCGATCGCGGCGGCGACCCCCGGGCCGAAGCTCTCCTCGGGCGAGGACCCGGTGCCGTGGACGAACAGCATGGGCGTGCCCTCGCCGTCGCACTCCAGCGCCGCGAGCGCGTCGGCCGGATCGATCGTCAGACCGGTCAGCGCGGCCGCCCCGGCGGCCGGTTCCGTGGTGGCGGGCGCCTCGGTCGTCGCCGGCGCGGCCGTGGTGGCCGGTGACGTGGTCTCGGGCACGGTGTCGGGCGCCGTCGTCTCGGGCACGGTCGGTGCGACGGTTGCGGTGGTCGACGGTGCGCCGGTCTCGCCGTCGCCATCGTCATCACCGTCACCACCGCAGGATGCGGCGACGACGAGTGCGACGACCGCGATCGACCAGCGGACGGCTGGACGGACGGTACGACGGTCCATGGTGTTCCCCCTCGTTGCGGTCCGACCCCCGTCGGACTCCACGCGGGTCAGACGACCACGGCGACCCGGGCGGAACAAGGCGACTTCGGGGATCACTATGGTGCGAACCGCATGAATCCCGACCTCGAGCTGGTGCGGACGTTCCTGGCCGCGGCCGACGAGCTCCACTTCGCGCGGGCGGCCGATCGACGGCACCTCGACCCGTCCGGGATCAGCCGTCAGATCCGGTTGCTCGAACAGCGCCTCGGCGTGGCGCTGTTCGACCGGTCCACCCGGCGTGTGCAGCTGACGGCGAGCGGCGTCGCGCGGCTTC
>Ga0315901_10003462_pt1 | contig 20478 bp, 17 predicted proteins | sample LakEriMetagenome_10_FD_203761 | JGI IMG/M metagenome (GOLD analysis project Ga0315901, IMG submission 203761) | Freshwater fungal communities from buoy surface, Lake Erie, Ohio, United States - Buoy 2 MA116 | ecosystem: Environmental > Aquatic > Freshwater > Lake | place: USA: Lake Erie, Ohio... | reverse complement strand
GAGCATGTGCCGAAGAAAAGAAAGACACATTCGGCGTTCGTCCAAACTGTTGGTATAAGCCCCAATAAATAAAATAATAATTTAATTAAGTACATACATTGTATTTTTAACAACTATATTCAAATAGTCATGTTAAATGCAATCATCTCAAAACTAATTGTTGTTAATGTTAAGACGGGCAAACCCTCTTACATTTTAACCGCATTTGTAGTTGGAGTTTTTATTGTTAACTTAAAGCTTTTATTCTCCGGGTTTGAATTAAAAGGCTTTAAAATGTCGGATTTTTCTGGCACGGACTACGGCGCGTCAATGGCCGCCTTGGGTGCTATTTATAGCCTAAACAAACATATAAATAAAAAAGAAGAAAAAAAAGATGCCTAAAATTACGATAGGTTCAAATGTAATTGATTTTCCAAATACAGGTTCGGATGCGGTTTGGTCGGAGCCGGTGGTTGATTTTGCCGTTGCTGTAGAAGGCGTTCTTTCTAGTATTTCAAATGAAAATGATATTACTCCAAATGTGTATGATTTACCAACATTAAGCGGTTTTAATGTTATAGATTCCAAGTTGTTTTTTGATTCCGGTGTAGTTCGTTCTTTTGTTTTTACATATTCAATTAATAGAGTTGGTGCTGGAATTTCAGGTAAATATATTTACGAAACTGGAACTGTAACTGGAGTTTACAATCAAGATCCCGGACCAAATGGTGGATGGAAAATAAATCAGGAATTTATTGGTGATAAATTACCAAATGGTTCTTTATATAACGAATTCGCTATTTCTAATGGTACTTTGCAAATAAAACTACAAGATATTGGTGCAACTGCTGGTAAAATTTCCTGTTCAGCAAAAACTCTACTAAAGGTTTACTAATAATATGGGTGCTAATTATAAAAATTTTACAACAGGATTAAGTTTACAACCAAAATTATCAACGCAAAATGCGTCTGCTGGTGATTTAGAATTACTATACGTTTTAGCAACACTTACCGCACCAAAAACGGTTTCAATTCCCAGCCACGGATTTAATAATAACGATGAAGTATCTTTCGCTTTAATTAGCGGAGTAACTGGAATTACTGCAAATATAACGTATTATGTAGTAAACAAAACAACTGATACATTCGAAGTATCATTGACCTCCGGTGGTTCAGCAGAAATTTTTGTAGGATCTGGCACTGGTAATATTATTAATTTATCTAAAATTAATTATTTTAATGGAGTATCAAATTCACCAGTAGTAACAGAATCTCACGCGGCAACCCTTACAAATAAAACATTAACTTCACCAATTTTAACAAATCCAACTCTCGGGACTCCTTTGTCTGGAAATTTAACAAATTGTACAAATTTGCCAATTTCTACGGGTGTATCTGGTTTGGGAGCTGGAATTGCCACATTTTTAGCAACGCCCACTTCTGCAAACTTATTTAGCGCATTAACGACTAAAACCGGAACAGGTGGAGATGCTGTATTTAATAATACACCGTCTCTAACAACTCCACAAATAAACGAAGCTGTAAATTTAACTTCAACTTCCACTAAATTAAATTATTTAACTTCAGCAACAGGAACCACTGGAAATAGTACAACAAATGTAGTATTTTCTGGTTCTTCTGGAAATGGACCTTCGTTGATTGATTTGTCTGTTAATAAAATAACAGGAAACGGTTCTATTGGTATACCTTTAATTGTAGAAGCGACAAATGCCGCATTTTTTTCTTCGTCTGTATCAATAGCTTCTTACGACAGCTTAGGTTTTTATATTTCAAATGGTAAAGATTTGGGGCTAACAAATAATTTTCAAAATGTTCGTTTAAAAGCAAATGCAAGTGCTAGTGCTACATATACAATAGAATTTCCTCCAACTGCACCAACTTCAAATACTACTTTAATTTACACCGGAACAAACTATGTTTGGGGAGAGTCAAACCCATCACCAAAAATAACAATATACGATACAGCTTCTTCTGGAACACATACAACTGATTCTAATGTTAAATACATAAAAGTTAGAATGGTTGCTGGTGGTGGAAACGGTGGTAATGGTGGAATTACTGGCGGAACAGTGGAAACTGGTGGAGGTGGCGGTGGTGGTGGCGGATATATTGAAGCATATATAACATCTCCAAGTGCGTCATATTCATATACAGTTGGAAGTGCGGGATCGGGTAGTACATTTGGGGGGTTCTTAACTGCACAGAGTGGCTCTGTTGGATCCAGCGGTGCACTTAGCGGTGATGGAGGAGCTGGTGGTGGAGGTTCAATAATTGCAACTCCCGGAGTAACTGGGTTTGTTTCTTTTGGTCAAGGCGGTGGCGGTGGAGATAGAGACGATTTATCAGCGACTACATCGGGTGGAGTAGGTGGAAGTTCGGTTCTTGGTGGTGGCGGTAGAAGTATTATCAGCAACTCATCAAGTGGTGCGGCATTTGGATTTGGTGGCGGTGGTGCGGGCGGAAGAGGTCCAACTGGAATCGGTGGATCTGGTAAAAACGGCATTATTATCATCGAAGAATATTATAATTATTAAAGGTTTTATTTATGTCTAAAACAGAAAAAGTAATGTCGGATAGAGATTTTCAACAAACATTAAAATTATCTTTTAATGATGTTGATGCATCCCTCACAACAACGGGATTTCTAATTGGTAAAGTAGGCAGAAAAGTTGATGTAGATGTTTCTGGTGGAGCTACAGCTATTTACACTTTTAAAGAACTTCAAGATGGTGTTTATGTTACATTATATGAATATACACTTATTTACACCGATCCTTCAAGAACTCAATTAGTTTCTGCTGAAAGAACTGCATAAGGGAAAAATATGGCAATTATTTTTGAACCATTTACAGGACAAATAATGGATATTGGACCAATCGGTGGGATGAACATCGGTGGGCCAGTTGGCGGTGCTGATATAAATTCCGTTCTTGTTGTGGGTCCTTTGCAGACTCTCCAAGATATTACAATGCCACTAGACGGACAATTACTTATTGGTTCCGCTGGCAATTTGCCTGTTGCTGCTACACTTACTCAAAATAGTGCAAATCAAGTATTAATTACAAATGGTCCCGGTTCAATTACATTAAGTCTTCCTCAAGATATTAACACCATTTCTTCTCCACAGTTTGCCAATTTGACAATTACAACTGGTGGATCAATTGGCTCTGATATTCCAGCAAGTACATTAAATATTGGAAATGCAAATACAACAAGTTTAGCAATAGGTGAAGCCGCAGTAAGTAGTTTTGTCATTGGTCCAAGTCCAACATATGCTCCATCGCCAACTGGAACTATTGTTATTGGACAAAATTCCCAATATATTTACATTGGTGGAACTGGCACAACTACAACAATTAATGGTACAACATTATATCAAAATGTAATAAATTTAAATGTTGAAGATAAAAACATTACTTTAAATTATAACGGAATGGCAGGATCTGGTGGTGATTCTGGTATTTTTGTAAACGAAAGCATCATTCCACTTGTTGAAAATATCACTGGTTATTTTAAAGTATCTGGAGATAGAAATAGCTGGTTATTAAAAGCTCCAAACACAGCAGGAGAAATTACATTTACTCCGGGTGCAGCAGGATTTACTATTGATCAAGGTTCACATAATCCAGTAACAATTGGTGTTACTCCAAATGGATTATCCATCGATGGAAGTCAGGTATTATCGATAGATTTAGCAGATACCGACACTACTGGTGCGCTATCATTTACCGATTGGAATACATTTAATAATAAATTAGATGAAGCTACATTTGAAGATTATAATCTTGTTCAAAAAGAACCTACCGGATTTGCAGATGCTTCTCAAACTTCGCTTTCTTTTGTTGATTTAACTCGCGAATTTACAATTTCACCAGTCGGACCGAGCTATGATGTTTATATTAAAGGTGTAAAATTTACTAAAAGTTTACCAGAAAGTATTACCATTCCTGATACAATAGGTAATCATTATATCTATTTTGATATAAATGGTAATTTACAGCAAACTTTAGTTTTTGATCCAACAATTATTACGGATAATGCGTTTGTTTCAATTATTTATTGGAATAATGAAATTGTTCCAAGCGCACATATATATTTTGCAAATGAACGTCATGGCTTGGTAATGGATGGAGCGACCCATTCATATCTTCACACTATTTTTGGAGCAAGATATTTATCTGGTGGGGCACTACAAAATTTTAACATTGATGATAGTACAAACACACCAACTGACGCAAACGCGGTGTTTACGGCAGATTCAGGTGCTATTAGAGATGAAGATTTAAGAATTACTTATCCTGCTCAAATTCAAATTCCTATTTTATATCAAATCGGAACTCATTGGAGAAAGAAAGCTGCGGATGGTTTTCCTGTAATTTATCAAGGTTCTGTGGGCGGGGATTATACCGGAACAAGACTTCCGTACAACTTATTAACTGCCGGAGTTTGGTCGTTAGCAGAAGTTGATAATAATAAATATGTACTGGTTCACATATTTGCAACAAATGATCTCGAAAATCCTGTGGTTGGTATTCAAGGTATTAACCAATATGGATCTATTTCTGAAGCAAGAACTGCCGCAACTAGCGAAATAGCCACCTTATCTGGTCTTCCATTTGCGGAATTTGTTGCGTTAGGTTCTGTTGTTTACGAAACAGCGGCTTCTTATTCAAATGTCCCAAAAGCAAAAGTAAGATCAATTTCAGTTGGCGTTAATTATGTAGATTTTAGAGGAACTCAGCCATATGCTCCTTCTTATGGTGCAGCAAGTTCTCATAGTATTTTATCCAATCTTTCTAGTGACGATCACTTTCAATATCTGTTAGTTGACGGAACTCGTAACATGACAGGTTCTCTTGTCATGGAAACCACCGTAAATCCAGCAGACACGCTAACTGTTTCTTCTACTGGTATAAATACAAGCGCGGCTGTACCATTTAGCATTACTTCGGATAGTAATTTGACGGGTCCAACTGGCGATATTAACATTCAAACCGGAGATGCTAGCGGAATTCACTATGCTGGTTCTATTTATTTAACAGGTGGAGATAATGTTGATGGAAATCCCGCCAACATCGTATTAACTTCGGGTGTTTCAAGTGGAACCGGATCAAACGGTTCTATTATTTTAGATTCTGAAAACGTAGTTTATTTGAATCAAAATGCTTCTGGGACTATTGATGCTTCCAGCCATAGAATTGAGAACGTAAGTAACCCAACTGCTCCTCAAGATGCAGCAACTTCTCAATGGACAAAAGACTTATCATTATTTAATAATGTTTTATATGTTTCTCCAACTGGTAGTATATTTACTGGAAATGGAAGTTTATTTGATCCATATCCTTCTATAACGGCCGCAGTTGGGTTTGCTTCCGATGGCGATCTTATTGTATTGTTGCCCGGAACATATAACGAATCTGGTGTGCCGGTTCCAATTCCATCTACATTAAGTAACATTAGTTTTGATGGGATGTTAAGCGGAGCAACTACCGTAACTAACGGATTTGCATACACCGCAGCATCTGGAGCAAATGTAAACATACAGTTTGACCAAATAAATGCTGGTCTTTTAACGCTTGACGTATCCGCCGCAGCAAACGGATTAATTGATTTAACAAAATGTAATTTTTCAATAGACAGAACTGATACAAATGCAAACGTTTTAGTAAAAGCGTCTGAATGTACAGTTTTTGACGGAGATATAAGAGCAACATTTAACGCAACAGAATGTCTTTTTGTTAATGTTTCTCCGACAATTTATGAAGGATTAAGCATTTTTGAAAATTGCAAGTTCGTTGTTAATGTTGAAGCACAAGGAACCGCAATCGTCAGAATGCTTGATTGTGAATTATTTGGCGCTCCAGTTTTCATTAATGGAACTACGATAGGATTAAATACTCCTGTTTGGCAACCCGATTTAGTTACGGATTATTTGGGCGGTTATACAAATTCAATAACAAAAGTTGTATTGGGTAATATTGATTCAATTTTACCAAATCAAACAAGTAATGGTGGTAAATTTTTAACTACCGATGGAACAAATTCAAGTTGGGCAAATGTACCTACAGGTGTTGCTATCGCAACTTATTATGATATTGTAGCAATTTCTTTACCGTTAATTGCACCATATTCTCCAGATGGAACTCCGTTAGTAACTGGTGATAAAGTTCTTTTTGGTGCATACGATCAGCAAATTTATGTTGCTACCGTGTCCGGAGGTTCAATTTCTTGGGTATTGGAGTCTTCCTATATTCCACAAACCGGTTCCCTTGTTTCAATTCAATCCGGGGACATTTTTGGATTACAAATTGCAAAATATGATGGGGCTGGATATTTATTTAATGATAAAGTAAGATACTTTAATGGTTCTGATTATTGGGAACAAAGCGCTGTATCTACAGAGACATTACCAAATAATTCTACTACTACCATATTTACAATTCCTTATTTAAATTCGGAAAATATCATTGTTTATTACTCTGTAGTAAGAGGAACTGGTAAAATTACTGGAACATTACATTTATCCACAGACGGAACAGATGTTGCTATCGCAGATAGTGGAGCCGAACTTAATTCTTGTGGAATTACATTTGATGCAAATATTTCCGGGAGCGATATAGTACTAGATTGTATAACAGATAATACTGGATCTAGCGCAACATTGAAGTTTATCACTCGTAGGTGGTCAGATGGCGCAGGAGGTCCTGCTGGATTGCCCGGTTATTCATCCTCTACAGTTGTTTCCAGCGTTGACTTATCAATGCCAACCGAGTTTGTTGTTTCAAACAATCCGGTGACATCTACTGGAACTCTTACTGTAACAAAAGCTACCCAAACTGCAAATACTGTGTATGCTGGTCCGACTGTTGCACCTGATGCACAGCCAACATTTAGAGCATTAGTTTCTGCCGATATTCCAGTGATTGATTTAACTTCAAGCGTAAATGGCGGAGTTACTGGTAATCTTCCTGTAACCAATCTTAATTCTGGCACAGGAGCGTCAGCTTCTACTTACTGGAGAGGTGATGGGTCGTGGGCATCTATTCCGGCAGCAAAAGCGTCTTATTACGATTTGGTGGTTGGAAGTGCGGCGCAAGTAACGGCTGGAACCGCTGATTATAGTTCACTACAAAGTGCAATTAACGCATTAACTACCGGTGGAACAATTCTTGTTCTATCAACTTATGCAACAACAGAAAATATTAGTGTTGCATATGATAACATTTCAATTTGCGGACAAGGTAATAATTCTGTAATTAATGGAACATTGGGATTTGCATCAAACGTAGATCACTGTAGAATTGATTCCGTAAGAATTACTGGAAATATTACATTGAATGCTGGAAATAACTATAACTATTTAACAAACTTTTGGGTTCCAAATACTGTCACTATTACGGACGGTGGAACAAGCAATTACATTTTAGGAATACAGGAATAAGGGAGATAATATGCCAGTAATTGGAAATGTCGCTAAAGATTGGGAAAATCAAGTCGTTTTTACAACATCCGGATCATGGACTTCCCCGGCAACAACGTATGAGGCAATCATTGTTGGTTCTGGCGGTGCAGGAGGCGGTGGTGGCGGTGGTGGCGGCGGTCAAGGTGGTGCAGCTGGAAACCCAACTATTCAATACAATGGCGGTTCTGGTGGAACTGGTGGAACTGGTGGAACAACAACCATTTTGGGCGGCGTTGTAAATTTAAGTTTTTCAGGTGCTTCTGGTGGCGGCGGCGGCGGCGGTGGTGCGGGGCATTTTGGAAATGGAAGCCTTCAAAGTGATGCCGCACATTGCGGTACAAGCGGCGGTCATGGTTCATCAACAAGCGGAGCATACGGCGGTATGTTTTCCTTTATAAATTTTGGGAACAGTGGACTGAGTGGGTCATCATCACATTCAATCGGTGGTTCATCATCAAGTGGTGCAAGTGGCGCAAGCGGTGGAAATGGTGGAAACTCTTATGGGGTTTACAAAACGTTTCCAATAACACCAAACGCAGTTTACACAATAACCATAGGAGCAGGTGGCGCAGGTGGCGCAGGTGGTGTTGGGTCAAATCAAAACAACCCATTTATTGATGGTTCTGATGGCGGTCGTGGTGGAAATGGTGGTTCAGGGTTCATTGTAATTCTTTACAATACTTAATAAATAATATAATAAAAGATTAGAGGTAAATAAAATGACTATAGCAGTATTTAATAATGGAAATTTCGTAGATTTTTGGCTAAACGATTTAAATGATAAATCTTGGATTGAAAGAACAATAGCAGCAAAGGGTTGGATAAGACAAAACGTGGAAATTTATTATTATGAATATCCAAGAAATGGACAAGAAATTCTTTCTTTCGATAATCAAAAAAATCTTCAAAAAATAAAAATAGAAGAAAATATCATAATTGTTGAACAAACATTTAATAAAATTCCAGTTTATCAAAACGGGTCAATGGTAGAATAAAATTATCATTAACCAAAATATAAGGGAATGTGAACTTATATGGCAAACAATTACTACTTTAAAGTGAATAAGGGTTTATCCCTTACTCCACAAACTACACCTCCTACAGTCGCTAAAAAGGGCGACTTGTATTTTGATGATGTGTTAAATCTTCTTCAATCGTACAACGGCACTTCTTGGAGTAATGTTGGCGGTGGCGGAGCAACTCTTACCATTGGCACGGGACTTAATGGCGGTTCATACGATGGGACCACGGCAGTAACGATTGATATTGATAACACTGTAGTTGCAACATTAACCGATTCTCAAGCATTAACCAATAAAACAATAGATGGAACTTCTAATACATTATCTAATATTGGTAATTCTTCTCTTACAAATAGTTCAATTACCGTAAACGGTTCATCTATTTCGTTAGGTGGTTCTGCGACAATTACAGCAAGTACAACAAATGCTCTTACTATTGGGACAGGGCTTTCCGGAACATCATTTAATGGCGGTACTGCGGTTACCATTGCTATAGATTCTACTGTTGCAACTTTAACCGGAACACAATCCTTAACTAATAAAAGTATTGGTGATGCGTTAACGTTTGCACAAATTACAACACCAGCAAACCCTTCAGCGGGATTTAATAAATTATATGTTAAAGCTGATGGTTCTTTTTATTCATTAAATTCTTCTGGGACAGAGACTATTGTTGGAGAAAAATGGACAATTACTGCCAGTACATCTTTAGGTGCTGGTGGAACTATTAGTATTAGTTTAAGTGCGGGATTGCAAGCATTTAGAGTTGCTTCTTCTGGTGGTGCTGTGACATTAAGCATTACTCCATTTGGAGCAAGTGCGCCCGCTACTGGTACTTGTATTAGATTAATGGGAACAAGTGATACTAATACAGTGACAATAAGCAATAATAATGCTTCAAAGGGATGTATATTAAACGGGACAGCAACTTTAGGTCAATACGACATGATAGAGCTTCAATATAATTCTGACGATGACAGATATGTTGAAGTTTCAAGGAATTTTTAATTAACTCATTAAGTTAAAGTTTGGAGTAAATATGAGTGTAAATAGTTCAAATAGGGTTCTTCTAAGCAATTATTTGCTTGGACAACATTCGGGAAGTGTTCTTGGTAAAAATTATGTCAAGAATTCCATGGCAGTACAAAACGTTGTGAATGTATCTGCAAATGGAACTGCGACAGTTTCAAGAAATACATCTTCCGCATTAACATCAATTTCCGATTTTGCAATTACATTGCCAAATAATGCCACTGATTATATAGAATGGGCAATGGATACCATTGATAATGCATTAAGTGGTCAAAATTGTGAATTTCGTTTTGATTATAATGCGTCATCTTTAGGGAGCAATGTTGAAGCTGCAATTATTGAAGGTAGTACAACCATATCATCTGTTGTTATTTCAACAGCAAATAAAACAGTAAGTTTGAATGCTCCATGTGGAACTGCTCCGAGTAGAACAGTTCGTATTAGAAATGGAAGCGGTAACACTGGAACAAGCGCATTAAATGTTGCGAATGTTAGTTATGGTCGAGCTTCTAATATTGGTTCAGTCGCCCAAGCGTATGAGTTTGCATCTGCTTCATGGACTGGAGCTACATCATGTATTTGGACTCATGCAGTATCCAGTGTAGTCCCCACTTCTTATACTGCAAACGCATCATGTAATAATCCTACTGTTACAGGAAATGCTGCAGCTCCAGCAACTAAAATACCCGCAATAACTTTAAATAACATGGCATCGGGGTCTTATTATTTCTATGCCTCCGGTCTTTTTACTGCCGACATTAACAGATCATGTACGTTCTTTTTATATGATGGAACCACTTCATATCCTATGGGAACGTCTATTGGTACAAACGCTTCTCCTAATACATCTTATACAAGCGTTGCCGGTAATACTAACTTCATTTCTGCACGCGTAAATATTACTTCTCCATTAACAAATAAAACTTTTGAGATTCAAGGAATTGGTGAAAATAGTTCTGCTTCATGTCAGATTTATGCTGACTCAACTCCTAAAAAAGATTTAAAAATATGGGTACAATATCTTCCTTCTCAATCGCAGCTTGCGGTTAGCAGCGCTCAGACTGATTATGATTGGACTTCTTACGGAACTACTTCGGATTTCACTGGATTCGGCACAGTTAGTAACATTCAGTTACAGCATTCAAGAGTAGGATCTAATTTGATGATCAGAGGTAAGTTTACATCTGGAATCTCTACTGCTACTGAAGCAAGGATCGCACTTCCATCGGGATTAGTGGCCGCTGACACTGTAAAGATACCTAGTATCCAAATTGCTGGAAAGGTTAACACTAACGCTAACGCTGCCACTTACTTCTCTGGAGGTACAGTTTTGATCGAGCCTAGCGTGGCTTACTTTACCTTTGGCCGTGAATCTTCTACTGCCAATGGACTAACAAAGGTTCAGGGATCAACAATGACAGTGAGTGGTGACCTTGTTTCGTTCTTTGCCACCATTCCTATTCAAGGATGGACGACGAATCAGCGCTCACCTACCCTTGTCGGAAGCGTTACAAGTAATGCGAGCGGAGCGGAGCGTATTGAAAGAGCTACCTTTAGTAACAATGGTTCAGTGTGCTCGATTACATCACAGTCCGGATCATGGATAACAAGCGTTACAAGAAATGGAACTGGTCGATGCGATGTCGTTTATCCATCTGGAACTTTTTCATCGGCTCCTACTTGTACGGCCACAAGTTTAGACACTGGATCTAGATATGTAAGCACTAACACGCCAACCACTACAGGAGTTAGCTTGTTTCATATCATTACTTCTGCGTTAGGAGATGGTTCAATGTCTTTAATTTGCATGGGGGCACGATGAAAAAAGTCATTCTTAAGCAATTCGGAGTCGAGCTAGGCCACGCAATCGTAGAAGACGATAAGGCGCATGAGCAATCGGCTATCTTCTTGGATAACTACAAAGGCCTTTCACAGCGATGGGCTCTCGGAAAGATCGGTTTCGAGAATCAAGTGCTAGAAGAAAAGAAGGTAATCGATCAGGAGTATATTGCTGCTATTCCTGAGGTGATGGATGAGCAAGGTAACATTGTTCAAGCAGCTGTGCCAGAAGTGCCAGAAGTATCGCACATGGAATACTTTCTCGAGGCTGAGTACACAATCGAGATTTTTGACGTTACCGCCGAGATGAATCAAGAAAAGCAAAATAAAGAAGCCTTAAAATATTTGACAGAAACCGATTGGTATATTATAAGAGAGATGGATTCTGGGGTTCCTTGTCCTGTTGATATTAAACAAGAAAGGGCTTTGGCAAGATCCAAAATTATTAAATAACAAAGGAGATAATCATGGAATTAGATTTCATCACTCAAACGGATTTTGAGAATTTGGATAAAAAAGGTCACATTGTTATTAACGCTTTAGCTGATTGGTGTACTGCCTGTGGTGAATATAAGAAAGATATTCCAGAATTAAAAGAATTGGCAGAAACTAATTATGTTAAAATGTTCAATATGAAGGTTGATCCAATTAATGAATCTTTCTTTGAAAAATATAAATGCGAAACTTTACCTTATACTTTTGTATTTGCAAATGGTGAGTTTGTAGGCGGGGATAGCTTTAATAAAGACAGTGCATCGCAATTATTAATGGCTTTGGGTGGAGTAATTCCGGAATGAGCAATCCAATAGATAAAGTTAAAATGGCTTTAGAATCAGCTAGAGCCGTTGCTAAAAATGCTTTAGAAGGAAAAGATGTTTCAGTTTCCGAAGAAGAAAAAACAAGAAGATTGAGTATTTGCGATATTTGTCCTTCTTTGAAAAGATTTGCGGGACAAATGCAATGTGGTGAATGTGGTTGTTTTTTAAAGGCTAAAGCTGGTTTAAATGATATGAAGTGTCCATTAAATCAATGGTGAAATTATGACAACTGAACAATTAGTACAGCAAGATTTAGAAAATCTTCTATTAAAAAAACAAAAGGAACAATTGGAAATATTTAGCAGAAATAAGATTCAAGAAATTGAGGATTTAACTGTTCAATACGAAGCAAAGCTAGAGTTATGCCTAGATGATTCCAGCTTATTATCGGAAGCAATTGCGTTAAAACAACAGATTATAGATAAAACAAACGAGCTACAAACTATTTTATTATAGATTTATTGAAATTTAACAACTATATACATGGATAAAAAGGTAACTTTACGGGATTATAATCAGATTAATGCCCACGAGCATCAAGAAGATTTAAATGCCAAAAGAGTGGTGATAGTAGGGGGAGAGTTACCAGAATTTAATATATCAAACATCAAGATTCCGGATATTAAAATACCCGATTTTGAAGTTAAAACGATAGAAATCCCCACAATCATCATTCAAAAAGAGTTACAAATTGAACAAGTTCCTGTAATTGTTAAGGAATTTGAAATTAAAGAAATTGAAAAGCCTGTCATCATTGTACAAAAAGAGTTACAAATTGAGCGGGTTGAAATACCGGTAGTCCAAAAGGAATTGGAAATCATAGAAAAGCCGGTGATTATTAAAGAAGTAGAATATAAAGATTTACCAAGTTGGGTTAAGGTTTTGCTGGTAGCGCAAGCTTTAATCTCTATAATCACGCTACTAAAAAAATGAGCTATATTAGGAGAAATATAAAATGGCTGTAATGACTATTACGATTACTGCTTCCAAACTTTCGGTTGCAGATATGAATCAAAAATTGACCGATGCTGCAAATCCACAGAATGGTATGAATAAGCTTGAAAACCTTATGTGTGCTATTGAAGGTGGATCAATTGATGCATCTGTTGCGGTTGCTGTAACTGGCGGAGATTCAGTTACTTACGATCTTTCTTAATTAGAGGTAAATAAAAGAATATGAAACACTCACCAGAATTACAAAAAATGATGCATGAGAAAAAACGGAAGGGTGACACTCTTTCCAAGCCCCATGCAAAAGCTAAAGGTGGAGTTCTTCAGAGCTTGCTTGATGACATGATGGGTTTAGATGCTGACAAAGTAAAAGGCTTGAAAAAAGTTACTGTCGCATCTGATTCTCCAAAAGGTCTTGAAGAAGGTCTTGATAAAGCAAAAGACATGCTTGGCGAAAGCGAAATGATGGCAGATTCTGAAGAAGGTTCTGAACAAGAATCAGAAGAATCTCCTGAAATGGAAGTTGCTGAACATGAAGGCGAAGAAGAGTCTTTAGAAGAAAAAGACGAAAAGATCGCTGAACTTGAAGCTAAGATTGCAAAGTTAGAAGAAAAATTAAATAAGCTTGTGTAGGTGCTAAATGTCTAGCGCAAAGCCATACATGACAACTGATGATCTTATTGCGTCCATTAAACGCCGTATATCATTCCCGTTGTCTCAAAATACCTTTCAATATTCTGACATAGTTGCATTTTTAAATGAAGAAATGCAATTAAGTGCTGTTCCATCTGTTAAAATGGAACACGAAGAATACTTCGTATACAAACACACGGTCGATTTAGTGAACGGTATTAGTAGGTACGAGATTCCACCTCGTGCTATTGGTATGGCAGTTCGAGACATTAAATACTCAGACAGTACGGGCAATTTTTACGACATGAGTCGTATTGCTCCGGACGATAAGGCATTCTTTCAACAGAGCAATGGTTCCAATCAGACTATTTCTAAATATTATTTGGAAGGAAATGAAATTGTGCTTACTCCGCTAGTTCAAGGTGGGGCAAGTGGCAAGTTAAATTTCTTCATTTTCCTTAGACCAAACAATTTAGTGAGAAATGATAGAGCGGCAATCATTCAGCACTTTGAAAAAAATATTGTTGTATCTAATAATGGTAATGTTAATCCGGGAGATCAAATTACTATTTTAACGGGTCAACAATCAACTGCCCCCTTGAGTTATGTATTTACGGCGATTAATTCAAGTGCTCAAACATTAACATCGGTTTCAACTTCCGGTGTTGTTCAAACAGTAAATAACCATGACATACCGGTTGATAAAACTTTCCAAGTGACATTAAGCGGCGTTAGTACTGTTATTGGTGAAGAAAATATAAACGGCACATACGAAGCTACATCAACTGGTGTAAATACATTTAAAATTAATATTGCAACTATTGCAACACCAAGAACAGGTGGTTCTTACTCCATTACAAATCAATTTGTAAAGGGTCTAACTGACAATGATACAGCAACCAATTTAAAAAATACACTAAATGCTGCATCCATACCAAATGTAATTGCAACGAGTTCTACAAATACTGTTAATATTACATATTATGATATTAGTAATGCGTTTGAAGCATCCGATAATTCCGCATTTACTATTGATAATCAGAATATAAACATTTCATTTGTTGATAGTGATTCTCAGGCGTTTAGTGGGGGATTGCCGAGTGAATATGTTGATCCGGAAACAATGCAAACCAGCGCTTTGTATGAAATTGGTAGCAATGTTGATTTCCTACAAACAAATCCCGGGCATAGAACATATGTTTATGATGTACCAATTGTAAACATAAACGGTTCTGTTGCTTCCTTTTCAGTGGCCAAATTAAAAACCTATTTAAATAATAGCAGTGGTGGTACTTTGGCATTCTATAACATTAAAGTGGGAGATTACATTTGCTTGGCTCATGAATGTATTATTCCGCAAATTCCACCAGAATTGCACAACGCTTTAGCTGAAAGAGCGGCATCTCGTGTTCTTATGGCTATTGGAGATGTGCAAGGTTATCAAGTGAGTCAAGCCAAACTAGCAGAAATGAATAAATATCAGGAGACTCTCATCGGCTCAAGAGTCGAAGGAAGTGTTCCGAAGGTGTTCAACAGATATTCATTGCTTCGTCTAGGAAAATCTCGTTTCCGTAGAAGGTACTAATAAATGGGTTCCCAAGTAAATCTTAAAGCGTTAGGGCTAAACTACAGCCCTAACAATCTAGCATTACCAGAAGGTTCATTAATTACGGCAAATGATGTTATTGTTCGCCGGGATAGTGTCGTTGAGTCTAGGCGTGGATTTAGGGAATATAGTCAGAATTTTGGTGGAAGCGAAACCATACACTCATCCCAATTATTAGTATACAAAGATAGATTAATCAATCATTATTTTAATTTAAGCAATGTAGGTGTATTATCCTACGACACCGGCGTCCTTGACGCAAATGGAAAAGCAATTTTTTCAGATTTTACCGGTGACTTTCAAGAAACCGAAGACGGTTTAAGAATAAAATCAATACAAGCAAATAAAAATTTATATTTTACAACAAGCGAAGGCATTAAAAAATTAGCAGCCGCAAGTGCCGCGACCATTGGTTCTAGTAAAATTGTTAATGCTGGTGCAGTTAAAGCGATAGATTTTACCGCAGAGTTAGATTTAAACCAAGGTCAAACCACTGGATTTTTGGGTTTTGATAGTGCGGTTGCCTATCGTGTTTTGTGGGGCTATAAAGATGTAAATGAAAATTTAATTCTTGGTGCTCCTAGCGATAGCGTTAGCGTTTATAATTATCTTTCAAGCGTATGTGCAATGGATATTAATGCCCTTTGTAATATGCTTGATAAATTACAACAGAATACACAAAGTTATTATTCAGTTATACACAATATCACAACAAATGCGTCTTCGGAAACATTTGACGATACATTTACAAATACTTTTAAAGTGTCTTTGTTGGATAGTGCCGATGTTCTTAAAAATAATTTAATTGGAATTGCTGAAAATATTGATAAGTTTAGTTTGTTGGCAGATGTAAATCAGATATCTCCAACAACTTTTAACAAACCATTAACAATTTCCACTTTAGAAATATTAAATAACGAAGCAGTTATAAAGTTTTTACCTAACATAGTAACAACGTTTTTAACTGGGTTTACAAATCCACAACAAATTGCTTTTGATGTATCTGATAATTTATTTGTCTGTACTCCAACAGAAGTAAAAAAATATAATTCGTCAGGAACTCTTATTGCTACTTACACGGGGTTTAGTTCTCCGTCTGGAATTGCAACAGATTCTTCGGGTAATGCATTTGTTGCAGATACTGGCAATAACGTAGTTAAAAAAATTGACACCGGCGGAGTTATTACTAACTTTATTAATCCAATTACAAACCCGAAGGGTATTGTTTTAAACTCTTCGAACGAAGTGTTCGTATCAAGTGGTAGCGGAAATGAAGTTAAAAAATATTCAAGTACCGGTGTTTTAATTTCAACAATTGCTGGATTTAATAATCCGACTGGCCTAGACATTGATAGCTCAGGGAACGTATATGTCGCAGACACTGGAAGTCATACAATAAAACAAATTGATACCGGTTTATCTGTTAGTGTTTTTGCTGGAGATTCTGGAGTTAGTGGTTATGTTGATGCAAATGGTACAAGTGCAAAATTTGCTGGGCCGCTAAATATTGCGATAGATTCTCAAAATGTTATATATGTTGCAGATACAAACAACAACAGAATTAGAAAAATTGATACAGCTAAAAATGTTTCAACTGTTGCCGGAGATGGAAGTCCAAGTTCTAACAATGGAACCGGAACAAATGCATCATTTAATGCGCCAACCGGAATTGCATTTGATTCAAACGGAAATGTTTATGTAACAGAAACCGGTGGAGTCACTGATGATATTAGAAAGTTAACTTCATCTAGTGCGTTAAATGTTTTTACTGTTGGGGATAAAATTGAAATTCTAGGAACTACTTCCCCGTTTACTATCATAAATAATGATCCGGATAGTACCAATAAAAAGTTTTACACACTAACAACAGTCACATCCGACACAATTAAATTTGCAATAACTAACGCAAATATACCAGCAGAAACGCCAACTGCTGGCATTAATATATATTCCTATAATTATAGAAATATTATTAACACTACACAAAACAACATTACTTCTCCAGTAAATGCGGCATTAGATCAAACATTGGTACAGTTAAATACCGATTATGCGTCAAAAAATGTTTATTCTGTTATTGAATCAAATGTTTATCAAATATCATTAAGATTAAAAAGCGAGCTTTCCGGATTTATTTCTTCCGGATTACAAGAAATTTTTGTTTCAGCTTATAATATAACTTCTGCCGCAAACGTTAAATTGACAATTAATATTCCAGAATCAGTTAAAACAAATATTCAAACAAATGGGTTGGATTATTTTTTTCAAATATATAGAACAGAAAATATTGTAGCCGCGGATAGTGATATATTAGGAACAGATATAACACCTGATGATGAAATGCGCTTAGTGTATGAGGCATTCCCAACTCCAAATGAGTTAACGGCTTTAGAAGCCATTGTAATTGATTCATATCCAAGTGATTTAAGAGGGTTTAATGTTAATTTGTATACGAACCCGGCAAGCGGAGAAGGTATATCACAAGCAAACTCGCCGCCACCAATTGCAAAAGACATTAATTCATTTAAAAATCACACCTTTTACGCTAATACAAAAACAAAACACATATTGAGTCCATTGAACTTATTGGGTACAAGTAATATTTCAGATGGAGATACAATAGTAATTAGCGATGGAACCACATTAGGAACCACTAAATATACTTTTAAAGAAGGTAAAAAGGAAATTACTTCATTTACATTTACTGGAATAACTCCGACAATTGCCGCCAATAAACATTTTACATTATTTTCAGCAAATGATCTTAATGAGTATTTTGTTTGGTATAGATTAAATAATAAAAATATTACAAGCTGTTCATTGCCAGTATCGTCGGTTATAACAATTACAACCACAAATGATCATAATTTGGAAATTGGTGATAAAATACAATTGACAAATGCGTCATCTCAACCAGACGGAACAATTGTTGTTGGAACATATGAAGTATTAAATAAAACATTAAATACTTTTGATATTGAAATAGATCCATTAATTACAACTGTTGATGTAACAAACGCGTCATTTATACCATATTTTGATGATAAAAAAGTTGTCATTGTTGATATTCTTAGCGCAGATACAGTAATAGAGATTACAAGCAAAACATCAGATGCTTTAAATTCTTTATCTCTTGATTTTACAAGTTCAGTTGTAATTGTAACAACAACACCTTCTTTAGTTACTAAATTTGTGGTGGAGAATGTATCAGAAGGAAAAACGCAAAATGCTTCTGCTACCAATCCTTATGGAAACTTAAGTGCATATTTAAATATAGTAATTGATCAGCAAGGCGATGGACAAGATTTTTCAACAAATCAGGTATTATTATCAAGAGCGGATTCAAGATCACAAGCAATTGATTTAACTGCTAGATCCTTAGTTACTGTTATTAACAAAAATTTAAATAGTCCGATAATGGCCTATTATATTTCAGGTTCAAACACTCTTCCGGGAATTATTAATCTTGAAGCAGAAACGATACAAGATACAACATTCTATATAATGGCAAACAATGTTGGTACTGGGTCTTCTTTCAATCCAGATATTGCACCCATAAATTCACAAGATCAGGCAACAACCGCATATATTACGTCATTTACTGCTGCGAATCCGACTGAAGCGACAACAAATGGTAATCACGGTTTGGTTACAGGCGATAAAATTATAATTAATGATGGGGATATTACTGGAATACATACAGTAACAGTTGGAGCATTTCCAAATAAATTTACAATACCAGTAAATTCAGTTGGCGGAACGACCGCTTCTTGGTCTAAGTTGTCTGATACAATTGGTTCAACAAATGAAGAAAAACCGAACAGAATTTATTATAGTAAGTATTTGATTCCAGAAGCAGTTCCACTTGCGAACGTAATTGATGTTGGGTCTTCAGATAAGAAAATATTAAGAATTTTCCCTCTAAGGGATAGTTTGTTTGTATTTAAAGAAGATGGTTTATTCCGAGTTTCAGGAGAATCTCCTCCATTTGTTCTATCATTATTTGATAGTAGTTGCGTTCTTATTGCGCCGGATAGCGTTAGTATAGCAAACAATATTATTTATGCTTGGACGAATAAAGGTATTTCTAACGTTACAGAAGCCGGAGTAAATGAGATAAGTAGACCAATTGATACTGTTATATTAAAATTAGCTTCGGCATCTTATAACAATTTTTCAAAATTAACTTGGGGGTTTGGGTATGACAGTGATAACTCATACACTGTTTATACAAACGCCGATCCAGATGACGAATATGCTTCCATTGGATTTAGGTTTTCTAATTTGACCAATACTTGGACAAACTTTAATAGAACCCAAACATGTGGTTTAATTAGACAGCTTGACGATAAAATTTATACTGGATCTGGTATTTACAATTTAATTGAACAAGAGAGAAAAAGCTTTGACAGAACCGATTACTCAGATAGAGATTTTACCATATTATTAACAGACAATAAAATTAAAAATAGTGGTAAAGTGTTATCTTTGACTTTAGATGATTTTAATGAAATTTCAGAAGGCGATGTTATTGTTCAAGATCAAATATTGACAATTTATTCATTTAATAATTTATTACAAAAATTAGATATAGATACTCCGCTTCAAGGTAACTATGAATTATTGAAAATTTCAAGTGGGGCTAATTTATTAACATCAGTACAGGCTTTGGCGGCAAAGTTAGATACAGATCCGGCGTTGGCTGGTGGTTATGTGACAGCAATAACCGGATTAACAGATGCTACTCAAGCATTTAATGTAATTATAAATAAATTAAATGGTGCAACAAGTGGTACAACATTAAAAAATTATAAATTAGCAACTGAAACAAAATCGTTTGAAGCCGTTGTTGAGAGTGTAAACAAAAAAACAAATGAAATAACTTTGAATCTAGCTCTTCAATTTGTTGTTGGAGAATTCCAAGTATACAAAGCAATTCCTTGTGAAATACAATATGCACCAATTACGTTTGGTGATCCGCTTGGATTAAAGCAAATTTACGAAGCAACGATGATGTTTAATAACAAAGCATTCACAAAAGCAACTGCTTCGTTTAGTAGCGATTTAAAACCAGAATTCTCATCCATTGATTTTTATGGACAGGGTAATGGTATT
>Ga0315901_10003460_pt1 | contig 20478 bp, 34 predicted proteins | sample LakEriMetagenome_10_FD_203761 | JGI IMG/M metagenome (GOLD analysis project Ga0315901, IMG submission 203761) | Freshwater fungal communities from buoy surface, Lake Erie, Ohio, United States - Buoy 2 MA116 | ecosystem: Environmental > Aquatic > Freshwater > Lake | place: USA: Lake Erie, Ohio... | reverse complement strand
ATTTGTTTGTCTCGTTTGAATGGACGCATTTTTCCTAATTGATGGAAACGCATATGAGCAAATACTATAGCAGAAACAATTCTCCAATCAGCATTATTTTCAGTTATCCATTGACGAATTTCTCGATTGTTATGTATTAAATCGTGAGCCGCTTTATCATGACCTGGAGAAGTAGGATGACCGGTTTTCGGATTGATGGTTTTGCAATCTAATTTACATATATCGTGTAGAATTCCTGCAAATATCAAGTCTTGATCACCGGTTTGTATCAATCGATTAGTAACAATTTCAATATGATGAAATGTACTTGGTTCTGGGTGATAGTCAGGACGCTCTCGTAAAGTTTTTAATTGTTGCAATTTTACCTGAACTATATCAGGAGCTGATTCGATTATACTTAAGAAAGTCATTTATTAGAAGTTTAAGGTTTCGTTGTTGTAATAAGCTTGTAGATCTGATTCTGAAAGAATTACGTGAGTTGTACATTCACATTCTAACCATTTGAATGTATCTTCATTCATAACAGATTTAAGATCTTTAGTTGAAAAGTAAACGTCATGATCACCGATATGTTTGGTCAATTTGTTTACATTCATTTGTTGAATAGGGAATTTTGAAAGTTTTTGAAGAACCGAAGTGGTTTTCATGTAGCGACCGGGTTTAAGTGAACTTTTCATATTGGTATTGTTTAATTAATTATATAGTAAATATAATCATAATTCTTCAAAGAAAAAAATTCTAGTCAAACTTTTTTTCAAAACTTATTAACAATTTAGAGTTTACCATATCGTTCGCCACATGATTTGCATTGATCCATTACATCAGTTTTTACTAATCTACACCATGATGAAGTTTTATCTCCATATTCATTTAGATATTCATCATCCATCCATTTAGGACGTTGATTGACAGGAATATCTTTGTATTTGATGTGTCCATAGAAAGGACATACTTTGACGTGATAAATTCCTGTATTCCAATCAAATTTGATAGGAGTGTAGCAATATAAACCTTCAGGTATTTGCTTCTTCTTTTTGCGTGGTATTTTCATGGTTCAATAAGTTCCTCTGTTACAATATGTAGAATAAGTCCTGGTATTCCTAAGATTAGTGAAGGAAGAACCAATATAGCAACCATTATTCTACATGTCCAAAGTAGTGCTGTTTTCATTTCCAAAAGATTTGTATTAAAATTACGAGTATAGATAGTCCAAAACAAATTCCATTCTTCAAATTCAATCCCTCTTCAAAAACTAAATAGGTCATTATGGTAAAGACGATAGTTCCAATCATTTGAGGAACAAGTCTAGTTGGCCATATTTCACCATTTGTAGCTTCTGAAACCCAAGCAACTCCTGTTATGAATAGATATGAAACTACTGGACCGATTAAGCAGGCAAGTAGTAGTTTATTGTTTTTTGCCCAAGGAGAAAAGAATTGGGCATTTGCTTGATACCAAAGGATTGTATGTCCTATAGTAAAAACAATTGCTGCAAAAGCGAGTTCTTTTAATTTCATTTTTTTTTAATTATATGAAAAAAGGGACGGTCAGAAACCGTCCCTTGTAATCAAATATATGATAACGTTACTTTATTTGTTCGTAACGAGGATTGTTTAATGTATCTAACATTATTTGAACTGGATTCATTGCATTTCCTGCAAGTACTGTTTTAAGTATTGAAGGAGAAAATCCAGAGATCAGAGCAACCCCTTGATCATTTGCAGTTACTGGGAAGTTATCATGTCTTGAACAAAGATTCCAGAAAACGATTTTAGGTAGTTCATAACCTGATTCTTCATATTTTCTACGAATCATATCGAATGCAGAGTCATGTCTATCGGTTGCTTCATTGAATTCCATATCTGACATAATCAATATACATGTTGGCATTTCTTCTACCGGAACATTGTGTTTGATTGCTTGATTAAGAATATAACGGAAAGTTTTTTCCAAATCTGTTGACATTCCCCAATCTGCTCTTGCTAATTGAGTGAATCGGGATGTCAAATCACCAGTTAAGTATTGTAACTTAGGTTCTGATGAGAATGTAACGAATGCATTTTTGAAGGCTCCTTCATTTCTTTCAGAAATGTAAAGTCCTAAAGATATACAAACTTCCATGGCAGTTGTATTTCCACCGATAGATGTTCCCATTGATCCGGATACGTCACATATAGGAAGTACTCGTTCAACTGAATTTTCTAAGAAATTAGGAAGAGCTTTCCATTGTTCATTAGCTAAATCGGAATCTCCTCTTGAAATGTTTTTGGTAACATCATAAGGATATATTGCCGAAGCATTAATCTTAGCTTCACCTTTAATCAATGATTGTTTGTAAGCTTCAAATCTTTCAGCATCATTTTTACCAAAAGCGTTTGAGTATCTAGACATTGCAAGTGAAGGAACTTGTTCGTAATTAATCTTATCGAATTCTTTAGAACACATTTTTGTTTCAACAACATTTGTAAGTTCTACAAGCATTTTACGATAATCTTTAGGAGTCAATCCCATATAATTACGTACTTTGTTAGCAATGAATTTTTTACGATCAGCAACTTTACCACCAAGACGAGGTAACCATTTTGCTAATAAACCATTCTTTTCTTTCAAACCGTTAGAGATCAATTCTAATGCTGCTTTTTCTACAGGAGTTCCAATAAGAGAAAATACATCATCCCATCGACCGTATTCAGAAATCAAATGAATGTTATCAATAACATCTTGTGGATAGTTTACAGATGCATATCGAAGTAGAGTTCTGAATGCTTCTCTTTCACCGGCTCCACCTCTTACGTCACGAGACCAAAATAAGAGTTTACGAGTAATCAATGCATCTTCGTTTCTTGCAGCTTCGAATTTCGATATTAAGCGTTGTTTACCATCAGAATTATTGATGGATCCACGAATTGCTCCAATAGTGAAAAACAAATCCAATGTAGCACTCAATGTGCTCGAATTTGTTACCATACCATTTTCGGTTAAGGTGTTCTTAGTTCTCATTGCGTTTACTAAAGATGTCATAGTTACTTATATTTACGTTTTACTTAATTTACAAAAAATAAACAGAGTGTGTTTTGTTCAAATTATCCTGGCTTGAAGTTTAAGTTGCTGTATACACTCTTAAAAAATATAAAGTTCAGGGTGAGTTTTCTGGCGTTATCAATAGTTATATAGCTTTTTAATAGTTGCTGTATTCACCCTTTATTTATTTAATAAAAAACAGATTGGTGTTCGGTTTTTTCAAATGAGACCGTATCTCATACTTGAGTTTGATTTAGGCACTTAACCAAGTTAGAAAGTGTCGATTAAAAAATCCGTAGATAATTTAATTCCATCGCTTGTAGTTGAATTTATCAAGAAGATGTTTGCTGAATCCAATCTTTAATTTTGAAAGAACGTTTTATCAATTACAGTTATTAATTGGAATTGATATAAATTATATGTAATCAGTTTTTCCGGGTTTCAACGAAGGAAATAAATTCCTCTTAAAAGATGTTCCAATATAGGCATTTCCGGAATAAAGGAGATTAACAATTCGATCTTTTCTTCACCATAAACAAAACTACGTTCTACAGAAACACATTTGATTCCATCATCAACAATAATTCGTTGAGTCCCTTCCATGTTTTCATAGGTTCCTCTTTTGATTTGATAGAAACCTTTGGACAGTAAGTAGTCGTTCAAATCTTGATCGATATACTTAATTACAAATTCTTTAATACTACTCATATTTGTTAATTGTGTAAGGTGGTGCAATTCTTACTTTCGATCCATCTGAATTGTCATAACAAACAGAATCGTAAACAAAGTAAACCGTATCGGTATACCAAATTGCATCGTGCATTTTATTATCTACTTCAACATAACCTTCGATTTTGTAAAGTCTCTTAGGTTCTTGTTTCATAATTTTACTTGTGCAACTTAATGAAATTGAAGCAAAAGCAATTGAGGTTAATATGATCTTCTTCATTATGATAGTGATTTAGGTAAATAAAGCAAAGTTGGATTCTTCTTTTGTATATCAATTTCCGGATATTGTTTTTTGAATTGTAAAACATCAAACCTTGAAGTAATAAGATGATAGCCATTCTTAGTAGGAATGAGTGCTTCACATTTTAGACCGATCGGTCGAAGGGAATTAATGAATTTTGCAACGTCAGTTGAGAATGCATTACTGGCAACATCGATATCGACAATCCAACGTTTTTCTTGAGTTTTGATTTGTCCAACAACTGAATCGAAAAGACCTTGTTGTTTCATGTTTCCATCATGAATTCTTTGTGCTAAAGCAACCATCATATTAAGAGAAACATCTTTGTGATTTTGTTTTTGAACATGTATATAGGCTCGAGCTTTGAACATTTCACAAAGTTGTTGAATTTCTTCGTATCGACGTTCTAAGTGATCGATTGATTCAATGCAGTAAGTTTTAATAGTCCTAACTGATTGATGATTGTCCCGTTCACCTTCTGGTTGATCTTTCTTTCTTTTGAAAACATAGAGCATATAGAAATCTCCGGGTTCGGAAAAGTTAAGAAGAGGTTTTATCAAATCTAAGTTGTCAATCATCATTAAGCTTTTTTGAAGTAATACAAATTCATATAATCAACTGATCCGTCTTCGTTTTCGTAATCAACTTCTGTTATTTCTGAATCATAAAGGAATCCGTTTTGATTGAGAATTTTCAATTCCTTCATAGAAAGTGATTCCCCTTCAAGTAAACAAAGTTCGTAAAGGGTTTCATCTTCAGGACAGATTTGTAAACGATTGAGGATTTCTTGAGTTGGATTGTAATTTTTGTACATATGGTTTTTAATTTATATAGTAAATATAATCATAATTCTCCAAATAGAAAAATCCTAGATCAAAAACTTATTAACAATTTAAGGTAAGTATGTGTAGCCTGGAGGTGGTGGTGGATAATGACCAAATTTTGTTGTAGTATCAGGATCAAAATACCAACCTTTAGTAAAATTCGATTCTCTAGCTTTTTCCTTTAACATTGGATATGTGTAAGTTTCAATGTAGTGTAGTATTCCATTTTTCATTTGAAACAAGACAAGTATATCAAAGTTCCAATTGCTAAACGTTGCCCATTTAGTTGTTCCTTCGATTGTTTTTACTTGAACTTTAAGCTTCGAATTACCAACAGTCTTCAAAAAATCAGGTTCTTTACCTTGAGGAATACCAGTCCAATCAACATCTGTTACCTCATCTTCCCAATAATTTTTGTAAGCTATTTCCCCTAACTTTCCAAGAATGATATTACTCTTCAATTCTGATTCAGAACGTTTTCCTCTGATATGATCGTTCATTGTTTTATTAGCAAATTCTCTTGCCGTTTGCCAATCTTCTTCTGATGGTCTGTATCTAAATTTCATTTTCTCGAATAGTATGTTTCTATTACCCATAATGCATTGAATAGCTTTTCATTTCTTAATTGTTCAACTTGTTCTTTTGCACTAAGTCTTTTGCTTTTTGTGTAAACTATTTGATAGTTTCCTTTGTTTGTGGAATTTGAATTCCAATATCTTTCCAGTGACATAGTTCAAATTTTTATTCATAAATTTCATCAGCCCAACCTAATTGAATAGTTTGAGTTGGTGTTAGGATTGTATCGTAATTTAACATATATTGAAGTGGAGCTCTTAATTCTTCAATACTATCTTCATGAGTAATTTTGAATTGAGGTCTCTTCTTAGGCATTTCGAATCTACCAACCTCATCTATAATTTGATTGATTGTATTTTCTAAATAACCTTTACCCATTTCAATCTCTTTCTCTAACATTCTTTTAATGTAGATATTTTCCATTGCATGACAAATACGTTTACCTTCATCTGCCCATTTTTCAGCAATTTTTGCATGATTGTAAGTTCCATCAGTTCCGTAATGAATCATAAATCGGCTATTAGGCATCATAATTCTTGCATCTGCCGATTGTAAAATTATTGAACCCATACTCATTGCATAACCGTGTACAACAATTGAAACATGAGAACGACTTGTTATTATTGAATCATATATGGCCATTCCGTGATACCAATCACCTCCAGGATTGTTCATAATGATCGTTATAGGTTTATCAGAGACAGAATTTAGGATATGCATTCCTTTAATGAAATACTCAGCCATAAAGTTATCAACTCCTGTTTCGTTTTCATTATAGTCTTTACTTACAGATCCCATATAAATAGTTCTTGTTTCTTCATCCACATTGAGATCGAACCAATTGTCAATGTATCCACGGATTTTCTTTCTTGCCATATTGCAGGATTTTTTATTTATATGACAAAAGGTCAGAATGAGATTCTGACCTTCAAATATAGAGTTATTAACAACTTATTTTTTAGCTATGTAAAGTGGTTCTAATTCAGCTCCTTCACTTGAACGAGTAACTGAGAATCCATTATCAACTCTGTAAACAGCAAAGTATTCACCTTTTTTGTTTTTCAGATTTCCTACTAGGGAACCTTTCGGTTTTTTCCAGTATTGAAAAACTTCAGCATCTCCGGTTTTAAGAATATCTCTTAATTCTGAATCACTTACCATTATTTCTCCTTCTTTGTCTAGTTTTTTAAGCAATTGTGCTGTACCCTCATTAAGTACTGATTCATTTAAGAATTCGTTGAATGATTTTATCTTTTCCATTTGTTTTCTTTATTTTCTTTATTTCATTGTTAGTAAGTATCTAAGCTTCTGAATCTGAGTCATAACTTCTTCTATTAAGTTTTGAATTTCTGGATCAGCAGTAAATACCTTTTCCCTGAACTCATTCATTTTATCGTAGTTCATTGCAAGGAATTCATCAACATTAATATCCTTCAGATTTTTTAGTGGTTGGAATGCTAATGGAGTAACAGAAACTCTTCCGTGTTTACCCATACAATTTTCAACTATTTCGTCTAGCTTTCCTAAGAAAGAATCATAGAAATCACCTAAAGCTGTGTGAGCATCACCAATTTCCGTTTGCCAATGGAATATATGGATTTGGTTACGTAGGTAAAGACCATACATAGCAAAATCCGAATGTGTGCTATTATCGTTATATTTAGCAGCTTCATTTACGAATTCTCTGTAGTTTTGAATTTTCATCTGTTTTCTTATTTTATGTATTTATCCTATTAGGAATTCATTTGTTCTTCTTCAGTAGGAATTTGATCTGTAGACGGATCAATTTTCTTTTCTCTTTGGATATGACTAACCATATATCCGGCAACTGCAAATTCTGTTGCTGCCCAAATGCATATATCATATACATCCATCTTATCGATGTTTTTGAATAAGAAATAAACCATTCCGAATTGTGCAATCAAGAATGCAACTCCTGATTCGATTCTCTTTTTTGAAAAGTATGACGGCTTAGATGAAAAAATAGCTAGAGTCTCTTTAAGAAACCATTTGATATTTGTCCATCCGAATAAGTAGTTTTTCATTTTTTCTTTTTATTTAGATAGTGATAATGTTAATTGTTTGGTTTGCCAATCTATACCATTTAATGGACCACAAACAAAATTTCCAGTTTGCATAGATTTTATATGAAAAGTAACCGAATCCCTTTTCATGTCTAGATCCATATAAACTTGCTGATTTCTTAGAGTTTTATTCAATAGACTATTTAATTCATCTGAACAATTGTCGTTAATATATTTACTGAATTCAACTGAACAATAATAGAGAATTATTCCTATTTTTTGATCATTATCCATTTGGTCATAGATTTTTGCAGCCAAACCCTCTTCCCGTTTTGTATCTTTAGTTAAGAAAAGTTTAACTGTTTTATCCTTTGGTGAACTTCGTGTTATGGATTTAATATGTGATATTATTTCGTGTAGTTTACCTTCTTTTTTTATTAGATCAAATGCAGATATAAAAGATTCTTGTTCCATTCCATCTATCGAAATTTTACTTAAAGATAAAAACAAGTCCCATAACGGACTACTATTAGGAAATCCTGTGGTCATCATATAGATATTGGATCCAAAAATTCTACTCTTACATCTCATTCCAACTTCTCTATGGTCCCTTATAGGTATTATGAAGTTATCATAAAATTTTTGCTCTTTTCCAGGTTCCGGTTGCCAACCTATAGTATCTACTGCTGTTTTTACTTTAACACAGAATCCTGTTGCAGCAGCTTTTGCTCCACCTCCCATTTTTCCTGCTTTAGACGAAAATCCTAATTTGTCAACACTAAAATCTATTACTTGTTCGTTAGAAGCAATTGGAAAATTAACTCCGAGAGTTAGATCTTTTAGTTTATTTAGCATTAAAATTCCACCAAAAATTTCACCTATATTGTTTTTAATTATGGAAAGGTTTTCTGGGGATATATTTTCTTTGTTGGGATTTTCAAAAGGTATATCGAAAGTAATTGATCCCATTTCATTTACTTCAGTAAGAAAATCGCCAAGGGATTCTTTTTTTGTTTTGAATTCAACTATAGCTTTACCTATTGCTGAAACTAGATCAACAATTTTTTTATCTGTGTTTTTATCCAATAATCTATTAACCAAAGTTTCTTTTAATTCATTTGAGTCAAGGAAAAATTCTTTATCGTTGAATTGTAAATCTGCAGGGGTAAAAGATTTTCTGCTACCAATTACTGTATTTCCAGATAGTGATTTTTCTAAATTTACAACAAAGTATTGGATTCCCGGAACTAATTTTTTTCTTGTTCCTATTGGAGTTTCTTGATCAACAGTAAATCTGAATGCTTGATATTTGTCAGTGATGGATTCCTCTTTAGAAACCTCTTCTAAATTTTTGAACATTACTTTATTTAGAGTTAGGAATTTTTCGATATTCTCTTTTGGAGTGTCAGCACTAAATGGTGCTCTAAAGAAACATTCTTTTTCTCCAGGTACAACTCCAGATCCTTTATAGAAAGTCCATTTCCCTTTGTTTTCTGGAAACATTGTTTCATAAGAATCTGCAAGAATTTGTTCCCATTCGATTGCCTCCAATAATAGGGATTCCATCAATAGAGAAAATTCATTGAATTTCAGTAATTTTTTCATTATGCAAATATATTAGGATATTGTTCTACACATTCTGTAGGGAAAGGAACCTTAGTTTGAAGTATACGATTTTTGAAATCTGTTAGTATTGATTCCAATTTATCAGTATGAATAAATTTTGAATCTGTAACATGTCTCCACATATCTTCAAAAGTCATTAATTCTGAAACTGGTACATCTGGACCAAAAGCTAATTCAGCTATTACTTCTGGAGTGTTAGTTATGAATCTATCTTGATCCTTAAGCAATTTAGCTTGTCCAACTATATTTCCTCTAGCACCCATAAAAGATTTTGTAACCGATACAACTCCTTGATTTAATCTTAAAACATAAGCTTTGTATTCCTGTACTTCTCCTTTATCAGTAAGTTTTGTTGTTTGTCTTTTTGAATTACCTATAATCATCATTAAAAGGATATTTCTATATAGTCCTTTGTATTTTGATTCGGATTTTGTAAAGTCTGGAGAATGATACATGAAAGTGGAAAAATCTAAATTATCTGTAAGCATCAAATCAATTTGTCCAATTCCATTATTTTTCTTTCCTTCAATAGGAACTCCAATTGAACATTGTTGAAGTCCTTTATTAGTTGAAGGTTCATATCCAGCACCTCTTAAAGTTGCATCTACAAATTCCAAAACTTTGTCTAAAGGTAAACCATTTTCACCAGCAATCCTATCTGCAAGGACAGCTATATCAATATCTCCTGAAGTTTGATCTGGAGCTTTTTTCTTAAACGAACCTATAGGTTTTGCAAATTCCTCGGTTAACCCTAAAAGTGGATAAACCGTTTTAATAACAAAATCGTAAGTTAGATCGATTTCTGATTGTTTAATAGGTCTTGCTAATTCAATAGCATTTCCTCCTTCATTAACGAGCATTTCATTTACGAAGTCTTTGAATTTTAGGATTTTCATTTAATATCTATCAATTTGTTTTCCCATATAGTTTTGGCGATCATTCTAGAAATTTCTGTATCCGATGGATAATGTACACCAATTTGTTCTCTACTAAAAGCTATTCGGTTTCCTAAATCAGTAAATTCTTTTGACTTTTCCGGATATTTAGTTGAGAAATAATTTGCCAAATTAAATGAATCAAGTCCATGTCCACTTGGATATGCAGCGGAATTTGCATCTGAGTGAATCAATGGATAAAGAGGCATACTTAAATAATATGACAATTGAAAGGGCCTGATTCTGTTTATTTTATTTTTTAGATAGAAAAGTAGAGGATCCGTTTGATCGATTACTGATTGTACTTCCTCTTTTGTAGTAGGAAATCCTAAATCATTAGCAAATTTTACCCATACATCTACCTCATCAGCTTCAGCAGCTTCAGCAAATTCCAATTCCTCTTTAGTTACTCTTGACATCAAATCCATAAGATAACCTAATTCTTCTAAAGTTTTTTGTGAAGAATTTGAAGGAACTGAATCGATAATTTTAATATCCAAACCTTTATTGATGAACCAATCTTTAATCTTAGAATTTTTTTGTTCAAGATCCATCAATTCTCTTGTTGGATTTCCATAACCTATACGATCAATAGAATCATTTACAATCGATTCGTTAAGGAATTCATCAAACCTTTTTATTTTCATTAGTCGAGGAATTTCTTTAATTGTTTGTAAAATGGATGAACTGATCTTGGAGTCATTTCTTCAAAAAGTTTTATATCTCCAGCAATTATAGCTTCTCTAACTCTTGTTCCAGAAGGTCCTCCTGGAGCTCTTTCATCGCACATTTCTAAACGAAATTCTTGTGATACTGGAACATCCGTTCTATCTGAATTGATGTATTTAATTTGTGGTTCATAAGCTTTTAATCTATCTGATCCACAACCCATACCAACAGCTTCAAAATCATATTGTTCCCTTAGAAGTTTAACCATTTGAGGAACAACTGTTTTAAGTCCCTGAGGATAAAGAACATAACCCGCCATCCAATCAAATTCATTTGCAACAGCATCTCCAATTTTTTGAAGCAATGCATCAGGAAAAGGAGATTTATCTGTTTTAGATAGTATTTGAACCGGAACTACCGGAAGTCTATATATGTTATGGCATTTTTGTAATGCAGCTATATGTCCATTATGGAATGGTTGAAATCTTCCTGGAAAGATAACAACTTTTTGTGAAGCAAATTGTGCTTCAAAAATAAAGTCTTCAAATGTTAGTATGTTGTTCATTATTGTATAGGATTTCCTTTTTTGTCAACTAAATAGATTAAAGAATCTTCTGAATTTTCGTAATCAACATCGAATCCTCTACTATCTGCAGCATCTATAAATCGATCAAAATCTTTTTGAGAAAGCATATAGTATTCATCACCTTTTATTTTTACATAATCGAGGTTTCTTCCTTGGGTAGTTTGTAGAAGTTGATCTAATTTATCATCGTCAACAGAGAATATAACATCCTCATTTGCTTCATTTATGAAGTCTTCGAAGTTTAGTACGTTTTTCATTTTAGATTCCATGTGCTTTTATCGTCCATATCGAGTATTTCGACACCCATTTGTTTAACAGTATTTTCTAATTCTCTTTGTTCCTCTTGATCTCCACCTTTAATGTATTCTAATACATCTCGGAATGAACGAAAATAATGTTTTTCTTTCATTTGATTTTTTATTTGATCCCAATTGTAATAAATTGCATGAATAAGACCTTGAACCCCCGCAGAAGTAAGAGCTAATTCATTCAATTCTTGTTCAAACATAAAATCTTCAAAAGACAAAACATTTGATTCATTGTAAGGTTTTCTAACATCTATTTTTCCTGCACTAAGATTTTTAGCAACTTGATCAACTTGTTCAGGCTCAATTTTTGGCATTTCTTGTCTTGGAGGTGCACCTGCAGGAGGTCCTTCACGTTGAATCATTTTAAGACCTTTTTCAACATTTGCTTTATTCTTTTCATACCAAGCAACAGCTTTATCTTTATCAAAGAATTTAGGATCCATATTTATTCCTTTGTAAATACAATCTTCAACATCTTTCATTGTTGCCATAAAGATATTAACATCTCCACCTTTTGGCATTGTACCTCTTTCATTTCCCATTGCATCACCAGCAGCTCTAAGAACAGGAACCAAATCTCCAATACCTAAATCAGCTTTAGCTCCAATGATTTTCGCATTTGGATTTGTGAACATTGTTGCAGCCCAACGATGATGTCCATCAAGTATACGATTATCTTTTGAAATAACAGCCCCAAGATCTCCACCTTCAACTCCGGCAATTGCCAATCCAAGAGCTTTACCTAAATAAACTGCATCTTGAGAAGGTTTAAGAGCTTTTGCTGGAATAGCAGCATCTTTGGTTATTACAACATCATCGGCACCATCGCCGTCTTTCTTTCCCCTAATAAAAAATTGTTTATCTCCTTTAGTTGCAGGATTAGGGAATTTTTGAGGATCAATTTCCTGAGTAGGAAGATCTTCATTAACGAATTGTTTGAATTTTTTCATTTTTGTTTTTCCTATTTCTTTGCCTTTTTCTTTCTTTGGATCTGATGGGATTCCCTTTGTATCAGCTTTTGGTCCTGGTCCAGGTATACCAAACATCATTCCTGGTCCGAATGCTGAATCTTCATATGCTTTATCTCTTTTCGCCATGATATTCTTTGCCGAATCCTTCAGCAATTAAGTTTTTTTGTACAGATAATTCACCTAAAGTTTTAACAAAAATTTCAGCTAAACATCTTCCATATTTTTCAACCCCATGAGAAATTAGAGTAAACTCATTCTCATTTGAATCCATTATTTGTTTCAGTTTATCCTTAGCTGCTAAACCTCTAGCTTTTTCTTCTTTATTTTTTGTTCTGCTTTCAGGTGTATTTATTCCATCCAACCGAACCGTTATTGTGATCCAAGTATTAAAACCTAAATCAATCATAGCTTCAATTGTATCTCCATCTACAACTCTAATACATTTTCCTTTATATGTGTATAGTCCTATCATAGAGAAAGTAACATATCTATTAATTCTTGTTGAGGAAACATATCTACTTTTCCTCTAATTACGTTTGTATGTGAATACATTCCTGGAGTCTTTTCAGCTTTTGCTAAATCTAAAACATCGAATCCATCAGCACCCTTTTCCTTTACCCATTCAACCAAACCTACTCTTGGATCGATGTTATATTTATTTGCACAGTAAAGAATCCAATTTTTTAGAACTCTAATTTGTTCATCAGAATAACGATGCCAAAATTGATGTCCTCTAAAAGGTTTAGCTAATTTAACAATTTGGGATGGATCCGCAGGAGTTCCCACGTATGTTTTACCGTTAACAATTTGACCCATACAACAAACTTCAATTGCAACGGAATTTCTGTGCATTACTGAATTTCCTGTTCCGGTATGCCATCCATAACCACCTTCAGGGAAACATTGTACAAGTTCACCATCAAATTTAGAGTTACCGTTTTTAACGGATTGTCCACCTAAAATAAATTCAGTAGCAACATTTCCTCTTTTGTCCCTTGCCCACATATCTGCAACACTATAAGGATTTTCCCAACCCGCAGTATGATGTAAAAATATCCATTGCTTCTTAACAGGTCCAGCAAAATAAGTTCCTAGAGGCATAAAATGTTTTTTAATATCCAATGCAGATTGTACTTCATCATTTTCTGCACTATCCGTAGTAAGGATTCCCATATGTTCCCAAGTTTTTGGACCAACTACACCATCAACAACTAAACCATTTTTCTTTTGGTATGATTTGACTGCTGATTCTGTTTTAGAACCAAAATCTCCATCAACTGCAATTTTCAAAAATTCTTGAAGGGTTTTGACGGCTTCGCCTTTACTACCTTTTTTAAGTGTTTCCATATATCGTTTTATTTTGTAAAGTATAAATCAGCTTCTGCTGTTCTTCTTGTTACTAGACCTTTTAGAACTCGACCTCCACCTTTAGTCCATTTCATAAATTCTGCTCTGATGGATTCGTCGTTAGCATTTGCATTTACTTTTTTAAGTAATGTGGAACTTTTCAAATTTCCGGGTCCGACATTAAAACAAAAGCTAACTAAAGCATCGAATTGGTTTTGTGTAATTGTATCAACACAATAAGAATCAACATATTTTTCAAAATTGTTTAATGAATTTCTAAGTAATTCTGTAGCCCTTTCTTCAGTAATAGCGGGATCAGTCATTTTTACTTTTCGACCATCTTCATAGAAAGTATTTCCATATCCAATTGTTGGTACACCTGCTGGACAAATATAAGGCTTCAATCTAAGCCCCTCAAATCTCTTAATCACATTCAATCCAACATCTCCAATTTTCGTAATCTTCATAATTCAATTATTTTTTATATGCAAGTATCGATCTAATTTGATGGATAGGTGCAAAAATTCCAGTGTATTTGTAAAGTTTTCCTTTGAATACGAATGTAATTCCCTCAGTAGGAACAATCGATTCTAAACCACCGGCAGCCGTTACTCTAGCTAATTGTCTTTCTAACTTTTCAACATCGGTTGAATCGCCATTTGTTCTAATAGTTGCAATGGTTTTATCAATTTCTGCTTTCATTTCTTCGGCAGCTGCTGTTGGATCGGCAGAAAGGAAGGAAGACATATTTTTCATAAATTCGGTTCCAACTTCCAAGAATAGGGATTCGAGTGGACCATAAACTCTTGCTTTAAGGTCTTTTGCCGATTTCTTTTCTAATTTAATATACCAATCTGCATTATCACCTAAAGTCTTTTTTATCATTCCTACTGAAAATGATTTATCAATATCTGCTATACGTTTTGCAAGACCATCAATAGCATCTTCAGGTATTGTTATTCCTTCTGAATCAGCTTCTTCTTTAAGAACAACTTTTCCCATCCCTAAAGCATAATCAAATACAGTAGATGCCGGACCTAATTCACATTGTTCTAGAATTTCTTCATATTTCTTTTTGTAATACTTAGCCCTACCAGCAGAATTGGGTAGAGGGCGTATTTCCATATCTTGGGGTCCTCTAACAAAGAAGGTTTTTTGAGCAGCTACATTAGCATCCTTAATCATTCTTCCTATATTTCTACCTGCTTGCTTATCTTCATCAATAACATTTCCTGCTTCATCATATTCGAGAATCCCATGAAAAACTAACATATTCAATCCATAAGGAACTGTATTTTGTGTTACAGGAGTAATGATTTCTATTGAAGCGAATTTCTTACCTTCAGCAAAAAATGCTTGTTTTTCCTCATCAGGTAAAGAACCAATAGAAGCATTTAGATCTTGCATTGCTGCATTGTAAACAGTTTCGATATCTCCTCTACCTGCAAAAAGTTCTGCAACCCCATCAATGGTCATTGCATTTTCACCGGCATTAGCTAAATGTTTTTTATTTCTTGCGGCTATAAGTTGACCATTTTTCCAAGAGATAGAAAGCTGTTGTCCGTCTGTTTTTTCTTGAACAAAATTTTCTGGACCAAAAGTACCGTTAATAGTAGCTTCAATCATTTGTAGAAGATCAGCCATTGTAAGATTCATATCTTCAAATGGATGAGACAAGTGACCATAAGCTCCACCTTCATTCATTGTAAAGTTCTGATCATATAAACCATTTTCTTGATCTAATCTCATCATTTCAATTAAGGCATTTTCTCTTTCTAGCATCAAAGAAAAGTCCTTAAATTTTAGCAATTTCTTCATTAATGGATGTCTTTTTTCTATATATCACAAAAGGGAATCATTCAGATTCCCCTTTAATTTCAGCAGTTTTTTCAATTTTTAGCTTAAGTTCGTTTCCGTTTACTGAATCTTTTACGAAAATGTATAATGTGTCATCTTCATCTTTTGAGAAAACTTCCCATTTTTCCGAATCGTTAACGAGCTCGGATTGATTATACCAAGCTTTTATTGATATTTGTCGATTGCGCTTTAATTCCATCTAAAAACCATTTTTTGTTTTCCATTAATCTAGCAATATGTTCTTTTGGAACTATTCCTTTGTTTATTTGATCCATTAATTTTCTGAATACTTGAGAGGATTCCGATTTTCTTCCTGAATACCAACATGAAATAGAATGCAAATCATATACTTTCCAAAGATAAATTGACTCATCTATAAAAAGGGTTGAATCGGGAAAAGGAGATTTACCGGCATTTTGCATTGCCCTTAAGCCGAAAATATAAGCAGTTTCATAATCTTTTTTTGCTTGGTAATAAGATATAATTGGCATTAAATGTTCAATACGATGTCTGTTATATTTACCACAATCTAAAAAATCCTTAAGAACTTCTTCTTCTGGATGTCCATTTTGTCCTTTAAGATTAGCAACCATTAAAGCAGAAAAATAACATTCTTCCCAATAACCCTTTGTTACTACATTTTTTCTTTTCGTGTACCATTCAATTGCTTTTTCTCTTCCTTCTTTTGTTCCGGAATCTCTCCATGATTGAGCTAAATAGAATAACCATCTCGGATCTTCTTTCGGATCATTTGCAACATATTCTTCTAGAATTTTAGCATGTCCTTCATATTTTTGTTGTTGTGTTTCAGCGGTCCAGGAATTTCCGTCCGGTGTTACCAATACATCTAAACCTTCAGCTACACCGACTGTATTTTGTCCATCTGAAATTAAAACTTCATGTACAGGACCATACCAATACCAAGGAAAATCAGCTTTGAAAAATTGCATTCGGAAGTAATTTTGACCACCGTAATGTATTTTAACATTTGCTCCATCGACTTTACTTAGATTTGATTTGAATCTATCAACATTGAAGTTTTTATTAATAATCAATTGTTCATCAGCATCTATCCAAAATCCAAAATCAGCTTTTCCTTTTACAGCTTCTCTAGCTTTATTTCTTGCATCTTCAAAATTTTTCCAAGGATGATCTATTACTTCTCCAGGAATACCTTTTTCTTCAAAAAACTTTCTGATTATGTCTTGAGTTCCGTCTGTTGATCCTGTATCAACTACAACATAATAATCAAGAATAGGCCAAACGGTATTTAACATACGTTCTATTACCTTTGATTCGTTTTTAACGATAATACTTAAACTTACCGTTGCTTTTTCTCCTGAAGGGAGAGGATCAACAAAAGTCGGTATAAACTGTTTCTTTTGTTGAGGTTGTGGTTTCTTTTTTCTTTTACTCGACATCGTTATCTATTTGTTTGAAATGATTTTCGTTTTTATCTTCTAGGAATTTTTCCTTTCCTGCTATTTTGCCTTCATCAAAGGCAAATCCTATAATATCATAAAAAAGTTCTCTATCTCTTTGAGTCATATCCATTCTTTCAATATACAATTGGATCCCTTTATTGAGAGAAGGAGAAAGTTCTGTTAAAGTCTTAAACATAATTACCCTTTTTAATTTATATGAAAAAAGGATGAGAAGTTTCTCATCCTAAAGCTTTGCAAATGTTAATTTATTTTCTTTGCAGTATGTAATAAATTCTCTTAAGTATTTCGTGGTTCGATCCCCGTTGTCACCTAGATGAAAGAGAAAGATCTTTCCAGGTAACATATTTGTTTTTAGAAGATCAAATTTATCAGCAATTTTTTCAACTTTACCATCAACAGACAAATCAAAGTAAGTTCTTGTTCTGCTATCCATTATTCCATTAAACCAACTCGTTGCTTTGATTCCCTTTTCAGTTAGAATGCCCATTGAATATGGAGTCGATATACCATTTGGAAATCTGTAGTATTTTACCGAAGTTTTGAATCGTTTATTCAAATACTCTAGATTTTTAACTATCTCTTCTTTTTGAGTAGGATTTGAGATCTCATTAGCAGTGTAATGTTCATGTGAATGTCCTTGTATAGAATAATCTATTCCATTTATTTTCTTTTCGAATCCTTTGTCTTCTTTAATTGATTTAGTAGAAATGAAAAATGTACAAGGGATTCCTTCGGATCGAAGTAAATTCAAAACGGATTCCTTCAGATCTGTTTCAGGACAATAATCAAAAGTAATATAAACGGATTTTGATCCATCAATTTGTTGTAAAGAACCGTCGTTATCTTTTGCACGTTTACCATAAATCTGACCAATTGAATCAGTTATTTCGTGTTCTTTTTTTACAAAATCATTATATGATTTGAATATGGACATTACAAAGAGTCTTTAATTTTCTTAAATCTGTCTAGTGTAGGAATAAAATGTAATTCGGAATTTGCAAGTCTGTATTTGAAAAGATCTTCGTTGTAAGTTTTATCATCCAATTCTTTTACTATTGCATAACCTTTCATATAGACTTGATCCCTTGAAAATCCACCAAAAACTGAGGTATCTTCCAAAGATCTTTTTACTCTACATGTCTTTTTGAAGCACCAATCGAGATCTTCGTTATAGTTCATTAAGAACTCAACAATTGAATAAAAATCTCTTGTATCTACAATTGAAGAAACTAAACAATTGATGGAAGCTTCAAATAGGATATTAGGTTTCGTAACTTTTAGATTGTAAGATCTACGTATTGCAAGACCTTCTTCAATAGATTCATTATCTAAAGAACCTATAGTAAAACCAAAAAGTCCTAAGTCATATCCAGTTTCAGCTCTATAAACATGAACACCAATTTCGTGAGCAAGCAGAGAATTAACATCTCCTTCTGTAAATTTTGCTTTTTCGTTAATGAAAATTTTTCTTTCTGGAGTTGATAAACCTATACGTCCTGGAATGTTTTTGAATTCACATTTCCATGGATCAATACCTAAATCGTCGATCATTTTTTTATTAAATCGATCAACAAGATCTTTTCCACTGAACATCATATCGGATTCGGAAACCTCTTTTCTTTTTGTGGTTTTAAGGATACTTTTTGAAAGTTCTAAACCTCTAAAATCTGTTTTCCCATATAATTGGAAAAGTCCATCTGCAAATTTATGCGTAGATCTCTCCTTATCAGAACAAAAAACAGATACCCAATTACCATAAAAATCGAGAAGATTGAGATAAAATTGAGAAAATTCATGACTAAATTCAGTAAATCCTTTTTTGGCCAGATCTATTCTTTTTTCAATATCAGTTTTTGTGTAATCGATAGAATCATACTTGAATTGTGGATTGTATCTTTCCCCTTTTTTCCAAGCTGCCTTAAATTTAGCTATTTCCTCATCTAAATTTATAGGATATATGTCCCTTTTTTCGTTTCGGATATCGGCAATAGCTCTTACTTGATTATCTAAATCGATAAGTCTTTTGAAATCATTCTTTTCTCCTAATTTAATAAAGTGCATTTTAACCTTGTTTGTTTTCTGTTAGCCCTTCATCTTCAAGAAATTGATCAAAAGATTCAGTGATTTTACCGTTCATTTCAGCTTTATCATATGTATGAAAATCCTGAATAGGTAATTTTGAATTAGATTTAGCACCTTTGTAAGGATGTATTATTTCTGTTTCTTCGTAAGGATCTACTTTAACTCCTCTTTTTTTCCAATAATCAAAGAAATTTTTCCATGTTCCATGGTAATATCTGATCTTTTCTAGATCTGAATCTTGATTATGTGTATAATCTATTGTTTCCTGTTTATTAGATCCTAAGAGTTTATCTCTTTCCATTTGATACGATTTCGCCTTTTAGATAGACGTTTGTTTTTTTAGTTCCTGCTAAATCTTCTTCGGTTATTTTTACTGAAGTGACTTTGATAAAAACTCCACTTTTTATTTCAATAATATCACCTACTTTAATAGATTCAGCCAATTCTTCGCCTTCCTTGTATATTTTTTCCATGGCGAAAAGCTTTTTTTATTAAGCCTTAGGTCCTTTGGATCTTCTTATAGTTTTATTAACATCAACAACTGATTCTGGTTCATTTGTTAATTCCTCTTGACCTTCAGCTTGATTTACTTGGTTTGAAAGTTCTTTAATGAAATCAATAGCTGATTTTGTTACTACCGCATCATCAAAAGAAAGGATTCCTCTTGATTGAGCTAATTCAGCAACTTGTACTAGCACTGTAAGTGCTTCTCCTAAATTTTTAACTTGTGACATATGTTTGTTTTTAATAATTATATGATAAATGATTAGAAAGTATCTTCAGCAGCAACCCTTATCCATGTATCTATAGCAATACATATATACAAATATGGACCAGAAGGACCGTCAACATAAACTATCTGACCAGGTTCTCCAGATGCAGAAGGTCCGGTAGGGGCCGGAGATGTAAAATCCATCCAAAATCCTATATAATGGGTAGCACCATCTGGACCTAAAAGACCATTGTAATGAGTTGCTCCGGCAGGACCAACAAGACCGTTTGTTCCGGTCAATCCAATAGGACCTATTAAAACAGAATCATCGTTTGTATTGTATGATGAATCTATTAGATCAGCAAATTTTTCTGCAGTTGCAGCAGTACCTGAACCAAATTCAGTTTTTAAGTTTATTCTACTTTTTTGTGACATTTTTATCTTGTGTTTTTAGTATGCATACATTATTGAAACAGAAACTTGATAAACTGAACAATTGTTTAGTTTAACCGAATTTGCTATGTT
>Ga0315901_10003457_pt1 | contig 20484 bp, 21 predicted proteins | sample LakEriMetagenome_10_FD_203761 | JGI IMG/M metagenome (GOLD analysis project Ga0315901, IMG submission 203761) | Freshwater fungal communities from buoy surface, Lake Erie, Ohio, United States - Buoy 2 MA116 | ecosystem: Environmental > Aquatic > Freshwater > Lake | place: USA: Lake Erie, Ohio... | reverse complement strand
ACGGACACATCTTCCCCCTTATTACACCATTCATGGATCATCCTACCTGTGTCAATGGAAATCTTAAACTCTGGTTTACCAAAGAACAATCCTGTTCTATCTTTAGAAGCTGTGGCATGATTTTTCATATCCAGGTCAAATACCAGGGTCATTTCATACTCAACGCCATCTCTTTGTACAGATTTTAGCCCTACTTTCTCAGGAACCATCTTACCATTCTTATCAGTGAGTACGTAGTCCTGCTTTGTACGAACAGTGCTGATGATATGGCAAGGAGATTGTAATATCCTCTGTACAAAATCATTGTGACGAGGTGTAATCTTACCCCAATTGGTGAAGCTATTACCCTGTAAGGAGGAATGATGATCCAGTAGATTTTCCCATTCGTGGGTGATACTGTCTATAATAATCACTTCCATACCTGCATTTTCACATACATCTATTGCTTGCATGTAGCGTTCAGGAGTGAAAGGCGCACTTAGTGATATAGTGTTATATGCTCCTAAGTGTGCATAAAGATCAGCAGAGTGGTTTTCTGTGTCAATAACAGCTATTTTCTTCCAATCATTACATAACCCGTATGCAATGAGAAGTGCAGAATAGGTTTTGCCACTTCCACTAGGGCCTTGGATGCCTAATTTGATTTTTGCTCGTTTACGTTGAGCTGTTTGTAACTGCATAAGTTTACATTTAAAAAGTTTAGAAATAAAAAAAGGGAGCTGGTAGATACCAACCCCCTGTGTACACTGTTCCATCAACCACTAATACAAGAAGCTACGAACTACATGTAGCGATTGATGTGATTGTCCTACCAATGGTCGATTGTTCCTGTTGTTAGTAGTTGTGTGATGGAATAGTGATTAGAATGATTCAGAAAGCTCATTGACACGTGTGTGACCAACAAGCTCTTTAGCATCTGATGTAGGAGCATACGCATAGCTGTGTTGCAAACGCATCACTTCTCCTGTGCGCTTGTTAATGAATTCATAGGGATCAACGATGACTTTTACTACCTCTCCTTCAAGACGCTGACCTATCATTGTTTTAGCAATGTTGGCGTCAAAGGTGGAAGGAATACGACATTTACGTACAGTGGCATACCACTTACCAGTGTTTTGCGATTGGATAAGTTCAGCAGCTCCTGTTAATTCCAGAGAAATGAACTTTGTTCCGTCTTTCTTTTCTACTTCGTAGAAGTTTGAGATTGTTACCATGTTTTTAGTTTTTAATGGTGATGAAATAATAATAGCTCAGCATACGTCCTTTTGCTATTGGGTGTGCACTTGCCCAAGTTTATAAAGGTGTCCCACGAGCGCAGCGAGTGGAATGGAAGCTGTTGTTGTATGAAGAATACTCTCCAGGATGAATATTCAACCTATCAATTCACAGCAATAAATCTTCCTCTTGCAACACGAAGGGGGTATGTGGAGCTCCAAGTTGGAGGGGGAGTTGGTGATTGGGAGGTAGTGAGAGACCGGCGTACACATAATCTTTGTGCCGGAATGGGTAGGGGGGTAGTGTAATGAAAATTAGTGCCGGGGGATGCTTATAGCCATCTTATCCGTATGGGATAGGTGTAATTTGGCAGTAAGTAGTAGTTGAAGAAATTGGGGGGATATTGTCTACTAGACAGAGAGAAATGTTTCTAAATTGCTTCTAAATGAAAAAAAGACCTATGAGAACGAAACTCATAAGTCTTTGATTATCATTTGTGACCCCGTCAGGATTCAAACCTGAAACCTTCTGATCCGTAGTTAGAAAGTATTGAGTAACATCAATTTTCATTTATTAGGATTAATTGTCATAATTAATTGAATGTCAAATATAAAATTAACATCTGTTGATATCAATTATTCCGAGTTTTCACAAAATGTTTCTAAATTGCTTCTAAATTTACGGATTTAGAAACATATGAATGCCACAGTTAGTATAGTACATTATAAGGTGCGGATGAAAGAAAATGGGAAGTACCCGGTCAAGATTAGGGTGATACAAAACCGGATTCATCGAGACTATGTTATCGGAATGGATTTGACTGAAAAAGAGTTTCAGGAGGGTACTAAGTTAAAGCCCTTGAAGCAGTACAGGGACATAGCAGCTAAGATTACCGGATTCAGAACTAAAGCCAATAAAACGCTGGAAAAAATACCCCAGTTTACGTTTGCCAAGTTTGAGCAAGAATTCTTTAACTATAATAAAGATGCTAAAGATATCTTCCCCTTTTTTCAGGAATATATAAAACTCCTAAGGGAAGAAAAACGAATCAAAACAGCGGTAGCTTACGAAACTGCTATGATAATGTTGCGGGATTATCACAATGATAATATTTTAATGATCCATGAAAATCGAAAAAAAGAGAACCTTACTAAAAAGAGAAATGGCGAAGTCAAACAAAAACCGCTGAGCTTATACGATATTACTCCCGCATTCCTGAAAAAATTCCATAGTAAAATGCTAGAATCCGGAAGGAAATCTACAACCATTGGTATTTACGTAAGGGCGCTCCGGGCAATATACAACTACTGCATATCCAAGGGGGTGATTAAAAAAGACGAACACTACCCATTTGGAAGGGGGAAGTACATCATCCCTGCCGGTCGGAATATTAAGAAGGCACTTACAAGGGAAGAGATCGGTAAGATATTTTCCTACCAAGCCATTCCAGGAAGTTTTAAAGACAGAGCAAAGGATTTTTGGATGTTTAGTTATATGTGCTCAGGTATGAATTTTAAAGACATTGCACATCTCCGTTCTGATAACATTGATGGCGACCGCCTGCACTTCCTAAGGGAGAAAACGAAATTTACTGCACAGGGAGATCATTCAGAAATCAACATATACATTCCTGATGAAGCAAAGGAAATAATAAAAAAATGGCGGCGGGATACGAAGGATAAAGATGAATTCTTATTTTCAATAATAAATAAGGCGGATTCGGCAGCTGAGAGATACAGCAAGGTTCAGCAGTTTATACAGAATACGAATAAAAATATGAAACGGATATGTGCTGAGTTGGGAATACAAAAAAAGGTAACAACGTATTTCAGTAGACATTCAGCTGCAACGACGTTAATACGAAAAGGCTTCTCAATTTATGATATAAAGGATACGCTCGGACATAAAAATATTACTACAACCATGCGCTATATTGGAAGCATAGAAGACGATACGGTAAAGGAAATAGCAAAAGCGCTCACTGAATTTAAATCTTGATGAAGAAGATCAACCCAATAGAATTGCTGACAGAGAGAATTGATCGACTGGCTAATCAGAAATACCTGTTTTATGATGAGATCGTCGGACACGATTATTTATATATAAAGGAAAAAATATTTGAGTATTGTGAAAAAACAAACAATAAGTCTGAGTTCAAAATTGTGTTCGAACGTAAAATATCTGATAATTTAAATAAACTTTTAGGAGACATTAATGAAGTGGCAAGTCGAGTCAGGCAAAGACTGCCGGTTGAACATCCTCTATATCTTCTTTATTTAAACAACGGTGTCCCAATTGGTAATGAGGAGCAGTCTTTAATACTTAGTCATTTGATTTCTGAATTGGATTGTTGCTGTATAATTATCGAAACTATTATCGGGGAAAAATTAGAATTGTATAAAAAGAAAATAATTCCTGAAGTGCCAAAAGCAAAATCTGGCAGAAAGTCTCAAATTCCTTGTTTTAAAGGCGAAAAGAAATTGTCTAAGGATAAACAGGAAAAGTTATTGGATTTTATTTTGGCAGGTAGGGAGGAGGATGAATTGTTCAAAAATCCCAGTATTGAAATTAGAGAGCTTTTTTTCAAATTAATGAATGCAGATGATGTTTCCGTATTTGCAAAAAGTGAGCATAAAATTATATTAGGTGCTGAGAATTATATGTTTGCTTTCGTGCTTACGTGGCTCGAAAAAAATGGATATATGAAATCACCATTTCAAGCCGTTGAAAAATCAAAATTTTTCTGTAGAGATCATGGCTATCCAATTAAAGCAAATGCTTTAAGTAAAGCTAAATCAGATAACAATTTAGATGAATATATCACAACGGAACTGGATTTAGACCCTCCTGTAGATATGCCTACAGTCACTGAAAATAACGAAAAATACTTCCCATATCTTAATTATCAGCTTCATAAGACCTTCAAGGCAAGGTAGATAGATATTCATTTTAATTACCATCCCGCTTCATTTTAATGTATTAGGATTACTAATCAGTGCTATCTCCATAGGGCTGAAAATAACTTTGCCCCATGCAACAGGGGAAATTTAAGTACAAACCAGATCCTACTTACGGATATCTAGATCTTGAAGGAGCATGCGCTCTATTAGGATGCTCACAGTCGAAGATGTACAAACTTGTATCTCGACGCGAGATTCCCCACTTCAAGATCGGTAGGCGTGTATTATTCAAAGCTGACGAGCTTAATGAATACATATCGAATCTCCGTGTCGAGGTTGTTTCGGTTTGTACCTGATTGAACGATTATTTTTTTATGGGTGTACATGCAAGTAAACAAAAGGATTGGTCATGTACAGTAACAAAAAATCCAATCTTGAAAGACACGATCAATGCTCGCCATGGAAGCAGAGATCAACAAAGCCGGAAATTATTCGGGTATCGGCGCCCGGTTATTTTAAAATTTAATAATTATGGCCACAAAATTTAGCCATTTTTTGATTCGCAGCGGATATGATTATATCCGCCCATGCGAATGTGATGAGACCCCAAGGGGTACTTATGAATCGTTTCAGCTTCTAAAGCCTGATGATTATTTGGACTATTTCTGTCAAGAAAATCCGAGGTTAATTCCTCTCTGTACAGATGAGGCGCAATTGATCATCAATCGGTATCTGGAGTCAACGAATGTGCGTCTTTTCCCAGATCCGTTAGGAAATCCGTTTATTAATTCAAAATCTCAAGTATGATTAAGTCTCAAATTCAATGGACGGATGCCACTGTGAATTTTTGGACAGGCTGCATGAAGGTCTCCTGCGGCTGTAAATTCTGTTATATGTACAGAGACAAGGAACGCTATGGGAAAAGCCCCACTGATGTTCAGCGTACAAGCGATGGTACATTCTATGCTGCACTGAAATGGAAAGATCCGCGTAAGATATTTACGTGTTCGTGGTCAGATTTCTTCATCGATCAAGCAGATGCATGGAGAGCCGATGCTTATCATGTAATAAGACAAACGCCACAACATCAATGGCAGATACTGACCAAGCGTCCTGAAAGAATTTCCCAAAGCCTACCTCCCGATTGGGGGGATGGCTGGGATCACGTTTGGCTAGGTGTATCTGTTGAAACACAGGACTACCTACATCGCATGGTTACGCTATCTGAAATACCGGCTAAAATTCGCTTCATAAGCTTTGAGCCACTACTCGGACCGATTGATCTGAGTGGAAGTGCAGAGTTATTAAAGAATTTTCATTGGGCTATCATTGGTGGAGAAAGCGGTAATGAAAACGGAAAATACAGGTATCGCCCTTGTGAGATCGAGTGGATTGAACAGATCATCGCAGACATTCAGCGGTACGCGCCACATTGCAAAATTTTTGTCAAACAGTTAGGAACGTATTTACATCACCAATACGATCTCAGCGATCGTCATGGTGGAGAGATGAGCGAGTGGCCGACAACGCACGATCATATCAAAATGCGGGAGTTTCCTGTACGTCAAGGAATCCTGTCGGATATTATTAATTGTTAAATCTCATGTTATGAAAGTTTTATTTAGTAATTATCTGCGTCGTAAAATGAAGGCGGCAAAGATTGATTGGAGTAATGACAACGGTAGAATCGTTTGCAAATGCCAAAAATGCGGGAACACAACTTTCCCAATTACTTTACCTGGTGGAAAGTTTCGCAGGAATTTTTACAAGTGCGTAAACGGTTGTTGATTTATGGGTTGTTTATTGGTCAAAAAGGGGCAGAGAAATTTCTGTCCCTTTTTATTTTTTAAGTTATAGCCATATTATCCGTTGTATTTATCAGCACTTGATTTTCCTGCGCTTTTATTGATTATATTTTTAATAGGGGGCTCATAACAATCCCTGTACATTATGAATAAAGAATTACTTACCCTGAAAGAAACGAGTGCATACCTGAAGTTGACCGTTGATAACTTATACAGGATGACCTCAGAGAAAAAAATCCCTTTTTATAAACCAGGAAAGCTGCTTCTCTTCGATCGTATTCAACTCGATCAATGGCTCGATGAGAAAGCTGTTAAACCTCAAAACTTAAAAAATCATGAATAATATTATCAACGATCTACGATCTAAAATCATTGCATCAGAGTACAAAGCATTCAATCTATGTAGTATTGAAATTGTCTGCTCCGGAATCACAAATAAATATTACAATCTGCTGAAGCCAGGAGATAAGGTATACAAAGAATGTATGGATATATATCATACGCCACTGCTATCGGAAGCAGGAACACAATTAATTTCTGATTATTTAAAAGGAGATGTTTTTATCACTCCAGATCCGTTGACCTTATAATAATCCATTCCACGTGAAATCTTCATACAATATCCCCGTTGAACTCTGCAGGCATGTACTGAAAGAGAAGCTGTTTACAGAACTCACAGCATACGTTGCGCTTCAAATCAATTCTGATGGTATTTTAAGGTGCATAGAGACAATGAGGATATTGGCAAAGGCGAAAGGTCTAAAATCAACAAAGAGCCGTAAGGCGTGCTTTAATGAGCTTATACGAATGGGGTGGATGGGATATGATGCGAAGAACAAAATAGTATATCTCAGAAACATCAAATCAATCACGCCCCAGCTTGATTTTAACTTCTACAAGGTGGTGCCGTTTTCATCGGAGCACATCAACCATGTGAAATCATTTGTGTATTCGGTGGTGCTATCTGAAAAACTACAGCAACAGAGGTCAGCCATTTTTCTAAAAACACGTAATGAGTCCGCGACTAAAAAAGCAAGGGTTGCACAACAGACTTCTTACGCCGGAATTGGAAAACATGGCTTGGCTTCGTTGTTTAAATGCAGCACAGGCGAGGCGGTGAAGCTTAAGAATCGTTTCGTTAAAGATGGATTCATCACAACACAGAAGCGATATAAAAAAATCCATACGCTGAAACAAGCCGACATGAATTTGAAACAATATCTTTCTGTTGCATTCCCACAAAAGAGCGACAAATTGTCATTTGCTAGGAATAATAACGGGGGCGTTGACATCATTCAGCAATTACATGACGAAATGAAATCGAATTTGGTGTTGAAAAAAAGGAAATTTATGTTTGAAGGAATAAAAAAGCTCTCAGCAGCTCGCCCCCTCTCTACTTGCTTTTAAAGGGTTCCATTTTTACCACTTTTTCAGGCAACATTTTAGGGGTCAAAAATGAGCTATGGTGGGATTGAAAAGTTGGCAAAGGGTAGTACAGGATTTAATTACAGATATTCCTATTTTTATAAAAATTGCAGAACCATGAGAAAACTTTCTTTATTAATTGTACATCTGTTTGTATTTACATGTTTAGGTTATGCACAAACTGTAACTATCGGTGATCAAGTTTGGATGACAAAGAATTTGAATGTAGATACGTTTCGAAATGGAGATCGGATACCAGAAGCTAAAACCGAAGGAGAATGGAAAGCATATGCACAGGCTGATGAAGCGGCCTGGTGCTATTATGATAATGATCCGAATAATGGTGAGAAATATGGAAAATTGTATAATTGGCATGCTGTTAACGATCCGAGAGGACTAGCTCCCAATGGAATGCATATTCCCAACGATGAAGATTGGACACAATTAATTAATTTTTTAGGGGGCATTGAAAAAGCAGGTGTTAAGATGAAATCAAAAAGTGGGTGGATGAATGATGGAGTTGGTACTAATAGCAGTGGCTTCTTAGGTTTTCCGGGAGGCGGTCGTAATCTTCTAGGTGGTTTCTATGACATTGGGAAACGTGGTAGTTGGTGGACTTCTACAGAGTCTACATGGTACTATGGATCGTACATTTTTCTATATTATGAGTATGGTAAAGTATTTAAGGATGGGCATGGTAAAGCATACGGTTTTTCTGTGCGTTGTATAAAGGATTAATTTTCTTACATCAAATCGCGAGCAATTATTTACACAATGATGAATATTCCCCTCAAAGAATAGGAATTTACCTGTACCTGATCACTAAGCACAGAGTTAATTTTGAACTATTGAATTCATAGGCATTATTGCTGGGCTGGACACTGAAACCGGCTTTTAGGGTTGGACACTGAAACCAACCCTTTTTACTTGCTTAAACTCATTTTACTCTTTTAATACCAGGATTAATTCTCCCGTAGTTAAGCCAGTTAAGTCAGTTAAGTGGTACGGCGGGTGGGGGAGCGCTTAACTATGAGATTAGATCATCGGTATAGAAGATCTGTGGCTTGTGCGAAACGAAATAGTAAATTTTATGAGTAGTATTTATTTAATAAAATCAGGAAGCTTCTTTTGTATATTATCGTTTAAATCTTTTATAAATCCTTTGCCATCTGGGCATACTCCGATTAAATATCTCTTCTGCTCATATCCAAATTGATTGGTAATTTGAGTTAGAGCATTTTCAACAGAGGAGTATGATTCTATAAATTTCCAATTTTTGTTTTTTTTCGGATTAATAACAGATGGAATTGCAGCCACAATCTCTTGTATTAAAGTCGGATTCAATGCTGGGCAATATCTATGTGTGTGTAAGTTCTTTGCTAATTCATGCTTAATTCGCTCTTTGTCAAATTCCCAATCACCATCATTATTAAGCCATTTGCCAAAAGTGAACCATGGAGAATGAGATATAAACGGCATCATTGCCCTCATGCAACCCCAAACATTAAAGTCCCACTCATTATCATACCCAAAACAATAATACTCCGGTTTATAACTTGACAGCTTTCTTTCGTAGCACCAAACAAAATCAAAAACAGTATCCCACAAAACTTTTTCGCCATTAACATAAACTGTTCTTTTTCTCCATCCCTTCATTTGCAATAACAGCTCTTTAGCCCTATAAATTTCATTTTCAAGTAATGTCACTCGATAGATAGCTTTTTTGTCTTCTCCGAATTTTTCGAATGTTTCAAACAACTTCGCTTCTTTTAATGCAAATTCGAAAGATTGTGCAGTTGTGTATGGGAATTCAATAGTTATTCCGTTCGCAGTTGGCTCAGGAATGTCTAGCATCTCAACTTTTACAGGGTCAGATTTGGTTTCTTTCTTTTTGAATTTTTCAAATAAAGGATCCCCGCACTCTTGGCAAAACTTTGAATTAGGCTCATTAGCATAACTGCATTTTTTGCATATTATTGGCTTACCTAAGTCAGAGCCACAACTTGGACAGAAGTTAAAAGAAGCTTGAATTTCTGCTGTACAGTTTTGACATATTTTCATAAAATAATATAATTACAGATTTAATAAATCCCATCTGTTTAAGTAAACTTTATCAAGGTCTCTAAATTTTCTCATCGAACTATCATTTCTTTTTTGACCATTTCGACCTTTCCCGTTTAACCATTTTTTATGGTTGACAGTTGTAGTTTCTGCGACAACTTTACTTGGAACAATATAAAATTCAGGGAGTTCGTCGGTTTTTCTCAGATTGACAAACACATAAAAAATATTTTTATCTTTTAACTTTTCACATTTTTCATTCAAGATCCATTCAGATTTATTTATCTGATTTGTTTTCACCTGAATCCCAAGCGTTCTGGTGGCATCCTCATTGCAAACCAAAATGTCAATGCCCTTCGTGTTTTTAAGCGTGACGGAACAGATATATCCTCTTCTTGATAATTCTGCGGCAACGAAATATTCGCCGGATACACCAGCTAATATTGGCGATATTTTATTTGTGTCTGTCATTGTATCTAAATTATTTTATAAAAATCACTCCTTCCCCAAAAAATCAGCCCATCCTTTCCAGCCTTTATCTTTGTATGTGTGTGGCGGGGATGACGGAATATTATTTGGCTTATTTGAAGATTTTACAAATATCCTCCATTCTGTTTCCGATTTTATTTTTAATTTCTTAACATATTTTTTCGCTTCATTAAATGATAAAAAATTCTTATTAAAATTTGATATGTAATCACTTCCTAACCAATCCTGATAATTTATAAATCCTTTTCCTTTATATATTTTTTCTGGCTCTGATGGTATGTCAAAAGGCTTTTTTCCACTTTTTATATACTGTATCCAATCTTTTCTTAAATTTAATTTTAAGCTTCTTACAAAATTTATAGCTTCATTAAATGACAGGTATTTTCCTCTAACAAAACCCTGTTTTGCTGAGAGAAAATCTGTCATAGATACCCATCCTTGATTTTTATATACTCCTCTAGGATTTAGAGGTATATTGTAAGGTTTTTTACCGGATCCACAATATTTTTTCCAATCTCTTGTTGTTTTTAGATTTAAAGATTTAATATATTCTTTGGCTTTTTGGAATGGTAAATATTTTCCAGTAAATCCAATTTTAGTTCCAAGCCAATCATCCCATGAAATATACCCATTGTTTTTGTATACTATATCTGGTTTAGCTGGTATATTAATCGGTCTCAATCCTCTCTTGCTCCAGTCTCGATATTCCTCAACACTAATAAACTTATAGGTATGCACTATGTTTCTTGCTTCCTTAAAGCTTAAATAAGTTCTATATCTATCAGAAATCCTTTGGGTTCCTAAAAAGTCACCAAAATTAATCCATCCAACGTTTTTGTAAATAATTTGTGGGACGGTTGGCAAATCGCTTGGTCTATTTTTAGATTTATAAAATATGCCCCATTGTTTAACATTTTTCAACCCCAATCCTCTCACATACTCTCTCGCCTCCTCAAATGGCATCCAGCTCAATTTGGCAAGCTTGTCCCATACCCTCAACTGCAATGAATTCATTAATTCTTTTTCCTTAATCGAATCAATGACTTCTGCATCAATATCAAACTGTACTAGATCTTCTTTGGATGATGAAACCGAACCGTTTTTTTTACTTTTATCCTTAAAGAATTCAATTATCCGCTCATCATTGGAAGCCAATGCCCGCAGTGTGCTGAGTACTTCCTTAAACTCTGCGCTTTCAATAATCTCTTCTTTGGATTTAGATTCAGTAAAGACGGGCAATATAACATACCCGAACTGCTTTCCGTCTTTTTTACGCAGTGCACGTCCTACCGCCTGAACAATATCAATAGTGCTTTTCCTCGGGTCAGCAAATAATACGCAATCAATATTAGGAACATCCACGCCCTCCGTTAAGCACTTGGCATTGGTGATGATACCTTTGGGAGATGCAGCAAACTCATCAACTATTTTGCTTCTCACAGAAGTAGGCATAGCTCCGGAAACGTGGAATGAACTTACTTTCTTATACTTGGGAAATGCTTTAGAAAAAACTGCCTGACTTTTCTCAAATGCTTCTGCTTTTTTAATACTGGAATGAAAGGTAACGGCATGATGAATGGGAAACTGCTGCATCGCTTTTCTCAAAGCAATCAGCGATGCCAGCGTTCTTGCCTCTGTTTCCTTATCCCATTCCTTTCCCTCAGGTTTTACAAAGGCATTCTTTTGGATGATTTCCTTCACCTCTTTATCTGAAATAAACAGGGTAATGATTTTATAATCAGACAATATACCCTCACTGATCGCCTCTTTGAACGGCATCTGCGTAAAGGTCTCACCATAGATGCTTTCATCATCCATGCTAAGGATATTATCTGAGGATCCGGCATACCTACGTTCTGTTGCCGTCATGAAGATGCGCCTAGCTATATGGATATTCGTATCAAATAATAAATGGCTGAACAACTTATCCTGATGACCTACTGTCTTATGAGCTTCATCCATAATACCCAGGTCAAACTTCGCTTTTGCCATCTTGCAGGCATCAGCTATGGTCTTACCCGATTGATAAGTCGTGAAGATGACAGTCTTTTTATTTTTATTGACTTTAAGCCAGTTGGCAATTACTGCTTTGTCCGTAACACAGGGAACGCCAATTTCATTGGTATGAACAACTACATCATCGTTCTTACCTATGCCTTCATCACTACAAACACATAGCCATTCAATTTTATCCTTATTGGCCACCGTTTCACGCAGATATACTTCCAGTGTTTGTTTTACAAGCGACAAAGAAGGAACGGCAATAATGGTGCTGTTGGATTTCAATTCTCTTTTGAGCCAATATCCCGTTAAACTCTTACCTGCTCCGCAAGGAAAGACAAGTTTACCTCTGGAGTTTTTCTCATCGATAAAATATTTCTTTGCCTCACGGATTGCTTTGGATTGATGCTTCTTTGGCTTGTAGGGCTTGTATTTGATTTCTTTGCCGGAAAGAATCGTTCTTACATTGGTAAAGAATTCTTTCCCGAGTTTATTCCATTCATCCGCATTTATAAAGCCGATATTATCATTCCCCTTATATATTTTGGCATAGTCATCAGCCGTAGTGGCAACGAGACAATAGGTGATATTTTTTGCAATACCGGTGCTTAAAGAGGTGAATGTAGAGATTGTCCGGTGGGAGAGGCGTGTGTCCTCATCCTGCAGATACTTACATTGGATTGCCCAGAAATATCCATCCTTTGTTTCAGCGATTAGATCAATGCCCTGATCGTTTGAGGGCAGGTTCAGTTTTTTGACCACAGAGACAGGAACTTCTTTCTGCAGCCAAACATTCTTCAGTTTATTGTTATAGGTAGGGTTTACCAAAAGAAAATATCTGGTCAGCTCCTCAAAGGCATTTCCTTTTTCAAGTTTGCTCAAAGGCGAAAGTGCATTCTTGAAGTCCTTCCAGGAATTGACTTTTGATATGATTGATTTGAATGAATACATAGATTAATATGATTTCCAGTAATAAAAATATAAAAGAGACATGTATTTATGCCTCTTTTTTTCACTTACATCTTCCCTTCATCAGCAAAACTGTAAAATCCCGTATCACTTACAATCAAATGATCCAGGAGATTAACATCTAAAAGAGCAGCGGCATCCTTTAGCTTTTTCGTTAATACCTCATCTGCAAGGGATGGTTGGAGATGACCGGATGGATGATTGTGTGCAATGATTATGGCGGTTGAGGCTGTTTTAAGCGCTACGCCTAATATCAACCGGATATCAGCGACTGTGCCTGTAATGCCACCTTTAGAAGCTGTGTAAATTCCAAGCACATTATGACAGGCATTCAAATACATCACTACAAATTGTTCCTGCAAGGAAATAGTGCTCTGTGCGAAGAATTCTTTAAGCACATTGTAAGCTTCTTCGGCGGTTTGGATTTTTGCCTGATTATAACGTGAGGGGGTGTAGCTGATGGATATTTCAGCAATTTGATTTTGTTTCATGAGAAATGGTTTGAAGATGATAAATAATTGATTTACAAAGGGTTCTCATGGGCGGTGTGGTGAATAGTAAAATATGGGAGCGAATACCTATTTTTGGACACTAAACAGGAATAAATAACCAACACATACAGCTATGAGAAAAATGCTTTTCGTGCTTCTTGCAGGAATTATCTTTTGGGGATGCCAAAAAGACAATGAAAATAATTCATCGACTACTATAAAATATGAAGTTGTCACTACTGCAAACATTAAAACTCCGCCATCTGGGCTGTATAGCTATGTACAGTACTTTGGTAGTGATGGAAATTCGAAAGAAGAACGAAATGTTATGACCTCTAAAACATGGACAAAATCAATCACTCTAAATATTACTAATAGACCTGTCGGCATAGGATTCTCAGGTCAAATATGGACTAGTGGACCGGGCTCTATTACATCAAGAGTTTATGTAAACAATGAGCTAAGAGATACAAGAACATCTCAAATCAATAATAGCGGTTCTGTGTATGCAGGATTTTGGGCAAACACCTACACTTTATATTAAAAAGGTTCAGTTTTACTAAATTGTTAACGTTGGGGATTCTCATCAACCAAGCCTTATCTACTATACCCTTACAGTATGTTACAATTGATCAAATATTTTTTCATTAATAATTAAATTCTTAGTTGTGAATGATGTTACCTTACAGATAAATCTCTCCCCTTTGGATTATCCAAGGGTTATACATCTCTTACCGCACCAACTAAAACAGTTAGCTGGGCAGTGTAATGAAATTTTGATTGTACTTGATTTAAAAAAGAGTACAGGGAAAAAATCATCAGGTAGCAATTGGGAAACAAATAAAGAACCAATCATCGCATACCTTAACGAACTGAAAGATAATTTTTATCCAAACCTTAGAATAGAAGAAGTTGACTATTCTCATAAGATTAGGAAAGAAATGAGTAAAACGATCATGAAACGTGGTAGTATTCCGGACAAAGACTTTTCAGGTGGTCCATTTTATTCTTATTATTTTGGGATATTTATTTCAAAATATAACAATGTGCTTCATATTGATGCAGACATGATGTTTGGAGGTGGAAGTCAGAACTGGGTCGCTGAAGCATTAAATGTTCTTGAGAGTGATTCGTCTATTTTTTCCTGCTCCCCGCTTACCGGTCCCCCACCTTTGGATGAAAATATTATGCCCGCTAATTATCGTAATAAATTTAACCCGATTGCAAAATATAAATATCCATTTTCCTATTTATATTATCATTTTTCAACAAGAGTCTTCCTTTTAAAAAAAGAAAGATTGTATAAAAACGTTTCTGTACAGCGACCAAATTTTGATCATTATATTAAAGCGATTCTTCGAGGCGCTTCTCCTTATCGTTATCCCGAGGGTACTATTTCAGATATGATCAAAGAAAAAAGATGGTATAGGCTTGATTTTTATGGCAGTGCTCCAGGTTTATGGTCCTTACATCCTTGTACAAATCCCGAAATGCGTTTACTTGTTTCATCGTTCATACATCTAATTGAACATGATGTTTTCCCGGAATCTCAGAGATGTTATCATGATGCAAATACAGATTTTCTTGAAATGGCAAGAAACGTGGACAAATCGTTGCGGCCATCTAATTAGTTAAAATGCCTTACATTATCATGACAACTCAAATAAACGCACTATGGCATCTGTAAGAATTTATTTAGGTCAAATGCTCTATGTTCTGCGGAAGAAGAGCAGATTAAAGAAATGATAAATAATTGATTTACAATAGATTTTCATGGGTGGTGAGGAGAAATATGAAATACGGACGCTAATACCTATTTTTGAATGGTAAAACACGAATAACCAATAAACAAATACAGCTATGAGAAATATGTTTTTCTTCCTCTTTGTAAGCACTATTTTATGGGGATGTAAAAAAGATGCTGATCCTATTGCCGAGCTTAACAAAAAGCTTACCAATGGAAGCACTAGAACGTGGAAATTAAATAAGCTTTTTATCAATAGTTCTCAGCAAACACTTTCTCCAGCTCAGCTTCTGTATACTAAAACATTTAATAAAAATGGTAACTGGAACGACAGCGATGGATATTCGGGAACGTTCAAAATTGAAACGACAAAAACTCTGAAAGAAACAACAACGGTGGGTGGATCAGGTTCTATTACTTACACCATTAATTTACTCAATGATACCCAACTTGACATACAATATTCTTTTAATCAGCAAACCTATCGATTTGTGTATGTACTTTAAAAAAATAGGATTCTTCGTTGTTTTTATTGCTGTGATTTGCTGTGCTTCAAACGCACAAATCACAACTTCATTCTCTTTTGGTAGCATCCTGACATCTGATGGCGGTGCTTCATTTTCAGGTCCTATTGTTGTAGATGGCAAGAATGAATGTTTTACTGTGAGAAACGGAGTGCCTTTGTTTGAAAATAACAACTCCGGAGCAGGGAAGTTTATGATGAACTGCGAGACTTCTGGTAATTCTGATTTTGTATTTGAAACTTTTCCAAATCCTGCAGTGAGCTATGCAAATGTTTATGTGAACGGTAAGATTAATACCAATGATACGTACCAAATGTTTTTATACAATATTCAAGGCAATCTGCTTCAGTCTTCAACTGGAACACTTGGACAGTTTAGATCCGGCTTGAAGGTTGATTTATTTCCTTACTCAGATGGCATTTATCTAATCAAAGTAAAAACTAAATACAACGAAAAATCTTTCAAACTTGTGAAAATTAAAAACTAACTATTTATATGCGCCAGTCCATTTTACTACTTTTATTCATTACGTTGACAAACACTTTATTTGCCCAATTACCGCAGGGTATTACCTTTCAGGCAGTAGCACGTGATCCGCTTGGCAATGCAGCAAAACTCAGACAAGTTTATATTAAGGACAAGATTTTATTTTCTACCTCAACCGGCACTACAGTGTGGGAGGAAACACATATAACAAATACAAACGCAGAAGGTGTATTTACTATTGTAGTAGGAACTGGTACTCGTGTGAGTGGATCTGCTGCTACGTTTGCTGATATCAATTGGGGAGGAGGGAATCATTTTTTTAATTTAAGAGTTGCGGTTGCTCCAACATTGCCAAATCCATCCTGGGATCCGAATGCGAATTATCAAGAAATGGGTACTTCTCAATTATGGAGTGTTCCTTATGCTTTTTATTCCGGTAATAGTGGAGGGTCTTCCTTTTTAGCCGGCTCTTCAGATCCTGCATCAAGTGTTGGGAAGAATGGCGATTTTTATTTGAATACAACATCATATTTTTTATTCGGACCAAAAACGGGAGGCTCGTGGGGAACAGGTAAGAGTCTTCAAGGTCCAGCTGGTACTCCGGGTGCACAAGGCCCTATCGGTTTAACAGGTGCGGCAGGTCCGCAAGGAGTTCAGGGTCCTCAAGGTCTTCAGGGTCCAAAAGGGGATGCTGGTGTCCCAGGTAATCAGGGTCCTGCAGGCAGTAATGGTTTTAATGCTTTATATAAAGCTACAGATGAAAGCGCAGGGACAAACTGTATCAATGGCGGTATTAAATTAGAATCGGGCTTAGATTTAAATAGAAATAATCAGCTTGATCTAAATGAAATAAATGCATCTGCTACAAAATATATCTGCAATGGACAAATTGGTCCGCAAGGTCCTGCAGGAACGTCAGTAAATACTGGTGTAGGCCTCCCTCCCAAAGATGGCGGATTGATAAAAACAATTTATTTTCCTGCAGGTTCTACATCTCAATTCTTTCAAGTCCCCTCGGGTAAAGTTTGGTTATTGAATGCATTTACAGAAAGTTTACCTGTAGGTGCTTTTATGATTGGAGGTGACCAAAGCTCAATGATTCAACTTGGATCCTCATCAGGCAATACATATGGAAATAGAAATCCAGAAATTTGGCTAGCCTCGAATAATTTCGTTGGTGTATTAGGCGGATTTGGTAAAGGTTTTTTTCAGGTAGTTGAATATCCTGAATCGTTAATAAAGGTTGTTACACTTTCTGGTACAGTAACATCAAGCACTTCAGACTTTATTACGAATACGCCGTCTGGTAAAACATGGAAATTTAATTATGGTGTCATTAATCTATCAGTAAGCACTACTGATCCCTTCTATTTTAAAACCGGAAGCGGAGAATATTTTTTATTTTCATCCTATCGTAATAATGCTGGCACTTCCTATGATGGAACAAATTTTTATATCACAGAAAATTCACAAGTAAAAGTAGTAAATATTTCTCAATTCGGCACTACTCCTATGAGATACTTTTTATCTTTTATTGAGTATTGAAATTAGTAATATAGATTGATAATAAGTTATCATTAAATAACAAAACCCACTCCATTACGAAACAAAATCTTGGATGATAGAGTATTTTGAATAGAGCAACAAACTAGTTTTCAAAACATACAACTATGAGAAATATATTTAAGGCGGTTCTTTTAGGAATACTCTTTGGGGGATGCCAAAAAAATGATGATGGCACAGTTACTGTTGTTCCTCTTCCTCCAATTGATTTAACTGCAACTGTTATTTCAACTACGCAGGTTAATCTCTCATGGATTGATAAGTCAACAAATGAAGATGGATTTAAAATTCAACGTAAAACAGGTGGTGGCAATTTCGCTGATATAGGAACTGTTGGTAAAGATGTAACTAATTACAGCAATAATGGATTAACCCCAAATACAACGTATACGTATAGAGTGTATGCTTTCAATAATGTGGGGGCTTCATTGACCTATACAAACGAAGTGACTGTAACTACAAATGCGAATGTTGTTCTTCCAACACTTACTACATCCGCTATTTCTAATATCACTCAAGCTTCTGCGACAGGAGGAGGAGCTATAACAAATGATGGCGGTAGCCCAATCACTGCAAGAGGTATCGTTTGGAGTACATCTTCCAATCCTACTGTAGCTCTTACAACTAAAACAAGTGATGGTACAGGAACAGGAACATTTACAAGTAATCTAACAGGACTAACAGCGAATACTACTTACTATGTACGTGCTTATGCTACCAATAGTGCAGGAACTTCCTATGGTAATCAGTTGAGTTTTACCACTTCATCTGGTAGCGGCAGTACGGGCGATCCCTTTAATCCAAATCTTACTTACGGTACCGTTACGGATCAGGATAATAATACCTATAAGACCATCCAAATAGGAACACAAACATGGATGGCAGAAAATTTGCGCACTACGAAGTATAACGATGGAAGTAGTATACCTCTTGTGTCCGATAATTTGCAATGGGCAAAAAATTGGAATAACGGCACTAATCTACAACAACTGCCTATGATGTGTTGGTATGAAAATGACCGATCAACAAATACTGCTAATAAATTTGGGGCCTTATACAATTGGTTTGTTGTTAATCCATCAACTAATGGCAATAAAAATGTTTGTCCCACAGGATGGCATGTGCCAACGGATGCGGAATGGACGATCTTAATGACCTTCTTAGGTGGTGAAGAGCTAGCTGGCGGCAAGATGAAAAGCACTGGAACACAGTATTGGTTAACTCCCAATACTGGAGCTACCAATAGTTCCGGCTTTTCTGGGCTTCCGGGTGGAAATCGTAAATACGATGGAGAATTATTTCAATCTTTTGCTCTTAAGGGTTCTTGGTGGAGTAATACGCAATCTACTACTACTAATTATGGTGTATGGGCGCGAGAAATTTATTACAATTCTACTTCGGCAGGTAGGGACGTCCGTAATAAAGCACATGGTTACTCTGTACGTTGTCTCAAGGATTAACAATTTTTGAAAAAAAGCAAAAGCCACTCCATTACGAAGTGGCTTTTTTGTTTCAGTTCAAATACCAACACTCACTCCTGTGTTCCAATCCATTCCTCACTTGATCTACGAGTTCAAAAGCATTCACACTTCTGGAAGCAAATGAATCAATATAGGTGGACTTATTAGCTCCTGTGAAGAGGTTATACAGCTTCCACAGATTGATACTACCACTTGCGTCACGACAAAAGCTCTTATCCCTGTAATAGTCCTTTACCACAGAAGTCATTTGCGTATCTCCAAAGAGAATAGGTGGTATGTTTGCTTTCATCTCTCCAGGAAGATGTTGATACATCCTGCATCTTCCTATCAAATGTGCAAATTGCTCCTCTGTAATGCTGTGATTGGTGAACGCTTTTAAGTGATTCAGGTGCTTTTGGTGTTGATAGCTTTCAAGAAGTGACCGTACAACACTTTTCAGTTGAGCCAAAGATTTCACTTTCACATCATCCATTAATCCATCTGTCCATACACATAGATTGGTGCAAACGCGATTCTTAAACCCTACGAAGATTTTAAAATGCTGTTCACTCTGTGTTCTACTGTAAAGATTATCCAGATTATACGCTTTCACTCCTCCAATGGTTAGATTGAGTACATTTCCTCCTACACTATCGCGTATAGAGGGAAGTTCAATAATGAATGCCATACGTTCATAATACAGCGTTTTCTCCCATTCTTGAAGTTGATTAGCTGGTTTGTCCTTTGCATCAGGAACTCTTCCTTTAATAGGATGAGATACACGTATAGATGGTTTGAGGATCATTTCGCCATGATATACATCTGTTGCTATATCCAGCGTAGCATCAATAAACTCATCGTGGGATATCAGTGGCTCATTGTCCTTTACAAATACGGGTATTATATGCTCCTGCTTAATTTCCTCCAATGAGCAACCAATGGTGTTTGCTTGTATAAAGGGAGTGTCGGTACTGGTGTTATCAGATCCGGCAGTACGTGCAACCGGCACTAACTCCAACGTACTATCAGTGTAATTTTCCATTTTGATTGAATTTAGTGGTGGTGGCAATTTGTGTTGTCTTATCATCCTGCTGAATAAGTATCTCACGCTTACGCTTCTCAAATTCAGGCTTTAATACTTCCTTGAACTGTGGATAAAGGTGATAGAGTGCAATCAGGTCTTTGATGCTCATAACATCCCCTATGCGTTTACTAACATCATCTACGGACACATCTTCCCCCTTATTACACCATTCATGGATCATCCTACCTGTGTCAATGGAAATCTTAAACTCTGGTTTACCAAAGAACAATCCTGTTCTATCTTTAGAAGCTGTGGCATGATTTTTCA
>Ga0315901_10003452_pt1 | contig 20496 bp, 16 predicted proteins | sample LakEriMetagenome_10_FD_203761 | JGI IMG/M metagenome (GOLD analysis project Ga0315901, IMG submission 203761) | Freshwater fungal communities from buoy surface, Lake Erie, Ohio, United States - Buoy 2 MA116 | ecosystem: Environmental > Aquatic > Freshwater > Lake | place: USA: Lake Erie, Ohio... | reverse complement strand
CGATGGTCCCCCCCAAGGTTGCTCGAACGGCGTCTGGTATCCGAGACAGGGCCTGTTTCCGACGAAAGCCAAATTTGGCCCCCCACGACGCCTTTGGTCAGGCATCCCCCAGCGGTGGCGAACACGGAGGTTCGCGCTCCCGTCACGTCTTTGGCATTTCCAATCAAGATTGCCTTTGGCGGGCGTCCATTGGTTTTCGATCCAGGGGTTTTGTTCCCCCAGGGGACGATGGTTTTCCGATCCAGGTCCAACGGTGGCGGGCGTGGCTGTGGGGGACTTGGGTCAAAGCGGGGGGATTGACAAAGCCCCCAGACTCTCCAGCCACTACAGATGGCATTTCTGGCATGGACGACTGGGGGCAATATGGGGTGTGGCAAAAATACACGGCTTGGGTTTAGTGGGGTGGGTTTGTCGGTCGAACCTATTCGGTGTTGGGGAGAGTGTGCTCCCCGTGTCGAAACAATGTCAGAGCGTTGTCAGTGGTCAGGAATCATCCCATGCGACTCAGAACCTCCTCCCCCGTGCTGATGGCCGTGCTGCTGGCCATTGGCTTCGCCGGGGAAGCCTCCGCCTGCTATTGCGGTGCGGCAAGCTTCAAACGATGTGCCAGTGCCTGCAGCGCCCCCAGCGAGGTCTGCGCTCCTCCCGTGCGCATGGTGACCTGCTACAAGACAGTGCAGGAGACGGTCTGGGAGCCCGAGACCTACACCTGCAAGAAGACGGTCTATGACACGGTCTGCGAACCAGTTCCGCAGCAGTGCACCAAGACCGTGTACGACACCTGCTACACCGAAGAGCCGTACACCGTCTGCCGGCCGGTCTACCAGACCCAGTACCGCGAAGAGCAGTACACCGTCTGTCGCCCGGTTTACCAGACCACCTACCGCGAAGAGCAGTACACGGTCAGCCGTCCGGTCTACGAGACCCACTACCGCGAAGAGCAGTACACGGTCTGTCGCCCGGTCTACCAGACCCAGTACCGCGAATGTGCCTACACCGTGTGCCGGCCGGTCTACCAGACGCTGTACCGTGAAGTGCAGCAGACCTGCTTCCAGACGGTTCGTGAGACCCACTACCGCACCGTCACCCAGACCACCTGCCGGCCTGTGACGGAAACCACCTACAAGACGATCTGCACCGGCGATTGGCAGACCACCACCGAGACCATTCCCGGCGCCACCTACCAGGTGACCGTCCAGGATCCCGGCCAGTGGGTCTTCGATCCCTGCACCTGCTGCTGCTGCTACATCCCCGGTTGCTGCCGTGTCGAATGCCGGCAGTGTCCCCCGACCATCTGCTGCAAGAAGGTCTGGGTCCCCCGCACCGAGCAGGTTCCCGTGACCTGCACCCGGTGGGTGTCGGAAGAACAGACCTGCCAGGTCCCCTACACGGTCTGCAAGCAGGTTCCCTACACCACCAGCCGGAGCGTTCCCTACACCGTCTGTCACATGGAGCAGCAGGTCTGCCGTCGTCAGATCCCCTACACCACCTGCACCATGACCACCCAGGTCTGCACCCGTCGGATCCCCTACCGGACCTGCCGGACTGTGACCCAGGTCTGCACCCGTCGGATTCCCTGCACCACCTGCACCATGACCACGCAGGTCTGCACCCGCCGGATCCCCTACACCACCTGCCAGATGGTCTCCGAGACCCGCACCCGTCGCGTGGCTCACTGCGTCCCCCGGCAGGTCAACTACACGACCTACACCTACGTCACCCGTTGCGTGCCCCGCGAGATCTGCGTGACGCAGACCCGCTGCGTGCCCAAGACGGTCTGCCGCCAGGTTCCCGTCACCGTGTGTGTCGCTGATCCCTGTGCCCAGCCCGCGGCCCGCACTGCCGCCCGCTGCGGTCAGTAATTTGCGACCGGTGCGAATCTCCTGATTCCACCACTGATTCGACGCCTGCAGGGGGTTGGTTCTCGCCAACCCCCTGTTGCGTTCTTTGGCGATGCGTTCTTTGGCGGTGCGTTCTTTGGCGGTGCGTTCTTTGACCCCCCTGCCCCGCAGCGCGGCTCCCCAGACACATCCAGCGATCACGCCTCAGGCGGACACGGGCCACTGTCGCCCTGGCCGCGGTCACCCCGTGACAAGACCTCCCCGAGGGCACGGCGCACACGGACTGCTTCGAGAGCCGGGAAACAGGCCTGCTGCCGCTCGCCGGGATGCGGGCAGACCTTCCGGTAACTGGCGGCACAGTCGACCGTCGTGGCGACCAACTCGTGACCGGTTCCCACCGGGCCCGATTGCACGGGACTCGTGCAGGTGAAGAGCCCTACGACGGGTGTCCCCAAACCGGCCGCCAGGTGCATTGGTCCGGAATCGTTCGACAGCACCGCCCGGACCCGCCCGAGCAGGGCCGCGAGCTGCTTCAACGACGTCTGCCCCGCCAGGTTCACAACGCGGGTGCGGGAGTTCTGCAGGCCGGCCGCCACCTCCTCGGCCAAAGGCCGTTCGCCCCCCGAGCCGACGAGGATGGCCGTTCCCGCCAGTCCCTCCAGTGCCTGGGCGAACTGGGCCGGGGGCCAGCGCTTGGTGACCCAGGCGGCCCCGGCATGGACGGCGACCACCGGTTGCGGCAGGCCGTGCAGCACATCTTCGGCCCAGTCCCGGTCCTGGTCCGACAGGGCCAGTTCGAGATCGCGGGAGACATGCCCGAGCCCGAGCCATTCGGCCACCCGCCAATAGCGGGCATGGGCCGGGACCGAGCGTTCGGTCGCGGGAATCAGCCCGGTGCAGGCGAGGTGCGATCCCTCCCGCGCCGTCTGCAGACCAAGCCGATACCGGGCGCCGGTGGCCCGGGTCATCACGCCCGTCCGCAACAGACCCTGGAGATCAAACACCAGGTCGAACTTTCGGGAGCGCAGGTCCGACAGCAGACGGAGGTACCGCGTGAATCCCCCCCGACGTTGAAAGGGAATGGTTCCCGCCAGACAGGGATGCCCGCTCAGCAGGCTCTCGAACTCGCGATTGATGACCCAGTGGATCTCGGACCCAGGCCAGGCGGTCTGAAAGACGCGCGCAAGCGGGAGGGACTGGACCACATCGCCGAGGGCACTTGGCTTGATGACGGCAATCCGGCCGATGGACTCGCCCCGCAACCGTTCGGCGATCGCCGCATTCAGCACGGGCATCGTCGCGTATCTCGACAAACTGGAAATCTGCGGGGACTGGCGAACTTATTCCGCCAGTGTGCACCAGCGAATCTGGGGCAGTGGTCCCAGTTGCGGGGACTGTTCAGTTGACAGTCGGGACAGCAGCCACGAGAGTTGAGGCTCAATCGCGCGTTCCTGGCTGGGGCCTGGCGCTCGTGGAGAGACGAAGGCGAACGCATTCGAACTGGCGGCTTCGGTGGGTCGAAGTCGACGGCAACAGTCGAGTGGAGTTCCCGCAGCATGCATGCCTCTGTGGCAGTTTTTTGTCTGGCCGCCGTGTTGGCGACCGGTCCTTCTGAACAGACGATTCATACCGATTACGGCACGGCATGGAAAGAGGCGCAGGAGCGCCAGCTTCCCCTGCTGATTGTCCTCAATCCAGGTCCCGATTCGACGGGGTCGCGGGTGGAGGCGGAGATGCTGACGCGCAGCCAGCATCGGCGTGACCTGCTCGCGAATTACGTCGTGGCGGTGATCGACACCTCGACCGAGAAGGGAGAACGGGTCTGGCGGCAGTTTGGTTCCAGCCCCCTGCCCCGCGTCTCGGTGATTGAGAAGAAACTCAAGCTGCAGATCCACCGCGCGTCGGCTCCACTGGTGGCCGAAGACTGGAACCTGCTGCTCGAGAAGTATCGGGCGGGATTGTATGTGGCTCCGCCGGCGGCACCCGTCCGCATCGCGGGTCCGGTGCGATGGGGTACACCCGTGGCGGGTCCCGTGGTCTTTCAATCGGCCGCCAACTGCTTCACCTGACCCCCCGCTTATCATTGACCGCCAGTTGGGCGGTTCCGATTTCGTGAGGCTCCGTTTTTCAAATTGTCCGGATACTTTTTTTGAGGTGGGGCGAGAGACCGATTCCTGGACTCGCAGGCGGAAAGCCTATTCCACGATGGGGAGGGTGACCTCGGTGATGACGTGGGTACCGGGGGTGCCGGGGGGAAGCACGCCCGTGCCGCGGAGGATCAGTTTCGAACCGGCGGGCCAGGTGGCGTTGGCGTCGGCCCGCAGGGTGGCGACGGCAGCGGTCTGACCTTCGGCAATCGTCAGCGGTTCGAGGTGGATTCCCTTGGGTGGATCTTTCAACTCAACCTGCAGCGGGGCCGTAAACAGGCTCGTGCGGTCCAGTTGCAGCACCACCTGTTGCGACTGGCTGGGGTTCAGGGAGACTCCGCGCTCACGGCTGCGCAGTTTCGCGACCGTCGGCAGCGGGCGAATCATGCACCGCATCTCGGAGACCTGCAGCATGCTCTGCGTCTGTCCCCAGCGGTCGGTGAACTCCACGTATCCCTGGGCGTAGATGTTGGAATGCGGCTGGATGTTGATGTGCATCGTCTCGGGGAGATACAGCGGCAGCATGATCTGTGAGACCCCGGCGGGGAACTCGGCATCCTGCACCTGCACGCCGTCGTGATCCATGATCTGACGGTCCCCCATCTGGATCCGGATCGGCCCATCGAACCCGTTCATCCGTTCGACCTCCATCAGGTACGGATAGATCGTTCCCCGATGGGCATACTGGTACGCCTCGCTGCAGTAGAGCCGAAACACCTGCCTGTGCCGGACGGTCAGCTGCACGTGATCGGTCTGCGAAGAGCCGAGCGACACCCCTTCGATGTCATGCCCCAGATGGATGGCCCCCACCGTGCGCTCAAGCGTTGAGTCCCCCAGTTTCGCCCGTCCGCGGATGCGCAGCCGACTGTCGCCGGGACGGGTGTCATCGCTCGCAATCAGGGCGAGGCGGAAGGTGTCCCCCTGCGGGGGAATCTGCAACGGCTCGGCCTTCATCCCCTCGGGGAGACCGTCGATCTCGAGATCGATCGGCACTGCCAACCCCCCCTGTCGGTCGATCCTGAGTTCCAGCTCGGCCCGGTTGCCCTGCACGACATTGAGGATGTCGGTGGTGGCGGTGAGCGTGAGTTCGGGGACGGTGGCCGTCACCGACAGGGCGTAGACCGTCTCGCGGGTGGCGGGACCCCCATCGCGCACGCGGATGAGATACTCGCCGGCCGCCGGGGCTTTCCATTCCAGACGGCAGGGGCGCGGGTAGAGCTCGACGGCACTCGCCCGGGCCAGCTCGCCTCCGTTGGCATCGACCACCTGCACGACTGGCAGGCTGCCCATCCCCCCGGGGACCTCCCGACAGGCAATGGTCAGCGCCTCGCCGGCGGTGGCGGTGAAGCGATAACCGTCGACATCGTCCCGGTTCGTCAACCGGCCGTAGTGGATGACGGGGTGAGCAATCCGATTCGCCTGGGCCAGCGTGTCATTCGGCTCCAACTCGACCCCGACGGTGTGTTCGTGCACCTGCAGCTCGATGCGCTCGGCGGGACCACCCGACGGAGAGAAGAGCAGGGGGATGCCGGGTTGGGCGGGGAGAAGTTGCTGATGCTCTTGCGCGAGGCGTGTCTCCTGGCTCGAAAGGGGCAGCAGCCGAAAGGGGACAGTCTTCCCGGCCTGGCCCCCGGCCGGAAAGGGGGTGAGGAGTGCCGGGGCGGTGGTGAGGGTCGCCCGATACACGTATTGCGGCCCTCCCTGGAAATTGAGATTGGCGAAGAGGACCCGATGGGTTCCCCCCTCGACGGCACGGAACAGCAGGACCGGGTCGCTCCCGTGCCGCAGTTCTTCGACAGCGATTTTCTGCCCCTGCGGACCATAGACCTCGACCAGCGGATCGAGTGGCGAGCCGAGACGATTGGCGGCGACGTCGATGCAGACGAGCTCGCCCGCCGCGAGGGGGAAGATGAAGTGGTCGTGATCCTGCTCGCCGGCGATCTGGCCGTTGAGCGTGACGGGCAGCGTGATCGACTCGGCCGTTTCGGGAGTCGAGTTCGACTCGTGCTCGATGACCTCGGGGAGATCACCCACGATGAAGGGCCGTCCCCCGGTCCCGCCCCGGGCCGAAGAGACCCGCCACAGCCGTTGGCCGGGCTGGGCATCACTGGCGATGGTGATCTGCGACTCGAATTCGCGGGGATAGTTGATGGGTGTCCCCCCGGGTTTGCGGCGGGGGGAGGGTTCGTAGTGCGCGGCAGCGGGTGGACCCAGTTCAGCCGGGGCGGAGATTCCGTCGCCGACCAGGTGCAGGCGGGTATGGGGCGGGAGAAACTCGCCCCCCACGCGGATGTCGACCGTCGTGCCGCGACGCCCCCCGGCGGGGAAGATGTGGGTGCTGGCGGGCTCGGTCGGCACCTGCTGGGCGACCGTGACCGCCGGGGCGACTGACAGCAGCAGCAGGCCCCAGGCACCCATGAGAACCGGTGAAGCGCCACGGCGGGCAGTCATGGGGCGAGACCGTAGGGAACGAGGAGACAAGGCGGGGCAGGGGGGGGCGGGCGGCGGGAGGGACGACCTACAGCAATTCGTGGACGGGTCGGCCGCCATTGGCAAGCTGAATCGGTCGTCCCACGGGAGTGTGGACGACGATCTCGGGATCAATCCCCAGCATCTTGAGGACTGTGGCCGCCATGTCGGGGGGAGTGACCGGCCGGTCGGTGACGTAGGCCGCCTGCGAGTCGGTCGCACCGATGACGTTTCCGCCGCGGATCCCGGCACCCGCCATCACGATGGAGAAGGCCTGGGGCCAGTGATCGCGGCCGGCCATCTGGTTGATGCGGGGGGTGCGGCCGAACTCGGTGGTCAGCACCACCAGCGTCGAGTCGAGCAGGCCCCGGTCCTTGAGGTCCTTCAGCAGCGCCGAGACTCCCTGGTCGAGAGCGGGGACCAGCAGGTCCCGCAGGCTCATGGTGTTTTTGCGATGGGTGTCCCAGTGACCGTTTTCAATCGCGACAAACCGGCAGCCCGCCTCGACCATGCGGCGGCCCAGCAGGCAGCACTGGCCGAGGCTGGTCATGCCGTAGGCCTCACGGGTCTCCTGGCTTTCGCGAGAGATATCGAAGGCGACACGGGCCTTCTGCGAGGTCATGAGGTTGTAGGCCTTCTCCTGGAAGACATCGACCGCCTGGACCGTCGCACTCGCCCTGTCGGCAGCCGCTTCGAGCCGGTTGATCTCACGGAGGGCCCCCTGGCGGCGCTGGCTGCGGTCGGTGGCGACTCCCTCGGGCAGTACGATATCGCGGACCGAGAACTCGGGAGAGGCGGGGTCCGATTCGATGACGAAGGGGGCGTGGCTGGCTCCGAAGAACGCGGGGCCGCCACTGTTGAGGAAGTTCGGAACCGAGATGTAGGGGGGGAGGGCGCCGTTCCCCCCGCCGACCCTGGAGACCATCGAACCGATTGCGGGATGGACGTTGTTGTCCTGCTTGTTCCGGTTGAAGTTGCCGCCAACACCGGGATGGGCCCCGGTCATCATCACGTGATACCCGGCGGTGTGGTCGGGATCGCTGTGGGTCAGGCCGCGGAGGATGGCGAACTGGTCGGCGACCTGGGCCATCTTCGGCAGGATGTTGGTGACCTGCATCCCGGGGACATTGGTCTGGATGGGGGTGAAGTCCCCCCGGATCTCGGCAGGGGCTTCGGGCTTGGGATCCCACATGTCCTGGTGGGCCATCCCGCCGATGATGAAGATGAAGATGCAGTTGACGTCCTGCCGCTTTTCCGGGGGAATCTCGGCCGCCGAGAGGGCCTGCAGCCGCAGCGTCTCGGCAAGGGTCAAGCCCCCCAGCGAGCCGACCTTGAAGAAGCCGCGGCGGTCGATTCCATCACAGTAGGAATGGGCCATGGGACGGGGTCCTATTTGATCAGTACGAAGTCGTACGAGTTGAGCAGGGTCCAGAGGTAATCTTCGGCCGCCTCGCGCCGCGGGGCTGACTCAAACAGCTTGCGGGCGATCGCTTTCTGGCGTTCGTCGGGGGGGCGTCCGATCGCAGCGAGTGTCAGTTGTTCGACGATCTCGTCGGGGGACTTCCCCTCGGCCAACAGCCGGGCGACGCGACCCTGGGGATGGGCGATCTTCGCCTCAACCTCGGGGGCGTTCATCAGGTGCAGGGCCTGGGCCATCGTCGGGTCGCTCGAACGGCCACATTCGCAGGGGGTGTTGCGTTCGGGACGACCGAAGATCTCAAGGAAGTACGATGGCAGGCGATTGTTCCAGAGGGCGATCGCCCGGGTTCCCTCGGGGCGGCCCGGGAAACTTTCCTGGACCCCGGTCACCTGGCTGATGGCATCCAGCAGCACCTCGGCCGACTGGCGGCGGATGACATGATGCGAGAAGTTCTGCTCGTCATCCTGGTTGTTGGGGGTGGCCTCACTGGAGAGCTGGTAGACGCGGCTGTTGAGGATGAGCCGCATGACGTGCTTGAGATCAAACCCCGACTGGACGAGCTCGCGGGCGAGATGATCGAGCAGGGGGCCATTGGTGGGGGGATTGGTTGAACGCAGGTCATCTTCGGCCTCGACCAGGCCCCGCCCGAGGAAATGCTTCCAGAGCCGGTTGACCGCCAGACGGGCAAACCAGGGGTTCTCGCGTGCGGTGAGCCAATCGGCCAGAATCCCCCGCGGGTCGCCCGACCTGAGCCGGTCGGACACAGGGGCATCCAGGGCATGGGCGGTGACCACCGTGGTGGTCTGGGGAATGGTCAGGTCGCGATAGCCGGGGTGAAACACCAGCACGCGGTCTTTGCCCAGGGGCCGCAGCTCGAGCCCGTTGAAGAACGCGGCGAGGCTGTAATAGTCTTCCTGCGACCACTTCTCGAAGGGGTGATGGTGGCACTGGGCGCATTCGACGCGGACCCCCAGAAAGGCCTGGCTGATGGTGCGGGCGAGGGCATCGGGGGATTCGGCCGAGCGGAAGAAATTGACCGGCCCGAACTTGGCCGAGTCCCCCGTGGCGGTGAGCAGTTCACGCACCCATTGATCGTACGGACGATTGTGGGCGAACTGGCTGCGGAGCCAGCGATGGAACTCGAATGCCCCCCGGTCACCCAGCTTCTCGCGGTCAACCAGCAAAATGTCGGCCCACTTGAGCGACCAGAAGTCGGCGAATTCGTCGCGGGTCAGCAGGTGGTCGATCCACCGTTCGCGGCGGCGCGGATTGGAATCGTTCAGGAAGCCTTCCACCTCGTCGGGGGTCGGCAGCGTCCCCAGCAGATCAAGCGAGACCCGCCGCAGAAATGTGGCATCATCGCAGAGCCCGGACGGGGTGAGCCCCATCTTCCGCAGCTTGGCCCAGACGAGGGTGTCGATCGTGTTGTTGGCGGGAGGGTCGGGCTGCAGCGAGGGAGATCCTCCCCGGGGGGATTGCACCTGCACCGCCGCCACCTGCCCCATGTAGTTGACGGTGATCGCCGCCTCGCCGGGGTTGTGCCCGATGCGAATCACACCCTGGGGATCGACCTCGGCCACATGCGGCGCGTTGGACGAGTAGAACGCGGCATGGGTCACGTCACGCAGCGAGCCGTCGGAGAACCGGGCCGTGGCGAGGATCTGCTGGGTGGCCCCCGCCCACAGCACGCGTTCGCCCGGACGGACTTCCAACCCGACAAGGTGGGGGACCTGCGGGTCGGCGGGGAGCAACCCCTGTTCGATCCAGTGGAGCAACACCTCGTAGTCGAGCGAATCTTTCCTGAGGCGCTGGCCACCGCCGTGGGGGACGATGCCGGCGGGCTTGGTGAGAATGAGGCTGTCGGCGGCGTTGGAGGTGTTCACGCGCCGGCCGCGGGCCTGGTGGACAATCGCCTCAAAGTCAAACGCGTTGTCAAACCCGAAGACCGAGAGCTTGAAGCCATTCTGTCCGCTGGCCCGGCCATGGCAGCCACCGCTGTTGCAGCCGAGTCGGGTGAGAATGGGATTCACATCGCGCCCGAAATCGACGGGTGGCGGAGTTTCCACCCCGGCAACGACAAGGGGTCCCTGCCAGGTGGCTTGACGCCAGATGACCCTGAGAGTGGCCTGCCCGTCGCGCAGTCCCACGAGGCGGGCCTCTTCAAGGCGGGCGATCGGCGTCTTGGGGGACTCGGTTGCGGTGTTGCTGGGGGAGAGCAGTTCGATCTGAGCCGAGTGGGTGAGATCGATCTCGCGACCGTCATCACACACCCCGGTGACCAGCAGTTGCTGCCGGCGGTTCGAGCCCGACAGCGTCGGGGTGGCTGGCTCAACCCGCAGCGAGACCACCGTCACGTCGGGGGTGGAATCTTCGGCGGCGTGGGAGATCGACCCGGGTCCGCAGGCGAGCCACGTTCCGCAGGCGACAAGGCCCAGCAGCATCAGGCGGGCGACGCCGGCACTTCGCAGCGGGAGAACCAAGCGGGTCATGAAACGGACCACCAGGGAGGGTGTCACACGGTTCACCAACGCCACGATCCCGGGGGAACGCCACCCCGGGGAGACGGGCAGTATACCGGTGGGGGGCAGGGGGAGCCAACGGGGACCAGGCCGACGCACGACCCGCGGACCACGATCCCGTGGGGGGACGTCGGCCGATTGTGCCAGCCTCGCGGGGATTCGATTAGAATTTGCCGGTGATGACTGACGTGCACTCCCCTTCCCCCAGCCGTGACGCACCCACTCGGTCGGCCAGACCACCGGGCACCGGCTGGCGACCGCGCCTGCCACGCTCCCGGGGGCGACGGTTGCTGTTTCTGGCACTGTATGTCGGCTTTTGCTGGGGAGTGTTGTGGCTGGGGAGCCGGCTGTTCTGGCGGCTGGGCTCGGCTGTTCCCTTTTCGCAACGCCCGAGTGCCTGGGATCACTACTATCCCCGGTTGCGCCAGGCCGGCCTGGTCGATCAACCCGCGTCGCGGGCCGATGGCCGGTTCGACCTGTTGCTGCTGGGGGGCTCGGTGCTTGATCCTGCCTGGGGTCGGGTGGAAGCCGAGCTGCAGCGCCGGCTGGACGAGCGCCTGCCCGGTCGCCACCGGTTGTGCAACCTGGGGCAGGCCAGCTTCACCTCGCGTGACAGCCTGCTGCAGTACCAGCACCTGGCCCGGCAGCAATTTGACCTGGTGGTGGTGTATGACGGGATCAACGACACCCGGCTCAACTGTTGCCCGCCCGAACTCTTTCGCGACGACTACACCCACGCGATCTGGTACCGCCAGTTTGCCGAGGAACTGGCGGGAGGAACCCCCTCGCTCTCCCGGGTTGCCGCGGCGGGAGTGCGGAGCGCACTGGACCGCAACCGGTTGGGGACACCCGATCCCGAATTGTTGGAATTCGCCGCCGATCCCCAGACACCCCGCTGCCTGCGATCCAACCTGTCAACGATCTGCGACCTCGCCCGGGAACGTGCCGATCCACTGGCGGTGCTGACCTTCGCCTGGCACATTCCCGACGACTACACGCTGCAGAAGTTTGGCGACGACGAACTCGATTACGCCCATCGCGGACGCAATCGGTGTGCGGCCGAGTTGTGGGGCAAGGCCGAGTATGTCGCGCGGGCGATGCGGCTGCAGAACGAGGCGATCCGGTCGCTGGTGCAGGAACGCCTGACCGACTCGCCAGGATCGCCGCTGGCACCGCTGCACCTGCTGGACATGGACGGGGCGTTGCCGCACACCGGCGAGAACTTCATCGATCCCTGTCACCTGACCGATGCGGGGAGTGCGGCATTTGTCGAGATTCTCTGGCCCACGGTCGAGCAGGCGATCGTGTCGTTCCTCAACAGCGGTCGGTCATCTCGCTGATGGATGACGGATGGAATGCAGGGAGGTGGAAACGGGATGCCGAGTTGGAATTCGCAGCAGTACCTGAAGTTCGAAGCCGAGCGCACGCGCCCCTGCCGGGATTTGATCGCCCGGATCCCGCTGGCCAGCCCCGGGCGGATCGTGGATCTCGGCTGTGGTCCGGGGAACAGCACGCGGGCTTTGGCCGAGAGATGGCCCCAGGCCGAGCTGCTGGGGATCGACAGTTCGCCGGCGATGGTTGAAGCGGCGTGGCGGACGCGAATGCGGGCGGTTTTCGAGCAGCACGACATCGCGCACTGGTGTCCGTTGTCGGCACGGTACAACCTCGTGTTTTCGAATGCCGCCCTGCAGTGGGTCCCCGATCATGCGCGGGTGTTTCCCCAGTTGCTGGCGGTCCTGGCACCGGGGGGTTGTTTCGCCGTGCAGGTGCCGTGCAATCTCGATGCACCGGCCCACCGGATTGCCCGGGAGCTGGCCCGTTCGTCAACGTGGAGAGAACGGTTTCCCGCCGGGGGAGTGCGCGAGTGGTACGTGCACGACGCCGGTTTCTATTACGACCTGCTGGCCCCGAGGGTCGCCGAGTTCGACCTGTGGCAGACGACGTACCAACATGTGCTGCCGGGACCCGAGGCGATCGTGGAATGGTACCGGGGGACCGGGTTGCGTCCCTATCTCGATCTGCTGTCCCCGGAACAGCAGGAGGAATTCCTCAACGAGTATGGGCGGGAGATTGCCCTCGCATATCCACGGCAGGTGGACGGGCGGGTGTTGCTGCCATTTGACCGGCTGCTGTTGGTGGCCACACAGGCGCCCTGACAGGGGAAGAACTGACCGCAGGGGCGGGCAGCCGCACGGTGTTCGATTCGGACCTCGGTGAGGCTGACCCGACAGCCTGACGGTCCAGGTTGCTTCGGGGAGCAGAGCCAACCCTGGTTCGGCGCGTGAAAGGTTCGGCGCACAAAAAAAGCAGCCGATGATTGCTCATCGGCTGCCAAGATTCGTAGGACCGAATCAAGAACCATCAGCCCTAGGCGGGGCGGACGTTCTCGGCCCGGGGACCCTTGGGACCGCGACCGGGAGTATAGGTCACCCGCTGTCCCTCACGCAGATCATCAAAACGCACGCCTTCAACATTCGACGAATGGAAGAACATGTCTTTGTCGGTTCCGGTCTCGATAAATCCGAAACCCTTGTCAGTCAGCCGCTTGATCTTTCCCTCAGCCATTCGTCGCAACTCTCGCAAAGCGTTCTTGTGAGGAAGTCGGGCCGCGATCGGCCCCTAAGCTCACCTCACACAAAGACCGTACCAGAGACCGCGCAACTCCACAAGAGCAACAATTCGCGTTGATGCGTTGGGTCGGGGGTGGGGTTCGCCGTGCACCAAGTGTTGCTGGCGGAGACGTCCCGCTGCGGTCGTCGGGTTGCGGCTGTTTGGAAGGTCGTCCGGATGAGACCATCTGTATCATCATGCCAATCGACAAATTCACTGGACCCGCGGCTTGTCCCTACCTCGGGCTGTTCGCGCCAACGTGGAGGGTGTTGCCCCAGGTTGGTCGCTGCTCTGGAAATGTGGTCGGTTGTTCGAGGTCGGCACGGTCACGCTGGCAATGCGGTGGTCTCTCGCCCAGCAGTGAATGCGACCGTTTTCCCAGCCCGGCATTTGCTCGTTCGTTGGATCTCTGCGGTTCCATGGTCTTCCGCACTCGGGGAGATGGGACTGAGCGTTTGACGGGGAGGCCCTGCCGTGCAGGCCAGATTGTCCTTGTGACACCGCGGCAGGCGATGTTGTGCTCGAGCAGAGGCGTCTGTGAGAGGTACGGATGCGCCTGGTGTGCCCTCATTCAGAAATGCATTCGCGCATGACCCACGAGTGATGTGGAATTCGCGTGACTTGAGGAGACAATCAACCGGGTCGCCCGCGACGACCCGGTTGTCATGCCCCCTCGAAACAGACACCGGCCCGGCCACTACCCGCGACAACGCCGAACGGTGCAGGCCCCGCGGCTGGGGAGCACCTGCGGACAACCCTTTTTCAAGAGGGTTGCCAAGCCCGCTCGCTTCGGTTCCCGCACATGACGACAGATGCTTTGCGATCCAACTGCAACACCCATGGCGGGCTTGTCCCACGAAGCGTGACACCGCCCGGGCTGTTCGGTTGGCCCTGTGTGCTGGGTGGTCTGCTTGCAGACCAACAATCCTCACGAGACCCGGGAGCCGCCTCACTCGCCGTTTCTGCAGGATCATCCCCCCATGTCACACCCTGTCCCCCGCCGTTCGACCCTCACACACCGTTGTGTCCCACCAGCAGCCTTCCATAAATCGCGATCTCCTCGGTGGTCTGCGGCGAATGCACCAAGACCCGGCGGATGACCTCCAGCCAAGTCTCGGCCTTGAGGCATTGCCGAAAGGCAATTTGCCGAGTGAGCAGGTCCGATTGCGAATCGATGACCGAGAACAGGTATTTCGTGATCTCGGGATCACACGTTTTCATTGCCACCGCCAGGATCAACACGCCCACCGCGGCGAACGGCCGCGTCTCATTGTCGAACCGCGTTGGTCCCAATCCCCACGCCAGAAACCGCAGTGCCGCCGCCGTTGTTGTTTCGCCAAGTTCCAGCGCGCTCTCCACCAGATGGATGATCGTCGAATCAGCCGCGCCATCGAAACCCTGTCCCTCAGGCTGCGCCTCGGCCAGCAAGAGAATGGTGCACGCAAACAGACGGTTCCAGTGGTCGCCGTCGCGACTCCAGCGAGTCAATTCGAGGACTTCCCCCGGAAAATAGGGGATGGGAATGGTCAGACGACCCTCACAGATTTCAGACAGTGCCGCCTCATGCTCGTCTGCATCAAAGCCATAATCGGCATTGGCGATCTCCCGGAGGTTGATGCCGCGGACCAGATCGAACAGGGGCTTTTCGCTGGGGTCCAACCGCTGCAGCACCTTGGCGGTCATGGTCTGTGTCCTTGACCGAGCGGAATACCGCGCGGCCCCCGGATTGTGGAGTGAAGGCTTCCTGGAATGATCCTAACTTGTCGATCATTCCCACATCAATCCCTACGACAAGGTGCTTGCTGACAACATCGTTCGAACAAGCGACAGACCGCGCGAGGGATGGCGCAACGCCCCCGAGTGGGTACGTTCACCTCCCCCGGACGAGGACACAGCGGCCGGCCGAATCATGGCTCGGATCAGGCTGTCTCACGGACTGTTCCGTGAACCGGGGCTGGATCGTCATGGGAATTTCTCCATCCTACCGGAGGTGACTCCGACCTGACTTGTTCTCCCAGGAGACCTCTGACCGGACAGCAGGACACAGACTGCCAACCATCCGCATGGGTGCAGTGCTTCGCCGCTCACATCCCACGATCACCCGCAACAGGCGATGGCCGCCAGCGCCAGCCCCGCCGTCTCAACCCGCAGCAGGTTGGCACCAAGTGACAGCAGCCCCGCGCCACAGGCAGTGGCCGTGGCCACTTCCTGGTCGGTCCAGCCCCCTTCGGGTCCAATCAGGAACGTCACAGCACCGGGCCAGGCCGGGGCCAACTGGTGCATCGCCCCCCCTCCCGGATGCGCCACCCAAAGCGAACCCTCGGGAAACGACTGCGACAAGAACATCGCCACCGGCGTCAGTGGGGCCAGCTCCAGCAGGTCATCGCGGCCACACTGTTTGCTCGCCTCGACAATCACGCGGCGGAGTTTTTCCAGGCGGGTGTCACGTGGCTCGACCACGCTGCGCGCTGTCACCAACGGCACCAGCCGGGCCACTCCCAGCTCGGTCGCCTTCTCAACCAGCCAATCGAACCGATCCCCTTTGGGGACGGCAGTCGCGAGTGTCACCCGCCTTCGGTCCAGGTCGGTGGCCGGCAGGTGGGCTGTGATCTCGATCAGCACCCCCTGGGCATCCACGCGGCGCACGGTCCCCTCGGCCTGCAGTCCCCGCCCGTTGAAGAGTGTCACCCGGTCCCCCGGTGCCCCCCGCAGCACCACGGCCAGATGCCGGCCTTCACTTCCCGCGAGGGTCAGTTCGGCGGTCGTCGGCTGCAGATCTTGAGAGTAAAAGCGACGGCTCATAGGGGGTGTTCCCAGGCCACGGAACAACAAACACGCCTGTTCCCTGGGTGGCACGGAACGGGACGGCAAGGGAGATGAGACGGGGGCTGGCACGGGGTCGGCGGGAGCCAGGCCCACAAAGTCTCACCCCGCCGGCGGTGACTGGGCGGGGGGCAGCTTGTGCAGCTGCGGTGTCGCGCCCGATTGCTCGGGTTGGGGAGCCGCGGGAGGGATGGCCGGGGTTGCCCCCCTCAGCCAGTCGAACAGCGCCCGTGCCGGGCTGCTGAAGGCAAACCCGCAGAAGATCACCGGCAGCGCCAGCTCGCGGACCATCAGCCCCACCACAATTCCCAGCACCACCAGCAGCACGTGGGCATAGCTCTTGCGCCCCCGGAAGTACCGGTTGAAGAAATGCGAGTAGCGGATCCGCGAGACCATCAGGCAGGCACACGCCAGGGTCACCATCGGCAGGACCAGCCGCAGTGCGGGGGCTCCCCACGACATCAACGAATGCAGGGTCCGCTCCCACCAGTCGGCATCAACGGGAGGGGCAACGGCGAGGGACTCGAGCAGGGGATAGGCGACCAGGAACGACACCACCGCACCAGCAGCGGCGGGCGAGGGAAGACCGCTGAAGAAGTTGTGCGAGTCGTCCTCTTCGGTCTCGACGTTGAATCGGGCGAGCCGGAGGATGGCACAGATCACATACAGCACGGCAATGCCCCACAGAACGCGGGGATGCAGCGACGGCCCGGTGTAGGGAAGGGCACAGAACTTGATGAGCATGAAGGCGGGGGCCACGCCAAAGCTGACCGCGTCACACAGGCTGTCGAGCTCGGCCCCGAACTGGCTGCTCTGCTTGGCCCAGCGGGCCGCCCGGCCGTCGAGCATGTCGAACAGCATCGCGGCGAAGATCAACAGGGCGGCAATGAACAGGCAGCCGACGTCGTCTCCCCCCCAGCCGGTCTTCTCGATGCCAACCTTCGCCGCAAAGGTCAACGCTCCAAACCCACACACCACATTGCCCAGGGTGAGAACCGTGGGGAGCACGGCAAACAGCCGGGGGCCGCGCCGCAATCGGATCGTACGGGGTGTCTTCATCGCATCCCACTTTCCCGGGACCAGCCCGGGGTCAACAGCGGGGATCAGGTCCCCGGAGAATCGGTCTTCAGTTTCCAGCCCGGCTCGGTCACCGGTGGCTCGGTCCCTGGTTCCACCAGTTTACCATACAACTCGGGGCGGCGGGCTCGCAGATAGCGACGACCGCTCGACAGCGACAGTTTTTCCGCGGTCAACAGCCCCACCACCACCTGGTCCCCCAGCTCGGTGCATTCCTGCTGGACCTCACCGAACGGATCGAGGATCAGCGAACCCCCCGGGCGAACCTCTCCCTCGTCAAGACCGATGGGATTGGAATAGACCCCGTAGACGCCATTCTCCCAGCAGCGCGTGGGGAGCCACCGCAGCAACCAACCCCGTCCCTTCGGGCCCTGCAATTCCTGGCGCAGCCGGACCGGGTCACGATGCCGGTTGTGCCACAGGGCCGGGTCGACCGTTCCCCGCCCCGGCATGGTCGATGGGAGGCAGCCGGTGACATGCGGCATGAGGATGATCTCGGCCCCCAGCAGGGTGGTCGCCCGCACATTCTCGGGGAGATTGTTGTCGTAACAGATCAGGACCCCCCACTGGCAGCCGAGCAACTCGAAGTTTGTGAACTGGTTGCCGGGGGTGAGGTAACGGCTCACAAACGTGTGCAGCTTGCGATGCCGGGCGACAAACCCATCGGGACTGACCACGACATACGTGTTGTGAATCTGTTCGCCGCTCCGTTCGAACAGCCCGGCCCCCAGGGCCACCCCGAATTCCCGGGCCATGCTGATCAGCGACCGGACCGACGGACCATCGGGAACCGGTTCGGCCAGGTCCCACAGTTGCTGCCGGGAAAACGTCTGCACGAAGGTGTAGGCCTGGATGCAGCATTCGGGGAAGCAGACCAGTTCCGCTCCCTTCTCGACCCCCTGGCGGATCAGTTCGCGGATCCGGCCAAGGTTGTAGCCCACATCGCCATTGCGGTATTCGAACTGGGCTGTGCCGACGCGGATGTCACGCATGTGCCGTTCCTGTCACGACCCGACCGGGCGGGATCTCAGGTGGGAGAAGTCCAGCGGGGGGCCGCCGGCGATCTTTTCGAAGTACCAGGCGAAGAGGGTCTGAAAGCAGACCGAGAACCGGGAGGGTTCGCGCTCGATCCAGGCGGCGACGTCGGCGAGGGGATGGAACGACACGGCATCGATTTCGAAGGTGTCGATGACGGGCGGGGCATCGGTGGTCGTGCGATAGAGCACGGTATGTTCGCGGGCCGTCTCGGGGGCGGCGGAGAGCTTGCAGACGTACTCGAGCGGGGCTTCGATCCCCAGTTCTTCAAGCAACTCGCGGGGAGCGGCCGCTTCGTAGGTCTCACCGGTCCCCAGGTGGCCGGACGCCGACGAGGTGAACTGCAGCGGAGCCTCGTCCTTGTGCCGCGAACGCATCTGCAGCAGCAGTTCGCCGGCACTGTTGAACACAAAGACGTGCACCGCCCGATGGAGGAGTCCGCGGGCGTGCACCTCGGAGCGGGGTGCCTGGCCAATCACCCGGTCGTGTTCATCGCAGACGTCGAAGATCTCTTCCATGGATGTCACCCTTCGACGGGCAACCGCTGCACTGCCCGTCGATGCCACTGTTCCAGCACAAAATAGCCTCCCGGCTCAAACCCGAGGTTGGCATAGGTCGCATGGGCCCGGGTGTTGTCCTGTTCGACATACAGCCGCAGACCCACCACCCCCGGATTCGACTTGGCTTCCGACTGCAGGTGCTCGAACAGAGCCCGGAAGACTCCCTGCCGGCGATGATCGGGATGCACGTAGACACTCTGCAGCCACCAGATATCGCCGTTGCGCCAGTCGCTCCACTCATGGGTGTGCATCAACTGCCCGACGACCTGGCCGTCGCGCTCGGCCAGGAAATACCGCCCCTTTGACGCGTCGGCCAGCAGGGCCTGCACTCCGGGAACGATGTGCGCCCGGTCGAGGACTTTCCCCTCGCTCTCCTCGGCAAGTCGGCAATTGAAATCGACCACCACCGGCCAGTCGGACGCAGTGGCCGGGCGAATCACCAGGTCAGTCGCGGCAATGTCATTCATGAAGGGGAGTCACACCAAACAGCGACAGACCGGTTCGCCTGGCGAACGGGAGGAGACATCAGACGTCGAGTTCCTTCACTTCGAGGGCATGCTTCTCGATAAATTCACGGCGGGGTTCGACCAGGTCCCCCATGAGAACGCGGAAGATCTCATCAGCCGCGGCGGCATCGTCCATCGTGACCTTGAGCAGAGTCCGGGTCTTGGGGTCCATCGTGGTGATTCCCAGCTCGTCGGAGTTCATTTCCCCGAGCCCCTTGAAGCGGGTCAGCTTGAGACCGTTTTCGCCCAGGCGACGCAACTCGGGAAGGAGGTCGCGAAGCGACGAGAGCGGGACTTCTTCATCGTCGTTGATGAGCTTGTAGGGGTAGATCGGCAGTCCGTTTTTCACCCCGGCTGGCAGCAGATTCGTGAGGCGAATGCCGTACCCGGCCAGTTCCTGCAGCAGCAGGTTGATGGTGCGGGTTTCATGGAGGTCGTAGACCTGCAGCAGTCCTTCGGGGAGTTGGGGGACAGCCGCAGCAGCCCCGGCTTCGGTCCCGGGGACCGGAGGGGGGGCGGGCGGAGTCACTTCCCGATTGGCGTCCGCCACGCGCAGTTCCCGACCCAGGCGTTTCTCTTCCGCCTGGATGAACGCTTCGAGCTGTGCCTTGTCGGCAAACCAGTGCTGCTGGCGGCCGAGAAAGACGCGATAGCGGGGGAGCAGGCCACGCTCGCTGAGGTGTCGGGCCGCGAGTGGCCGCAGGTCGATCCCCCGGCGTTCGATGGTCCGCAGGGGGGTCTCGATCTGGTCGATGAGACCAACCACCTTCTGCAGTTGTTCCCCCTCGAGACGGGTCCCGTCGGTGAATTCCAGGCGGGTCGCATGCAGGCCCAGCCCGACCAGTTCCTGCATCATCGACTCGGCGGTCTGCACGTAGCGGATGTTCTTCTTTTGCGTGACGCGGTACAGCGGCGGTTGGGCGATGTAGATGCAGCCTTCGGCGACCAGCGGCCGCATCTGGCGGAAGAACAGGGTCAGCAGCAGGGTGCGGATGTGACTGCCGTCGACATCGGCATCGGTCATCAGGATGACCTTGCCGTAGCGGCGCTTGGCAATTTCCTCGGAGGACCCCATGGGGGTGATGCCAATCGCCTTGAAGATGGCGATGATTTCCTCGTTTTCGAGCATCTTGAGCTGCTGCGCCTTCTCGACATTCAGGATCTTCCCGCGGAGGGGGAGGATCGCCTGGATGTTGGAATCGCGCCCGGTGTCGGCCGAACCGCCGGCCGAATCTCCCTCGACCAGGAACAGCTCGGTCGACTGCAGGTCGTGCGAACGGCAGTCGCGCAGTTTTTCGGGAAGGCCGGCCGACGTGAGGGCACCCTTGCGGCGGACCATGTCGCGGGCCTTGCGGGCCGCTTCGCGCGCCTCGGCGGTCGAACGGGCCTTTTCGCAGATCCGCTTGGCGGTGGCGGGATGCTCTTCGAGGTACTTGACCAGCACCTCGTAGACCACCTTGGCGACCGCTCCCTCGACATCGTTGTTGAG
>Ga0315901_10003448_pt1 | contig 20521 bp, 14 predicted proteins | sample LakEriMetagenome_10_FD_203761 | JGI IMG/M metagenome (GOLD analysis project Ga0315901, IMG submission 203761) | Freshwater fungal communities from buoy surface, Lake Erie, Ohio, United States - Buoy 2 MA116 | ecosystem: Environmental > Aquatic > Freshwater > Lake | place: USA: Lake Erie, Ohio... | reverse complement strand
GGCTGATCTCGGGCTGATCCCGGGCTGAGCCGGCGAACGGTGAGCCCGCGTGCAAGCCGCGATGGCAGGTTGCCGCGTCGGAGCGCGCGCCTCTAACATTGCAGGGTCCTGCGCGGACCCGTCCGCGCTTCTGTCATCCGACAGACCCGTTCGCAGAGGTAGAGACGCGTGCCCACGATTCAGCAGTTGGTCCGCCAGGGGCGTTCCACCAAGTTCTCGAAGACCAAGACGCCGGCCCTGAAGGGGTCGCCGCAGCGTCGCGGCGTGTGCACCCGCGTGTACACGAACACCCCGAAGAAGCCGAACTCGGCGCTGCGCAAGGTGGCCCGTGTCCGTCTGTCGAGTGGTGTCGAGATCACCGCCTACATCCCCGGCGAGGGCCACAACCTGCAGGAGCACTCGATCGTGCTCGTGCGTGGTGGTCGTGTGCGCGACCTGCCGGGCGTGCGCTACAAGATCATCCGCGGTGCGCTCGACGCAGCCGGTGTGAAGAACCGCAAGCAGGCCCGCAGTCGCTACGGCGCCAAGGCCGCGAAGTAAGAGCTCGAGAAGGAAACGAAGATGCCTCGTAAGGGTCCCGCCCAGCGCCGCGAGCTCACGCCCGATCCGCTGTACCGCTCGCTGCTCGTGTCGCAGCTCGTCAACAAGGTCATGCTGCATGGCAAGCGCACGCTCGCCGAGCGCATCGTCTACGACGCGCTGAAGATCGTCGAGGAGAAGACCGGCGCGGAGCCGATCAGCACGCTCAAGCGGGCGATCGACAACATCAAGCCGCCGCTCGAGGTGAAGAGCCGCCGCGTGGGTGGCGCCAGCTACCAGGTGCCGGTCGAGGTCCGTCCCCGCCGTGCCAACACCCTGGCGATCCGCTGGCTGGTCGACTTCTCCCGCAAGCGTCGCGAGAAGACGATGGCCGAGTGCCTCGCCGGCGAGCTGATGGACGCCGCCAACGGTCTGGGTGCCGCGATCAAGCGTCGCGACGACATGCAGAAGATGGCCGAGAGCAACAAGGCGTTCGCCCACTACCGCTGGTGATCGCCGGGCCCCGCGCCCGCGCCGAGATCGACGACGAACCCGCCCGCGAGGGCGGGTTCGTCCGTTCTCCGGCCTGGTCGTGCCGTCAGCCGCCCAGCAGGTGGACGGGGCCGTGGAGCAGGGCGCGCTTGGCGGTGGCGTCGTAGGGCAGGCCCGTGTGTGCGCCGGCCACGGTGACGTCGTGGTCGGGCAGGTGGTACATCCAGATGCCCCAGAACCCCTCGTGGCCGATGCGGGTGATCCCGTCGATCGTGCTGGAGAAGATGCCGTAGCCGCACCGCTGACCCAGCTCGCCCAGATCGGTCGGGACGCAGGTGTCGAGCATCGCGGCACGGGAGCGCTCGCTCAGCACGTCGCCGGTGACGAGCGCCCGGACGAACACGGCGAGCTCGGCGGCCGTGCTCACCAGCCCGCCGCCGCCGTAGCCGTCGAACGACGGATCGAACCCGAAGGTGTCGTCGCCGCCGAGGTACTGATGGGCGCGCGCCGGTGCCGCCGGCGGGACGGGTTCCTTGCCCTCCAGCCAGGTGGCGGCGAGGCCCAGTTCGTCGAACGGCAGCAGCGAGCGCAGCGCTGCGGCGAACGGCAGCCCGGTGTGGTGCTCGAGGACGAGCGCGAGCAGCACGTAGCCGGTGTCGCAGTAGTGGAACGTCTCGCCGGGCGGGCCCCAGGGGGTGCCGTGGTCGAGGGCGATCGACAGCAGGTCGAGCGCCGACCAGACCTTCACCGGTTCGCGGCCGATGGTGCGCCGGTAGGTGGCGTCGGTGCCGAAGTCGTAGATGCCGCTCGTGTGCCGTAGGAGGTGCTCGACGGTGACGTCGGGCGCGTGCGGTGTGAGCCGGCGCAGCACCGGCACGATCTCGTCGGGCAGGTGGGCCGCCGCGGGATCGTGCACGTCGAGCACGCCACGGTCGACGAGGCGCATCACCGCCGTGGCCACGTGGGTCTTCGTGACGCTCGCCGTGCGGAAGCAGGCGTCCGGCGCGAGCGGTGCGCCGCCGCGCTCGACCACCCCGGCGGCACCGGTCCAGCGCACACCCGCGCTCGGTGCCTCGACGTGCATCACCACGCCGGGCATGTCGAACCCGCCGAGCGAGGTGCCGGCGACGGCGGGGTCGTGGGCGGCGAGGAAGATGTCGAGCAGGGCCTGCAGCCGGTCGTGCGGGTCGGACGGTTCGGCGGGCGGTTCGGCGGGCGGTTCGGCGGACGGTTCGGCGGCGGATCGATCGGTCGGCGACATCGCCCTCACCGTACGCGTGCCGGGCGGGGGCGGACACCGATCCTGGTGCGGTCGGGGCGCGCTACCGTGCCGTCATGCGTGCGCCGGACGTCCCCGAGGGTGTGCTCACGCTCGGCGTGCTGCTCGCGCGGCTGTCGCCCGTGGTGCTCGAGCTGCTCGCCGCGCCGCTCGGGGTGGACGTGCCGGTGGGCCGCGTGCTGATCGCCGGTGCCGGTGACGACGTCACCATGGCCGAGGGTGACGTGGTGCTGCTCGTCGGCGTCGACGCCGCCGGGGAGGCGGCGGTGGCCGGGGTGACCCGTGCGGCCGCGGCCCGGGCGGCTGCTGTGGTGGTGAAGGCACGCCCCGATCAGCACGCCGCGCTGGCCGAGTTCGGTGGTGCCCACGGCGTGGCGACGGTGGCCGCCCCGTCCTCGGCCGACTGGGGTCAGGTGTTCACGCTGCTGCGCACCGTGACCAGCACCGCGGGGGTGGCGGTGCACGACGTCGACCACGCGCCGGCCGACCTGTTCGCGCTCGCCAACGCGATCGCCGGCGCCGTCGGTGGTGCCACCACGATCGAGGACCGCCAGCTGCGCGTCGTGGCGTACTCGAACCTCGAGCAGCCGATCGACGGGGTGCGACGCGACTCGATCCTCGGTCGCAGCGTGCCCCCGTACGTGATGCAGCGGGACGAGATCGTCGCGACGTACCGGCGGATGTGGGGCAACACCGACATCGTCCACCTGCCCGCCGACGACGAGCAGCGCGTGCGCGCCCGCATGGGTGCGTCGGTGCGGGCCGGGGACGAGGTGATCGGCACGATCTGGGTGGTCGAGGGCGAGCGGCCCTTCGACGCCGCTGCGGAGCGTGCGCTGCGCGACAGCGCGCCGGTCGCGGCGCTGCACCTGCTGCACCACCAGGCGGCCGACGACGCCGTGCGCCGGCGCCGGGCCGACGCGGTGCGCGCCGCGCTCGACGGCCGGGGCGGCGCCGACGTGCTCGGTGGTGCGCGGGCGTCGGTGGTGGCGCTGGGGGTGCGCGATCCCGGTCACGACGCGCCGGCGTCGGTGGTGCGGCAGCAGCGCCTGCTCGACCTCGTGACCTACCAGGTGGAGATGTTCGACGCGCGTGGCGCGGCCGTGCAGGTGGCGGACGTGGTGCTGGTGATCCTGCCGGAGGGGCCGGGCGGAGCCGGTGGACGCCAGCGCGCGCTCGTCGACGACCTGGCGCGGCGCGCCACGCACGCGCTGAAGGTGGACGTGTGCGCCGGGATCGGGTCGTCCGTCGGGGAGGCGGCGGGGCTGGTGTCGTCGCGCTGGGAGGCCGAGCAGGCGCTGGCGGTCGTGCTCGCCTCGGGCGGTCCGCTCGTGCGGTCGATCGCCGAGGTGCGCAGCGACGTGGTGATGCGGCGGGTGCGGGCCGTGCTCGGCGACGACGCCCGCTGCCGCACGCCGCACCTCGCCGTGCTGGAACGCCACGACGCCGAGCAGCACACCGACCACCTCGCGACGCTCGGCGCCTACCTCGACGCGTTCGGCGACGTGTCGTCCGCGGCGGCGGCGCTGTCGATCCACCCGAACACGTTGCGGTACCGGCTGAAGCGCATCGTCGAGCTGCTCGAGGTGGACCTCGCCGATCCCGTGGAGCGCTTCGTGCTCGAGCTGCAGTGGAGGCTGCGATGACCGGTCACACCCCGGACGGCCACGCCCCCGACGATCCGGTCGCGAAGCTGGCGGCCGACCACCCGGTGAACCGGCAGCTCGCCGCCTACAACGACCACGACCTCGAGCGGTTCGTGGCCTGCTTCCACCCGACGTGTCGCCTCGTGGCCGCCGACGGCACGGTGCGGGCGGCCGGCCACGACCAGCTCCGCGAGGCCTACACGCCGGTGTTCGCGGTGCCCGGCCGTCGGGCCGTGATCCTCGACCGGATCGCGCTCGGCGACTGGGTGGTGGATCACGAGGAGGTGTGGAACGACGCCGGCGACCGGTTCGAGGCGCTCGTGACCTACCGGCTGGCCGACGGCGAGATCGTCGAGATGCGGATGCACTGACCCCGCCGGATCGCGCGGACGGCGGGCCGACGCCCGTTGGCGGATCCCACAGCCGCCGTCGGACGGGATTGTGCGCGGCGCCCACGCCGCGGCTCGCACGCTGGGGACGTGCACGATCTGGTGATTCGCAACGGGTTCGTCGTCGACGGTACGGGGTCGGCCGGGGTGGTGGCCGACGTCGCGGCCGACGGCGACCGCATCGTCGCCGTGGGGCCGTCGCTCGGCCCGGGCCGCCGGGAGCTCGACGCGAGCGGGCTCGTCGTCAGCCCCGGCTGGGTCGACATCCACACGCACTACGACGGCCAGGTGACCTGGGACCCGGTGGTGGCGCCGTCGTCGGTGAACGGGGTGACGTCGATCGCGATGGGCAACTGCGGTGTGGGATTCGCCCCGGCCGCGGCCGACCGCCACGACTGGCTCATCGGCCTGCTGGAGGGCGTGGAGGACATCCCCGGCACCGCGCTCGCGGAAGGACTGCCGTGGGACTGGGAGAGCTTCCCGGAGTACCTCGACGCGGTGGACCGGCGTCCCCACACGGTGGACATCGGTGCCCACGTGCCGCACGCCGCGCTGCGGGCCTACGTGATGGGCGACCGCGGCGCTGACCACACCGTCGTGCCGACGGCGGACGAGATCGCGGCGATGCGCCGGCTCGTGGGCGAGGCGATGGACGCCGGGGCGCTCGGGTTCGCGACCTCACGCACCGCGATACACCGGACCGGCCGGGGCGAGTACGTGGGCACGATGACCGCCACGGCCGAGGAGCTGATCGGCATCGCCGGGGTGCTCACCGACCTGGGACGCGGCGTCGTACAGCTCGTGAGCGACCTGTACCTCACGGAGGACGACGGCCTCGCCGAGCGTGAGATCGCGCTGCTGCGGCGCATCGCCCGCGAGGTGCGCCGGCCGATGTCGTTCACCGTCGAGCAGGTCGATGCCGTGGCCGATCGCTGGCGCACGATGCTGGCGGTGATCGACGGCCTGTGCGCCGAGGGGCTCGACGTGAAGGGTCAGGTGGCACCGCGACCGATCGGGTTGCTGCTCGGGCTGTCGGGCTCGACGAATCCGTTCGTGCACACGCCGACGTACCGTCGCATCGCCGGGCTGCCGCTCGACGAGCGGGTGGCGGCGATGCGCGACCCGGGTGTGCGCGAGCGGATCGTGGCCGAGCACCCCCAGCGCGTGCCGGCGGGGCTGACGGGGTTCGTGCTCACGGGGTTCGAGCGGATGTTCCCGCTGGGTGATCCGCCGGACTACGAGCCGACGCCCGACGGCTCGGTCGCGGCTCGGGCCGCGCGTGCGGGCGCGGACGTCACCGAGTTCGCGTACGACCTCCTGCTCGCCTCCGAGGGCCGCGACCTGCTGTACATGCCGCTCAACAACTACGCCGCCGGCAATCTCGACGAGGTGCGCGAGATGATGACCGCGCCGAACGTGGTGTTCGGGCTGAGCGACGGCGGGGCGCACTGCAACTTCATCTGCGACGCGTCGTTCCCGACGACGGCCGTGGCCCACTGGTGCCGCGACCGGGTGCGGGGCGAGCGGTTGCCGCTCGAGCACGTGGTGCACCACCAGACGCAGCGGCCCGCCCGCCACGTGGGATGGCACGACCGTGGCGTGGTGGCGCCCGGCCACCTCGCCGACCTGATCGTGTTCGACCTCGGCACGCTGCAGCTGCGCCCGCCGCGCCTGGTGGCCGACCTGCCCGCGGGCGGGACCCGGCTGCTGCAGGAGGCCGATGGCTACCGTTGGACCGTGAAGTCGGGCACGGTGACGTTCGAGGACGGCACGTGGACCGGCGCGACGCCGGGTCGTGTGGTGCGCGGCGAGCGCCCGGCGCCGGTGCGCTGACGTGCGCCACGGGATGACGGCGGGATGACGGCGGGATGACGGCGGGATCGGGGGAGCTGCGATGAGGGTGTTCGTGTCGGCCGACATGGAGGGCATCACCGGGGTCGTCCACGGCCAGGAGCTCACCCAGGACACGCCGTCGTGGAACGAGGCGCGACGGTGGATGACCGCCGACGTGGTCGCCGCCGCGAACGGTGCGCTGGCGGCCGGCGCCGAGGAGGTGGTGGTCGTCGACGGCCACGCCGGGATGCGCAACCTGCTGTTCGACCAGTTGCCCGCAGGGGTCACGGCGCACCGCGGCCCGGCCGCGGGCCGGGTGATGTGTCAGGTGGAGGGTCTCGACGCGTCCTTCGACTGCGTGCTGCTCGTCGGCTACCACTCGATGGCCGGCACCGACGGGATGCTGTCGCACACGTGGCACGGTGGCGTGGTGGGCCAGTACCGGCTGAACGGCGTGCCGATCGGTGAGACCGCGATCACGGCCGCGGTGGCCGGTCACCACGGGGTCCCGGTCGTGCTCGCCACGGGCGACCAGTACCTGGTGGCGGAGGCGGCCGCGGCGGTGCCGGGCATCACGACGGTGCAGGTGAAGGAGACCACCGGCCGGCAGAACGCCCGGTGCCTGCCGTTCGCGACCACCGGCGAGATGATCCGGGCGGCGGCCGAGTCGGCGGTGCGGGAGCGGGCGTCGGTGATGCCCGTTCGCACGACCACGCCGGTGGTGATCGAGATCGACACGCTCTCGCACCGACAGGCCGATCGCATCGAGCGGTTCCGCCCGGTCGAGCGCGTCGGGGTGCGCACGATCCGCATCACCGCACCGGACGTGCCGGCGGCCTTCGCCGAGGCGTGGCTCGCCGTGGAGGTGGCCGACTTCGAAGCCGGGTCGTGGAACCAGTGAGCGGGGCCGGCGCCGTGCACGTCGCCGACGTCGTGGTGGTGGGGTGCGGCGCGGCCGGGTCGGCGGCGGCGTGGCACTGCGCCCGTCGTGGCCTGCGGGTGGTGGCGCTCGACCGGTTCGAGCCGGGGCACCGCCGTGGTTCGTCGCACGGGACGGAGCGGATCGTGCGCCTCGGCCACACCGACGAGGCGTACCTGCGGTTCGCGCTCGATGCGCTGGCGGGGTGGGACGAGCTGGAGCAGGTCGGGCGTGTGCCGCTGCTGTCGCGCACCGGGTCGCTCGACGTCGGCTTCCAGGACGAGCTCGACGAGATCGAGGCCGCGTGCCGCGGCGCCGGTGTGGCGGTGGAGCGGTGGAGCGAGGCCGAGGTGCGCCGCCGCCATCCCGGGGTGGCGTTCACCGGCGAGGTGCTGCGCTACGAGGCCGGTGGCACCGTGCACGCCGACCGGTCGCTGTCGGTGCTGCGCCGACTGGCCGCGGCGTCGGGTGCGGAGCTGCGGATGTGCACCGGGGTCGACGCGATCGAGCAGCACGACGCCGGCGACGGGGTGACGGTGGTTGCCGGTGGTGAGCGCTGGCGGGTCGGCACGGCGATCGTCACCACGGGTGCCTGGGCGCCCGTGACGCTGGCCGGTGTGCTCGACCTGCCGGGGCACCGGGTGACGAAGGAGCAGCTGGCGTTCTTCCGGCCGCGGGACGGACGCGCCGGCCACGAGTTCCCGACGTTCATCGTGCGTGCGTTCCCGCGCCACTACGGGATGGTGACGCCCGAGGGGCTGGTGAAGGTGGCCGAGCACCACACCGGGCCCGAGGTCGACCCCGACACCCGTGGGTTCGAGCTCGAGCCGGTCACCTGGGCGCGGCTGTGCGAGTGGGTGGCGGAGTTCCTGCCGGGGGTGGACCCCGAGCCGGTCGACTCGTCGACCTGTCTCTACGCGTCGACGCCCGACGAGGACTTCGTGCTCGACCGCATCGGTGACGTCGTGGTGGGGGCGGGCCTCAGCGGGCACGGCTTCAAGTTCGTGCCCGAGATCGGGCGCCGGTTGGCCGACCTCGCCGACGGCACGGGCTGGGCCGGCAACCCGTTCGCCGTCGTGCGCACGCCGCGCAGCGTCGGGTCGTCGGGGCACAAGTGAACGGCTGGTCCGCGTTCGCGGTGCACCTGCTGCTCGCCACGGCGATCGCGAGCGGGGTGATGGTGTGGTCGGTGCGCCTGGGGGCCCGCAGGCCCGAGACGCGCCGCGCGTTGCCGGGCATGTTCGGGTGGCTCGACGAGCAGCGCACGTACGCGAACGCCGTGTCGATCGCGCGCTACGCCCGCCGTCACCCGAGCGTGTGGGGCGTGTGGGTGTTCGCGTCGGCGCCGGCCGTCGCAGCCGTGCTGGTGTCGCTGGTCGGCACGGACGAGGCCGACCTCGGTTCGCTGGTGCGGCGGCTCTCACCCGTCGGCGAGGGCGCCGACGTGCGGGCGGCGCTGGTCACCTACGCCGTCGTGCTGATCGTGTTCCTGGTGGTGCTCGCCGGCTACCTGTGGGTGGCGAGGTCGGCCGACCCGCAGCCGGCGGTGCTGCGCGACCGCAGCGGCCCGTCACGGTGGGCGCGGTTGACCGGCGGGATGTTCGTCGACGAGGGCGGCACGCTCGAGGAGCTCGGGTGGCGCGGGTTCGCGCTGCCGGTGCTGGTGGTCGCGACCGGATCGCTGTGGTGGGCGACGATCGTGCTCGCCGTGGCGTGGTGGGCGTGGCACCTGCCGCGCGAGGTGCCCGCGCTGCGGAAGGCGCCGCAGTGGCGCCGCTTCACGTGGTTGCAGGCCCAGTTCGTGTGGCTGTGCCTCGGGCTCTCGGTGCTGATGACGATCGCGTGGCGCCACACGGGCAGCGTGTGGCCGGCGGTGATGATCCACGGTGGCACCAACGTGTGGTCGAAGGCCGTCGGCGGCCCGATGTGGGCACGCGCCGGCAAGGACGTCCGCACGATCGTCGTGACGGTGCTCGCCGCCGTCGCGGTCGTCGCCGAGCTGGTGCTCTGACGCGGCCGTGACGGGGTGGCGTGCGTTCGGGTGTTGTGTGATCGCACAACCGTCGGTCGCCGGGTCGACACGTTCGCACGACACCGACCCGACGAGACTCCGATGATCGGGCGAGCCGGCATCGGGCGAGCACGAACGATCCGGGCCGGTGAACAGGGCCGGTGAACAGGGCCGGTGAACAGGGCCGGTGAACAGGGCAGTGACCGGGGCCAGTGACCAGGGGAGGTCGACCATGACGTCGAGGAAGCACACCATCGAGCGAGATCACGCGTCGGGCGCCGCGCGCCGCGCCGGTCGGCGCCGGACCGCGTTCGCGGCCGCGGCCGTCGCGCTGGTGCTGGGGTCGTGCAGCTCGACCGAGGAGTCCGCGGACGACGCCACCACCACGGTGGCACCGGCGACGACCGAACCGGCCGCGGCCACCACCGAGCCGGCCGCTCCGGACACCACGGCCGCCGAGGGTGCGGCGACCACCGAGGCGCCCGCCACCACGGCGCCCGAGCCCGTGCGCGGCGTCGACGGTGACACGGTGCGCGTCGGGTTCGTGATCAGCACCAACCAGGAGGCCGCGCAGGCGGCGATCGGCACGACCGGCATCACCTTCGTCCCGCACCAGGAGATCGTCGACACGCTCGTCGCCGACCTCAACGCGGGCGGCGGCCTCGGTGGCAAGGAGATCGTGCCGGTGATCCACGAGACCGACCAGGTCGCCGACACCGATCCGCAGGCGATCAGCCGCGAGATCTGCGCCACGATGACCGAGGACAACGAGGTGTACGCCATCGTGACGATCGGCGATCCGAGCACCGAGGTGCTGGCGTGCGCGAACGACGCGGGCGTGCCGCTGTTCGCGTCGAGCGGTGCCAACTTCACGTTCTCCGACCAGGGCGTCTACGACGCGAACCCGCTGTACGTGAACCCGAGCGCGATCAACCTCGACCGCGCCGCCACCGCGCTGGTGGAGGGCCTCGACCAGGCCGGGTTCTTCACCGACGACGCCGTGGTCGGTGTGATCCGGCTGTCGAGCCCCGCGTTCGACGCCGCCGCGGCGAACAGCCTCGAGCCCGCGCTCGCCGCAGCCGGGGTGGAGCCGGTCGTCACCGCGGCGCTCGCGACGATCGCGACCAGCGACGACATCGGCCGCTTCTCGAGCGAGGCCGAGGCCACGGTGCTGGAGATGAAGGAGGCCGGTGTGACCCACCTCGTCTTCTTCGAGTCGGGCGGCGCGGCGCCGTTCTTCTTCCTCGCCGCGGCGCGGAACCAGGGCTTCGAACCCGCCCTGGGCGTGAGCTCGCTCAGCGGCGGGCAGACGCTGGTGCAGAACATCGGCACGGGCGGCACCGCCGTCGCGTGGTCGCCGGTCGGTGACGTGCCCGAGGCGAGCCAGCTTCCCGAGTCGCCTGCGGCGACCGAGTGCCTCGACCTCGTCGACAGCACGCGAGCGGTGTTCACCTCGGCCAACGCCGTGAGCGAGACGCTCCGCTTCTGCGACGCCGTCTGGGTGCTGCAGGCCGCCGTCGAGGCGGCGGGTGGCACGGTGGCCGCGGCCGACCTGGTCGGTGCGGTGGAGGGGCTCGGCGACTCCTACCAGTCGCCCACTGCACTGGCGACGACGTTCGGCCCCGGCCGTCGCGACGGGGTGAGCGAGTACTACCTCACCGACTACGACCCGTCCTGCAGCTGCAACGTGTATCGCGCCGGTGGCCCGTACCCCATCGACTGATCGCCGGTCGCCGCACCGTCACCGTCACCGACCCGCCCGGTGGACGGTGCGGGCGACCCGTGCGCGCACGGCCGGCCGGGTCCGCTCGGCCGGCCGGGTCGCCACCGCGAGTCTGGGCGGTGCGGTCGCGGTGGTGTCGCTGACCGGGTGTTCGCAGTTCGCCGCCCAGGGGCTGCAGCTCCGCACGGACGAGTCGATCACGATCGAGCTCCCGGCCGATCGGGCCGACGTGAGCGCTCCGATCGAGGTGCGCTGGGTCGACGACGCACCCCGTGTCGGCGGGTCGTACCTGGTGCTGATCGACCGGGCCCCGATGCCGCCGGGTGAGGACGTGGCGTGGTTCGCCCGCGACGACGACACCTGCATCGAGAGCCAGGGCTGTCCCGACGAGCTGTGGCTCGCCCGGCGTGGCATCACCGTGACCGCCGAGCCGTCGGCGACGATCGAGATCGTGCCGGCCCGATCGGAGTCGCGCGACGGTGCCCCGTACGACCTCACGGTGGTGCGCCTCGACGCCGATGGCCGCCGCGACGGCGAGGGGGCGTTCAGCGTGCAGTTCCGGCTCGTCGAGGACGAGGCGGCTCCGTGAGCGTGGACGAGACCGCCGAGGACCGCGAGGCGGTGCGGGTCGCCGCACGTCACGCGCTGTCGGTCGGCGATGCGGGCGCGTCGGGTGCGGGTGCTCGACGCGAGTCGCTGCGCGAGGTGATGAGCTCGTCGGGGGTGGGGTGGTACCCGCTCCTGGCGGTGGGGTCGCTCGTCGTCGTCGACGAGCTGTTCGGGTTCGTGCTCAGCGTGCTCGGGCCGGAGATCACGCGCACGCTCGGCATGTCGAAGGGCGCGTTCGCCGCGGTGCTGTCCGCCAAGCTGCTCGCGATCTCGGTCGCGACGCTGCCCATGGCGGCGATCGTGCAGCGGCGCCCGTGGCGGGCGTCGATCTCGTTGGTCACCGCGTACATGTGGACGCTCGCGACGCTGCTCGCGGTGTTCGTGGTGGGTCCGTGGGGGCTGCTGCTCGTGGTGGTGATCGACGGGCTGTCGAGCGGCAGCGTGCGGGTCCTGCACCAGCCGCTGCTGATGGACTGGTACCCCAACCGGGCCCGGGTGCGCGTGCAGACGTCGTACTCCGCGGCGGTGAGCATCGGCAGCGTGGTGGCGCCGCTGCTCGTCGGTGTGCTGACGGCGTGGGCGGGGCTCACCTGGCGAGGCGTCTTCCTGGCCGTCGCCGTGGTGTCGCTGCTGGCAGCGCTCGTGGCATCACGGCTGCGCGACCCCGGTGTCGGCCACAGCGAGGACGAACCGTTGCGGCAGGCGATCGACGCGTCGCTCGGACCCGCCGCCGGTGGTGCGGGCGCCGACGTCGTCGTCCCGGCGCTGCGGTTCGCGGAGGTCGTGCGCCGGCTGCTGCTCATCCCGACGATCCGGCGGGCCCTCGCCGCGCAGGCGGTGTTCGGGGTGCTCGTCGTGCCGTACTCCACGTTCCTGCTGTTCTTCCTCGACGAGCGCTGGGACATGGGGCCCGGTGCGCGGTCGGTGTTCTTCGCCGTGTCGGCGTTGGGCGCGGTGCTGGCGCTGCGGTTGTTCGGTCCGATCGGCGAGCGGATGTTCCGCGACGACCCGGCCCGGCTGGTGCGCACGGGCTCGCTGCTGCTCGGTGGCAGCGTCGTCGCGATCGTGCTCGGCGCGCTGATGCCGGTGTTCGGGGTGATGCTCGCCCTCTTCGTGCTCTCGTCCGCCATGGCCGCCGCGCTGGGGCCGTCGCTGATCGTGACGATGCTGGGCGTGGTGCCCGCCGCGTTCCGACCGCACCTCGCCGCGCTGGCCGGGATGTACACCGCCGGGGTCGGCGGGTTCGCCGGGGCGTTGCTGCTGGGCACGGTGGACCGTCGCTTCGGCACGGCCGGCGCGCTCGTGGCGATCGTGATCCCCGGCATCGTCGGTGCGTGGATCCTGCGGGGCTGCGCCCGTACCGTGAACGACGACCTCGACCGGATGATCGACGAGATCGTCGACGAGACCGCGCTCGATCGTCGCCGCCGCTCGGGTGCGTCGATGCCGGCGCTCGCCTGCCGTGGGCTCGACGCGGGCTACGGCGACGTGCAGGTGCTGTTCGGTGTGGATCTGCGCGTGGAGGACGGTGAGATGGTGGCGCTGCTCGGCACCAACGGCGCCGGCAAGTCCACGGTGCTGCGGGTGGTGAGCGGACTGCAATTGCCCTGGCGCGGGTCGGTGCGCCTGTCGGGTCGGGACATCACGTGGCTCGATCCCGAGCGACGCCTCCCGCTGGGCGTGGCGCTGGTGCCGGGCGGCCGGTCGACGTTCGGGCCGCTGTCGGTGATCGACAACCTGCGGGCCCACGCCTACTCGCTCGGCACCGACCGTGCGCTCGTGGAGTCGCGGATCGACGAGGCGATGGACGCGTTCCCGCGGCTCGCCGAGCGACGCGACCAACCGGCGGCCACGCTGTCAGGCGGCGAGCAGCAGATGCTGGCGCTCGCCAAGGCGCTGATCGTGAAGCCGCGCGTCCTGCTGGTGGACGAGCTGTCGCTCGGGCTCGCGCCGGTGGTGGTGGGCGAGCTGCTCACCATCGTGCGACGGATCAACGCGACCGGCACCTCGGTGGTGCTCGTCGAGCAGTCCGTGAACGTCGCGCTGTCGCTCGCCGAGCGGGCGTACTTCCTGGAGCGCGGTCGTGTGCAGTTCGAGGGGCGGTCGAGCGATCTGCTCGGTCGCGACGACCTGTTGCGCTCGGTGTTCCTGGGGCAGGCACCGTCGTGACGCTGGGCGTCGGGCTCGTGGCGCTGGAGGTGTCGTCGGCCGTCGTGGTGCTCGGCGCGCTGACGGGCATCCTCTACGGCCTGCTCGCCGTGGGCCTCGTGCTCGTGTACCGAACGAACCGGGTGGTGAACTTCGCGCACGGCGAGATCGGTGCGTTCGGCGCGGCGCTGTTCTCGATCTTCGTGGTGCGGTGGGGCCTGCCGTACTGGCTGATGCTGCCGGTCGCGATGGCGGCGGCCGCGGCGGTCGGCGGCACGGCGGAGGTGGTGGCGGTGCGGCGGTTGCGGTCGGCGCCGAGCCTGATGACGGTGGTCGCGACGCTCGGCATCGGGCAGCTGCTGCTGTCGTTCTCGGCCGCGATCAACCCGGCGGCGCTCGCCGGCCTGTCGTTCCCGGCGCCGCCGTGGATGCCGACGTTCGACGTCGGGGCGCTGCGGGTGACGCCCGCGTACAGCGCGATGCTGATCCTCGGTCCGCTGGTGGTGCTGGGGCTCGGCTGGTTCCTGCGGGCGAGCCGCTGGGGTCGCGGGCTGCGGGCCGCCGCGTCGAACCCGGAGGCCGCCCGGCTCGACGGCATCCCGGCGGCGCGCATGTCGACGCTCGCGTGGGCGCTGGCCGCCGCGCTGTCGGCGCTCACCGCGATCCTGGTGTCGCCGACGCGCGGGTTCGCCGCCGCGAGCGCGTTCGGTCCGTCGCTGCTGCTGCGGGCGCTCGCGGCCGCGGTGCTCGCCCGCATGGATCGGCTCGGGGTGGCGTTCGCCGCCGGCATCGGGATCGGCGTGCTCGAGCAACTCGTGATCGCCAACAGCGAGGGGCAGGGCGACGTGGAGCTCGCGCTGTTCGTGGTGGTGGTGATCGGTCTGCTGGTGCAGCGACCGATCGGCGCGCGGCTCGCCGAGCGTGCCGCGTGGACGACGGTGCGGCCGTGGCGGGTGACGCCGGCGGAGCTGCGGCGCCTCCCCGCGATCCGTCGCCTCGCCCCGGGCCTCGCCCTCGTCGCGTTCGCCGCCGTGGCCGTGCTCATCGGTCTCGTCACGAACGCGACGGCCTACACGTTCGTGGCGATCATGGCGCTCGCGGTGATCGGTCTCGGCGCGACGATCGTGTCGGGCATGCTCGGCGAGCTGTCGCTCGGCCTCGTCGCCTTCGGCGCGCTCGGCAGCGTCGCGTCGGTGGAGCTCGCCACGCGCACCGGCAACTTCGCGCTCGCGTTCGCCTCGGCGATGGTGGTGGCGGGTGGGCTGTCGGTGCTCACCGGTCTGCCCTCGCTGCGGGCGCGCGGGCTGCTGATCACGGTGACCACGTTGGCGTTCGCGGTGGTGACGAGCGTGTGGGCGCTCGGGCAGGACTGGGCGTTCGGACTGGGCGAGCGCCCCGGCCGGCCCGTCGTCGGGTCGTTCGCGTTCGAGAGCGGCCGCAGCTACGCCTGGCTCACGCTCGTGCTGCTCGCGCTCGCGTTCGCCGCGGCGCGCAACATCGGGTCGGGTGCACTGGGTCGTCGCTTCGTGGCGGTGCGCGACAACGACGCCGCGGCGCAGGCGTTCGGGGTGTCGGCGGCGCGCACGAAGCTGCTGGGCCTGTTCGTCGGTGGCGCGTTCGCCGGGTTGGGCGGGGCGCTGTTCACCCACTCGCTGCCCGTGGCGACGCCGGCGTCGTTCCCCGTGACCGACAACGTCGAGGTGGTGGCGATGGTGGCGATCGGCGGCATCGGCGTGGTCGCCGGTCCGCTGCTCGGCGCCCTGTACGTGGTGGGTCTGCCCCGGTTCCTGCCGCTCGACTCCGCCGCGCTCGCCGCGTCGGCGGCGGGGTGGCTGCTGCTGATCATGTACGTGCCGGGCGGTCTCGCGAAGCTGATCGCACCGGTGCGCGAGCGGATCTACGGCCGCATCGCACTCCGGCACGGGATCGATCCGGGCGTCCTGCGCGCCGGCGCGCCGTCGCGTGCCGCGGCGGTGGGAGGCTTCCGGGCGCCGGCACGACCGCGTCGCGCCGACGGTGACGTGCTGGTGGCCGCGGGGCTGGAGAAGCACTTCGGCGGGCTGCAGGCCGTGGGTGGCGTGGACCTGCGCGTGGAGGCCGGCACGATCGTCGGTCTGATCGGCCCGAACGGCGCCGGCAAGACCACGCTGTTCGAGCTGCTCGCGGGGTTCACCACGCCCGACTCCGGTCGAGTGCTGTTCGACGGTCAGGACGTCACCCGGTGGTCGCCGGCGCGGCGATCGCGTGCCGGGCTGGTGCGCGGCTTCCAGGACGCGTCGCTGTTCCCGTCGCTCACGGTGGCCGAGACGGTGGAGCTCGCGCTGGAGCGTCAGCACCGCGCCGGCGTGATCGGCTCGGTGATCGGCGTCGACCGGCGTCGGGCGGCCAGGCGCGCCGCGGCCGACGAGCTCGTCACGTCGCTCGGCCTGTCCGCCTGGCGCGACACGCCCGTCGGCGAGCTGTCGACCGGCACGCGCCGCATCACCGAGCTCGCCTGCCTGGTGGCGCTGGAGCCGAAGGTGGTGCTGCTCGACGAGCCGTCGGCTGGGCTCGCGCAGCGTGAGGTGGAGGCGCTCGCGCAGGTGCTGCGCGACCTGCGCGACGTGTCGGGCATGACCGTCGTGGTGATCGAGCACGACATCCCGATGATGATGGCGGTCGCCGACCGGGTGGTGGCGATGGCGGCCGGCACGGTGATCCGTGAGGGGGCACCGACCGACGTGCGCGACGATCCGGAGGTGATCAGGGTGTACCTGGGAGGCGATGCGGTGGCGGTGGCGCGATCGGGCGTGGCCGTGGCCGGCGACGGCGCCGGCGATGGCGCCGGCGATGGCGCGGCGCACGGAACCGGAGGTGGATCGTGACCGGCCCCGGGCGCGCGGCCGGTCCGCTGGTCGAGGCGCTGCTGCCCGACGTGCGCGCGACGCCGGCGTGGGCGCGGGCCGAGGCGCACTTCCGGATGCTGTGGGGGCCGGCGTTCGGTCGGCCCACGGAGCCGGTCGATCCCGCCGTGTCGGCCGACGGGAGCACCGTGGCGTGCACCGTCACCGTCCGCGACGACCTCGAGTCGCCAGCGGTGTCGTGCGTGCTCGTGATCGGTCCGCAGGGCGAACGGGTGCTCACCGGGGCCGACGGTGCGTCGGTGCGGACACCGCGGTTCGCGCCCCATGGCGGCGGCCTCGCCGTGCTCACCGACACCGTCGAGCGTGGCGTGTTCCAGGTGGCGCTCGTGGACGGCGTCGACCTCCGGCACGCGCCGGCGCTGCCCGGTGTGGTGGAGCAGGTGCACTGGTCGCCGGACGGCGCGGCGCTGCTCGCGCTCGTGGCCGACCCCGGTGCCGATGCGGCCGGCGCGCAGGGGTCGGGGCGGATCAGCCGCGGCGACGCGCCGGCGTGGTTGCCGGTGGTGATGGCCGACGTGCCGGTGGGCGGGTGGCGGCGCCTGTGGGTGTGGCGTGGCGGCGACGACGCCTGGCGATGCGTGTCGCCCGACGGTCTGACGTGCTGGGAGGCCGCGTGGTGCGGCGCGGACGGCGTGGTCGCGGTGGTGTCCGACCGCCCCGAGGAGGCGGCCTGGTTCGAGGCCCGCGTCGTGCACCTCGTCGTCGACGCGGCGTCCGGTGCGGGTGCGCTCGACGAGGTGGCCGGTGGCGACGGTCGGTGCGTGGGGCTACCGGCCGCGAGTCCGGACGGGCGCACGATGGCGTACGTGCGGGCCACGTGCAGCGACCGCACCGTGGTGGCCGGTGACGTCGACGTGGTGGACCGCGTCACGGGCGATCGGCGCGTGCTCGATCTCGGTGGCATCGACGTGACGTGGCAGGGGTTCCGCCATCCCGACGTGCTCGTGGTGGCCGGACAGCGTGGGCTCGACACCGTGGTGGCGGAGGTGCACCTGGCCACCGGCCAGGTGGTGGAGCGCTGGTGCTCGGCCGCGACGACGTGCGGTCAGCGCTACCCGGAGCTCGCCGTGTCGTCGGGTGCGATCGCGATGGTGGTGGAGGGCTACCGCTCGCCGGCGGAGCTCGCGGTGCTCGCCGACTCCGACGACGAACCGCGTGCGGTGTCGAGCTTCCGGCACGCCGGCCACGACGCCGTGCTGGCCGATGCGGGGACCGCCGAACCGCTGGTGTGGACGGCCCCCGACGGCACGACCGTGGAGGGGATCGTGGTGCGCCCCGACCCCGTCGTGCACGGGCCGGGTCCGTACCCGTGCATCACCTACGTCCACGGCGGACCGGTGTGGGCGTGGCGTGCCCGCTGGTCGATGGGCTACGCGTACACGCTGCTGTTCGCCCGACTCGGCTTCGCCGTGTTCCACCCCAACCCTCGTGGCAGCTCGGGTCGCGGCGAGGCCTTCCGGGCCGTGGTGCTCGGCGACCTCGGTGGTGGCGAGAGCGGCGACGTGCTGAGCGGCCTCGACGCGCTGGAGTCGGCGGGCATCGCGGATGCGTCGCGCCAGATCGTGTTCGGGGGCAGCCACGGCGGCTTCATGGCGGCGTGGCTCGTCACCCAGACCGATCGGTTCGCGGCGTCGCTGCCGTACTGCCCGGTGACCGCGTGGGACTTCATGCGGCTCACCACGAACGACCCCGCCGCGCAGGACCACCTGCTCGCCGGACGACCGGGGCGCGATCCGCTCGCCGAGGCGCACCGGGTGCGCACGCCGACGCTGGTCGTCACCGGCACCCGCGACCTGATCACGCCGGCGAGCCAGGGCCTCGCGTTCCACCGCGCCCTCGCCGAGCGCGGGGTACCGACCGGCTACGTCGAGTACCCGCTGGAGGGGCACGGGGTGCGCACCTTCCCGGCGCAGCTCGACTTCTGTGCTCGGGCGCTGTCGTGGTTCGAACACCACACCGCCCGCTGACCGCCCGCTGACCGCCCGCTGACCGCCCGCTGACCGCCCGGGCGTCGGGTGGTGCGGTGCGCGTGCCGGGAACCGCGCGGGGATCGGGGGCGTCGAAGCTGCATGACGCGCACGCCGCACCTCCGCCCGCCGCACCGTTCCCTGGTCGTGGCGGCCTTCGCCGCCGTGGCCGGCCTCGTCGTCGGTGGGTGCATCGCCGACGACCCGGACTCGGCGCCACCCCGGACGTCGAACGGGTCGTCGGGTACCACGGCCACGACGGCACCGGGCCGCACGGACGATCCGGCGGGTGACGATCCGGCGGGTGACGATCCGGCGGGCGACGATCCGACGGCGACGACGGGTCCGCGCGGATCGTTCGGCCCCTCGCGGCTCTCCTTCTTCGGTGACTGCCCCGGTCTGCTCGGGTACCTGCAGGCCGAGTCGCTCGAGCGGGTGACGGCGTGGGGGCTCGGCGGCGACCCGTACTGGCGCGGCGGGCCGATGCCGATGCTCGACGACATGGCCGGCGGCGTGATGGCGCCCGAGGCCACGATGGCGGCGAGCGAGGAGATGGCGCCGCCGACCGGCGCCGACGGCGGGTACTCCACCACCAACACCCAGGAGGTCGGTGTCGACGAGGGCGACATCGTCGAGACGAACGGCACGCACGTCTTCGTCGCCGGCCAGGACGGTGTGCGCATCGTCGAGGTCGACGATGCCCGGGTGGTGGAGCAGCTCGAGCTCCCCGAGGGGTCGCACCAGCTGCTGCTCGACGGGCCGCGCCTGCTGGTGATCACCTCCACCTCCCGCTCGTCGGACGAGACGGTGGTGTCGCTGTTCGACGTCGCCGATCCGTCCGACCCGGTGCTCGTGCGCCGCAGCCATCTGGAGGGACGCATCGTCGCGGCCCGGGCGATCGACGGAACGGCTCGTCTGGTGCTCACCACGGCGCTCGCCATGCGTCTGCCGTTCGTGTATCCCGACCAGTTCGGTCTCGACGAGGACCGAGCGCTCGAGGAGAACCAGCGCGTGATCCGCGAGAGCGCGATCGACGACTGGATGCCGCGCTGGTTCGACGAGAACGGCGACGGCTCGTTCACCGACCTGCGCACCGCGCTCGACTGCTCCACCGTCGCCGCGCCGCGCGACTTCGCCGGCCTGGGCATCTCCTGGATCGCGAGCGTCGACCTCGCCGCCGGCACGAGCCCGGTGGGTGCGGCCGGTGTGGTGTCGTCCGGCGACACCGTCTACGCCTCGCAGGGCAACGTGTACCTCGCCACGCAGTCGTGGGACTGGTGGTCCGGTGATCGTGGCGGAGAGATGGCGGACGAGCAGCCGCCGACGCTGATCCACCAGTTCGCCCTCGGCGCCGGCGGCGCGGCGACGTGGGTCGGTTCGGGGGAGGTGCCGGGGCGGCTGCTGAACCAGTTCGCGATGGGCGAGTACCAGGGCGACCTGCGCGTGGCGTCGACGATCGACGACTGGGGCTTCGGCGCCGAGAGCGAGTCCGTGGTCACCGTGCTGCGTCCCGACGGCGCCGGGGCGCTCGCGCCGGTCGGCGAGGTGCGCGGTCTCGGCGTGACCGAGCAGATCTACGCGGTGCGCTTCATGGGACCGCAGGCGTACGTGGTGACGTTCCGCCAGACCGACCCGCTGTACGTGGTGGACCTGAGCGACCCGACGAACCCGCGGGTGACGGGCGAGCTGAAGATCCCCGGTTACTCGGCGTACCTGCACCCCGTGGGCGACGGGCTGCTGCTCGGTGTCGGCCAGGACGCCGACCTCGACGGCCGGACGCTCGGCACCCAGCTGTCGCTGTTCGACGTGCGCGATCCCGCGAATCCGCAGCGGCTGTCGACGCTCACGATCGGTGGCTCGAGCGAGGCCGAGTGGGACCACCGGGCGTTCCTGTACTGGCCCGAGGACGGCACGATCGTGATCCCGAGCTCGCCGTGGTGGGGTGCGTGCGGGCCTGCGGTCGACTGCCTGGCCGAGGCGTTCACGAGCGGCTCGGGTGGCGGCGTGGTGGTGGCGCAGCTGCAGGGCAGCGAGCTCGTCGGTCGGGGCGTGATCGAGCACCGCGCCCGCAACGGGTCGGGCT
>Ga0315901_10003446_pt1 | contig 20522 bp, 4 predicted proteins | sample LakEriMetagenome_10_FD_203761 | JGI IMG/M metagenome (GOLD analysis project Ga0315901, IMG submission 203761) | Freshwater fungal communities from buoy surface, Lake Erie, Ohio, United States - Buoy 2 MA116 | ecosystem: Environmental > Aquatic > Freshwater > Lake | place: USA: Lake Erie, Ohio... | reverse complement strand
CAAATAACCTTTTAAGTTTCTGTAGATCTTCAGTTTTTACATTAGACCAGAATTTATCAAAGTCAGCATTAGTTATAGTAGCTCTAGTACCTATAATAGGATCAGCATTTGTAATTCCTTCTTTAGCCAGTCTTTCCCATACTATTCCTATAAGGAAATTACTAATTCTATCTCTCTTCTCTTTTACTTCTTTAGATACAATAGGTAAAGTAGCTACTTCTTTTGTGATTGTTTTACCTGGTTTTCTTTTTGTTTCTGTACTAGTTTGTTTAACTGTTCTTTTGGCAGACTTAACAGTACCAGTTTTTTTAGGTTCTTGCGCGTATCCTTCATATAAAAGTGTATTAATTATTTCTAAGTTATCTAAACCATTAGCATATATTGGATCTGATGTTCTATTATAAATACTAGTCATATTTACAATAGCATCAGTTACCCATAAATCTACAGCTAATCTTTGAGATTGAGTAAGAGGTTGTTTACTATATAAATTACTTAAACCTGCTTCTACAGTTTCATTCCAGTTCATATTGTAAACTCTCTCAACATTCATCAATTTTTGATGAATTGCCGGATCTGTTTCTTGAACTTGATCTAATAACTCTTCTGTATCAACTTCTTCTAATTGCTCATTTGCAGTTATAAAATCAGTTTTATTTCTTTCTATTTCTACAGCTATTACTAGCTTTTCATTTTTAATAACCTGATCTGGTTTATTTACTGGACTAAGTCCTACTACATTTCCTTTATTATCAGATTGAATAGTGTATTCTACATCATTTACAATAGCAGAGATCTCACTAGTTATCTCTATGGTGTAATCAGGTTTGTAAAAGTCACCCATAAAGTAATCAACACCTAAAGACTCTAATGTTGAATTCTCATCACCAGCAAGTTCAATAATTGATGTATCAGAGTTAAGTATAAATCTTACACCTTCTTTTTCAACTACATAGGGTTTGCCATTATAATATACAGTCTTACCTAAGACTTCACTAAGTTTAGGAGAAATGATTTTTGGCTCAGCTTTTTTAGTTTCTGCTGCTGACTTTTCTTCTTTAGTTTCTTCTACTGTAGGTTCTTCAACAGCTTCTTCTAAAGAGACTAACTCATTATATGAATCACTATCTTTTCTACCAGCTGCCTCAAGAGCTTGCAGAGCTTCCCGCTTAGTCATTTCTCCATTTATAACAGCATCAACATACTCTGAATCATATCTAGAATTAATTCTATCTCTTACAGTTTCATCACTAAGAATACCATACTGCTCATCTAAGTAATCTTTTTGATCTTCTAGTGCTTCTTCTCTTCTTTTTTCTATATCAGATTTTTCAACTTCTACTTCTTCAGTTACCCCAGATGTTTCTCCTTCTAAAGCATCTAGTTCTGCATAAGCCTTGCTGTCTTTTCTACCAACGTCTTCAAGAGCTTTCATAGCTTGCTCTTTAGTCATTTCTCCTTTCTTAACAGCATCTAAATATTCTGCATCATATTTAGCATTGATTTTATCAATAATGCTGTTGTATTTAAATACAAAAGCACTATCAGATTTTTTATCAATTTTTCTAAAAGCTACTTCTGATATTTTACCATCTCTTGTAAATATTAAATCATTTTTTAAAATACTTTCTTCTGGATTTTCTTTATTTTTTGATAAAGCTTTTATAAATATTTCTCTTTTGTTATTTAACGCTTCTTGTCTTCTTCTTTCTATATCAGCTTTTTTATCTTCTATAGTTTCAGTAGGTGTTGGAGTTGCTGCTTCTTTTTCTTCTTTAGCTGTAGGAGTTTCAGGGAAGATATTTCTATCTATCTCTACCTGCATAGTGAAGTTACCCTTCTCATCTTTATTAGCTTCTGCCTTTGTATACTGATTGAATTCTTTAACTACAGTAGTTTGTACAGGGAATATTACAATGTTCTTTACAGTGATACCTGTACGCTGTCTAATCATTTCAGCATAACCTGATTGCTGTATAGTATCTCCTTCTTTAAAGTTACTATAGTACTCCCCTGCCTCATCTCTTCTGTTTTGAGTAGATGTCTTGAGGTCAATTACAAATACATTACCTTTAGCATCAATACCCATAAGGTCAATAGTACCAGCATATCTTTTACCATTTATCTCTCCCCAAAGAGTAGGTATTCTAGAAATAAGTTTAATACCTTTTCTATCTACTACTTTTTTAATATCAGTAAATATGTTAAAGAGATCATTTATAAACTCAGGACTAAAATCTTCTGTGCCATTTCTTAATGGATGACTCTCATAAAGATTGGTCATATCATCTACTGATGTAATCTTACCCTCTACAAAATCACGGAGCATGTCATCAATGATAGTTCCTCTATTAGCAGGAGCTTTAGATCTAGCTTCGTATTCACCTTTTAAAGTTGATATTCTAGCATGAGTAGGTGTACCCGGTATTCTCATACCTTGGTCATCTACTTCTATATATGTATTTGAGTTCTCTGGATTTACTACAAGATTCTTAGTATATAATACTTCTAATGCTTGTTCTACTTCTTCTAGTGTCTTAGGAGTTATTAACTCAGCTCTTTCATCTGGAAGTGTCTCTTCTGTCTGGTAAGCTTTATTGTATGAATCAATAACTTCTTTGGCTTTAGGATCTTCTTTAACAAACTTCAGTAAAGCAGTATCAAACTCTTCCTCACTATCAATAAGTCTTTTGTTAGCTACTGGATCTGAGAATACCATTTTAGAAAATTCTCTAAACAGCATATCTTGTAATACGATATTCATGTCCATATAAGGAGTATCCTGTGTAGGTAACTCTTCTTCATTCTTATAAAATGAATCTTTATTCTTTACTCTACTGCTTCTGATTAAATCATTTCTCCTAAGAGTAAACTCTCTATTGATTTGTTTTACAGCTTTAGGATCTTTCTTTACTTCAATCTTATACTGCTGAGCCTTTTTAATTTTTACCTTATCCTTTAGATTAATAATGTCACCATCTTTATCTCCAATTCTAAGATTGCCATCAACATCTTTATATACTACAAGGTCTTCTTCCTGACCTTCTTTATTTTTGATTACTAAATCAGCATATGACTCAGTTTTCATCTGATCAAGAATATAAGAATAGGACATAGATTTGAATCTAGCCTTCTTAATACTCTTTACACCTGTCTTTACAGGCACTTCTTCAAGAGCTTCTAGTCTTTGTTCTTTTTCTTTTGCTAGTCTTTCTAATTCAAGCTTAAGTTGATCACTTACTATTTCATTAGTGATATCTATATCTTGTTCCTTTAAGGCAGCAGCTCTTCTAAATAGCTCATAATGTTCTAGATACTCTTCTGTACCTTGAGGAATAACTTTCTTATTTACATTATCAAAGAATTCAGAAGGAGGAGTTCCATCATACTTCCACTTACTAAAGTCATCAAGACTAACATATATACCTCTAGAAGCTAATGCATTAAGTAAGGCATTATCTTCAACACCTTGCATCTCTTGTTTTACAATCTCCTCATAATACTCTGATCTTCTTTCATATAAGTCACGCATCCATTGCTTATTGCGTTGAACTAAATCAAAGAAGTTTCCTGGGTCATGTAATACATTAGCATACTTTGCCATTTTCTTAGACTCCTGACCAAGCTTGTAATGATCCATTAAAAGCTCAAAAGCCCTGTCTAAGTTTTCATCAAATGCAATCTCATCATTCTGATTTGCAACAGCTTTAAGATATCCATTGAATGCTACTTTAAGTTCATCAATAACTCCTGTTCTTGCATCCTCATTATCAATAGCTCCAACAACTTGATCATAAATTTCAGCTACCTCTGCATCAGTAGGCTCTCTTCCAAGTTCATCTTCAAGTTCAGCTTTTATACTTTCAGTATATTCTTCTCTATTAAAGAAGCTATTGAATTTTGCATATGATTGAACAAAGTTTTCTAACTCTTTATACTTTTCTTTCTTAGCTCTAATAGAAGCTTTATCTAAATCAGTTTTATCCTCTATACCTGATAGTGCATTAATCTCATTCTTAAGAAGATTGAGTTCACCTGCAATAGTCTCAGGTCTAAGTATATTCTGAAAGTCTTTTGCTGATATTTTTTTAAGTCCGCTGGTAGTTGTAATCTTATCAGATATCTGAGTCATTCTAACTACTGTATCTTCAAATGCTTCATTAAAGAATACAGCATTTTTAACTGAAGTCTTCCATGCATGTTGAAGAGCAACAAGATCTTTATACTTATCACTCTTCTCATCCAGATCCTCTAGCATATTACTATCTACAGGATTAGGAAACTTCTCATTATAGTACTTATATCTGTCTTGAATTTTTGTAAGCTTTTTAGCTGTACTATCTATTCTTTGTCTATACTTGTTTAGATCATCAGTTTCACTAGCACCAATAGTATTAGCAAACTCTTTGTCATCCATCTGTCTTAGAGACTCAAGCTTTTCAAGAAATACATCAGTTGTATTTGTTTCTAGCATTAACTCTGAAGAATTTACAAGAGACTCAAGCTCAGCATCTATAGCTTCTTTCTTTGTTCCAGATTGACGTATTTCATTAATAATATCTTGAGCACCGGTATTTAGAAATCTAGACTTAAGAAACTCACCTATATTTACATCATTTAATGATTTAACTAAACCTTCCGCAATCTTTGTTTTATTATCTACATATTCCTGGTATGCTTCAGGTCTGAAGATTCTATTAAAGGTTTTAGATGCAAAGGGTATAGCATTGTTTAACGGAGCTCCGTAAAATCCCATCATAAATCCAGATGCAAAGGTTTGTAAACCTTGCATTGAGAGTTCATTATCCATTTCTTCTAAGTAATAATCTGACTTAGATTTGGCTGCATAGTTAGTCATTCCATTAGTAAAGTTGTGTGACTTCATTAATGGACTTCTATAAGACTCAGTATAATATCTTTCATTAGCTCTTGAGATTACTTCTTGAGCATTCTCTTGCAATCCTTCAGCTACATTAGCTTTAAAGAAACCAACTGTCTTAGCAGCTGTCTTAAAGCCAAAGTCTGTATACCAACTCTTAGCAAGGTTCTTTACATTATTAGCTTCAAAAGCAAATTGCTTTTTAGCATTGTTATATACTATTTTACCTACATTACCAAACTTACCATTACCGATACTTACAATATCATCTTTAGTAGTTTTGATAAAGTTTCTTATACCGCCTCTTGGAGATGTAACATTCCCAAATGTAAGTTTATTAGATAGATATATTAAACCGGCATTTTTATAAAAGGTATCAATGGAAGCTTCTTTAGATTTAGTGACCATTTTCTTTTGCTCATCATTGCTAGGTGGTTCACCAAATCTTTCATAATGCTGATTATAAAGTTTGTCATATACTTTATTTTCAACCATACCTGCTTCTAACCTAGCCTCTGATGTGGCCATGTTAATGTTACGCACATCTCTATAGAAACCTCCTGCTGTTTTAGATATAGCAGCTAATGATGTAAGATTATCTACAGCATTGAGCTTTTTTATATCTTTAACTGCAGCAAATAAGTTTTCTGCTGGGTTAAAAAAGCTTCCAACACTACCTAATTTTTCTGAGGCTCTAACTGATTGCCAGAAATTTTTAGCATCTTTAAAGTTTGACAAACTCTTTAAAGAGTTTTTCATGGTTTTACCAAAGTCTGTAGCAAAACTTAATCCTTTTATTCCTTTAAATATTTTAGATATATTACTTGCTGTACCTGCTGCTACTAGAGGTGTAGCACCGCCAGCTGTTCCAGCTTCCAAAGCTAAAAAAGCAACTTCTTCAGCTAGAGCTTCAAGTATAATACCTGCAGAGTATCCAAAGTTCATTGCAGAATTATTAAAGAATCCTGTAAGACCTCCTTTAGATGAGTAACCTATAGCAGCAAGTTCTTCATATTCTCTAGAATCTTCAAGATTAGTTCCTGAGAAATCACCACTAAGCATCTTCATCATATCTCTTGGTCCAGAGATGAATCCTTTGGTAAGCATTGGCATAAAGGATTGTGTAAGCATTGCTTTTGCTCCTTGCCAATTAGATGTATATGTATTAAAGTTAGCCTCATTATCTCTTAATGGAGAGAAACCAATCTTATCAAAAGTCTCCTGACCATATGCCATGTATCTCTTATAGAATGCATTACCATCTGGACCAGCATCATAAGAGTAAATTTTTGCATATTGATTCTTAGACTGATTAGCTTGATTAATAGATTTTAAATAATCAGTTAAAGCTTGTCTTTGATTTTTAATATCAATTTTTTGACCTGCGGGTTTTGTAACTAGCTGTTTTCTTACATTAAGATTTGGATTAGTAAGATTAGGCATGGGAATAGGACTCGGATAATTAATCTGAGGCTCTGGTATTCTTTCTCCTTCAAATGGTCTAAGGCTTATTTCATTTATATTAGGTCTATTAATGCCGCCAAATTCTGGACCTAGTGCATCTAATGGGCTAAACCCAGTTAAATCTTCTGCCATCTTACTATTATCTATTGTTATAATTACCTATATTCAATTGGTCAATACCAGGAAAGAAACCATTTATAACATCATTTCTAATACCATATAAACTTTCACCACTAACAGGCATATTATCTGTAATTGACATAACTTTCTTATTACCATTTTGGTCATAAGATTCAAATTCAGTAGTTGTGAAATATCCTCTATTACCACTTGCTGGAGTTACTGTCCATTTTTGGGTAGGGTTCTTAGGATTAGTATAGGTATATCCTTTATTATAATCTACTATGGATTGAAGAGGGGTTGAATATGCGTTTCTGTAAAAGCTGTTATTCATCTTATCTGCATCCATAACAGCAGCAATACCATTTACACCAATTCTTCTCCATTCTGCTTCACTGATATATCCTGCACTTTTATTACCATCGTTGTCTGTTTTGTATACAAACTTCTTTAACCATTCCATGTCAGGATAAACTATAATAGCAGCTTTCTTTGCATTTCCTCCAACAATAGGCAATACTCCAAAATCAAACATACCCATCTTAGTTTTACTATTTTGAGTCTCTTTCATTATTTGAGATAGTAAAACATTACCTATATCATTTCTTCCTCTACCTAATGCTGTTGCGTTTTTAATTGCTGAAGCACTGGTACCACCAAAGGTTATGATATTTTTAGATGGATCACCCCAATCAAAGTTATTACTAATGTCTGCCATAACTTCATTATACCATGCCCTAGAAGGAGTGACACCTTTAGGATTTACAGTAGATGTAGTTACACCCATAGCAAATTTTCCACTTCCCATATCTTGACCAAATTTTTCTAAACCTGGAAGAGGCGATTTTGTTTTTATTCTACCAGAAGCATATGATTTCCAGGCTGCTTTTTTTAGATCATTATAATCAGCTATGCTTCTATCATATCCACCTGTATTTTTAATTAAAGGAGCTGTATTTACAGTCAGCATAGTTGGCTCATTAGATCTGTTTTCAGATAATTTAAGATTCTTACCTAAAGCATTGCCTAATACTTTATAAAATTCTTTTTCACTTCTTATTTCACCTTTCTCATTATACAAGTATTTAGCATATTTAAATCCTTTTCTATACAAATCCTGTTCTACTTGATTTGATGTAGCTCTCCTCCAACTTTCATCAGCATTAACATATCCTGTATAATCAGAAAACTTTACTTGATCATTTGCAAATTGTGTATATCTTTCATTGTTGAGTCCTGAAATTTCCCTATTATCTTTCATCCAGTTACCCATTGCTCTATTGATATAGCTCAATTGTTTAGAGCCTAATGCTCTTAAGAATCCATCTGGATTATTTTGTAATCTTTTTTCAAAAGTGCTAATATCCATACCAAAGATTCTTTTTACTTCAGTAGGAGTAATTGTTCCATCTTTTGCCATACCTTGAAATAAATCTATACTAGATTGTAAAAAAGGTTGTGCAATAGATTTTGTTTGAAGCTTGCTAATATTATAGCTCATTTCTTTTACACTAAATCTATCAGTAGATGTACCCTGGTCTGTTTGTTTTATTCTTGTGTTTTGGAATATTTCATACGGTACTACTTTTCCGTTTTCATCTTCAAAGTGTGTACCTGCTTCTATTTTAGATTTATCTAGTTGCGTTCTTCTATCTGCAGCCGCTTTTATTTTAGCAATAGACTCCATTCTATTCATACGGTATGCAGCTTCTTGCATTCTAAATCCATGCTGTTGTTCATTAACTGCATAAGGATTAGCATCCATGTCCATCTTAGCTTTTCTATATGCTAATGATTGAGCAGCCTCACCAAGTTCTTTTTGCATAAGCATTGAAGCTCTTGCATTATCTACTTTCCATCTAAGAGATTTAATATCTCCATATGGATTTTGAAAGCCTGTACTTGTTGTAGCTGTAGAAGACCCTGCACTCATTTCTGAGTTTTCTTTTTCTGTCCTCTCTAGAATTGTATCATTGATTTGCTTTGCCTCTTCATACTGTCTTAGAGCTTGTTGAGCACTAGGAGATGCAGTACCATTCTCTACTTGTTTCTTAATATCTGCAATCTTAGCATTATAACCTTCAGACTCTTCTTTAAGCATTTCAAACCTTCTTTGGTTTTGCTCTTTAAGCATATTAAAGTTAGTCTCAAGGTACTTCATCTCTGCTGCATTCTTATCTCCATTAAATTGTGCAGCATTAGAGTAAGCGTAATCTTTTCTATCTACATAAGCTTGAGTTTTAAATACTGCTTGTATAGCAGGATCATTACCCAACTGTGCTTCAAATAATTGATTAAGAGGTTTAATTAATTGGTCACCATTTGTTTTTTTAATTAACCATCTACCATCAGGACTAAAGCTCATAGACTCAATATTTAAGTCTGCGTCTTTTGCAATCTTTAGTGCTTTCTGTTGTACATCTACATAGTCAGTATACTTAGCATTACCCATAGCTAATGCATCAGCTGCAGAAGCTTCTTTAAACTCATCTCTCATATAATTAAGAGCTTGGACACCTGTATCCCAGTATCTCTTTCTTTGCTCTTCATTATCTGAGTTCTTGTATCCTTCTGATCTAGCAACTTGACTATTAAAGTTTTTAGTCCAAGCCATATCTTTCATGATACCATTATCTTCATAATAAGGCTTAAAGACTTGAGTTGCTTGTGCTACATTCTGAGTTAAAGATAAATCTAGACCTGATACTCTTTTAAGATTGAAGTCAATGTTTTTCATCAACTGTTCTTTCTTCTTAAGATTATCCTCTCTAGTTAGATCTGCATAGAAATATTGACTGTAAACTTTGTTTATAGCTTTCCAAGCAGTATCATATTGTGTCTGCTTGGTTTGTAATACATTTGAGTATAAACTCAGGTCAGGCTGAAAAGGCTGAAGCTGAGGAATATAATCTGTGACACCACTAAGATACGTTGCCATATTTTCTTAAATTCTATATTGTAAAAATATCAAAATCTTATAAGTTTAATAAACCTATCAAGTTTAGTAGAACATGAATGGGAATACATTAGAACCCATTACATAGACACCACCATCTTTCATTTGCATACCATTTCTATACTGCCCACCTCTTCTAGCCATGCTCATTTCAGTTTTAGCAGCTTGTATAGCATCTTTTGGATCATAACCTGCAGATCTATACTCTTCTAAAATGTCTCTAAATGTAGTAGACTTCTCCGGAGTAAATGGTTTTTCTACTCCAGTATGGAATACTGTACCTGAGTAAGGATCTACTTTGTACTGTTCTTGCATTGCATTGAGCATACCAATATCAGAAGCATTTTTCCAACCAGTAGCAAATGAGTTTCTAATATTAGAATCAGCTTGTCTCTTAGCATTATCAAACTGCTGTTTAGTCATCATAGTTTTATCATACAACTCTTTTGCAGTTGCTTGATTCAACATCTTCTCCTGATTTCTAATCTGGTTCTGAGTTAATGCAAACTGATTTTCTAAACCTACATTTAGATTATTGTATCTAGACAAAGTATTAGCAGCTTGTTCTGCAGCAGTTCCTTGTATTTGAGATGCTCTTGAAGACATAGCTTGAGGTCCCGCAAACTGTCCTAAACCTTGTGTCAAGATATTAGTCTGCTCTGATTGTTGAGCTAACTCTCTTGTAGGGTCATATAAGATATTTGTAGGTTCTTCTAAGTCAGCTCTTGCTGCCCAAGGATAGTAAGGTTTTAATGAATACTTATCCTTAAATGCACCAAAGTAATTTCTGATATCTGGAGCTGTCCATCCTGCTGCAGTCATAGCAGGTTGTGGCGGTGCTTGAATTGTAGTTTCTTCAGTAGTAGTAGTTGTTTCACCACAAGGACACTTACCATCTGGAGTCATTTCAGGTACTGTACCATCAGGACATGTATTACATTTCTTTTCTTCACACGGACATTTACCATCTGGTGTTCTTGTTGGAGTAATTCCATCAGAACATGGGTTACATGGTGTATCAGTTGTTTCTTCTAATTGCAGTACATCAATATTTTCAGATTGCTCTTGAAGTTTAGCTTTTCCTTCTTCATAACAATCTTTAAATCTATTTCTTAGTCCAGCAGCTGTACCATGTCCTTGTTTAGCAAGTGCTTCAGGAGTAACTCCTTTTCTAAGTTGATCACACATTGTTCTTTCATAACCAGGACTTCTACCACCACCACCTGAACCAGGTCTAGCTCTTCCTAGTTCACTGGCTACTGCACGTTCTCCAATTGTACCACTTGCAAAAAAACCTTCTCCGATATCAGTATAACCTTGAGGAACAGTTTTTACTTTTTTAGCAGCCTCACGTTTTGCTTTTGCTTTTAGTTCATCAGCTGTCATAGGTCTATCTGCACCTCCTGTTTCAAATTGAGGCATACCACCATAAGCCATCTGAGGATAGAAGGGCATATCATACCCACCCATCATCATACCATACTGAGCTAATGGTTGTTGTGATTGCTGCATCATTTCTGGAGACATAGCAAGTTCTTCACCATTAGGCATTTGTGTAGGCATACCTTCTTGCTCATCCTCATACATCCTACCAGCTTGTTCTTCTGAACCTTGCTGTTGACCTTTTGAATAAGACTTATAAGTAGGCATGATATCTTCCTCAGAAATCTTATTAGCTTCCATATAAGGTTTTGCAACCATGGGAATTCCTTGAGGGAAACCTTTCTTAGATTCTTGAGCTAATGCTAAAGCTCCTAGCTTCATAGTATAATTCTCAATCATTAACTGTGCTGTCTTTTTATCAACAGCATCAGAGTTAGGATCTTGAAGTATTTTTCTATACTTATTCACATCATATTGCTTAGCTAATTGCGCGGGAGTATAACCTTTACTCTTTTTCCCCTTCCCCACACTCTTATCAAATTTAGCCAACAGTTCAGGATCTTTAATCATCATAGATCTAGTATCACTAAAGATAAAAGTATCATCAGGCAGATTTAATGGAACACCTCCGCTACTATGTCTTGGACCAACAATCTTGGCATGTTCTGCCATACCATCTCCATTGAGATCACCGTATGCAGTTTCTCCTCCTTCAGCTTCTAGGTTAGCCTCATCTCTTGGAACAGCTCTTAGTGTATTTACTGTCTTTAAAGGTTTCTCTCCCATGTATTGATCAATATCAGCTCCACCCATTGCTGTAGGTTGGATAGCTAATGCACCATCCATTTGCTGACCAGTCTTTACATTTCTTCCAAATCTAGCTTGAGGAAGTCTTTTTATTTTTACTTTATAAAACATATCTTATACGAATTCAAGTTCACCACCTTCTTGCATAAATTTTCTAATCTGATCTTCAGACATATAGGTTACACCACCTTCTGCAAATTCTTCACCTTCCTCTTCATCTGCAACACCTTGAGATATCATAGAGTTAAGATATTCAGGAGAAGCATTCATGTAGTTTTGATTCATGTAAAGATCTTGTAATCTACTACCATCCATCCAGTTACCTTCTATTGGAGCTATGTCATACATTGATTCTTCATCTATTACATAACCACCATCTTGAAGATAACCACCATACTTAACTACACCTACTGAACCCATAGTACTTTCATCTAGTAAACCTGAGTTTACATTGTAAGTACCTCTACTCATAATGTTAGTGGAGCCATATAGGTTATCACCTATCAGTTGCTTGTTATTTTCTCTTTCTTGTCTTTTAGCTTCTTGATTTTCTAAACCTTGAAGACCAGCATTAGCAAACTTGTTAAATACATTTAATCCCATTCTAGGATCAATATTATACATGTTTTTGTTTTTGAACTTTACAGCAAAACCTTTATTGTTAGCTCCGGGTGTTTGAGTTTCAGTTGCAGGTTGATCTTCTTTAATCTCAGGAAATTCTCCTGTAGCAAAGTCTACACCTTCACCAGGTTCAAACGCATAACCATAATTGTTTGGATTAATTTCAGGAAACTCTCCAGTTGAGAAATCTACACCAGGTCCAGGTTGGAATCCTAAATCAAATTGTTTCTTTTGTGTTTGTCTATTCATTTGATTAGGATCAAGAGAAAGCATAGTAGGATCTTTCTGTTGATTATATCTAGCAGGCATTTGACTTGGCCACGTACTCATACTACTAGGCATGCCAGATATAGGAGCAGTCTCAGATGATACTAAATCAATATCACTTAAACCTATCATGTCTGGATTAGTAGTATAGTTATTAGCTTGTCCTATTTGAGCTTTGCGTAACTCTCCTCCTTCTTTATAAAATCCTTCAGCTAAAAGTATTAGGTATCTTTTCATTTCCCCTGTAGCTTTATTGATGCTTAACATTTTTTTATTAGGAGGCAATGCTAAATATTGTTGTAACTTTTTAGGACCAAATTTAGATTCTATTTTTCTTCTAGCTAATTCATATTGTTGCCAAGTACTAGGACCACTATTTCTAAAAGCGTCTTGTATTTTTTGAAGATCTTTTGTTGTAAAATTAGTTGGTGTTTTTTGATTTAACTTAGCCATTTTTACAGCATCTACTTCTTCTTTTGTATTAGTATGTAATATAGGTTTACCAAAAGGATTAGTATTTCCTGTAGATTTTTTTGTAAATACTTGTTTAGTTGTATTTGATCCTGTTTTTGAAGATGTAGGTTTTGATTGTACAGGTCTTGGAGGTACGGGTGGTTTATACTGTACAGATAAAGGTTGCAATGATTCATTATAATCTGGAGTTAACCCCTCCATAGTATTTAAGAAGTTTTGATTAGCCTGATTAAACATAGGTCTATATACATCATACTCCTGCTGCATTTGATTAAACTGATCTTCATTTAATCCCATACTTTGCATCAAGGCTTCTCTATCTATCATTTCTTCAGGAAGAGCTTGTTGTTCACCAGGGAATCCTTCTTCTTGAGGAACAATAGTATTATCATATCCAAATACTTCTGCAGGATCTGCATACGGAAGACTTCTTAACCATTTCTTTTCTTGTCTTCTAGTCATAGGTTTAGGAGGTTTTTGTGACCTCACTGTTCTTACATCTTCTTCTACTACATCTTCTTCTTGTGGAATGAATTGAGCTAATTCTGTAGTATTTCTTAGATTATCAATAAATCCAGGATTTCTTAATGGGAGTGAACCTATTTCTTCAGCTCCATATTGACCCATTAACTCTTGCTCATCCATTGATGTAGGAATCTGCATTCCTGAAGACGGCCTTATTGGCATTGTAATAGGTCCTTCACCCATAGCAGCTTTTTCTCTATCATATGATGTTTCCAACCTCATTTCTGAAGATGGTTTGATAGGCATAGTTATATTTTGGTTTTTGACATTACCTGTATTTAATGTAGGATGTCCCCAGTATAAGTTAGCTAATTCATCATCTTCATTTACAGGTTGTTGTACTGCAGCAGGAGTTACAGGAGCTTCTTCTTCATCACCATAAGGATAAAGAACTCTAGACATACCAGGTATTTTAAGTAAGACTTTCTCTAATCCAGGAGCCATTTTTCTTTTACCTTTCTCATCTCTAGTCTCTTGACTTGTAGCTGCTGCTGATCCTGTTGCTGATGTACCTTCTGCAACTGGTTCACCAAAGTACATTGTATACTTCTTTGGTCTACCAGAAAGTAATCCTACTTTATCTACTTGGATTCTAGAAAGTGGAGTATTCTCCATTCCTGTAATATCTATAGGTTTACCTGTAGCAGGATCAAAGGCTTGCCCTCTCTGTTGAGTCCATGTACCAGCATAGCTAGCAAATGGATTTGCTCTTAATGCATTTGCTCCAAGTAATCCTCTAAACAATCCTCCTCCAAATAGTGGTGGATATATAGGAGCTACTTGACCAGGAAACATATTTGTATTAGTAGTAGTTGTTGTTTTAGGATTTGTAGTTGTACTAGTATTACTTGTTGTGGTAGTACTAGTATTACTTGAGGTTGTTGCAGGTTTGTAATCAGCTGCTTTAACCCAAGACTTACCATTCCATACTAAGTCACCACCTTCTCCAGTAGAACTATATCCAGAAGCTTTTTCCCAGTCAGCCTTTTTTTGACCAGCTTTAGGTTCTGCTCCTGCAGTAACTTGTCCTTTATCTTGATACTCTGTTAAACCACCATACTGAAAGTAAGCATCATCAGTAAGTTTACCTGCTACTTGCGGTATAGAGATATCATCTCCTCCACCATAGATAAACTTTTGTAAGTTACCATATGAATCTTCAAATGGATTAGAGATTACACCACCTTGTTGTTTTTTACCAAAGTATTGATTGTAGGGTATTTTAGTTTTTCCATAATCAGCATATGGAGAAAACTCTACATAACTATTATCTAGTAACTTACCTTTAGAATCAAACCTCTTTACAATTTTAATAGGAAACTTTTCTCCTGTTTGAGCATCAGTTTGATATTTAGTATATACTTGAACTTTTATACCATTCTTTGTATATTCTTTTACAGGAGTACTATTCTGTTTTGTAGGTGGTGTAGTAGAACCAAAAGTTTTAGCTAAACTTGCTCCTGATGATTTAGCTGCAGTAAGTTCTTTAGAAGAGTTTCTTTCTATATTATATTGCTGCACATACTTAGGACTATTAGGATAACCCTTTGACTTTAACCACTCTGTTAATGTTGGAAAGTTTGATTCTTGTTTAGGTTTAGTTGGAGTATACGCTTTTCCTTTATCTATAACATAGTTAATTGTACTTTGATCTTCTATAGTTGCTACAGGTTTAGCAGAAGATGTCCATTGACTAGGTGATCCTTTATATTTTTCTAAACCTTTACCATCATTGGCAAATTTATAGTAATACCCTTTCTTATCAGATAAAGTAAAAATATTAGGCGCGTGCCCTGCTCTATTTAATATAGAACGATGCATACCTTCCCATGATGGAAATATATAATTACCAATAACATGATTATGTGGACCATCCTCTTCAGGTAAACCTAAAGGATCAAAATATTCTTGTTGATTAAAGTGTTGAAAAGCAGCAGCCTTCATTGAAGCTGGTACATAGGCTCCAGTCTCTTCATCTAGTACAAGTTCTTCTTCTGTTTCAGTAAAATTATTACCTCCACTACCAGATCCGCCACCACCAGTACGTGAGCCACCACCTCCTGTACCAGTTGCTGTAGTAGGAGTTGTACCCATATCATTAGGTCCTCCAGTTACTTCTAAGTAATCAGGTATGTTATTCTTGTTATCATCTTTCTTAAAGAAGTCTGTTGCTTGACCTTCTGTAGGTACTGTAGATGAGCTACCTTTAATACCAGAGTCTGTTACTGTAGTAGTATATCCAGCGTCAGTTATATCTTTAACTGTCTGTCTAGTATTCCTAGCTTCCTGCTCCATCATTTCTTTTTGAAGCTGAGGATTGTTAGCTACATCATTTGCAAAGTTGATTGTGTATTCTTTAGGTCTTCCAAATAAACCTACTCTTCTAACATCAATGTTAGCCATTCTAACACCACTCATGTAGTTAGATAATGGACTAGCACTTCTTGATGCCATCATTTGAGGCTGAGCTATGTTTAGTATATTAACTCCTTGTGGGAACATACTAGCACCATAGCTATATCCAACAGGAATGTTTCTAATCATCCTATCAGTTCTCCTCTGCATTCTTCTAGCTTGACCAGGACTCATACCACCATCTTGAGCTTTCATCATACTAGTCATATCTTCAGGCATAGCATGCTCAAAGGTGTCACTATAGTGAGCTAGGTTATGATAAGGATCAAATGCCATCATACCAGATTCCGTATCACCACCATCTTGAAAATACTGACCATACATTGCTTCAGCATCTTCTTTCATTAATGCATTATTAGCATTTCCTTGAAGAGACCCTACAAAAGCTTTTAGTCTATTTTCTCTTTGACCAGTATCTGTACCATCAGCTAAGTTCTTATCTTTAGTTTCTTCTCCACCTAATTGCTTCTTTGTAAGATTCATTACATTCTTTACAAAGGTTCTTTTAGAAGGAACTTTACCACCATAGCGCATTAGGTTATCCATCATGAAGTCTTCTTCATCCTCAGAACCATCATCAGCATTACTGTCAGCATAATACATTTGCTCATATCTTTCTTTCTGAGCTTCTCTTTCTGCTGCAGCTGCTTCTTCAAGATCTGCTTCTTCTTGCGCTCTCATCTCTTCTTGAGCTTCTTGATCCTGAGATATCTTAGCCATCTGAGCTGCAGTATCTTCTTCAAGACTAGCTTCAACATCATCTACTATTCTTCTTGACCTCATAGGGTCTATTCCAGACTGAATAAGTTTTTCAAATACAGCTTCAGAATTTTCTCCTTGATTCATTAAATCTGAAACTGCCTCCATGAGTTGATCATCTGTTATCTGTACCTCATTTTGCTGAGCAGCCATTTGTTGGGCAGCAGCATAACCACCCATTTGAGCTTTATAAAGTCTTACTCTTTTTTTCATCTTAGCGCGCTATATACTAAATATAATAAATTCTAAACTAATGTGTAAACTTCAAAGGTTTAATCTAACTCTTCTACTATATACCCTCCTTGTCTGTATACTTCTATTTCTTCTGGTGTAAGTTTTGTTTCTATATATCCACCATCTTGTTCTTGCAGCATACCTATAGATTCACCATAAGTCCAATCTCTAAGAACTTTTCTTCCAGAGTTAAGTGGAATAGGTCCAAGCTTACCACCTTCTTTTAACCATCTAGTATGGTGAGCTTTTTCTCTATAACATTCTTCACCAGGGTTATCTCTAATATATCCTGGTGGACAAGGATTCTCTTCTACTTTTTCAGGTTTATCTGGTTTAGGGGGTTTAGCAATCTTTGGTTCTTTAACCTGTTTTGGTGGTATCATCCTACCAACTTTTCTTTGAAGCTCTGTTAATGGAATAACAGCAGATATTTTTCCATAGGGTGATATAGTTGGCTTTAAGCTTCCCATTCTTTCATCTGCCTCTTTCCCCATAAAGTCTATGTTAGCTCCTATGACACCTTCTAGATTTACAGGTAGTTTTTTAAATGGTCTGTACTCAGCTTTTAATTCCGGTCTAGCTGCAGCAACCATATTTTTAATATCAGAGTTTAAGAATTTATTATAGTATCCAACTGCTTCATCAGTACCTTGAGCTATATCTTCTTGTAAAAGATTTCTATACTCATCTATTTTTTCTTGAGGAATAGGATATCCTTGTCTTTGTCTAATAGCAGTAGATGCCGTTAAACTTGGTGTTAAAACAAAATCTCCTTTTTTTGAAACTCCTTGTTTAAAATATTTTGCAGGATCTACATTACCCAGTATTCCATAGACACCTCCTTCGACACCACCGTAAAATCCAGCTTGAGGATTATACCCAGCATTAAATGCTAAGTTACCCTTAACATTTTTATTCTTATCTTGACCAACTCCTTGTATATTGAGTCTTACGTTTGCATCAATAGGTTTTCCAGGTTTGTATTTTGGAGTTAATTTACTTAATGTTTCTTCTGCTGCGTACCTATTGCGGTCAGCCTGTGTAATATCACCTACATTTTTACCATATGCTTCTGCTACATCAGAGTAGTCAACAGTGTAAGGCATAGGTTTATGAATATTATATGCTGGATTAGTTAGCTTTTCAGCAGAAGTATCATATTGTCTCCCTAAAGTAAACTGTATAGGTATTCTTGGTACCCCTGTTTTTTTACTAGAAAACGCATGAGGTACCACTAAAGCCATAGACTGAGATGGTGTATAAATAGGATTAGCTGTTAATGCTGAAAACTCATTAACAGAATATGGGGAATAAATTAACTTTGCTCCACCATATTGATAGTATGGTGAATTAGGGTCAAAGATTTTTTTCTTCTTAGACTTCCTTTTTTTAAATAAAGGATTTTTCATAAGAAGTCTATTAGTTGCAGTAATGTCTCTTGAGTATTTTTTACTACCTCCTTTCTTCATCTGAGGATACTCATCTACATACTCTGCTCCAGGAAATTGATAATCTTGATTAGGGTACATCATCTGAGGTTGTCCTACATTAGGATATGCCATCACAGGATAAGGTACATCTTGCATAGTAATATTACCTCCAGGAATTCTAGTAGGTTGTCCAGGATGTTTCCATTGACCTCTAGGATCATAGATAATATCCCTAGGCTTACTAGGAGCTTTAGCAGAGTTTAAGTCTGCTTTAATCTTAGACAGTGCTTTTTTATTATACCCCATTATCTTGGTGAATATGTGTTCTTAATATTCATGATTTTAACTATCATATTTGTTTCACCTGAAACAGTCTTAGTTAAGTTTAAGAAGTTTAGATAGTGTCTAAATCTTTTTCTTTGAAGCTCTGGTTTTTGATAATCAAGATTAGCAGGATTAAGAATCTTACTGTATCCATTAGGTGATGTAATCCAAATATTTTGTTCTTCATAAGGACCATCTAATATTGTGCTTCCTGGTATTACAGGTCCAGTTGGAGGATAATCTGAACCTACAGGGAACTCTCCTCTATCTTTTGTTATATCCCAGAATTGATTGAATCTATATTTGTTTTCTTCTTTAGAGAATAATATGTCAATGTCATTTGGATTTACTTGTGGATACTGAAGACTAAGTGTAATATTATTCTTAGGGAATAAATTTAGATTAAGATATCCTGATACTTGCTCTGAATTAAATACTACAGCTCTATCAAAGTTAAAATCTAATACATGAAACTGATCTACACAATTATACTTTGCTCTTCTGTAACACTCTAGTATATATTCCATTGATCTAGTAGTGGTAACAGTCTGACCAGTTATAAATGGAAACTCAATCTCAAATGGATAATTGATTCCATAGAAGTTACAGAAGTCATCACAGTTAGCATTATGTTTCCATACCTGATTGAACACAGTAGTACAGAAAGTATTCTTAGTAGGTAAGAAAAGACTTGGATGCCAGTCATGGAATGATATCCAGAATCTAGTCTTAGGGTCATAACTTATTGTCCAAGAAGCATCTTCAAAATATAATGGGTCTCCTAAGTCTACAAAAGTTTTAGTAACTTGTCCTAGTGCATTTACAGTGAAGAACTTATTTTGTCTTCTATTATATACCAGGGTATCTTTTCTATCATCTCTTAACTTGTAATCTTTCTTAGTAAAGTAAAGTACAGAGTTTTCATTATCATAGTTTGCTTGACATCCAACACCAGCTACAGGATTATCTATATGAGGATACTCAGGGAAATCCTCCAGTAACTTAAATGGTAAGAAGTTATTAAACCACCACTTCATACCTGATTGAGATATCTCAGTTAAACCTTGTGCATATGCAAATATCTTTCCTTGATTTTGAGATACATAGAATAAACCAGCAGGTGTAGATATAACACTTCTTGAATCTTGAGATGATCCATACTCATATGGCTTATCTGCTATTACAATACTTTGTGGAGTTTGTGAAAACAATCCACCATCACCAATAGTAATCTTGGTACCAAAGTCTGTTTGTAATTGATCTACTCCTTGGATTGCTAATGGACTAGAGTTCTTGAATGTAATAAAGATACCTGTCTTAGCAAAGTTCTTTACTCCAGAGATTTGATCTTTAAACTCTTTATAGTTATTTACAAGATATACAAACCAAGAATCTTTAGCTGACTCATCTTGTTGCGGGAGTGAGTATATAATTCTATCTGGGTAATAAGTATAACATAACTTAGATACCTCTGGGTCATAGTATCTAGATTGTAAATTACCTTGTGAGAAATACTGAGTAAATAGTTTAGAGATAGCTAGTGAATAGTCATATGCATAATAGTTACCCCTCTCTATTGTATCAGGGTTTATATTAAACATGGTTTGTAAATCCGTATATGAATAAGGATTGTAGGATTTCTCAAATGTTTCTAATCCATCAATTCTAAAGTCAACTATAATATCACTCTCTACAAAAAAGTCTCTTACCACACAGGTTGCTAAATAGAAGTAAGAGTCCTTTTCTGAGAATCTTACTTCTGGTAAACCTGTAGGTACGTTTTGATCTATTGCATAATTATAGTCATCATTATCAAGTCTATAATAAGCACTTGGTAAAAGTCCTGTACCTAATGTTGGTGGGT
>Ga0315901_10003440_pt1 | contig 20553 bp, 26 predicted proteins | sample LakEriMetagenome_10_FD_203761 | JGI IMG/M metagenome (GOLD analysis project Ga0315901, IMG submission 203761) | Freshwater fungal communities from buoy surface, Lake Erie, Ohio, United States - Buoy 2 MA116 | ecosystem: Environmental > Aquatic > Freshwater > Lake | place: USA: Lake Erie, Ohio... | reverse complement strand
GCCGTCTTTGATCGGAATCACGTGATCGACTGTAGTCGCAGGTTGCATGCAATAGAAGCACGTCCATTGATCACGAGCTAACACCTCAAGGCGTCTTGCTCGATAGGCTCTGCTATCTCTAGGATCTTTTGGCAATGGTATCTCTAAACTCTGGGCATGTGTAGCACAATGTACTCTTAACATGGTTACATGTAGCACATGCTAGCACTAGGTTAGAAGGTGCATCTGTACCACCCCTAGCCTTAGCTACTATATGGTCTATCTGTGCATCTTTATAGGTCATTACTACATCGCAGTAATGGCACCTTAGGCCATCGCGCTCTACCAACAGCTTCTTATAGTGCCGATAGTTCTTAGGCCAAGGTCTGCACTTCTTGGCCATCTTTCTTATATCAACGTCCTTGGGGTGTCCTACTCCACCCTTTTTCACGCTTATCTTTATATCTGTTGCATATTGGTAAATAGCTGCTCGATCGACGTTTAACTGTTCTGCTAACCAGTTACCGCCTTCAATGGCATTTTCACGAATAAAGGCTTTTTGTTTTTCTGTTAGATTGTTTCTTGGCATTATTGCCATCCCTTGGTTCTGAGGTGATTAAGTGCCTTACAATAGTTAGGATCTTCATACTCAGTCCATCCATAGCGATACCCTACATAGTGATAGTACATCCAGAACTGCTTAATACTATTAGCATGCTTAAGGCTATCGCTCTTCATCTGATATAGCCCATAGGTCTGCTTAGTGCCGCCCTTATTACCTATGGCTCTATAATTCCAAGTACTCTCACGAAAGACTATCTCATGATGGCATAGCTCTTGCTTATCAGTTAATTGTTCTTTGGCTAATTGTTTTGCCCATTGTATTTGCTTATTTGACGCCTGTGCATCTAGGGGCATTGCTATAGATAGAGATATCCCAATAGCGAGTGCTACCAGGCGAGCTAGCCCTTTCGGGCTCGCCTTGAGCCCCTGATGGGCTCTAGCGCTGAGAGTAACATGTCTGTCAAATAGGTTCATGCTTAGCCTTTCCCATAATCTCACTATGTGGAATGTGAATTGCATCACATTATCTATTGTCTGTTGAGTAGAAGCCTGAGCCCTTAAACGATACGCCTACGCTTGAATAGACCTTATGCATAGATGAATGACAGAATGGGCATTCCAGATCATGAGGCTCATTGATACTCATCCATTGCTCGATTCTGGCATTAGATTCGCATTGCTCATTGTCACACTCGAACTCATAAGTCGGCATCTGGATCAACCTCACACGTCTTACATGTAGGCGTGAACGCCCAAGCGCCGCACATCTTGCAACGCATAGGCTCTAGTGTATCTCGATCACCCTTGAAATCCCCGTAACCTGACTTGAGCAATAGATCGACCAGATCACCAAGCCGCATGAAAGCCAGATAATCCTGAGGATTAGCTTCTCCTTGGCCATTCAAGCGACACACCACGATTGGCAAGTCATGGGACTTGCTAGCTCTTTTGGTGACCTGATCGATCCACGCCTTTGGCTGGAACGCCGATCTAGCCTTAACCTCCATGTCGAACGGAACATGGGTTATGTCTTTTCCAGCCCCTCGACCGATGTCTGCATGTGGCCACCATTCCGATAGGAACCTAGCGACCACACGCTCAGTCGAGAATCCCCGGTATTTACGGCTTTGTGAGGCCATTGACAGCGTGACACTTAGCGCATGACCAGCTCTTATTCTTAAGATTAACCTTAATATCTCTGTAAGGTATCGCCTCATTACATAAGCAACATCTAGTCGTGAATGTAAACTCTTCTAAGATAGCAATGACCTCTTTAGATCGATGTATCTCATCTTCTGTAGGAAATGACTCCCATTCTCCATCTTGATTCATAAACTGTAGTGATCCCATTATGCTCTCGCCTTCTGGCGTTGCCATGCGCCTTCTTTGTTGATCTCATACCAGATTACATCTTCACCCTTAGGGCATCTAGTCAGTTCACCAGTTACCCATGCAGAACACTTAAAATGTCCCCATTGCTTACCTGTTCCCGATTGACCAGTCTTCCAGATCATGTCGCCATGAGGGCAACGAGGAATATCCTTCTCTGTCTGGCCGCCAATGATCTCTTTCACCATCGATACAGCTTCCCCCATTGTGGGCGGCATAGTCGCTGGCTTGATAGTCCATGGATCCTCTTCCTTCACTACTGGGATGTATTCGCCAGATGTGCTAGCCATCTTAGCCTTTACTTCATCGATATTAGCCTTTACCTTAGAAGCGGTCTCTACTTTGACCATCTCTTCTCTAGATGCTCGCTTACCTTTAGTGGCATATCCAGCGTTAGCCAACGCACGACCAATAGCAGATGTCTCGCAGTTCTCAAGCGCAGAAGTAGCATTAACCCCTCGGCCTTGTACTGTCTCTTCTGCCAACCCTGTTGTCCATGGCCTAGTATCAGCTTCTGTTCGATATATCGAAGCCTCGACAATGAATCGGCCAGTAGTGTGTTCCATGAGCTTTGTATGTATCTGGCCATCTGGATGATCCTTCCAAAACTTTATCAAGCGCTCTTCTACTGTCTCATAATCTTCTAAGTTAAACATAAAGTTCGTTCTCCTCTGTGTGTAGTTGCCCTGCTATTGCCATATATGCCGCAGCGTCGATGTATGTATCGACTTTCGCTGACTCCATACTTCGTGCGAGCTTGACCAATGCCATGCATGACGCCACTTGATAGTCAGTAACAGGCATTTGGAGGAATGCAGACCAGAGGCATGCGGTTCGGGACATATTGTCTGACGGGTGTCCGTAGTCCATTCCACGATCTTGAATAACTGCTTTTGCTTCGTTGAGGAAATCATTCGCCTTCACACTCTCACCTTATCCTTGGCTTCGTAGTAATCTCTGACCGCTTTACGGCCTTTGAGATAACCTACACGAATCCCGATCGATCGACCAAAGTGAAACCATAGCGCCGAGATAGTAATAAGAGCTATAACGTCTTGCGTAACTGTGTCAAACATTGTTAAGCCTTTCTTTGGATGCCCTTCATCCGTGGCTTAACCATCTCATACCCCAAAGGGGAAAATCTAGATATTCAGATAACGAAATGGTAACAATTCTGCGTCATCTATCTGGTCATCAATCGACCTCGCTAGATCGTTATCGAGATCGTCCATAGCGTTTTCCAGCGACTACGAAGGTTCCATCCTTCTCAAAGTAGATCAGATCAACCTGTACATTCTTACCCTCGACGTACATGATGGCGAATGCCTGTTGCCAGTTAGCCGAGCCCTTTGTGTAGCCTGCCTTAGAAAAGTCCATTAAGTTCCCAACCTCGACGCCATGCAGAATGCGCCCTATACGGCCTCCAGAAGCCTCTGAGAAGGACGATCTGCCTGCCCTGTGAGTATGCCCTGAGATAACGCTCTTTCCGTGCCTACGAGCCGCCTCAAGGGCTGAGAGACCGCCCTGTGACTTGATAGGGGTGTGATCGCCATGAACTGCAATCCAGCCCGGCGCGATATTGTATGGCTTCTTATGAAAGGTTATCCCTAGCTCATCAAATCTCATGAACTTCTCAAACCGAAGTTCGGGCAAGGATAGGAATGAGGGAATCTTCCTCATGATCTGATTGTAAAGTCGGTCTGTGTGGTTAGAGCGAATCGTCTGTGTTACCTGTAGATCGTAAAGTACTTGAACAGCCTCATCGCGATCATCTCCAAGCGTCTGCTCATAGGCTTCGGGTGTGCCTTCTGACCATTTTGAGATGGTGTTAAAATCAATCTCATCTCCGATCGTGACTACTTCGTGCGGCTTAAACTTACTGATAAAACTGGCTAGATTCTTAACTGCGTGTCTATCGTGGAACGGAACCTGTAGGTCGCTCACTATGACTATGCGCTTCATTAGTCCTCTTCGTCATCCTCATAGGGTAGGCGATCCACTCGGTCGGGGATCGATGGAAGAAGCCAATCAGGATAAGCCGATCTCTCTACGATAATTGCTAGACAGAGATCAACAGCGAACCCGGCACGGCGTAGAGACTTATAAAACTCATGCATAGATATAGCGTATGCGTCGAGCGCATTGTAAGTGTCTAGGTCGATGACCTTCTTCTTAGCCATGTAAAAATTATCGCTCTAACAGTATGTTGTAGATCTCATCGACACGCGAGTTGAGTCGCTTAATTTCGGATAGCAAGTGAGTGATCACATAACCTGCAAGACCACCAATGATGGCAAGGCTAGCGAAGTAAAGAGTGAAGAAGTTTTCCTGTGTCACTTTTTGGGGCTCGCGTATCCAAATACTCCTGCCACTACTGCGCCGAGGATTGAACGATAGTTGAGATCGAAGTTAGAAGTAGTTCCCCATACTGCTAGGAATGCGCCTACTGCGATTACTGCTGGATGTTTCATGTTCATGCTTTGCCTCCTAGTAACGGGATATTAAAGAAAGAGCTGTCTTGATCGCCTTGCTTAGTGAAAGAGATATGGCAATGCGCGTTATGTGGATTACTTCCAGAATACTTGCGCCAGCGCCAGCCCATGCGAGACGATGCAATTCGTCCTGCGAAGATGATGTAAGAGATTCGCTTCTCGCCACGCTTGGCCGCGAGTCGAAGCTGATCTGCAATATCGGGCATGAGGTCGGGCTTGCCTGACTTATGTACATCTCGATCGACATCGATGGCGCGAACCACCCCTGATTCTGAATCAGGGTTATGATCACTAGGACGCGCTGAATGACGGAGATCGCCGATCCAGCCATCGGAACGCCTATCACGATCTGGGAAGGTGTCATCGAATTGCTCTCTAAGCTGTTGTCCGGCTCTGCAAAGAATAGGCTTCACAGGGTGCACACTCCCATCGCTTGAGATCGTTAAGTAATAGTTCTTCATGTCCACACTCAGGCATAGGTGCTATAAATGCGTCATCGATTGGATCGTAGGTAAAATTGAGCCCGGCAAAGTTATATCTAACTCTGTGATTATACGAAGTCTTAATCCATGTGCCACCGAGATTATCGATAAGCCATTGATAACCTTCATCGCCTGAGGGATCGTTGTTATCGCCAACGAGTACGCGAATTACTTTATTGTTATCGTCGATCTCTGCCCAATGTGCCATTATGCCGTCCTCTGGAATGTGCCATTAGCATTAAACTTATGATAAGTGAATCCGCCATTAGTATAAGTAGTTCCGCCTGTGGCTGTCATTGTCCCTGTTGTATATCGGACAATTACAATTCCAGATCCGCCTTGACCTACAGTTGAGTCGCCACCAGCTCCACCGCCTGTATTAGCAGTTCCAGATGAATCATAGGTATCAAGACCCGTTACATTCTGACCGCCGCCACCATTACCACCTGCACCAGCTTGTCCACCGCCGCCACCAGCAAACCAATAAGTGCCAGAAATGTTTTGACCAGAAGAAGTTGCAGATCCCCATGCTGAAAAAGCAGAAGATCCATTACCACCAGTTCCGTTTGATCCGCTTAAATCTTGACCAGTTGCACCTGCACCGCCGCCGCCTGTGCCGCCTGTGCCTGTTTGATTACCCCCTCGGAAACCTTGACCACTTGTAGCTGAACCACCTGTGCCGAATCCTACGCGAGAACCACCGCCGCCTGATCCTCCAGTTAAACCATTGGAACCAACACCACCGCCAGCATCGTAGCCACCACCACCGCCTCCTTTGACTAGTGTTAAACCTTGAAATTGTGAATCGATGCCATTGTTTCCAACGAAAGCAGCAGAAGTTTTAGCCGCACCGCCAGCGCCTACGGTTATGTTATATGAACCAATGGCGATTGGTGTAGCCATAAATGAAAGTAAACCACCTGCACCACCGCCACCGCCAAATGATCGACCGCCAGAGCCTCCGCCTGCAATGACTAGGATGTCTGCAGGTGGCTCTGGCTTCTTAATATCTAAAATTGCCGTAACTATGTTGAGCATTACCCAATCGCTCCAACAACGTACCAAGTATCTGTACCAGTCTTTATGCATGCAGCGCTCTTATATTGAGCAAGGGTAGGCTGAGCCAATACTGCACCAGCCGAGAGAATTGTAGTAGTGCCAGATGTCACGGCTGAAATAGTGCAAGTACCTGCACCCTTGTTAAGGATAGTAATTACAGATCCGACTGGAATAGCCGCCGTAGCATTTGTAGGAATCTTGAGAGCAATGGCTGTGGCCTTATTCATAGGCACTAGAACCTGATAGGAATCAGTCACGCCTACTGTGTAGTCTGCCGTCTTATCTGCGACCACGTCGAAGGTGACTAAGCCGTTATAGTCTGCCGCCGTGAAGATGTCGCCTGTAGTCGCTGGAAAGCCTGTAGCCATTGTTTTCTCCTAGTATCCCATTATGGATTGTCCGATTATACCGTAATTTGCAGATCCTATAATGAATCCTTCTACTATAGGCTCAAGTGTTGTAACCGTCACCTTCATACTGTTAGGGGTTATATCCCACGCCAAGCCCTGCACCTGTAAAGTCTTGACGATGGTTGAGCTGTCTGGCTGGACGTTGGTAATCTCGACATTATCAAAGTACTCAAGCCCAATCATCGTATCGGTTGGCACGGCTGGATCGAGTAGATCAACAGTCATGGCATCAATGCGGATCGTAGTCTCTGCGCGAGTAGCGACGTAGATGCTAGCAATATCCTGAACCTGTGCATCTGTCTGAGCAATCAAGTTCTCGACGTTCATGCCATGCGGAAAGTACTTAGCGATCGAGTCTGAGTTATTAGCCGAGACTGTAGCCCCACCTACTCGCTTCATCGTAGCGCTGTTGATAATGAGCTTGTCATCGAAGGCAAAGCGAAGGTCTGAATATGGGATTCCTGTGGTCTGATTGAACTGGATCGGTGCAGCGGCGAGAGATCCCACTACATCGGCACGATCCTTAAACTCTACTTCTCCAGCTGCTAAAACGAAGAAGGCTCCCTGCTCTGTAAATTCTGCTACTTGAATCGCTGAAAGGCTTGTACGGGTAGTAGCTGGATCTGCCTGGACTGTTGTGGATCCTGCATCGATAAAGCGCATGCTAGAAGGAAAGTCTACCTGATCAAGAATCTTGTCAATGCGTGTGCCTGTAGTCTGCCCGGCGGATGTACTGGCTATTGTCGAGACGTTAGCCATAGCGAAAAGACGAAACGCATCCGAGCAGGTGATATCGACATAACCTAATTCTTGTCCCTGTGGGTAGGTGTATTTATAGTCGGTGACATAACCTGAAAATAGAAAAGCCTGAGCCGTTGGAGTAGTAGCTGCTACACGGATCTTACGAAGTGGAGTCAGATATCCAAAATAAGGGCTTGATGGATTCTGTGGGTTGAAGTCGCCATTCTGATCAATTACTCGAACTGTGCAGGTGCCTGCCTCATAAGTATCACGCATGATGTTACGCCCGCGGGTAATTCTGATCTGGCGAGTCTGTGGGCTTAGATCGATAACAGGCTCTGGGACTTCACTCGACGCGAACTGAGACACGCCGATAATGCCGTTAACGGGATCACCGATCGTAAATGGGAATCCGAAGGTAGCACCTTGAGAGAAGTCAAAAGATACCGAAATCGTTGCCGGGAGCGTCATTATGTAAATCTCGCTGTGTTCGCGCCTCGACCGCCGACCGTAGTAAATGATCCTGAAAGATTGTTATTAGTCTGCACTTCTGAGACAGCGTTAGTTACTACTCCGCTGTCAAGATAGACCTCAATGTTGATGGCCTGCTGATCAGCCTTCTGGAATGAATTGACTGCCGCTGCTAATTCCATCTGAGCATCTGAGAAGGTTGAAGTAGGTGCGACAGGCGCGGCTTGTAATTGTGCTACAGATACGCCTAGGGATGAGGCTGTGTAGTTAAGAATGCTCTCTGGGACTTTCCAGTTACGATATGGGTTCGGAGCTTCTGGAGTAGACGCCAGAGCCGCGTTAAGGGCATTCTGGCGCTTGACTGCCTCTGATAATTCCGCCGCTAGTTTATTCGCCTGTGCTTCATTTTTATCGAGCAAGGCTAATTGAAGATTGAGAGATAGGCGATCGGTCTCGCTGATCTTGCCACGAAGGGCGGCAGTCATGCTGATACGATCCAGATCGATAGTCTTAGCGGCCTTGGTGAGGGCGTTAGCCTTCTTCTGTGTGTCTAAGGTTTTCTTCTGTAGGTTAGCGATCTCTTTAGCACGCTTGGCTGCTTCCTTCTCAGCCTTTTCACGAGCGGCTTGATTAGGATCGACATAGCCAGGGCCGAGTGCAGAGCTAGGATAACCACCCATGCCCGGACCAGTAAAGCTGCTAAATGCACCTCCGCCTTGCGTTGAGAGTAATCCAATGGCACCGCCGAAAATCTTAACGAAGTTACTGCCTGTAATTTTGTCAAGGACTCCGACAAGTCCGAAACCAGCCTGCATTGATTTATCAAGGTTACTGACTAAGACTGCCACGTTACGGAAGGCTGTTGCTGTTGCCTCTGCAAAACCATTCATTGCTTCTGTAAGTTCTGTGATGCTGCCTGTATCGGTTGCTAGGATCGAGAAGGCATCTACTAGACCCTTACCGATAGTCTCCTGCGCTTCTCCTGCCGCGGTCTGGATAAGGGTTAACTTACCTGCATAGGTATCAAGGTAAGCCGCGTTAGCACCTGTAAAAGTCTTGTTCAGCTTCTCCTGAACTTCGGCGAATGAAGCCGTCTTAAGTTCTGCTTGAGTAAGTCCTAGTGAGTACTTACGAAGACCTCTAGTCTGTCCGACGTAGGCCATTGATAAATCGTTAACTACTGTCTCATAATCTACGCCAGAACCTCGGCTTACTTCTAAGGCTAGGTTTAATAATTCTGTAGACTTGGCTAGTGATCCCGTAGTCTGCAATAGTCTCTGCATGGCAGGACGAAGCTGATCATCTGTAATACCTGAGGCGCGAGATAACTGATCGATGAAAGTCTCAATGGCTTGAGTCTCGAAGGCTAGTCCTAGATTCTTTACAGACTGTGCTAGACGGCTTGCAGCGGCTTCATCTTCTACGAATGCCTTAACGGCTGCCTTGCTAAACTGAGTGATCTTCTGGATGCTGAACGCGGCGATAAGCGCCTTGCCTAGTTTCTTGACACTATCGTCTAGTTTACCGGTTGATCTTTCGGCATCGTCGAAGGCTTTCTTACCCTTGAACTCACCGATAATCGGGATGCGTAACTCAGCCATTAACTTACTCTCCCATTAAACTTAGCGGCAGCCTTTTCAAGCGCTTTGATAACGCCGACCTTGGCTCTACCTTCATCTTCTTTGTATGCCTTAAACATTGCGCGACCTGCCATCTTGCCTGAGCCTGCTAACTGGCCGGGCAGGCGTGGGGTAAATCTTCCATTGATACCAGACTTGCGACCAGCGGTCTCATAGATGGCACCGCCCGCAGTTTTATTGTGGATCGATACTGTCTGCACCCATCCTTGACGATTAGGCTTTGTCGGTGTCAATTTATAGCCAACGCCTCGACGAGCTGTGCCTGCATCGTACTTAGGGAATCCACCGCCCTCGCTACCGCCAACGAAGCCCGAAGGCATGTCACCATTAGACGGCATGAAGCCCCTAGCCTTTTTGACCAATGGCTTAAGGAATCCAACCATCTCATCGCGTGTTTCTTTATCGAGATCAGGTGAAAACTTCTTCATTGCTCTACGAAGTTCAGTTGCGCCTTTTAGCTCTGTAGGCATCGCTCTGCTCCTTCGCTCTATCTTTCAACGCTTTGAGAATCATCTGTAGCATCGTAGGGTCTAAATCAATTAAAGATTGTGGAGGGATAGCCGTCTCAATGCTCAAGCGAGCTATGAGGTAGTGGATGCTATCCCTGCCTAGGCCAAAGGGTCAGACTCTGCAACCTCGACACTCTTTAGAGTTTCGAGAAAGTCTGCGCCGAATGGCTTGACTGTGACTCCACTTAGTCGAAGGCCTTCCCATGCTAGCCAATAGACATCTGACTGCTTTTCATCATCGCGGAACGCTTTGTGAAATCCCTTTTTAGCATATAGCTCGAACGCGTATTCGAGGCGAGGGGTAATCTCGATCTCGGTTACTGTGTTATCCGCTAGTGTGACTATTAGTTTTGCCATGCTCTGCCCCTTTGTTTAGTTTCTTAGAATGTGCCTGTTGTGGCAACTGCTACTGTACCAGAGACGTTAAATGTAAGGCTCTGTGTACCGATATCACCGACTGCGCCGTTGATGTCTGTAGTGCCGTTGATAAGGCAGGTCATTGTGTAGAGAGGGTTAGTCGCTGATACTGCTGCAGCGCTATCCTGTAGAAGTACTACTGTGACGTTAGTTCCCCATGCGGCTTGCAAGGTAGCAAGTGTCTCGCCTGCGGCTGTGTCATTAAGGAAGTCGATAGTAACTGATGAAGCTTCAAGACCCTTGACGAACTTATGTCCGCCATCGCCCATTGCTGTTACTTCGAGTTCATCGAAAGTACGATTAAGTGTTACCGATGTAACGTGATCAGATAGGTCGACTGAGTTAACCTTCACGCCGACTTTGTTATTTAGAAATACAGCCATGAGATTATTCCTCTTCCTTCTTGATAGTTACTGGCTTTGGTGATGCTGGCTTAACCTGCCCGATCTTGATCAGGAAGGCTTCTTGCTCTTTTTCCCACTCGGACATAATTAACTCCAACTCGTTAGGACTGAGATATTGATATTGCAGGTAAGTAGATCACCTGAGACGGCACTTAGTACGGCCGGAGCCGATACCTCTGTGACATTATAGGTGTACGAGGATGCAGCGAGTAAATTAAATACTCGGACTACATTATCCTCGATCCCGTTTAGATTGCCTTCGTTATCTAGAAGGGGAACCATGACGGAAATAGTAAAGTTCGCTAGAGGCGAGATGGATGCGTGCCATCCGTTAGATGGTGAAATGTAAGGATCTGAAGGTGACACGATAACGCTGTTAGCGATAGGGGTAGCAGGTGGGAACGCGAAAACTGAATACTTAGTGTTATCGACTAAAGCTGCTGCAATCCCTGCGCGGAGTGTTGATATGGCGGCCATTAGCCCACCATCGATCTCGGATCGAGATAAGGTGCTAGAAGTCCACGTACACGGGCTAGAAGTGTATTGCCCATTCTATAAGGTGAAGGCTGATAGCCATCGATAGTAACTCCGCCAGATGATGGAGCCTGTCGAGATTGCCAGATGTCGATCGAAATCATTAGCGCGGCTTCTTGGATCGCTGGAATTGTTGAATAATCGGTATATGTCTCGACCGCGGCTATGCCATAAGGCTCGACTGTGTGACGTGGATTGTCGCTAGTGTGAGCTGTAGTTACGTTAAATGAACGAGTATCGACTTTTGTAATTGTCTTAGTCCCATTGTAGCGACTACCTGCACCTGAGATTGTTACAGATTGTCCGACGTAGAAATACTCGCGGATATCCTGATCAAAATAAAGTGTTCCTACTGTCCCCGTGTTGCCGTGAGCAATGATGTACTGCTGATTTTTCCATAGAAAGGGCAAGAGTACGTTATCTGCGGCGTCGCAGACTTGCTGCAAGACTGCATCAGTATAGAGAGTGCCAACGCCAAGGGCGGTGCGAAGCTCTGCAACTGTTGTCAATGCCATGCTCTTATCCTTTCTAAAGACTGGCCGGGTAGAAGGGCACTACCCGGCCAGCGACTTAGGGTGTTATCAGGTTAGGTTGAACCAGTTTGCGCCAGCCGCTAACTTAGTGGCAAGTGCTCCCTGACCGAATAGCAAGATATCTACTGTTCCGTCAGAGTTGATATTTGTGCGAAGTTGCTGACGTGCGCCCTCGTACCATGTGTAAGCATCTGGATTTACAACAGCCATTGAGTAATCTGCTGTACCGACTCCTCCAGAGCCCTTCATGTAGCGAGATACGCGAAGGTCAAGACCTGCAACGTTACCGCGAAGTGATGTAGGTGTAAGTGCACCACCTGCATTCTGTGGATTTGCAGCGATGTAGATTGGACGTCCGGCATCGTTGTAGCTCATGATGTTAGCCCATTGTTCTGGTGTAACGATCATGTTGCGAGCAAAACCAAGTGATGCTGAATATACTGCTGCTGCTGCGCTTGATACGTAGGATAGAAGTCCAGTCGCTGAGTTAGCCTGTGCTGTTGCGTTGAGTGTTCCTGCGCCTTGGACAGCGGTAGTTACAAATTCTTCAGTATCCTTAGCATAAGCGTATTCCATCTGGACAAGAAGCTCGTCAAGGAATGCAGGTGTTGAATTTGTTAGAAGTTCGAGGGTAGTGATTGCGCGACCCTTGAATGACTTCTTTGTGACTGTGATGTATGAGGCTTCAAGTTGTGACTCTGTTACTGCGCCATTCTCGTCGATTTGATCAACAAGAGGAACCTCAGTGATCTTAGGCAACTCAAAAGTTTTTCCAAATTCCGGCATTGTGCCACGGCTGATCGAATCGATAAACGGACGATCTGCGTTAGAAAGGAAGTTAAGTAGCTGTGTGCTTTGTGGTGTTGGGATGAATCCTGCACCTGTTGTCTGATCGTTGTCAGCAGCGCGGAGCCATTGACGTGAATCATCATCACCGAAGAGATTAGCCTTCAATGTGTTTTCAAGGTAGTTACGCTTTGTAACTTCGATGCGTGGTGTTGTGTACACCATTGCTTGAACAGTAGGACGAGCAGCTTCTACAGCCGCAGCCTCTACTGGTGTTGCTTCGACTGTTGTGTCTTCCACGACTGTCTCGCTTTCTGTAGGTAGGGGTTCTTCTACGGCTTCGGCTGTCGCTTCTTCCGCTGCGATCTCTAATACTTGAGCCGACTTAAAGGCTGGCTCAGTTACTAGAGAAACTTCTTTTAATTTAGCCGCTGTGACGACTGTGTGTCCGTCGCGTGATGGCTTTGATGAGATGATCTCTGCACCGATTGATAGGCCAGATACGAGGCCTTCGCTGGCCATGACGAGAGCGTCAGTACCGGCACTTGAGCGCGATAACTTGAAGGTCGCATAGATGCCGTCTTCTTTTGTTTCGCTAGCTGTCATGCGCCCGATTGGCTTCTTCATGTCATGCTGGCTGAATAATTTAATCTTGCTAACGTCTTCGATCTCAATAGATCCAGACTCAAAGGTGTAAGCGCCAAGATTAGTCTGACCTATTTCGCCCGTACCTAGTGGCACAATCTTGCCTGATATTTCGCGACGATCTTCGCTGCACTCGATAGAGGATGCTTCGATGTATAGAGTTTCCATTAGTCATCACTTCCGTTAGGTGTTAAATCTTCCATCTCCATGGCTTGCTCTGTGCTAATAAGTCCTAGGGATAACATCTTCTCAAGTACGAGAAGTCTTTCCATAGGCTCTACACGCAGGAAGGAAGCATCGAGATCGAATTTTACATAGTGCCCAGCCGTAGATATATCGTCCATGCTTAGGCGTGTTTCGATTGCAGAAATGTACGGCTGGAACGCTAAAGCTACGAGTTGCTTACGCTCATCGAGAATGTTCGAGTAAGTCATCGATGTATTTTGATCCGCTGAGAGATAATAACTTGGCACTCCGCATAGACGGCTAATTTCAGTCGCAAGATTCTGAATCGCTTCGTTGTACATCATGTCTTTAGGGCTAAATCCAACTGCCTCGTATTGCAGGGTAGAAGTTAAATAAGCGGTCGATCTATTTTGACGGGCTGCTTTCCATGCGGCTAGTAATCCCTGTACTTCGGCAGGTGGAAGATCAGCGCCAGAATTGCGGATGTAACCCGTAGCCATTGGAGTTCCAGCGGCTATTGCGGCGGCTTTCTGTACATCTATTGCGCTCTGAATTGTACGAGATCCTGTATTTAGAATGCCTTCATTGAACGCCTGAAATGTAACGAGTGATCCGAGTCCTGACATTGGCCGGGGTGATCCATCGACGTAGTATTGAGTAACAAAAGTGTTATGTATATCTAAATCGAAAGTAACGCGAGTGTTAGAGACCCACTCAAAGGACGCGCCTCGGCCGTCTTCAAGATAAACTTCGGTGATCTCTAGGAACGCTTGTCCGTAGAAAAGGAGGCTATCTACTAGCCATGAAAGAGTGACGAATTGAGGCTGTGACTTTGAGAGTTGATGCACCCAACGAGGCGCGGCAATCTCTTCGCCTGTAGCCTGCTTCTTATACTCAAGCGGAATAGTTCCGACTGTGCAAAGTAGATCCCGGCATCGCTTAAGAGCTGGAACGCTCATAGCGTCGCGTCGGGATATAACTGGGAACGTAAAATTGTAAATCGCGTTGATGCTATCGCCCATAATCTGCGGCGCACGTTGAGCCTCTACAATTTTTGGCTTACGATCGAATAGACCCATAGGTCGCAATTATACACTACATGTAGGTCATTCTGTGTATATACGCGCTACCTGTTGTGGCTTTAATAGCATTGAGACCACCATCGCTAAGCCGATTGGTGCAGAGATATCGCCAGCGCTCTTACGCTTTACGATTCGCCACGCTGAGTCATTGACTTTAGCGGCGCAGTTATTCATCTGTTTAATTAGCTCTTCTTGGCCGTTATGAACTACTCGACTGTTCACGAGTCCGTCTAGTAAGTCTGAGCATGCTTGATAAAACTGCTGGCCAGACACGTCTTGAATGATCTGGCCTGCATTGGCAAGACGCTCGGCAATTGATTGCGTTGCATACTTGTCATAACAGATCATCTTCGGCCGGTACTGATCAGCCCACGCTTTGATCTCGGCTGCAATCTTTAGATCATCGACCGAGACTTGCGACTCCCACGTCTGGAGGATACCGACTCCGATTCTTCCGTCACCCATAATCTGACCAGCAACGAGGCTTGCATTACGGCGAGATGGAGATACATCGAAGCCAAAGACTGTATAGCCACCGATCGGAATTTGGAGCGCGGAGTCGGAGGTTGCCTCAAGTACGCCATGAGGCCACGGACTTTGCAGAGAATCAATCCATTGGCATAGAAGCTCAGTTCTAGTGTCTTCGATCTTATTAGTAGCAACAGCTTCCTCAAGTGATTCCTCCGTTATCGTGTAGCCAAGCGCAGGGTTAGCCATTGCCCAGCCGTTGCGGTCTGTGATCTTGCTGTACTGCGGTGCGCTGTATTCATAGAATCCGAAAGACTTAGGAGGGGCAGATAAGGCTCGCTCTCTTAGCGTGTTAAGGGTCTCGGAGAAGGCGTCCCCGGCATTCGATGTCAGTAGCGTCTGCGCGTTAGGTCTTGCGCGAGTAGTAGGGATCGCGGCGGTGTATCCGTCCTTGCTAATCTCTCGGACTTCATCGATCCAGAGAAAGTCAGCGGTGCGACCACGAGATGAGTCTCGCGTATCGGATACGAGGTCAAGCGTTGCTCCGTTGAGTAGCTCTATTCGTTCTCCTCCGTTAGCGTATCTGATCGCCTTAGTGCCTGCCTTAAGGTGAGGTGCGTTCTCGATGATCCACGCGATCTCTCGAAAGGTCATGAGGGCTGTGGCTCGGTTGGAGGACATGATCAAGTGCTTATGCTCGCCTCCATAGAAGAGCCCCCAGATAACACGCATGCGTCCTAGATGAGACTTGCCGTTCTGGCGAGCCACTAGGACGAGTGAAGTCTTGCGAATGTACATCCCTTTAGCGTCAACTCGCATCATGTCATCAAGTAGCCAGCGTTGCCAGGGTAATAAAGGCGTGCCTAAATCCTCGGCCATCTTAGCAACCTCATCGGCTCTAGTTTTGCCCTTGAGAAGTGGGCTGTGAAGCCTTGCCTTGGTTGCCCCTCGCAGCGGCTGTTTACGAGCTCCCATCATTCACCATCGATCGGGATCGGTCGGGCAGAAAAGGGTGAGTCTGGCATCAGTCTGGACTGCATCGGGTACATATTGCCAGAAAAGACAGGGGGGGTGAACGTGCGTGCTAAAAAAGAGCCTTGTGAGCGTGATCCCTTGCGTGAGTTGCAGGTAGTACAACAGCTCACCAAATTATCGTATGCAAGCGGATCGCCGCCGTCTTTGATCGGAATCACGTGATCGACTGTAGTCGCAGGTTGCATGCAGTAGAAGCACGTCCATTGATCACGAGCTAACACCTCAAGGCGTCTTGCTCGATAGGCTCTGCTATCTCTAGGATCTTTTGGCAATGGTATCTCTAAACTCTGGGCATGTGTAGCACAATGTACTCTTAACATGGTTACATGTAGCACATGCTAGCACTAGGTTAGAAGGTGCATCTGTACCACCCCTAGCCTTAGCTACTATATGGTCTATCTGTGCATCTTTATAGGTCATTACTACATCGCAGTAATGGCACCTTAGGCCATCGCGCTCTACCAACAGCTTCTTATAGTGCCGATAGTTCTTAGGCCAAGGTCTGCACTTCTTGGCCATCTTTCTTATATCAACGTCCTTGGGGTGTCCTACTCCACCCTTTTTCACGCTTATCTTTATATCTGTTGCATATTGGTAAATAGCTGCTCGATCGACGTTTAACTGTTCTGCTAACCAGTTACCGCCTTCAATGGCATTTTCACGAATAAAGGCTTTTTGTTTTTCTGTTAGATTGTTTCTTGGCATTATTGCCATCCCTTGGTTCTGAGGTGATTAAGTGCCTTACAATAGTTAGGATCTTCATACTCAGTCCATCCATAGCGATACCCTACATAGTGATAGTACATCCAGAACTGCTTAATACTATTAGCATGCTTAAGGCTATCGCTCTTCATCTGATATAGCCCATAGGTCTGCTTAGTGCCGCCCTTATTACCTATGGCTCTATAATTCCAAGTACTCTCACGAAAGACTATCTCATGATGGCATAGCTCTTGCTTATCAGTTAATTGTTCTTTGGCTAATTGTTTTGCCCATTGTATTTGCTTATTTGACGCCTGTGCATCTAGGGGCATTGCTATAGATAGAGATATCCCAATAGCGAGTGCTACCAGGCGAGCTAGCCCTTTCGGGCTCGCCTTGAGCCCCTGATGGGCTCTAGCGCTGAGAGTAACATGTCTGTCAAATAGGTTCATGCTTAGCCTTTCCCATAATCTCACTATGTGGAATGTGAATTGCATCACATTATCTATTGTCTGTTGAGTAGAAGCCTGAGCCCTTAAACGATACGCCTACGCTTGAATAGACCTTATGCATAGATGAATGACAGAATGGGCATTCCAGATCATGAGGCTCATTGATACTCATCCATTGCTCGATTCTGGCATTAGATTCGCATTGCTCATTGTCACACTCGAACTCATAAGTCGGCATCTGGATCAACCTCACACGTCTTACATGTAGGCGTGAACGCCCAAGCGCCGCACATCTTGCAACGCATAGGCTCTAGTGTATCTCGATCACCCTTGAAATCCCCGTAACCTGACTTGAGCAATAGATCGACCAGATCACCAAGCCGCATGAAAGCCAGATAATCCTGAGGATTAGCTTCTCCTTGGCCATTCAAGCGACACACCACGATTGGCAAGTCATGGGACTTGCTAGCTCTTTTGGTGACCTGATCGATCCACGCCTTTGGCTGGAACGCCGATCTAGCCTTAACCTCCATGTCGAACGGAACATGGGTTATGTCTTTTCCAGCCCCTCGACCGATGTCTGCATGTGGCCACCATTCCGATAGGAACCTAGCGACCACACGCTCAGTCGAGAATCCCCGGTATTTACGGCTTTGTGAGGCCATTGACAGCGTGACACTTAGCGCATGACCAGCTCTTATTCTTAAGATTAACCTTAATATCTCTGTAAGGTATCGCCTCATTACATAAGCAACATCTAGTCGTGAATGTAAACTCTTCTAAGATAGCAATGACCTCTTTAGATCGATGTATCTCATCTTCTGTAGGAAATGACTCCCATTCTCCATCTTGATTCATAAACTGTAGTGATCCCATTATGCTCTCGCCTTCTGGCGTTGCCATGCGCCTTCTTTGTTGATCTCATACCAGATTACATCTTCACCCTTAGGGCATCTAGTCAGTTCACCAGTTACCCATGCAGAACACTTAAAATGTCCCCATTGCTTACCTGTTCCCGATTGACCAGTCTTCCAGATCATGTCGCCATGAGGGCAACGAGGAATATCCTTCTCTGTCTGGCCGCCAATGATCTCTTTCACCATCGATACAGCTTCCCCCATTGTGGGCGGCATAGTCGCTGGCTTGATAGTCCATGGATCCTCTTCCTTCACTACTGGGATGTATTCGCCAGATGTGCTAGCCATCTTAGCCTTTACTTCATCGATATTAGCCTTTACCTTAGAAGCGGTCTCTACTTTGACCATCTCTTCTCTAGATGCTCGCTTACCTTTAGTGGCATATCCAGCGTTAGCCAACGCACGACCAATAGCAGATGTCTCGCAGTTCTCAAGCGCAGAAGTAGCATTAACCCCTCGGCCTTGTACTGTCTCTTCTGCCAACCCTGTTGTCCATGGCCTAGTATCAGCTTCTGTTCGATATATCGAAGCCTCGACAATGAATCGGCCAGTAGTGTGTTCCATGAGCTTTGTATGTATCTGGCCATCTGGATGATCCTTCCAAAACTTTATCAAGCGCTCTTCTACTGTCTCATAATCTTCTAAGTTAAACATAAAGTTCGTTCTCCTCTGTGTGTAGTTGCCCTGCTATTGCCATATATGCCGCAGCGTCGATGTATGTATCGACTTTCGCTGACTCCATACTTCGTGCGAGCTTGACCAATGCCATGCATGACGCCACTTGATAGTCAGTAACAGGCATTTGGAGGAATGCAGACCAGAGGCATGCGGTTCGGGACATATTGTCTGACGGGTGTCCGTAGTCCATTCCACGATCTTGAATAACTGCTTTTGCTTCGTTGAGGAAATCATTCGCCTTCACACTCTCACCTTATCCTTGGCTTCGTAGTAATCTCTGACCGCTTTACGGCCTTTGAGATAACCTACACGAATCCCGATCGATCGACCAAAGTGAAACCATAGCGCCGAGATAGTAATAAGAGCTATAACGTCTTGCGTAACTGTGTCAAACATTGTTAAGCCTTTCTTTGGATGCCCTTCATCCGTGGCTTAACCATCTCATACCCCAAAGGGGAAAATCTAGATATTCAGATAACGAAATGGTAACAATTCTGCGTCATCTATCTGGTCATCAATCGACCTCGCTAGATCGTTATCGAGATCGTCCATAGCGTTTTCCAGCGACTACGAAGGTTCCATCCTTCTCAAAGTAGATCAGATCAACCTGTACATTCTTACCCTCGACGTACATGATGGCGAATGCCTGTTGCCAGTTAGCCGAGCCCTTTGTGTAGCCTGCCTTAGAAAAGTCCATTAAGTTCCCAACCTCGACGCCATGCAGAATGCGCCCTATACGGCCTCCAGAAGCCTCTGAGAAGGACGATCTGCCTGCCCTGTGAGTATGCCCTGAGATAACGCTCTTTCCGTGCCTACGAGCCGCCTCAAGGGCTGAGAGACCGCCCTGTGACTTGATAGGGGTGTGATCGCCATGAACTGCAATCCAGCCCGGCGCGATATTGTATGGCTTCTTATGAAAGGTTATCCCTAGCTCATCAAATCTCATGAACTTCTCAAACCGAAGTTCGGGCAAGGATAGGAATGAGGGAATCTTCCTCATGATCTGATTGTAAAGTCGGTCTGTGTGGTTAGAGCGAATCGTCTGTGTTACCTGTAGATCGTAAAGTACTTGAACAGCCTCATCGCGATCATCTCCAAGCGTCTGCTCATAGGCTTCGGGTGTGCCTTCTGACCATTTTGAGATGGTGTTAAAATCAATCTCATCTCCGATCGTGACTACTTCGTGCGGCTTAAACTTACTGATAAAACTGGCTAGATTCTTAACTGCGTGTCTATCGTGGAACGGAACCTGTAGGTCGCTCACTATGACTATGCGCTTCATTAGTCCTCTTCGTCATCCTCATAGGGTAGGCGATCCACTCGGTCGGGGATCGATGGAAGAAGCCAATCAGGATAAGCCGATCTCTCTACGATAATTGCTAGACAGAGATCAACAGCGAACCCGGCACGGCGTAGAGACTTATAAAACTCATGCATAGATATAGCGTATGCGTCGAGCGCATTGTAAGTGTCTAGGTCGATGACCTTCTTCTTAGCCATGTAAAAATTATCGCTCTAACAGTATGTTGTAGATCTCATCGACACGCGAGTTGAGTCGCTTAATTTCGGATAGCAAGTGAGTGATCACATAACCTGCAAGACCACCAATGATGGCAAGGCTAGCGAAGTAAAGAGTGAAGAAGTTTTCCTGTGTCACTTTTTGGGGCTCGCGTATCCAAATACTCCTGCCACTACTGCGCCGAGGATTGAACGATAGTTGAGATCGAAGTTAGAAGTAGTTCCCCATACTGCTAGGAATGCGCCTACTGCGATTACTGCTGGATGTTTCATGTTCATGCTTTGCCTCCTAGTAACGGGATATTAAAGAAAGAGCTGTCTTGATCGCCTTGCTTAGTGAAAGAGATATGGCAATGCGCGTTATGTGGATTACTTCCAGAATACTTGCGCCAGCGCCAGCCCATGCGAGACGATGCAATTCGTCCTGCGAAGATGATGTAAGAGATTCGCTTCTCGCCAC
>Ga0315901_10003437_pt1 | contig 20577 bp, 30 predicted proteins | sample LakEriMetagenome_10_FD_203761 | JGI IMG/M metagenome (GOLD analysis project Ga0315901, IMG submission 203761) | Freshwater fungal communities from buoy surface, Lake Erie, Ohio, United States - Buoy 2 MA116 | ecosystem: Environmental > Aquatic > Freshwater > Lake | place: USA: Lake Erie, Ohio... | reverse complement strand
GCAAGATTCACGACAAGATTAAAGCCAAGAACAGACTAGAAGGTAAGAAAATAGCAATCTGCATCCCGAGTCGGGGTGAGATGGAGATAGGCACAGCCTTTGACCTAGCGGTCTTGTGTGCCTACGACGCCAGACACAGGGTAGGGCATCAGTCCATTTACACGGTGGCTGGAACCCTGATATTCGACCAGCGCGAGAAGATGGCGCAGGAAGCCTTAAAAGAAGGCGCAGACTACATCTTGTGGATAGACGCCGATATGCGTTTCCCCAAGAACACGATAGATATTCTGATGGCCCACGACAAACCAATCGTCGGGGTCAACGCAACAACCCGTTCCATCCCTGTCAAACCAACAGCTAAGAACCTGTTGATAGACAACGAAAAGAAAGAGAACCATTGGGTTCCGGTCGTAAGCAAAGGGAAAACAGGTTTAGAAGAGGTCACCGCCGTCGGTTGCGGGGTGATGATGGTAAAGCGGGAAGTATTTGAAAACACACCGAAACCTTGGTTTTGGTTTGAGCAGATTCCAGGCGGCAAGTTACTAGGGGAAGATGTTTACTTCTGCATCAAGGCTTTAGACGCAGGATACCCAACCTTTTTAGACCACGACTTGTCAAACCAAATAGGCCATGTCGGACAGTACACGTTCGGCTGGCACGATTACCCAGAGACGAAAGATGAGCCTAGCAACATACAGCGACCTCAAGACTAGCGTTGCGAATTACCTCGGACGGAGCGACCTGACGAGCCAGATTCCCGACTTTATTACGCTGGCCGAACTCCGTCTGTCTCGTGATATTCGGACCCGCCGGATGCTCAAAACAGCAACCGCAACCATGACAGCAGGAGACGCAACAGTCGGTCTCCCATCAGATTTCTTAGCAATCCGCGACGTATACCTGCAAGGCACTCCAAGAACAGTAGTCTCGTATCTTTCCCCGAGTGCGTTTTCTGCCAACTCACGGGCTGACGAACAAGGTCTACCCGTCTTTTATACCTTGCGGTCCAACGAGTTTGAGTTCGCTCCCAAACCAGATTCTGCGTATGTCGTGCAGATGCTTTACTACTACAAGCCGATAGCACTTTCTGATAGCAACACGAGCAACGAGTTCATGGCTAACTACCCAGACGCCCTTCTCTACGGAAGTCTCTTGGAAGCCGAGCCGTATCTTATGAACGATGCTCGCACTCAAACTTGGTCCAGCCTTTACAACCAATCCATCACCCGCATAAATACGTCTGATGAAGAATCAGAATTTGCAGGCGTTCCATTAGTAATGACCGTAACCACGAGGTAAAAAATGGCCGAATTTACGAACTATCTAGAGGACAAGATTCTTGACCATGTCCTGAAAAACGTCTCTTACACATCTCCTACTACTGCTTATCTAGGACTCTTTACCGCAGCTCCTAGCGATACTGGTGGCGGTACAGAGGTCTCGGGTGGCTCCTATGCCCGACAGGTTTTATCTGTAACCACAGCTTCCACGGGAATCACCACATCTTCCGCAGATGTCACCTTCCCGCAGGCTACTGGTACTTGGGGAACCATCTCCCACGTTGGGATTTTCGATGCCTTATCCACAGGAAATCTCCTGATGTATACGGCTCTCACAACGTCTAAGACCATTGAGACCGGCGACATCCTGAAAGTCTCTTCTGGCAACCTCACCGTTACCCTGGACTAATGGACCAATGCGGACCGTGGACGCTAGAGCAACTCGACCAGTTCTCTTCGTCCATAGATGCTTTACCGTTTAGCCTAGATTCAAGCGTATGGGACACCGCCTGCTTTCGATACGGAAACGGGCAAATCAGCAGCACAGGATTAGTCACAAGTAGTATCAACGCCACATTTGTAGTAAGCGGAACGGTTTCCGCTACCGCCACCGTAGTATCGGCAGGCGATAGGACTCGGACCGTAGACGGCGCAGTCGCCGCCGCCGGTGTCGTGTTAGCAGACGGAACAAAGACGACTTTCGGAGCAGGAGACATCTCTGCCTTCGGGGTAGTACAAGCAGACGGGATTCGCGTAAGACTTGCCGACGGTAGCATTACAGCCGCTTCGGATGTGGTGTCAGCCGCCACACGACTTAGGACCGTAACAGGGCAGATAAGCTCTTCTGGGTCTGTAACTGCCGATGCAAGCCGTATTTTGGCCGCTAGTGCCGTTGTTAGTGCCTCCGCTACTGTTACCACAGCCGCAGACAGACTTCGGGTTGTAGCGGGTGCTATAACTGCCACGGGTTCTATGTCGGCCACGGCAGTAACCGAGCAAAGCGTCATCGCCTTCGTGCTCTCTTCTGGAGACATGACTGCGGCAGCAAACTTTACTGCCAGCGGTATTGCAAGCATTGTTGCAAACGCAAATATCGTTGCGACACTTTATAAGTTTGGCGAAGAATGGGTAGTTGTTGCAGACGATGTTGGAACATGGACCGCTGCAACAGAACAATCAGACACATGGACGGTCGTTACTGCTAGCCCGAATACTTGGTCGGACACAGCAATCATTAGCGACACTTGGACCACACAGACTTCTGGGAATAATTCATGGCAACGTCTAGGGTAAATTTTGGAGAATGGCTGCCGGACCAGCCTGGGGTGATTGGTGCTCTTACGACAGCCAAGAACTGCTATCCCCGCGCTGTCGGGTATGGTCCTTTTCCGAACGAGGAAGATTACTCGGACGCCGCTAGTCAGAATCTGACCAACGTCGTAGCCGCCAGGGACACAAACGGAGACACCCGAGTCTTTGCGGCTGGGACTACAAAGCTCTTCCGCTTGGATTCCTCGGACTTCTCGATGGATGACGTATCGGCCACAACCTATACCAACGCCGTCTCGTGGAAATTTACTCAGTTTGGAAATAAGTTGATTGCAGCTACCGAAGCGCATACCCTGCAAGCCTATGACTTAACGACTACGGGTAGTTTCACAAACCTGGCTTCCGACGCTCCTAAAGCAAGATTCGTAAGTGTGGTGCGGGACTTTGTGGTCTCCGGCTACCAGACGTCTTATCAGAATCGCGTCCAATGGTCTGGGATTAACAATGAGACGACCTGGGCATCTTCCGGCACTACCCAAGCTGACTTTCAGGACATTCCTGACGGTGGCAGGGTTCAAGGTATTACCGGAGGCGAGTTTGGTCTAGTCCTGATGGACCGCAGTCTGTATCGGATGTCTTATGTTGGAACGCCGCTGATATTTCAGTTTGACAACATCTCTAGAAATCTAGGCTGTTTGGAATCCAACTCCGTTATCCAATGGCAAGGGGTTACTTACTTCCTGTCCAATGACGGGTTCTACGCCTGTGACGGCCAGAATGTCGTAAATATCGGCGCGGAGAAGGTCAATAGGTACTTCTTTAACACGGCTCGAATCTCAGTTTTGGACCAAATGTCCACGGCTGTAGACCCTGTTAAAAATCTAGTTATGTTCGGGTATCCGTGTACAGACTTAACTTACCGGATTCTCATGTACCACGTTCCAACTAAACGCTGGGCATACGCAGACACGGCAGTCGACAGGATTGCGTCTAGTTCTACTCCTGGAGTTACCTTGGAAGGGCTAGATAGCTTCAGCGCAAGTATTGATGCTTTACAAACCCCGCTAGATTCTAGACTTTGGGTGGGCGGTGACCTACAATTGGCTGGCACAAAAGCCACCAAAATCATCACCTTTACCGGCCCTCCAAAAACTGCGCTGATTGACACATCGGACATTGAGACCGGCGCAAATCAGTCCATGATTACGATGGTCAAACCCATTGTGGATAACGGCTCTGCAAGCATCGCGGTGACGTCTAGACAACGTCTAAACGAGGTCGTATCGTTCTCCGCTGTAACTGCGGCAAGCTCTGAAAATCGGGTGGGTGTGCGTTCTTACGGACGTTATCACCGGGTTCGGACCCAGCCTTCAGGAGATAACTGGTCCTCCGCTATTGGGATGGATATTGAGATTCAGGTGGCAGGCACAAGATGACGATGTTTCGGGTACTTAACTACTCTGGAGCCACCCCACGGGAGATTTCCGAGGTAGTCAACAACCTGATGAACGGCAAGTCCAACAATACAGGGACTGTCACGCTAAACACAGGAAACGCTACCACCACAAGTCTGGTTGACGAGCGCATTTCTGTAGATACAAAAATCGTACTTATACCGTTCTCGGACGCGGCAGAACTTGACTCTGCGCCATACGGTGCGTTTCAGGACACGACTGACCAGGTGGCCACGACGACCACCAACGAGTACATTATTTCTTACGACACCACCGACTACTCTAACGGGGTTTCGGTAGAGAGTACCAACAAGGTTCGGGTCAAGTCCTACGGGATATATAACATTGCGTTCAGTATTCAGTTTGCCAACGCAGACGTTTCCATTCAAGACGTGGATGTGTGGTTTAAGAAGGGTAGCGGAGGCGGTGCAGCGTCTAACGTCGCTGGCAGTAACAGCAAGTTTTCTGTACCTAACAGCCACGGTGGGACTGACGGGCATTTAATTGCCGCGCTTAATTTCTTTATAGAACTTCAAGCAGATGATTATGTGCAACTAGCGTGGGCATCTACGGACTCAGACTGCAAGATTGAACACTTAGCCGCGCAAACCAGCCCGACCAGACCCGCAACTCCGTCGGTAATTCTCACGGTTAACTATGTAGCACCGGCAACGTACTCGAACATTTACGTCTCTGCCCAACAGCAAGGGCAGGCAACAATTACACACTTTGCCAACTCAACGGCAGACAAAACTTACGCTTATATTCTAGTGGGATAAAATCATGGCAGAATCAAGAATTGACCCAGCATTACTACCGTATCTTGAGACAGGATTAAAACGTGCTCAAGAGCTATTCTTAACGGGTCCGCAGCCTACATTTTTTACCGGGCAAACCTTTGTCTCTCCTAGCGAGCAGACTCTCGCCGCCCTTACCCAACAAGAAGAAGCTGCCAGGCTTGCCGCACCAATACTTCAGCAAGCACAGCAGGCTTATCAGCAGTCTCTAGGCCAAATCGGAACTACGGCGGCAGGTGGGTTTTTAGGTGGTTCTCCGTTCCGCGAGCAACTAATCCAAGCCGCTACCCGACCGCTGGTTCAGCAATACGAGCAGACGGTTATGCCGACCATTGCAAGCGGGTTTAGTCGGGCAGGTCGTTACGGTTCAGGTGCGATGGAACAAGCCCAAGCACGGGCTACAGAAGCCTTTGGCAGGTCTTTAGGCGACGTTGCAGCTACAGTCGCAGGCCAAGACTACGCACGAGAGCGCGGACTCCAACAGCAGGCTCAACTTGCACAAGCTGCGCTAGGCCAGGCAGCCCCATCATTCTTCCAGTCTGCATTTCTGCCATCTCAAGCATTAAGTCAAGTAGGCGCAGCCAGAGAGCAAATCGCCGCCCAGCCTTTACAGGAAAGTATGCAGAGGTTCCAATTTAATCAAATGCTGCCTTACCAACAACTCCAAGGATTCCTGTCATCTGTTTACGGTAGCCCGATGGGTTCGTCAAACATTCCAATTCCGCAAGCACAAACCAATCCAATTGGTTCTGCATTAGGCGGCGCAGGTCTTGGATATTTGGCGGGGAATGTATTTGGATTTAATCCAGTATACGGTGCTGGTGCAGGCGCAGTTTTAGGCGGGATATTAGGATGAAACCATCAGAAATCATAGCGGCAGACGCAGAACAACGCGGTCTTGACCCCAACGCAATCCTGAGCGTTATCTACAAGATGGTTCAGGAGAAAAACGGCAAGCTCATGCAAAGCGGCAATTCTGTTTTATTCCTAGAAGATATTGGGGAGAAGAATGTTGCTCTGCATTTGTTTACCGAGGACAAACCTCTTGCCCTAGCAAAAGCCGTTGTGGTATTTATGCAACAAATCAGGGGAATGGACTTAGACGCCGTATACGGAAACGCAGACAACCAGCAGATTATTCAATTGCTTACCTCTGTCGGTGTGCCGGTCCAGCAATCCGATAAACCAGAATACAACTGGATGGCAATGGTATGAGTGGAGCAGCGAGTTTTGTAGAAGATGTTGTTGAAGGGGCTGTAGACGTTGTAGAAGACGTCGGCAGCTTCATTGACGACAAGGTTATCCAACCCATCGTTCAAGACCCGCTTTCTGCTGTTGCCACCGTTGTTGGGGCGACAATTGGCGGGGCTCCTGGTGCTGGCATTGCAAACACAATTGCTGGTTTAGTTCAGGGTGAAAGCCCTGAAGAAGCCGTTCAGGGTGGGTTACAAACGGCTGGAACGATGTATCTCATTGGTTCTCCAGGTGGAAGCCCATTTGGCGGTACTGAATCAGCAGCCGGGACAGAGGGATTTGGTGCTGTCTCAGATTCGGTTTATCAAGGAGCTTCAGGAACAGTTCCTCCAGCATCTCCAGCAGTTGTTCCTAGTGCATTTGAAACCGCTATCAGTACTGCACCAACAGCCGCACCAACAATATCACTTGGTCCGACAACTGAGCTTGGGTCGTTTGGTCCAGTAGGAACCGCTGGATTTGGAACCGCATTACCTCCTGCCGCAGATGTAACCGCAGCACTTACCGCAGCCGGATTCGCTCCTGGTACGGCAGCTAACCTTGCAGGAGAAACTGCGGCAGGTGTTGGGGCTACAAATCTATTAGGCGGTGCTACTGCCGCCGCGCCACTTGCCGCACCACAAACGCTTTCAATCCAAGAAGCAATAAGAGGCGCACAACTAGCAAAACAGTTACTAACCCCACAGCAACAAGCAATTCCGAACCAAATTGGAACAAATGTTCCGCAAGGCGCAATTGATTATTCTGGTTTGCTTGGTCTTTTAGCTCAACGAGCAAGAGGAACTGGACTGCTTGGCACACGTTTCCAGCCGCAACCTGTAAACCTTACTAGTCTTTTAGGATAACTATGGCTACATTACAAGACATCCTCGGTGGCGGTTTGCCAGCCGGACTTTTAACTCCGGAACAAGAAGCCGCAGCTCAACGCCGCGCAGAAAACGCCGGACTACTTAACCTTAGTTTAGGTCTGTTACAAGCCTCCCGTGGTGCTCCCGGACAACGTGCTCCTGGTCTTGGTCAAATTATCGGCCAAGCCGGTCCTGTCGGCGTTCAGGCATACCAGCAGTCTTTCGACCAGACGCTACAAAATGCCCTGCGCGGGATGCAGATACAGGAGATGCGGACACGCCAAGCAGAGGCAGAGCGTCAGCGTCAACGTCAGCAACAGTTCCAACAAGCGGTCAGCGGTGCAACTGTAATGCAACCAACCGTGCAAGACGTATTGCGTCAGCAAACAAATATTGAACCAGAGCGTTTAGAAACTATGTCCCTGCAAGACGTAGTTGCAGAGGCTCCAAAGACTCAGCGCACGGTAGACCGCGAGCGTCTGTTATCCGCTATCGCCGAGTTTGCTCCAGAAAAATACTTAGAACTTACCCAACCTCGTGCCACAGAAATTCCTACATCAATCCGTGAATATAACTTTGCGGTTAATCAAGGGTTCAAAGGGAGTTACCAAGATTGGACAACCCAGCAGAAAAAAGCTGGTGCGCCATCTACAAACATCACTTTGCCTGGCGACAAAAAGCTCGGAGAGGTTCTTGGAAAAGGTGCGGCAGAGCGTTTAGACAATTCGTTTACACAGGCTCAAGAAGCACAAAGCACTCTGCAAAATATCTCGGAGTTGCGTCCAATTATTGAGCAAGGCGTGTTTGCTGGCCCACTTAGTAGTGCTCCAAGGGCTGTGGCTCAGATTGCTACATCTCTCGGAATTACTGGTAAGGACACAAAAGAGCAACTTGAGCGTACCGCGGTTGCTATGCAGGGTCTTGCCAAGTTTGAACTCTCTGCCGCCGCCGCAATGCGCGGTCAGGGTGCTATTACCGAAAACGAACGGATGCTGATTCAACGTGCCGCGGCTGGTCGACTAGACCAATTCACCGCGCCGGAGGTCCAAGCCCTGCTTACGGCAATGGAAAAGACCGCAAATTACCGAATTGCATCGCATGGCCGTCAGTTAGACGTTTTGCGTAAAAACGCAAGCCCAGAAGTCCGTGATTTACTTCCACTTTATGAGCTTGGACCGCTAAACGTCATGCCGACACAAACTGGGCGTGGCGTAAGAAAGTTTAATCCCGCAACCGGAAGGGTTGAATAATGATTATTGACATTCCGAAGGTCGGGCAGGTCGAGTTTCCTGACTCTATGTCGGAAGCTGACGTCAATGCCGCGGCTAAAAGGCTTTATGACGAAGCCAATGCTCCGCAAAAAGGCGGTGCTCAAAGGGTCGCAGAAATCGCCACTAGAGGGGCTTTGCCTCCCGCTACTATGGCAGCTACAGGCGCGGCTTTGGGTTCGGTTGCTGGCCCTCCAGGGGCTGCTATAGGGGCTTTAACAGGCGGTCTTGCAATCCCTGTTTCTGATTTCTTGGTAAACCTTTATAACTTAGCCGCCCGAGAAGATGTAAAACTACCGTCAGCAGCCATTTCCGACCTGCTTGACCGCCTTGGTCTAGCAAAACCTGAAAGCAGGGGTGAACGGATGCTTGAGGCGGGTGCTGGAGCGGTTGCCGGAGCAGGTGCTCAAGTGCCTGCTTTAACAAGACTAGCAACCACAGCCACACAACCTGCCGTTCGAGAAGTTGCTCGTCAAGCCGCGGCTGCACCTACGGCACAAATCGCTACCGCCGCACCTGCCGCCGCTACCGCACAAATGGTCTCAGAGGCTACGGGAAGCCCTCTAGCTGGTCTGGTAGCAGGAACAGCAGTAGGAGCCGCCCCAGGGGTTCGTCCTGGCCGTGTAGAGGCAGGTGGTGGCCGTGCAGACTTAGCCGCCCAAGCCGCTTCTTCCTACCGTTTGGCAGACAGAGCAGGACTTGTCGTTAAAGACGCCTACGTCCAAAACATCGCCAACACACTCAAAAAAGAAGCCACAGACCTCGGGTTTGACCCTGGATTACACCCTCAAGTCGCTTCTGTCATCAATCGTCTAGAAACCGAAGGGCAGACTCCCAAAACTCTAAAAGAGTTAGAAAACTTGCGCCGTATTGTCCGCGCCCCAGAGGGAGACTTCACAAACCGAGACCAACAACGTATTGCTGGCTCGCTTGTGGATAAGTATGACGAAATGATTGAGAACATTTCTAAGCCAAACATTTTGGCTGGGGATGAGAAACTTGCCTTGTCAGCTCTGAAAGAGGCTAGAAAAGTCTACGGCCAAAGCAAACGTCTAGGAATCGTAGAGGACTTGGTTAATAAAGCTGACATAAGTTCTGCCCAGTATAGTCAGTCTGGAATGGACAATGCTCTGCGGGTGCAATTTGCTGCGTTGGCAAAAAACAACAAACGTATGGCAACATTTACCCCAACAGAACGGGCTCAGATTGAGAACATCGCTAAAGGCGGTGGTACTACCGAGCAGATGTTGAGGTTTGTAGGCAAGTTCTCTGTCCGCGGTCCTGTAACCGGATTGGTGACCGGCGGTGCGGCAGCTCTAGAGCCGATGCTTGGCGTTCCGTTTGCGATTGGCGCAGAAGTATCTCGCCGCGGAGCAGAAGCCCTACGTCAGCAAAATGTCCAACGCCTTATGGAACAAATCAGCCTCGGAAGAACGCCAGAAAGTAGAGCATTTGAACTTTTGCCCGCGACAGCTATCCGCGGACTTTTATCATCTCAGTATGGAATGGAGTAAGTCATGCCCCGCACAAAATTAAGTGAGTACTCAACCACTAATTCAGACAATACCGATATTGAAAGTATAAATATCGCGGAGGGATGCGCTCCTTCCGGTATTAACAATGCTATCCGTGAACTTATGGTTCACCTAAAGGAGTTCCAGACGGGAGCTTCTGGAGACGCATTTACCTTTGCTGGCGGGGTGCTGATGTCAGGCACAAATACGATTACAGGCTCTACTACCGCTACCTTTGCCGCAGGTGCAGTAGGAACCCCAAGTATCGCAGCTCACGGCGACACCAACACCGGCATCTTCTTCCCTGCTGCTGACACAATTGCATTTGCAGAGGGTGGTGTGGAGGGTATGCGTATCGACTCCAGCGGTAATGTGTTGGTAAAACAAACATCAAATGTTGCTCAACCTGGAAATTACACACCTAACTTAAGTGCATCCGGATTAAACGATGGGGGTCTTGCACATAACCAGTATTCAACATCTGCCGGTGTCGGCGGTCAACTTTGGTTATCAAGGTCAAAAAGCGCAACCGTTGGTCAAACAATTGTTGCCTCTGGCGACCAACTTGGTGCGATAAATTTTTCTGGTTCAGATGGAACAAATTTTGTTTTTGCGGCAAGAATTACTGGTGAAGTAGACGGAACTCCAGGCACTAATGATATGCCCGGTCGGTTAGTGTTTAGAACAACAGCAGACGGAGCATCTACACTAACAGAGCGTATGCGTATCACCAGCACAGGTGATGTATTGCTTAACAATGCAGCCGCATTGATTGGAACAAATACTTCGGATGGTAGCGATACTAGCAGTTTAGTAATTAGTGGCGGTGGCGGTTCCGCAACTGGTAGAGGTGCTGTATTACAGCTTTTTGGAAATGAAAGTGCAAGCACAGGAATTGCTCAACTATTTAGTGGAAATGTTACAGGAAGTTATGTAAACATCATAGGTCGTGCTTCAGACAGCTATATTCGTTTTGATACTGGTGGCACAACAGAACGCATGCGTATCGACTCCAGCGGTAATGTGGGGATTGGTACGAGTTCGCCAAACCTTGGTGGTGTAAATAAAGCGATAACGCTCAACTCAGCGGCAAGCACAAACGCCTCTTACGAATTATCAATCAACGGAACATTCATTGGCAGTATGTATACAAATACTGCGGATAGTTCAATGCGCTTTGGAACTTGGCAGAATGCGCCAATGGTGTTTTTAACTAACAGCACAGAACGTGCCCGTATTACCAGCGGTGGTGATTTTATGGTGGGGACTACGACTACTGGTGGAAAGATAACAGCTTTACAAACATCGAACGGTAGCTATGTTGGGTCTTTTCAGCATAGCAACACAAGCCCATTTGGGGTACAGGTCTATTATTCAAATGCCACTCCACCAAACAATACAACAAATCGTTTTCTTGATTGCGAGGATACCGCAGGGTTTAAGGCGCAAATCCGTTCTAATGGCGGTCTTGCAAACTACTCCGCAAACAATGTCAATCTTGCATCTGATGAACGCTTGAAAAAAGATATATCCCCACTCACTACATCATGGGATAAGGTAAAAGCAATTGAGGTTGTTAATTTTAGATATAAAAACTGCAATGAAGGCGACCCGCTTCTGTATGGTGTTATTGCACAGCAGGTTCAGCCAATTGTCCCTGAGTTAGTCGTAGTCACGCAAGAAGCCAAAGAAGCGGTTGAGGCTAAAGAGGCGGTGTTGGACGAAGAAGGTAATGTCGTTGAGCCTGCCATAGAAGCCAAGGAAGCCACGCCTGAGTATTTTGGTATCCGTGAGCAACCGATGTATTGGCTGGCGATTAAAGCCCTGCAAGAAGCAATGGAACGCATCGAAACACTAGAAGCACAGAACGCCGCATTTGAAGCAAGACTAGCGGCTCTGGAGAACAAATGAACATCAAACTTGAACTCACAGTAGAAGAAGTCAACGGCATCCTGCAAACCCTAGGTCAACTACCGACATCATCCGGTGCTTGGCCTTTGGTGGTGAAGATTAAAGAGCAGGCAGAAGAGCAACTCCCTAAGGAAGAAAAAGATGGCAACTGAACACGCTAAACACGTTGCTGACGGGGTTTCCGTCATAACCGTTATCGGAACCCTGGCTGAGATACTTCCGGCCATTGCAGCCCTGTTTACGATTGTGTGGACGGGTTTTCGTATATACGAATTGGACACGGTTCAAAGGTGGCTTAAGAAAAAATGACCACAGTTGCCGCTAAGGTATCTACGGGAGAAATTGCCGCAGATTCTATGGTTAGCGGCGACGACTCCTTTTATCTCGTGGAAAAGCTCCGCAGGGGAAAAAACTCTGTATATGGGGCTTGCGGAGATTGGGATAAATGCTTGAAAATGTTACAGGTTTTGGAGTCCGGTGGAGAACTGGACTCCGATACCGACGTTACCGTTCTTGAGCTTAGAAGTGACGGTCTCTGGGTTTACGAGGGGACTATCATTCCTGCGCGTATTAAGAACGACTTTTGGGCGATTGGAACTGGGGCAAATTACGCAATAGCAGCTATGCACTTAGGGTTATCACCTACCGAAGCCGTAAAGCTCGCTTGCCTGTATGACACCTCATCCCATGAACCTATAGACACTATGCGCTTGGGAGGGATTCGTGGCCGTAGCAAGAGTACCGGACGAGAAAATAATTGATGCTCTGAAACGATTGGGTAGTCCTACCTATGTCGCTAAAGAGTTGGGAATGGATGTCACCACCGTCTACAAGAGACGAACCGCCATCCAGCAGAAGTTAGGGATAACCCTACCCTCTTTTGCCGCCAAACAGGAATCGGTCGTAAAGACTATCATTCCTGATAACAAACGCATCCTTTCCCACCAAGTCGACAATGGGCGGGTTTTTGTGGCCTCTGACTGCCATTACTGGCCCGGTGAGGTAACGGTAGCCCACAAAGCCTTCATCGCCTTGCTGACCGAATTTAAGCCCCAGACGGTCATCCTGAACGGGGATGTCTTTGACGGCTCCAGAATCTGCCGCCACGAGCCTCTTATGGGCACTAACCCTCCTACCCCTAAACAAGAGATAGAAGCCTGCCAGGACCGTCTAGATGAGATTAGGAACGCTACCAAGAACGCTCGCTGTTTCTGGACTTTTGGTAATCACGATGTCCGGCTGCACCGCTATATTGCTGTCAACGCTCCTGAGTTATCCGACTTCCAAGGACTATTCGACTACTTCCCAGGCTGGCACACGGGCTGGCGAGTAGACATAAATGATGACGTAGTTGTGAAGCACAGGTGGCATAACGGGCAACACGCAACGTATAACAATACGCTGAAGTCTGGGAGAAGCATCGTCACCGGACACCTTCACAAGCTCCAGGTTTACCCGTGGTCGGACTACGACGGGCGACGATACGGTGTAGATACCGGGACTTTGGCAGAACCCTACGGAGACCAATTTACCTACACGGAATGTAACCCCGTGAACTGGTGTAGCGGTTTTGCTGTTTTGACGTTTAACAATGGCAAACTACTGCCGCCAGAACTATGCGAAGTAATAGACGGAGAGGCTTACTTCAGAGGAGAGAAAGTATAGGGAGATAATGAGTGACCCGATTGAGACAACACGGGCAGCACTAGGAAGTATAAAAGAAGCAGTCAAGGTCGGGCGTGAGATAAAAGAAACCGCTAAGGAGGTCAATACTTTCTTAGACGAGGAAGCAAAAGCCCGTGTAGCGTGGAAACGCAAACAACAACAGATGATGCGCCGTGGCGACATGGTGTGGATGGAAGCGGTAGATGAGTACCGAATCATCCGACAAATCCGCGACGCAGAACAAGCCATGTACCGAGAGGTGGAGAGGGAGTTTGGACGCTCCGCTGTCTCGGAAGTCAAATCCTTAATCAACCAACTTCGTAAAGACCACCGGGAACTCAACGACGAGTTTTACCGCAACCGTATGCAGGCCAGACGGGAGTGGGGTGGGATTCTTCTAGTTTCAGCAATTGTCTACGGAATACTAAAAGCAACGGGAGCCCTGTAATGCTAAGTCTGTTATCTACCCTCGGCGGTCTACTTATCTCTGGATTACCTAAAGTCTTGGAGTTCTTCCAAGATAAAGCGGATAAGAAGCATGAAATGGAGCTTGCACGGGTTCAGACGGAGCGAGAACTAGCTCTTGCCCGGGAAGGGTTTTTAGCCCAGCAGAAGGTCGAGGAAATCCGTACAGACCAGATTGCCATGCAGGCAGAGTCTCAGATGCAGCAGGCAGCTCTAGCCCACGACGCCAAGATTCTAGATAAGTCTAGCAAGTGGGTGGTGAACTATGTCGGGACGGTAAGACCGACCATTACCTACATCCTGGTTCTCGAACTCGTGGCAATCAACGTCTGGATTATGTGGCACATCTTCTCCCTGCCCGGAGTTATTACAAGCATTGACGACGTTCTCAAGTTCTCAGACGTAGTGTTCAGCCAAGACGAAATGGCTATGCTAGGCGGTATTATTGGCTACTGGTTCGGTTCTAGAGGATGGGCTAAGAAATGATGGAATTTGCCGCTTTGTTTGCCGAATACCCTGTTGCCACAAGCCTTATCTTGGCTGCGGCGGCTAACTATCTAATCATTACCTTTGCGGGAATGTTTGAGTGAAGATTAGTGCCGAATGTCTAAAGATGATAAAGCACCATGAAGGAGTTCGTACTCGCCCTTATCGTTGTCCTGCTCTTTTGTGGACTGTTGGGGTTGGTCACGTTATTGACCCTTCGCATATTGGAGTCAAACTAGATGAGCGCAAGAACCTACCAATCCCTGCTGGATGGGACCGAGTTCTCTCAATGGCAGAGGTGGATTCAATCCTTGCAGACGACTTGGTTAGGTTTGAGCGAGGAGTGTTACGACTTTGCCCTCAAAATCTCACTCAAGGCCGCTTCGATGCCCTGGTTAGCTTTTCATTCAATGTCGGACTCGGAAATCTCCAAAAAAGCACCATCCGCATGAAGCACAACAGGGGTGACTTTGGGGGTGCTGCGGAAGCGTTTATGGCTTGGACCAAAGCCGCAGGCAAAGAATTACCAGGTCTGGTTAAACGTCGGAAGGACGAGGTTTCGCTTTATTCATCTCAAGAATCCGACTCTTCAGCTCAAGAGTAACGTCTAGTCCGTTCTTATCCTCGAACCCCTGCAACCACTTTCTTCTTTCTTCCTTCGTTCTCATCTTCAGCACAAAGCGAGCTAGACCCTCTATCTTGGCTTCGTGTTCGGACATGACCATCTCTAGTATCTCCTCCCTAGAAGCTATAAATTCACCCCGGCTAACGATGCCGAGCAAATGTTTTATGCAACGCTTTTCTGGCGGCTGATACGATTCTAATGGCGTCTCGCTTGCGAACAAAGACCCCGAGGTGTATTCGTTTGTGGTCGGCGCAGATGTGGGCTTCATACTTGCCATTATCCCGCCTGTAGACCCCTTTTACATTCGTCTTGGTAGGTTGCTTCCTACGAGAGTTCCAGCGGTTCTCCATCTGCGTAGCCGCACGGAGATTAGACATCCTGTTGTCTGCTGGTTTCCCGTTTCTGTGGTCGATAGCCTCTGGCAACCATCCCTTATGAAACAGCCAGATGAGCCGGTGCTCCATGTAGTACTTCTTGGCTATACCAATTCTGATATAACCCCGTTTGTTAGGAGAGCCAGCCCTCTTGCTGGCATATCTCCTATTCCACATCACATAAGCAGAATACTTGGCAAACGACTCCTCGGGTCGGGGCTTCCAGTACAGGTGGCCTCTCTTGTAAGTAAAGAGGCTCCTGAGTTCATTTTTGCTTATCAAACTCTTGGATAATCCTGAGCATATTGGGAGGTCTCCAGCCAGGAGGTTTCATAATCTTGCCGTGGTCGTCTCGCAAGACGGTTCCTAGTTCGGCGTCAATCTTCTTGAGGTTCGTGATTGTGACCTCATCCCACCCCCACTCAATTGGCAGGTCCATGACCTTCCCTAGACCTATCAAGACCCAGATAGAGTCGCAAATCGCATCCAAAGCGTCTGCTTTTGCTACCTGCTCGTCCTGAAGGTTCTCGGAAGAGTGAAAAGCGGCCATCGCTTCTTCTAACTCCCCAATTTCTTCCCGCACCAAGTCTAGGTACAGACCGACCTTTTTCTGGTCTGGTCCGTGTCCCGCCGCCTTCATAAAGGCATCTACGTCATAGAAAATGCTCATGTTGTTCACCAAGGAATATCATCGTCCATTGCGACTAGGTCAGGTTCGGGCTTTTTCTGCCGCGGCTCTTGAACCTTCAGGCTCATAAACTTACCCTTCTTGCCTTCCCGAATCCACGCGGCCAGTTCGTACTCCTTGCCGTCCACGTTTATCTTGCCCTTGTAAGCCGGAGCCTTCTCGTTCTCGGATTCGTTCTTAAACAAAACCCCACTATTAGTATTGTCGTATTGCATATTCACCTCGCTGCTAAGTACAAGCCCACATTACCTAGTGCATAACCTAGAAAGGCTATGCCTAGCCCTATTTTACCCTCTACCAGCAGTTGAACCGCTACTAGAAGGTATACAACACCTATCCCTGCAATCAGCCACGACGCCATTCTGACCACACGGAAAATATAACGACTCCGGCCATAAACAGCAGAAACTTGGCCGGTCCTAGAGAATCCCAATCCACTACAAATACAGTCCAGTTCATAGCCACTCCTTGTTTTTCAAGCTCCAATTAACTACCTGTTCTAACCTCTCTGCAATATCTATTCTCGGAACCCAGCCTAGAGCTGCCATCTTCGAGCCATCTAAGGCGTATCTCAGGTCGTGTCCTGGTCTAGAAGAATGAAAGTCCACCATCTCGTAGTGCAAGGGTTTACCCTGTATATCCGCAATCGTAGTTGCGACCTTTAGGTTGTCCCATTCCTCCTTGCCTACGATGTTGAACTTAGCGCACTTATCTGCCTGCTTAACCTCGTTTAGCAGGAAAAGCATGGCGTCTGCTACGTCTCGGGCGTGGATGTAATGCCTGCTCCCAGCCTTGGTTTTAGACGGGTCGGAGTGAATCGTAATCTTCTCTTTCCTGTCCACCTTTTTAATACAAAGCGGAATGTACTTCTCAGGCGACTGCCTTTCCCCGAATACGTTCATGGTGTGCGTAATCCACACCGGAAGTCCGTAGGTATTCTCAAACGCTACGCAGAACTCCTCTGCCGCAGCCTTACTAGCGGAATATGGGTTAGTAGAGTTGTATCTATCGTTTTCTTTATAAAACACGCCTTCGGGGGCCGGACCAAACACCTCGTCCGTGGAAAAATATACAAGTCTTTGTATATCTATCGTCCGAGCATAATTTAAGAGGTTGACCGTCCCGATGGTGTTGTCCATCGCAAACTCCATTGGGAAGTCGATAGAACGGTCTACATGACTCCCAGCGGCCAGGTGCAGGATGATGTCTACCTTCCCAATATGGGAGGCCACATGGGGGTTTATTTCAGCCTTCAGGTCGTGATGGACAATCTTTACCCGCTTCTTGTGGGGGTTGTTTTCTAAGACGTTATGTAGCCGGTTCAGATTCCCAGAGTAGTCAAGTCTGTCTAGACTGACTATCTCCGCATCTGTTTTCAAGAGCAGCTCGTCTATCAGATGGTGGGCGATAAATCCTGCCCCGCCTGTTACTAGAATTTTCACTCTTCATCCCCCGATGCTCTTCGCATCAACTGATACTTCACCGCCTCTAAAACACCCACCACAGCCGCTACTGGCATCTGCTCCCCGTACTGGTCTATAACCTCATAGATTTCCTGCGCGAGAGCTTCTACCAAGACTGTATTCACTCGCACTCCTTGGCGACTGCTTTTAAGAAAGCCTGAACCTTCTCCATCATCTCGTCTAACTCTGACTGCTTGGGTTCAAACCGGACTATAAAAAGTCTTTTAGACTCCCGCACCCTGTCGTCAAAGCTAACAAAGTCCACCCACTTCCTGCCCGTACAGAGCAGTTGGCACATCATCTGTCGCTTGTATTTCGTAGGGACTTTGCCTTCTTTTCGGTACTGGAGGTGGGTGCTTGTTCTCGGGCATTTGATTTCGATAAGACCTTTTCCGGCCAGGCCATCAGGAGAAGCGCCAAAGTACGGGATTTCGGGGTGGAGCCAGAACCCTGTCTGGGTGACGAAAGTCCCTGTGTGGGCCTCGTAGGCGGCTCTGGCGATGGGTTCTTTTTCGGTTCCCCGCTGCATATCGGCGTTGACGTAGGTATCTTCTGCAAGACCTGTCTCGCGTTCTGCTACAAGCTGCCAGAGATAGTTTTGATAAGCGGCTGTCGTTTCGGCAGCGCAGGCATCATTAGCCCGTGATGCTGTTAGACAACCCAACCGAGCTTTCAGCCACTCCTCGGTTCCCTGAAGTATTTCTCTGTAATCGGTCATAAAGCCTCCTCTTGGCGATATGTAATTCACTTTCAAGCCTGTCCACCGAAATCCGTAGCCTTTGGGATACGGTGTGCTTCAGATGGTACGGATACATTATATAACGTGCCTTTAGAACCTTGCGGGACATTTCTGGGAGCTGCCTTATAGCGTTTTCCACTAGCTGCCCGTCCAACATATCCGGTTCAAGTCTAGGCTCCTCGCCCTCAAAAACGTCGTCAGATTCGTAGTTCCCCTCAGCAGAAGCGGCGGTGGTGCGGACCTCTGGCCCGACATGGCCCCATGCACAATACCAAGCCCAATTTTTTAGTCGCTCTTCGGAAACCATCGTTCGTAAAGCTCTGGCCTATTCTCTCGAATCCAAGGTTGTGCATCTGCAATACATTTTAGTCCGTCCTGCCCACAGGTCTGGGAGCCAACGTGGTGGACATACGCCCGACTTATAAAGTTTAGATAACCCTTAGACATTATGTCAAGGCATTGGATGTCGTCACTAAACCAATTCAAGGGCGGGAAGTCTACCCAGGCATCCTTGTGGATATAGGCGCAGATAGGAGCTATGACCTCAGCAGTCAGGATATGGTGCTCGCTTTGGTACTTGAAAAAGTCGCCTATGTCTCCCTTGCCAACTCGGATATTTTGGTATCCTCTCGCGTAGTCGCTTCGGCATGCGACCCAGCCGAGGGGGTTATTTTCTCTTCTGATAATGGAAATATCCTCGGCAAGCAGCTTCCAGGTGTAGGGGTTGAACACAATATCGTCGTTGCAACACACCACCTCGTCGAAGTCCTGAAAAGCCCGACCCATCACCGTATTGAAGGCGTCACCAAAATTACTCGCTTCGTTGAGTAAATTTACCGTCTTGTGCCTAGGTAATTTCATCTCCGACCCCGACAGATACACAACCACATCCTCGGGGACATAAAAGGTAATAGAAGCTGCAAGGACCGGAAGGCACTTCCCGTCCACGGTTGCTATGGCTATCGCTTTAATTTTCTATACTCCTCTGCCCTGTGGCCTGCATGAATTGTAAATAAGCCGTTGCCAAACAAAGGCTTATCGCACCGCAATATCTCTTGGCCTGTTTTCCACAAGACGTATTGCAGCGGAATCTGGTCTTTTATCCCCCACCTCATAATCTCTCGCCACCACATCTCATCTAACCCCACTACAGACAGGTTTCGGGTGTTCCTACAAATAATCCCAGCGGAGGTCATGCCAAAGTTTCTAGGCATACCCTGGCTCGCATAGTGAGCCATCTGCTCTTTCATAGGTTCGTCTAGATACTTGACCATATCGTGAGCCTCTTCGGTCTCATCGTATATACAGTCCCTCCAGGGGTGGGTGAACATACACCACGAGTCTTTTGCCTGGGAAACCATGTATTCGGCGAAATACGGGCTTGCAATCTGTACCGACCCGTCTACCCATATCGTGTAATCAAAAGGGCTCTCAGAGCCAAAAATCCGGTGTAATACGAGCTTGTAATACTTAGCCTGCAATCTAGGGTTATCCCCTAGTTCCTCGTGCGGTTGGCGAAAGTGCATGAATGTGCAGTCTATGGACTGCTCGGGCTGAGACTTCAGCGAGTCGTAGTCCCCGAAAATCGAGGTGTAGATTAGTACCTTTGCCATGTAAATCTCAGGTAGTTTCGGCTGTGCTCACCCCGCAATTTTTGCTGGTATAGACCCTCATTATTTGGGGTACGGATTAGCTGGCAGTCGGCACTATGCTGGTCGCAGATTATGGGAAGTGTTACCTCTCGGACATTGTTGCGTAAAAACAACGCTCTCAGGTAAGGGTCGTTGTATCCGTAATGTCCGGCAAAATCCTCGTCGTAACCACCGACCCGCCAGTAGTCCATCCTGCTGACTAACATCGTGCCTGCGGTTCTAGGTCGGTTCCTACGCTGGAAGGAGTAGAAAGTCCCTCTTTCTAGCTTGGTGTCAATAATGGCATCTATCGCCTCTTTGCTAAACGTCTGGTCCATATCGCAAAAGAGAATCCACTCCGTCGGGCAGACAGTAGCTCCTAAGTTTCTAGCCCCAGGAATGTTCCAAGGTATGTCTCTGTGTATTCGGTAGATAGGAACATCTGCATCTGGGGGAGAAATACTGCCGTCGTCTATTATTTGCTTCTCTACATAAGGATATGTACGCCAAGCATCTATATGCCTGTGTAGGTGCTCGTGGTCGTTATAAAACGTCAGGGAGATAGTAAACACCGCACATCCTCTAGTAAGTCTTGTTCCGTAAACCCGTAGTGTTTTGGGAAGCCTTTGGTTCCTAGTCCATGAACTCCAGTTTTGCCTCTATGGTGCTCGGGGCAGAGTGGTATTGCATGGTAATGGCTACTGCGGCCCCATCCCTGCCCTGCTCGCAGATGGTGGATTTCAGCAGGCGTTCCAGGGTATCCCAATCTTCGGCAGACAGCACAACCGAGTTCTGAGACTCGTGACAGATACTGTTTTTCATCTTTGGTCATCCCCATTGTTCTGC
>Ga0315901_10003434_pt1 | contig 20595 bp, 15 predicted proteins | sample LakEriMetagenome_10_FD_203761 | JGI IMG/M metagenome (GOLD analysis project Ga0315901, IMG submission 203761) | Freshwater fungal communities from buoy surface, Lake Erie, Ohio, United States - Buoy 2 MA116 | ecosystem: Environmental > Aquatic > Freshwater > Lake | place: USA: Lake Erie, Ohio... | reverse complement strand
CCGTTTCGGCACCCCAATATCTCGTGCGCAACCGCAACCCATCTGATCCCTCTGCATTGCTTGACCAATTGCCAGGGGTAAATGTGATCGATGGTCAGGTGAATATCCGCAGCGGCAGTGGCTGGAGTTACGGCGCCGGAAGCCGCGTGGCACTCATGGTTGACAACCTGCCGATGCTCAGCGGCGATGCCGGACAGGTGCAGTGGTCTTTTCTGCCACAGGAACTGATTCAATCGGTGGATGTGTTGAAAGGAACCGGCTCCGTACTATACGGCTCCTCGGCCCTCAACGGCGTAATCAATGTGCGCACCATGCAGCCAAGTGCCAAACCGCGCACCGGAGTGAATACATTCTATGGATGGTACGATCAACCGGAACGCGAGTCGCTGCGCTGGTCCGATAAAAGATTGCTTACCCGCGGCTTTTCGGCTTGGGACCTACGCCGCAGCTCCAACGGAAAAACCGGTTACCGCTTCAGCTTCAATCACTTCAACGACGACGGCTACCGCATGGAGGAGTTCAACCGCAGGAGCCGTTTTCAGGCCGGAATAAAGCACGATGTAAACCAAAAGCTCCATCTTGGTTTTGAGGCTGGCGTTATGGGTTCCCGATCCGGCAGCTTCCTGCTTTGGGAAAACCATCAACTGGGTTATACATCCCTCGATTCGGGTTTCAACCGCACCAACAGCACCAGGCTGCACCTCGACCCGCATGTCAGATTGCGCACGGGATCTATCACCCATCACTTCAATGCACGCTACCTTTCGATTGATAACCGGAACGAGAACAACGACCCGACTTCAGGCGATCAAAGCAATGCCAACCGCATGTTGTACAGCGAATACCGCGCCCAACGCAGTGCAAGGCTTGCAGGCGGAAATATGAATCTGAGCGCCGGACTGGTTTGGATGGAAGCCGATACCCGCTCGCCACTCTTCAGCGGAAAGCAAACTACCGCCAACCGGGCCGGCTACCTGCAGGCCGATTGGGTGGGAAAATGGTTGAACCTCAGCGCCGGTGGCCGTTATGAACATTATCGCCTAAATAAAACCACCGACAGCCGTCCGGTTTTCCGCGCCGGTTTCCTGCTCAAACCTGTTCCCTTCGCCGAATTGCGCGGCTCGTGGGGACAGGGCTTCCGCTTTCCAACGATCGCAGAAACATTTATCAAAACGAGTGTCGGGCCGGTGAAAATTTATCCCAACCAGGGCTTGCGGGCAGAAACCGGTTCGAATGCCGAAGCCGGAATCAAACTTCTCCTGGCCGGGCGGAATAACAGTCGCATGTTCATCGACATGGCCGTATTCAGCATGCAATTCGACAACATGATGGAATTCACCTTCAGTCAATGGTCGCGCGACAATTCAGCCGCCAACCTGGGTGGTTTCGGATTCATGAGCCTGAACGTGGGCAGGGTGAATGTGACCGGCCGGGAAATCACACTCGGCGGCACCCTGCGCACCGGGAAATACAGCTGGCAGTTTCTGGGCGGATTCACCCGTACAGATCCGCAGGTTGCGGATCCCAATTTTGTGTATGCTACAGATTCGCTTGGTCGTGCCCTCAGCTTCCGCGAAACCAGCAGCAACGACACCCGCATGCTGAAGTACCGCTTCAGGGACATGTTCCGAATGGACATTCAAGTCAGCCGCCGCTTCTGGGAACTGGGCTTCAGCTACCGCTGGAACTCGGCAATAGAAAACATCGACAAAGCATTTGTGGCGCTTCCCATCACACTTTTTGTGCCTGGAGTGCAAACAGGCCGCGATGCAGGTATGAACGGAGCCGGTTTTACTGATCTCCGCTTTGCCGTCAAGCCCAATCCCAATCTCCGTCTGGGTCTGATTGTCAACAATATTGGCAATACTGAATTCATGACCCGTCCGGCTGATATCCGCCCGCCGCGCAGTTTCCAGATACAGCTGTTGGCCGAATTCTGACGATGGCAAAGTTCGAGATCCGTTTGGCCCGGACCGATGAAATTCCACTGCTTGCGGGTATTTACCAGCGGGCCATCGAACGTTCATGCGCGCCCTGGTATAGCAGCAGACAACTCTCAGCCTGGCTGGGTTTCTCTGCCGATGCCGGCTTATGGCAGGATAGTTTCCAACAAACCCATTGCCTGGTCGCGGTGAACAAGCAAGATGTTCCGATGGCATTTGGTGACATGCATCCGGGAATCGGGCAGATAGGCCGGCTCTATGTGGAGCCTGATGCGCAGTGTAAAGGGCTGGGAACAGCTATCTTGAAGGAATTAGAGGAGTTGCTGCAGTATGCAGGTCACCGTGAGGCGGCATTGGAAAGTGCTCTGAATGCATATCGGTTTTATCTGAATCGCGGTTATTCCAGCCTTGGATCGGTTACACTTCCTTTCAACGGTGAATTATTCACCCAATACCGCATGCTGAAACAATGGTAAGGCATCGGAAGGCTGGAAATTTTGCCGTAAACTTGAAAACGAGATACCGAAATGAGCAAAAGAGAAATTATTGTACTGGATGATTTTACGGAAGCATCAGACAAAGCCCTCGCCACGGCCGGTCGTTGGAGGGGACAACTCGATGCCCTCATGGCGTCACTCCACGTCAGTGATTCAGAAAAAGACCTCGAACAGCACCGTAGCATGCTGCGCGAAAGGGCTGAACCACATTCACCCGGTCATCCTGTGAAACCAATCGTCGGCGCCGGCAATCTCTTCAATGCCATCCGCGAAGGCTATCTGCGCGAACATCCCCTGCTTCTGGTTTTTTGTACACACGGCGTGAAAGGTTTGCGGCAGCTGCTCTTCGGCGCGAACAGCACACGTGTGGTCGATGATACCACTTGTCCAACGCTTGTAATTCAAGAGAAAACCCCCGATACCATTCCACAGCGCTGGCTGGTCTGCGCAAATACCAGCTGGGACGACCTGACCCTCAACCGCCTGGCCGCATTGGCCTCCCCGCTGGGCGCAACATGCACTTTGCTGCGCATTTCAATGGATATGTCTGATATCTCACCGGCTGAAGAATCTGAACTGGCGCGCTGGGCACAATCGCTAAATCACAGCGGCGCCAATAGCAAAGCAGAGTCTGCTGTCAGGGAAGGTTTCGGCGCCGGGCTTGCCCATCAAATCTACGACGAGGCAGTCAACAACAAATACGACCTGATAGTGATGAGCCGCAGCGGTTACCCTATCCTTGGCAAAGCCGCCTACGATGCAGACCGGGAATCGCTGATCAATAATCCGGCCGGAATCCCCATACTTTTTATCTAAAATTTTCAGCATGAATCTTCTGCGCAGCTTGCAGCTATTCGTGCTCGTTTGCATCCTGTTGTATTTCGGCAAGGCGGTTTTCATTCCGATTACCTTTGGATTGGTGATCGCCATGATTGCCTACCCGCTTTGTAAAGGCCTGGAAAAACGAAAATTTCCGCGCAGCCTGACCATTCTCATTGCCTTGCTTGCGGTGATGACAGTTTTTGCCGCCATCGGCATGCTTCTCATCTGGGAGGCAGAAGTGCTCTATAAGCAAATTCCGCTGCTGACTGCGCGCCTTACCGATACCCTGAACCGGCTGCAAGACTGGATTGAAACCCGAACGGGGATGGATGCCGATGCTCAGATTATTTGGCTCAAAAACACCTTTGCTTCCGTACTCGGCGGATTGGCCGGTCTGGTCAACGCTTCGTTTTCGGCAGCATTTTCTGCGCTGTTCAACCTGCTCATGATTCCGGTTTTTGCAGCCTTGATCCTCTACAACCGCGAACGGTATGTGGCCGGACTTGCGGCTATGCTGCCACCGCAACAGCGTGAATCGCTGCCCGCCATACTGGCCCGTTCTATCCATGCGTTCTTTCGCTATATGATGGGCATGGGCAAAGTGTATCTGATTGTCGGTGTGTTGAATAGCATCGGCCTGATGTTGCTCGGCATCGAAAACGCCTGGCTTTTTGGTCTGATTACAGCGGTGATGACCATCATTCCCTATGTCGGTATCCTCATTTCGGGTATGTTGCCGGTCAGCGTAGCGTGGAGCACCTACGATTCAGGCTGGTATGCACTGGGTGTGGTCGCCATCTTTGCTGTGGTTCAATACCTGGAGGCGAACATCATTTTCCCGAAGATAGTGGGCCAGCAATTGAATCTGAATACACTCGCTGCGCTGGTGGGCATACTAATCGGTGGTTTGCTTTGGGGCGTTTCAGGTATGGTGTTGATTCTGCCTGTCCTCGGAATTCTGCGGATCGTCAGTGAAGAAGTCCCCGGGCTTGAGGCCTTGCGCATTTGGCTCGGGACAGGCAAGATTGATAAATAAATCTGTTTTTTAACCCTGATATAAAAGCTTCAGCAGCAGGAAATCAACGGAACACTGATTCGCCTTTTTAATTGCACGCGAACGGAGCAGCCGAAATCTGGACCTTTCTGATTTGCCTTATCGAACAATCGCGATAGCGAATGCTGTTGTATTGTTGTTATTATGCACTATTGAATTATTTGAATCTGTATTTATATGCAAGTCCGGTATTATTTTAGCTTCATGAGGTTACTGCTGATTCTTTCAGCTTTTCTTGCGTGGGTTTGCTTAAGCCCGACAGCGCAGGCCCAGGGAAGGATCTGGACGCGCAATGGCAATAGTTTTCCGGCCAACATTACGGCATATCAGAACGGCAAGGTGCATTATACCCAACCCGGATCCGATCAGGTTGAAAGCCTCGATGTATTGTTTCTGAAGCGCTTACAATTTGCCGACGGCCGTATCAATCGGTTCACAGAAGAACATATTCCCCCGGATTGGACGGCCGACACGCTGTTGGCAGAAAGTTTGAGCCCGGAAGCAAAAAGAACCCTGGGTTGGCAGGATGCATTGGCAGCGGAACAACCCTTACCGGGCCGCGATATCATCTTCTTAACCACCACATTGGCTTCGCCGGCTGCAACGCTGATTCCTGCATTGTTTGTAGCCAATATCGGTCCGCTCCCAAGGCGATACGAAACCGCCCACCCGAGTCTGCTGAGCGATCCGGATTACCGCAAAAGCTTTCGCCAAACCCTTCATAAAAAGAAAAGAAAGGAAACAGGAGAAGCGCTGGCTTATGGGACTGGCGCATTTCTGGCCTTGTGGGGAGCCGTCATCTGGACGATTGAAAAATTTTAAACGCCTGTAACCAACCGCTGGCGTTTTACGCCGCCGGCCTTAACGTTTCGTCTTTTTTGGATGCAGACAGCAATGCGCTTCCTGTATCTTTACACCCCCAAGCATGTCTGAGAAAAAGCTCTTCCTGCTGGATGGCATGGCGCTGATTTACCGCGCCTTTTTTGCCTTCAGCCAAAACCCGCGCATCACCAGCACCGGCCTGAATGCCAGTGCCATGTTCGGATTCACCAATACGCTGCTGGATATCCTCAACAATCAGAAGCCCAGCCATCTGGCAGTGGTATTCGATACGGCTGCACCAACGGCCCGCCATGAGGAATACAAGGAGTACAAAGCGCATCGGGAAGAAATGCCCGAAGATTTGGCACTCAGCCTGCCATGGGTTTTCCGCATCATCGAAGGTTTTGGTGTGCCCATCATCACCAAAGACGGCTTTGAAGCAGATGATATCATCGGAACCCTCGCCTGGCAAGCCGCTGATCAGGGTTTCACCGTCTTTATGATGACGCCCGACAAGGATTTCGGTCAATTGGTACGCGAGGATGTATTCATCTTCAAACCTGCGCGCATGGGCAATGATTTTGAAATCATGGGACCGGCCGAAGTCTGCAAACGCTGGGACATTGAGCGGGTAGACCAGGTAATTGAAATGCTGGGTTTGATGGGGGATAAGGTGGATAATATCCCCGGCATTCCCGGAGTGGGAGAGAAGACTGCCCAAAAACTGCTTGCTCAGTACGGTACCATTGAAGGTATTTATGAAAACATCGACAAGCTGCAAGGCAAACTGAAAGAGAAGTTCGAACAGCACCGAGAGCTGGCTTTCCTAAGCCGTCGCCTGGCAACCATTGATACCCAGGTTCCGGTGAGGCTGGAAGAATTTGATATCACGGTCGATCCGGTAAAGCCTGAATTGAAACAGGTATTTGAGGAGCTTGAATTCAGAACATTTATCAAACGGCTTTTCCCGGCAGAGGGCGCTGCACCGGCACCACAAGCGGTACAGGCATCACTTTTCGGGGATGTGGCTGCTCCGCACGCGAATTCATCCTCCGAAAAAATCGTAGAGAAAGAGGTGGTATTGCATGATATCCAGACGGTTACGCACAATTACCATTTGTGCGGTTCGGAGGCTGAAATATCAGCGCTTGTGAAGGCGTTGGAAGGTGCTCAAGCATTCTGTTTTGATACCGAAACAACCGGACTTGATGCGCTGACAGCGGATATCGTTGGGCTGGCGGTGAGCATCCGCCCGCACGAAGGTTGGTATGTTCCTTTCGGGAGCGATCAGGAGAAGAATCGCCAGGTATTGCAACAGTTCAAGGCTGCCCTGGAAGGTCCGGCTCTGAAAATAGGGCAGAATATCAAGTACGATCTGCTCATTCTGCGCCGTTATGGCATTGAAGTGCGCGGTCCCTTATTTGATACCATGCTGGCGCATTACCTCGTTGAGCCCGACAAGCGGCACAATATGGATATCCTGGCGGAACATTACCTGCATTATCGCCCCGTGAGCATTGAGACCTTGATTGGCCGCAAGGGAAAGAACCAGCTGAGTATGGCTGAGATTCCGGTAGACAAAGTGAAGGAATATGCCGTGGAAGATGCCGATATCACCCTGCAGCTAAAGGAAAAACTGGCGCCGGAACTGCGACAGCGCGAGGTGGAAAAAGTATTCCGTGACGTGGAGATCCCGCTCATTCACGTGTTGGCGGATATAGAAATGGAGGGCGTTAAGGTAGATGTGGATTTTCTGCACGATTACAGCCGCCAACTGGCTGGCGACAGCGATCGGATTGAACAGGAGATTTATACATTGGCAGGGCAGAAGTTTAATATCGGAAGTCCGCGCCAGGTAGGTGAAATCCTGTTCGATAAACTGCAGCTCAGCGATAACGCGAAAACTACCAAGACCGGCCAATACCAAACGGATGAAGAGACTTTGCTTGGACTGGCTTCATCGCATCCTGTTGTGCAGCGCATCCTTGACTATCGGCAGCTGCAGAAACTGAAAAGTACCTATGTGGATGCTTTGCCGACCATGGTGAATCCGCATACCGGACGTGTTCATACTTCATTCAACCAGGCTGTTGCCGCTACCGGACGGTTGAGCAGCAACAATCCGAACCTGCAGAATATTCCGATCCGCACCGATCTGGGCAAGGAAGTGCGGAAAGCTTTCGTTCCCCGCGATGCGAACCATGTGCTGCTGAGTTGCGACTATTCGCAGATTGAATTGCGCGTTATCGCCAGTATCAGCGGCGATGAAGCGATGATGGATGCCTTCAACCGCAATGTTGATATCCATACCGCAACGGCAGCGCGTGTTTTCGGCGTGCCACTCGATGCGGTCGATAAGGAAATGCGTCGCCGTGCCAAGACGGTTAACTTCGGTATCATTTACGGTATCAGCGCCTTTGGTCTAAGCCAGCGCATTGGTATTCCCCGCAAGGAAGCCAAGGATATCATCGACAGCTATTTCCGTGAATTTCCCGGCATCCGCGATTACATGGACCAGACGCTGGATTTCGCCCGCCGCAATGAATTTGTGGAAACCCTGCTTGGTCGCCGCCGGTATATACGCGACATCAACAGCCGCAACATGACGGTGCGCGGTTTTGCCGAGCGCAACGCCATCAATGCGCCGATCCAGGGGTCTGCTGCCGATATGATCAAGCTCGCCATGATCAATATTCATCAGCTGCTCGATCCGAAACAGTATAAGACCCGCATGATTTTGCAGGTGCACGATGAATTGCTCTTCGATGTTCCCAAAGAAGAACTCAGCACCGTCGAACCCATGCTGCGCAAGGCAATGGAAGAAGCCCTGCCGCTGCGTGTGCCTGTTTTGGTCGAATCCGGACAGGGAAACAACTGGCTGGAGGCGCATTGATCGAACAGCCGGAAGCCAATTGCAATGTGAGGCAATCCCGTGCTTTGCCGTCACTTCTGCGCAAGAACTGCAGGTTTATTCTTGGGCCCCTTCCCGGCCGGGTGTGTTTACCTAACTTTGTGCTTTCCATCGGAAAGTGTTTTTAGAAAAGAGATAAAGAAATGGGCTGTTCATCATGCGGAACCAAAAGCGGCGGCGGTTGCTCGCCGAAAGGTTGCAAAAACAACGGCACCTGTGGCACAGGTGGCTGCAATAAACTCAATGTATACGACTGGCTCAAAGACATGGAGCTGCCAGACGACTATATCCCCTTCAACATCGTGGAAGTGCGCTTCAAGGGAAGCCGCAAGGAGTTCTACCGGAACCCGGAATTTCTCGATTTGTATGCAGGTGATTATGTCGTAGTGGAAGGCGCCCAGGGTTTCGATATCGGCATCGTTTCGCTGAAGGGTGAACTCGTGCGTCTGCAATTGAAAAAGTACGGGGTGGAAGAGGATAACCCTGAGATGCGGACCATCCTGCGCACCCCTTCTGAAGCCGAATTGGCGCGCTTCCACGAGCTGAAGGATAAGGAAAACGACACCTTGGAAACCGCGCGCGGCATCAGCATGGAGCTGCGCCTGGGTATGAAGATCAGTGATATGGAATACCAGGCAGATGGACGCAAGGCTACCTTTTTCTACACTGCCGAACAGCGCGTCGATTTCCGCGAACTCATCCGCCGTTATGCCGATACATTCAAGGTGAAAATTGAAATGCGGCATATCGGTTATCGTCAGGAAGCTGCCCGCCTGGGCGGTATCGGTTCCTGCGGCCGTGAGCTCTGCTGCAGCACCTGGCTCACCGATTTCAAACAGGTGAACGTAACGGCAGCACGCTATCAGAACCTGAGCATCAATACACTCAAGCTGAGCGGTCAGTGCGGAAGACTGAAATGCTGTCTCAACTTTGAACTCGACAATTACCTGGAAGCACTGAGCGAATTTCCCCGTGCCAAAACGGTGAAACTGGATACCGAAACCGGCATGGCCATGGCGCAAAAAACCGATGTATTGAAGCGCATGATGTGGTTCAGTTACATCGACCAGCCAACCTGGATTCCGCTGCCGGTAGACAAGGTGAAGGAGTTGATGGAAATGAACAGCCGCGGCGAAAAAGCACCAGCTCTTGCAACCCTCGCTCCACCGCCGAAAGAGACGGAGCGCTTTGTGCGCGACGACAATTTCGGCACACAACCGATGGGCGACGACGAAGATGCGGCCATGGAAAAAGCGGTGCGCGAACAGATGTCGAAGCGCGGACAGGAACAGCGCAAGGGCAAAGGCAAAGGAAACGACCGCAACCGTCCCGACAACCGCGGGCAACGCCCTGAAAACCGTGGTCCGCGCCCCGACAACCGTCAGCCCCGCGACGAGAACCGTCCGCCGCGTCCCGACAACCGTCCGCCGCGCGATGAAAACCGTCCGCCACGTCCTGAGAACCGCAACCCGCGTCCCGATAATCGCCCACCGCGCGACGAGAATCGTCCGCCGCGTCCTGAAAACCGCAACCCACGTCCCGATAATCGCCCACCCCGCGACGAAAACCGTCCGCCGCGTCCGGATAACCGCGGCCCGCGTCCCGACAATCGCCCACCCCGCGACGAGAACGGTCCGCCAAGAACCGATAACCGTCCGCCCCGCGATGAAAATCGCCCGCCGCGGAATGAAAACCGTCCGCCGCGTCCGGATAACCGCGGCCAGCGCCCGAACCGCGGACAGGGAGGCAATAACAACGAAAATCCCAAGCCCGAGTGATACAGGGAGCCGTAGTCATCAGTGGCGCCGGCTCAGGCATCGGGCGTACCATCGCCATACGCCTTGCAGCCGAAGGCTATTCCCTCATCCTGTTGGGCCGCCGCCTGGTTGCGCTGGAAGACACCCGTAACCTATTACCAGGCAATGGTCATCGCTGCTTTGCGGTGGATGTGCGCGACGGCGAGGCTTTAGCTGCGATTGCCGCTTCCCTTTCCGGAGAGAATATCTATGCCATCCTGGCCAATGCCGGACTGGGTGGGGAGAATCATTACGGTCCGGATGACCGCTGGACCGATATCATCGAAACCAATCTCAGCGGCACCTACTATACGGTCCAGGCTTTTCTGCCGCTGCTGCACCGCGATCCGCAGCGCCCGGGTCAGATTCTGCTCACCAGCAGTGTGCTTGCCCGGCTGGGCGTACAAGGGTATACTGCTTATTGTGCAAGCAAGGCCGGCCTGCTCGGACTCATGCGCAGCTGGGCAGTGGAACTGGCGCCGGGTATCCTGGTGAATGCCATTTGCCCCGGCTGGGTGCGCACCGACATGTCGCGTCAGGGGATGGAAGGCATCGCAGAACGGATTGGCGTAACCACCGAAGCCTTTCACGATATTGCCATGCAATCGGTTCCCACCGGCCGCATGAGCGAACCGGAAGAAATTGCAGACCTAGTGGCCTATCTGTTGTCCCAGCGCAGCATCACCGGCCAGGCCATTGATATCAATGGTGGCAGTGTGATGAATAGCTGAGAAAGAAAAAATTGTTAATTGCAGAAAACCTGCAATACCGCTTTGCCTATGTCGTTGGTTAGATATGGCGAACCAGCGTTTAACATCCTTGCCGGGAGGCAGTTTCTTCATACCTCAGCTACCATGAAAAGACCATTTCTTGCCCTTGCATGCCTGTTTCTCCTTTCGGTATGTCTACTAAGGGCCCAACCTCCCGCAGGCTCCGTTCCCGCCAAACCCAACACCATCTATTATGCAGGTGGCAGCTGTACGTTTTACGACGCCAACAGCAATGTGCTCCTCCAGGTGAATGCGGCCGAAGCTGCATGGAGTGCATCACCGGCGAAAGCGGCCTGGGTGCTGGTGAATCCGCCGAGCGGCGGGTATTTTGAGTTCCCGAGTTACACGTCGAATGCGCCTACCTGCAACATGATACAATATCTGCAGCCATTCTGGAAAGCCGATACCATCTTCAATGAATTGGTGCTGTTGACAGGCATCAGTACCAGTGCCAAGCTGCTGTATAAACCAAAGCAAGTACTGTCAGTAACCAACTACGACTTCAGTCTGAAATTTACTCCCGGTACCGATTACACGGTCAGCGGCCAAACCATCACCCAAAAATCGGCAGCCGTTTCTGCGACGACTTCCCGCAAATCAGGCGGCAACGGCCTCCTCAATACACAGCCTGCATCATGGACCTGTGTTACCTATATTCCGGATCGCAGCGACTGGAGCGGGAAAACCGACCCTGTATACAAAGGGAATCTGCTGAGCCGGACCATGGGTAAGCTGAAAGCAGCACAACCATTGGTTATCCAGGCTTATGGCATGAGCATTACGGCCGGTTTGAATGTTAGCGGCTTCGCTGGAGATACAAAGAATTTCCCGGTATCCAGGCCCTATATGCAGGGTTATCCGGAAATTTTTGCCCGTGAGCTGGAGCGGCTTTATGGTTCCGACATTACCCTGATCAATGGTTCTTGTGGTGGTAAAACTGCTGCCTGGGTTGATCAGTATTGTCGTTCCATGGTATCTCCCAATCAACCCGATCTTGTCATTCTGGATATGGGTATGAATGATATATGGGCCACTTCGGATGCCGCATTCCGGGCCAGCATGGCATCTGCCATCCGGAAAATCAAATCCGATTGTCCGGATGCAGAGTTTATCCTCGTAGGCAACATGCTTCCCGACGTGGCAGGCCAAGGTGCGCCAGCCAATGGTGCCACTCGTATGTATGCCTTTCTCAGCCAGTTGCAATCGCTCGAACAGGCCGGTGTTGCCGTATTCGATATGACCAGCCTGAGCGATACGATCTACCGTAGGAAAGGTGCCGTGCATTGCACAGCCAATTCCCTGCATCCAAACGATTACCTGGCGCGCTGGTATGCCCAGGGGCTGGTTCAACTGTTCAGCGAACCGGCCGGTGGGGCCAGAACATTCTATGTAAGTCCCGGTGGGAACAATACCGATGGACGGAGCCCGGCGACAGCCTGGACCAGCCTGGACCGGGTGAATGCCATGAATTTCCTGCCTGGCGATCGTGTTCTCTTTGAAGGAGGTAAAACATTTACAGGTCATATCCTGCTGAATGCCACCGATGCCAACGACCCTGCGAAGCCCGTAGCATTTTCATCCTATGGCAACGGACGCGCCGTGATCCGGACCAATTCCATTGAACATTGCGGTTTCAGGGCCATCAATACCCAGGGCATTCAGCTCCGCAACCTGATTTTTACCGGTCCGGGCAATGGTACCAAACGCGATGTGGATGGCGTGCAGTTTTACACCGATCTGCAGCAGGGAAAGCTGCGCAATATTGCTGTACAGTCCGTTGAAGTCAGCGGATTCGGATACTGTGGAATCCGGTTTTGTTCCTTTTGGGACACGGCGGTTAAAGCCGGTTTCCACGATGCCCAGATCGACAGTTGCACAGTATTCAATTGCCGTGAAAATGGCATCGTCTCCATTGCTTACGAAGACAAGAACAGCCGGAATTATCCGCATTTTAATGTACGCGTCACCCGTTGTCGTGTGTTTGACATCCCGGGTTATCCGGCTGCCACCCACAAAGGAAGCGGCATCGTTCTTTCACAGGTTGATTCGGCGCTTATTGAACGTTGCGAAGTCTTCAATACCGGCACGGCAAATACGGCATGTGGCGGACCGGGCGGCATATGGGTCTGGGGAGCCAACCGGGTACGCATCCAGTTCTGCGAAAGCCACCACAACAGCTCCGGTACAGGCAATGGCTGCGATGGACTCGGTTTCGACCTTGACGGTGGAGTTACCAATTCCATTATCCAGTACTGCTATTCTCATGACAACGACGGCGCCGGCTACCTGCTCGGCAACTTCGACGGCGCCAGGCCCTGGGGCAACAATACCGTGCGCTATTGCATCAGTGTGAATGATGCACGCACCAACAACAGTCCGGCTACCTTGTTCACCGCACCCAATACCAGCTGGAAAGGATTGAAGTTCTATCACAACACCATCTGGGCCAATCCTTCCGCTAAGAACACGTATCCGGCCTTCAGCGCTTTCCAGATGACCGATTACGGCAGTACCATGGAACAGGTGGCTTGCTACAACAACATCTTTGTTACCACCGGTGGTTTGCGTTTGCTCCATGTGCCGGCAACCTTTGTGCCGCAGCAACCTGCCTTCCAGGGAAATCTCTACTGGACAGGGGGGCAACCCTTCCGTATGCATTATGGCAAGGACCTGACTGCGCTATCGGATTTCAGAAACGCAGGTACGCAATGTGAGAAACTGATGGGGAACCCAACCGGGATGGAAGCCGATCCCTTGCTTGTAAATACGACCAGATTTCCTCTGACACTTGCACCACAGCCCACTGAAGCGCTTAATGCCTTCCTGCTCTCAGCGGCATCTCCAGCGCGTGCTGCGGCGCTTGATTTGAAGACGCTTTTCGGCATCGATGCGGGTGTGCGCGATTACTGGGGAAATCCGATTGCCACGGCTACGGGCAGAGATATCGGTGCCCATGCCTTTAGTCCAACTTCAGGCCTGGATGTTCAGGAAACTTCTTTATTGCTCTATCCCAATCCGGCGCAAGATCAGGTACTCATTCAATTTTTTCAGCCCTTCACTGTATCCGTGTTCACCATAGATGGACGCTGCGTGTGGCCTGAACAGTCATTTCCGGCAGGTACGGCTGTCCTAGAACTCGATACGTTGCCTGCAGGACTCTATTTTGTCAGGGTAAAGGGAAACGCCGCTACCTTGAGCCGCCTGCTGCGCGTGCACTGAGAACTACTTTACCTGCGTGCATTCGAACAAAGGCCGCGATTGGAAGGGGGCGCTGGTACTGGAGTCCGGCAGCTACATCCGTGGCATTTCACTTGCGAGGCTCATTCTGGCTCAAAAAATGGTTTCTCTTTCTGGCAAGAAGCACTAAAGCCTAAACACAGTCCAATGATAACGTTGGCGTTCTATTGGAGGGTATTCAGGGTTCCAAAAATCCATTCACATGTGCGGGATATGGAACACCCATCAGACTGAAAGCCGCCCAATGTGCGGGGTTTGGGTCGATGGAGCGGAAGCGTTCAACGGCACGTCTGAAGTTTTCAGCGGGAAAGAAAGAAGCAGGTTTTTTCAGCTCCTCCATCACGATGGGCATGAACAAGGCCGTCGCCCGGTCATCCACCGGCCATAAACTGATCCAAACATTCCGGGCACCTGAGAGGACAAAAGCCCTTGCCAGTCCGGTGATACCGGCATCCTGCATCTGACCGAGTCCGGTTTCACAGGCACTCAGGAAAACCCAGGCATCGCGGTCGGTATTGTACACCTCAGGATCTATCCCACGGGCAGCCTGTATTTCGCGTGCCGAGAGCCTTCCGTCCGGATGTAACGTATCGGCAGCAAGCAGTAGAAAGCTGCTGTCGATGGGATGCCTGGGATGGCTGACCCCATGACAGGCGAGGTAATAGAAATCCGGCCCATACTCCGATCCAAGCAAGCGTAGCAGCAGATTCGGTGTAAGTTGTCCGCCCGGGAGCGTGTCGATTCCTGTAAGTGCGCTGATTGTTGCTACTTCGTGCGCTGCGCCGGGCAATGGGTAGAAACTTGGATTTGAGTTGGCCGGAAAGGCTGGATTCCCGGATAACACAGCACCCGGTTTGGGTTGCCAGCGTACTGTGTCTCCTGTATGGTATTGCACTTCTGCATAGGTTTCCGCCACCGCATACAGCCTGCGGAAGGAAGGTAAAACGGAATAGGATAGCTTGCTGCTCAGCGGTTCGTCCTTGCTGTCAATCGGTAGCATGTACAAGGGCAGAGCCGAGATATTCAATGCGGGGATGATTAAAAGGTGTTTCAGGCTATCCAGTGCCGGACGCAATGCATGCGGCAAGAGAACATCAGTCAACTGCTTTAAGATCAATTGCCTGGATGTTGTCGCCTGAGTTTGCAGGCTTTGTGTGCGCGCCCCTCTTCGTCCGGAGTAAACATTCAAGCCGGACAATAGCCCTTCCTGCCATTCGACGAAGCGCCAGGCTTCCGCTTTCTGTGCGCTGTGCAAGGGCAAGTGCTTGGGTCGGATCAACCAGCAGTGGAGCGTGTCTTGCGCATGGTGGTAGAATAGCAGGGCTCCTCGCGATCCCTCGGGTATAATCTCCTGCAGATGTTGTTGCAAAACCTGATAAACATGTTCCATCGGTGGTCCGCCGCGTAAGCCACGCGAACCGAGTAGTTCGTAATAGTCGTGTTCCCAGGCTTGAAGATGTTGTTGCAGCAGGGCGGTGTGATCGGACTGTCCGCAGACAGTCCTTCCGCTGCAAGCCATAATCAACACGGCCCAAACCGACCAAGACCTATGGATAATCCCCTTGATCATTGTTTTATGGTGCCGTTGGTGTGCATTTTTCAAGATGGGGGCTGATAAAGGCGTTCCTTGCGATAAGTAAAGTGCGGTTGTAGGAGTGTAAAGTACAAAGATCTCTTTTCTTGATCAGCGTGGATGAGTTGGTTGATAGGAAATAAAATGGTGTCGGAAGGAAAGAGGATGTTATCGGTTACCTGTTGTTGGCAGAACAACGGATCTTAATCTTGGAAACTCAGATTAGTCGGAAGCTTGCACTATGTATGGCACATTCCATGCCTTACTGACGAACAATGCGAACATTTGTTCAAGTTTTTGAAAACCACTGTAGCGGCGATTGGTGAGGTAGCAGAACTCGCCCACGTAGTTCCTCATGTACCTTTTCCATACGTAATGGTGAATACCATCCAGGTTGCGCTTGGCGTTCACTTTCATGATCTCCGTGTACCACAATTTACCGCTATCAGGGTCGTCTTTGAACCAGGGGCGAGGGCGATTGTCGAGACTGCGAATGCTGATGTTCATGCCATTTGGCAGCACATCAGCGCTTGTCGGTGTGGTCTTGCGTGAAACCGGATGGTGATGATTGTACGGCATGTCTTTCAAGGATTCCGGACGCATTGATATCAAACGCAAGCGCCCGCCCTGCGCAAGTTTGAACCATGGATGCCATTCCGGAATCCGCAGATTAAGACCCCGTAATTCGACTGGTATTAGTTCCAGCTTTTGTCCTTCTTCATTGCGGACAGAGCGTTGTATTGGCTGAGAGCTCTCTGATGCCGTTTCTTTCTCCACTGGTTCCGGAACCGCCGGAAAATCAGCAGTGCCTGCTGTGATATGATCAAGCATCGCATACCAATCCACAAGGTCGGCCATCATCACTTTCATCTTCTGCATCATCAACCAGATAGGCCGGTAATGCCGGTGGCCCAGATGGCGCTGTACCTGCATGGCCGAAATGGATTTCTTCTGAAATGAAAGCACCGCAATGGCATAGACCCAGTAATGGAAAGGAAGCTTCGAATACTCCAGAAGTGTCCCGCTGCGCAGTGTCGTCTCCCATTTGCATTGCTTGCATCGGTACCTGAGTCGGGACGGGAGCCACAATTGGTCGGATGAACCGCAACGGTTGCAATAGACACCGTGCTTATCCCGAAATTCCTTCCACAAAAGAGCACATTTTTCTTCTGTGTTGTAAGTTTTAATAAATGTAAAAAAGTCCATACTAAAAAGAGCTATAATGCAGGTGCAATATAGCCTTTTGGCACATGAGACCAAAGCCATGTGGCAAGCTTCAGACTTGTCTAAATGAGAATTAAACGTATATAAACGTGTAGCTTGTTTTCAAAAATGTATAAGCGGTTTAAAATCAAATATTTAACCCAAAATTATCACCACGAAAAATCCCGCTCATGAGGCATTAAACCCATCTTTTCTATTCCAACTTTCAAACTCTCCTCTTCATTCCATCTTAAACGTGCACACCTCCACCTCTCTATTCCAGGAGCAGCGCAATGTCCTTGTCGCTCCATCCGGGCGCATGAACCACGACTTTTTCAGGGTGAAAGAGATGCGATGTTCGTAGCCTTCTGCAAATCCAGCAGTAAGTCGCTTGCCATCCGGATCAAGCATTACAACACTATCTTTCCGCCAATGACCCATCTGACCGCAAAGATGATATCGCAGTTTCCAGGTATCCGCCTTTGCTTCGTCAGCGAGTGTTAGGCGGATTACTTTACCTGCTCCTTTCTGGTCATTGGAAACAGCGAGTACGCCATTGCGGTACAGCCACCAGGTATTGATGTTCTCCGGCTTTTGCATGCTGCCTGCTGTCAGGAGCAAAGCAATAAGAACCAGGCTCCTCAACGGCCTTCTTCCTCTTCGTGCTCCTGGTTGTTGGGCGCCGCTTGTGGAACGGCAGCGTCTTTCCGGATTTCCGGATGTCGGATATAGCCACCGCTGGTACCTGCCATCTGCCCGGTGATAATCCCGGCCAGGCCCAACACCAATACACCATAGGAGGCAGCCGGTGCCATGCGGTGCTGCTTGTGGTCGAGCCAGAATGCTGCCAGTGCGGCGGCGCCTGTAAGTAGACAGGTAATCAGGAAGAGCTTGCCTTCGTCTTCGTGGTGTTCGATCAAATCGTGCGAAACGCCAGCCAGGTGTTCGATGGATTCTTCCGCTCCTTCACCGCTGAAGAACGCCGGCAAAGCGGTCAGCGCTGTGACAGCGTAAAGGCCCATCGCAGTGAGCTTCACGATACGGTTCTTCAGGAAAAATCCCGCGAGCAGAACGAGCAGGGAAAACACCATACCCATGATGGGCAGGTGGTTGAAGATCAGGTGCAGGTGTGCAGGGTTCATGCAACGAAGTAAGCCTGTTTGCAGCATTTTTAGGCTGATTTGCAGCAGTTCCGGCCAAAACCACGAAATTTCACCCCATGAAAGCTCCCCATATTCAGGAAACGCAGCGCGGCATGCACCTGCTGTTGCGCTTATTAATGATTGCGCTTATTCTGCTCTACGGACGTGCAGCCTGGTCGCAATGGATACTCGGTGAGCCGTGGGGCAATAATCCGTCGCCTGATTGGCTGATGGCGCTGATTCTGCTGTTGCTCCTGGCTACTGCGATACTCATGTTCACCTTAAGGCTGGATACCGAACTGAGCGAAAAAGGAATCCGCTACCGGCTCTTTCCTTTGCAGCGCAGTTTCCGCGAAATACCCTGGTCGGCTGTGCAAAAGGCCGGAGTGCGCAAGTACAGGCCCATCGCAGAATACGGTGGCTGGGGGATTCGCGGACTGCCAAAATCTAAAAACCGGGCGGTAAGCCTGCGCGGTGACTATGGTATCCAGCTCGTGCTGAAAGATGGCCGCAAGCTGCTCATCGGCACTGCCCGCGAACTTGAAATGAAACAAGCCATCGAACACTTGGCCGAAGGCAGGTTTGAGGTCTTGTGAGCCGCAAAATGCAAGCGAATGCTGCCGCAAAGACCTCCCGCTGCAGTGTGGTTGGTCGGCTGTAACCCAGTTCCGCAAGCGTGAATGGCCTTATCCATAGATCCCTTCCTGCACGTAATATGCACAGCGTTTACATAACACTCCAAAGAACTTGGATCTCCGGGGTTAAATACTCCCCGGTTTTTCCCTTGAATACAATCCGTTTCAAGTATTTTGTTATGTTTGAATAACACCATGCTGTCCAATCGCCTGCTGCTTCTGGCCATTCTCTGGCTTTCCTGCCCATTGTTTGTATCGTCGCTGCATGCCCAGTCGGATGTTCTATCGGCTGGCGGCGACGCATCCGGTAGCGGGTCTTTTTCCTGGAGCCTGGGGCAAGTGGATGGATCTGCATTCACCGGAACTACCGGCAGTGTTCAGGCTGGTGTCCAACAAGGTTTTCCAGCCGTAGGCCCCACTTCGGTCCGGTCATTTACAGGCGGCTGGCACGTGTATCCCAATCCCTTCGAACGCAATCTGAATCTGCGTACCCCGTATTCCGGATCCTGGACACTCAACGATATGTCCGGACGTCTGTGCGGCCATGGATGCTTCCAATATCCGGATACACGGATTATGCTGGAGCCCTTGCCCGCCGGTATGTATTTCCTTACCCTCGCTGTTGAGGGTCAACCTCCATTTGCCATCCCCCTCCTGCGGCAATAAATATTTCCATCATGCACATCTTCGCCTATGAAATATATCCTTACCGTTTGCTGCTTGTTGCAGACTTTGATTCCATGTCTCCGCGCCCAGGCTCCTGAGAAATTCACCTATCAGTCGGTGGTGCGGAATTCTTCCGGGGCTTTGCACGCCGGAGCGGCTACCGGTTTGCAGTTGCGCATCCTGCAGGGCAGTGCCACGGGTACGGAAGTTTTCAAGGAACAACACAACGTCACTACCAACGCCAACGGATTACTCACTGTTGTGGTGGGCAACGGCACGGTTTTGCGTGGTTCGCTGGCTGGTATCGACTGGGTAGCCGGTCCCTACTTCCTCGAAGCAGCGCTCGACCTGGGTGGGGGCACCAATTATACCCTGAGCAATGCTGTTCAGTTGCTAAGTGTTCCTTACGCCCTGCATGCCAAGAGTGCAGGAAAAGCCGTGGAGGCCGAACGGGCCAAGACTGCCGATAATGCCGTTCGGTATCGCGCCGGCAATGGCATCTTGCTCCGCAACGACAGCATCCATGCACTCGAGCAACAGGCCCGGTGGAACGCCGCCCAACTGAGCGGCCGTGCCATAGCGACTGTTGCTCCCCTCGCGGGACAGACGCTGAAATGGAATGGCTCAGCCTGGACACCTGCCAACGACCTGCAAGGCACTGGTGGCAGCCGCATGGTCCCGGGGACCGGCCTCAGGGCTTCAGGCGATACCTTGTTTGCCCGCAACACGGAAGGAATCTGGAATGCCCGCGCCCTGGCATCCCGCTTGGTCGATACCACTTCACCGATTGCCAACGATATCCTGCAATGGAACGGAAGCAGTTGGAAACCTGCTTCAGCCCCTACCCTGCAGCTCAACGCCGGAACCGGATTGAGCCGCAGCGGCAGCACCCTGAGCGCACTCACGGGAACAGCACTCTGGAATGCTGCCCAATTGCAATCCTATGCCATCAGCACCGCCGTGCCCGGCCGCAACGATGTGTTGCAATGGAATGGCACAGCCTGGGCACCTGCAACCTTGCCCGCCGGCGGTGTTGTGGCCCGCAACGGCCTCCGCAAGTCGGGCGATACCCTCGATGCCCTCAGCAATTCCGCTATCTGGAATGCCTCTAGCCTGCAAGGCAATGCCATCAGCAGCAGCTCGCCGGCAACGGACGATGTCCTCAAATGGAACGGGACAGCGTGGACACCCGGCCGTGCAAGCACAGGCAGCAGTATCAGTTGCAGCACCACTTCGAACAGCAATTATGCTGTGCGCGGCACCGGCAGCGGCGGCTGGGAATGCACCGATGCCGTCTGGATTACCAGCAACAAGCAGGTAGGTATTGGTACAACCTCTCCATCGACTTCTTTCGATCTGACAGTCGGCACTTCGGGTTTTCTCGTAAACGGAAGCACCACTACTTCAAATATCCTGGGTCGCCTTCGCATCGGTTCATCATCTTCCAGCAGCTATGAATTGCAGGTAGATGGCGATGCATACCTCACATCCGGACTGCGCATCGGAACCACCACTTCACCCGCC
>Ga0315901_10003428_pt1 | contig 20617 bp, 9 predicted proteins | sample LakEriMetagenome_10_FD_203761 | JGI IMG/M metagenome (GOLD analysis project Ga0315901, IMG submission 203761) | Freshwater fungal communities from buoy surface, Lake Erie, Ohio, United States - Buoy 2 MA116 | ecosystem: Environmental > Aquatic > Freshwater > Lake | place: USA: Lake Erie, Ohio... | reverse complement strand
ATCGTAAACGAGGAGCGTCACGGTTCCGGTTGCAGACTTGAAATCATTGACCAGTGGACTGCCGGTTTGGCCATTGTCACGCATGGTGTACGTAAAGGAGGCCGTTCCGGCAAAGTTGGCCGACGGCGTGAAGATGGCATTCGAGCCGGAAATTGCTACGGTTCCATTGGTTGCCCCCAGCACTTCCGTTACGGTTCTCGTTTGAGAACTTTCCAAGGGACCCGGATTGTCGTTGGACAGCAAGGTCGATAGGGGAATCGTGACCGCAGTATTCTTATTCGTTGTTGCGGAATCGGGATTGGCGACGGGAGCATCGTTCACTGGGGTTACGGTAACGGTGGCGGTTGCAATCGCAGACTGCGTGGTCCCATCCGACAATCGAAACGTGAAAGTGGTTGTGCCAAACCAGTTCGCCGGAGGCGTGTAACGGAATTGAAGACCACTTATGGCAGCGACCGAACCGGTACCGCTAGGCGGTTGCGTGATGCTAGTGATTTGAAGCGGATCCGAATTCGCATCGGATCCGGGTACGCTCCAATTGCCGTTCGTATCTTCGGGCGTTACGAAACTGGCATTGCTCGTGGTGGGAGCCGAATTCGAACCGATCATGATCGTCGCCGTTGCCAATCCGGATTGGGCTCCCCCGCCATCGATTGCTCGAAAGGTGAATGAGTCCGACCCGGATGCATTGAGATTTGGCACATAAGTGAACGAGCCGTTATCTTGAACCGTCACGGTCCCTTTGCTCGGCAGACCAACCCGAACAGCACGCATCGCGGGGCTTGCCGGGCCGTCGACATCAGCAGCGCCAACTAGGAGACCGGCGGCTGCCACATTAAGAGTCGTGTTGACGGGGGTTGAATAAGATTTGTTCGTGACGGTCGGAGGTTGATTGACGGTGATTGTCGCCGTGCCGTTCCCCGATTCCGCACCTGCTCCGTCTCTGGCGCGGAAGGTAAAGAAATCCGTCCCGGAAAAACCCACATTGGGAGTATACGTGATCGAGCCATTGCTAACATTGACAGAGAGGGTCCCATTGTTGGGGCCCAAACCAGGACCCGACACGCGGATCGCGGTCCGTGCCGGGCTCGTGGGACCGTCGACATCGTTAGAGCCAACCAACAGGTCTGCGACGGTCACCGTTCGGGCCGTATTGAAGGACGTTGTAAACGCTTTGGCGGTGACGGTTGGTGCATCATTCACGGCGGAAACATTAAGCGTCAGTGTCGCCGTTTGGGTCAGGTTGCCATCGCTGACCGTATAGACAGAGGTGGTTACCCCAAAGAAGTTGGCTGCCGGACGAAAAGCAACAGCACCTGTGGTCGAGATACTAAACGATGAGCTATTTGCGGGCGTCGTGGCGCTGACAACGAATAATGTATCCGATTCGTCATCGGTATCGTTGGATAGTACATTGAAGCCCGCGATGGGGTTGGAGTTGCTATCTTCTTGAACGGTAACGCTATCCGATACGGGTTTCGGTGCGGTGTTGCCAGTCGATATGGTGACCGTGTGTGTTGTTGGCGTGGGGGTAACTCCATCGCTGAGTCGATAGGTGAATGTGTCACCGCACGTACAACCAAAATGGGGTGCGTAGACGAACGAGCCGTCCGCGTTGAAGCTCAGCAGAGTTCCATTGCTAGGTGCGGTAACAAGGGTTGCGGTGAGGACATCGCCATCGACGTCGTAGTCATTCGCAAGCACACCGTTTGCGGCGCTCCGTGTCGAATTCGAACGGGACGACAATTGATAGGAATCATGCTGGCCCACGGGCGGATCATTTACCGGTGTGATGTTGAATGCGAAACTGTTTGGCGAGAGGTCGATGTTGTTGGTTGCACCGTTGTCCTGGACCTGGAACGTGAACGCTCCTCGAGCGTTGCCGTTCACATTGGCTGCTGGGGTGAACGTCAGTTTCGGGATGTTGGCGACTAGGATCGACTGTCCCGCTGTGACAGCGACTCCACTGAGTCGCAGTACCCCGTCGGTGGCTGGTGGCAGGGTGGTGATCGTGACGGCCGTGAAGGTATTGGCGGGCGAGTCGAGCGGGTCGGTGAACCCAAAGTCAGCCTCTGCGAATGTGTAAGCGGTGTCTTCGTTGATGGTTCGGGTGGCATCTGTTCCTGCCGGGGCGTCGGCGACGAGAATGATGTTGAACGCGAAACTATTTGGCGAGAGGTCGATGTTGTTGGTCGCCCCGTTGTCCTGGACCTGGAACGTGAACGCTCCCCGAGCGTTGCCGTTCACATTGGCTGCTGGGGTGAACGTCAGATTCGGGATGTTGGCGACTAGGATCGACTGTCCCGCTGTGACAGCGACTCCACTGAGTCGCAGTACTCCCTCTGTTGCCAGTGGCAAGGTTGAAATTGTGACGGCCGTGAAGGTGTCGGCTGGGACATCCAATGGATCGGAAAATCCGAAATCCGCCGCGGCGAACGTGTAGGCCATGGAACTTGGTTCAGGGATGACCGAGGCTGAAGTCGAGGACGTCTGAATGATGTCGAAGGTAGTAATCTGAGCTGCCAAAAGAAACGTTGACTGGGTTTCGAAGAATGTCGTTGCCATATTCACGACGCTGTTGCCGCTGATCGTTCGATTCAACTCCGAAGGAGCGTAGGCAATAGGTGGACTACCCCCATTGACGACAACCGAAAAGTCAACGTCAGCCACTCCGTCTCCTGTCGTTTGCATCGACAAATTGGCGTCAAATACGATTCGATAATTACCGGACTGGGAAGTGGTAACCCTAAAACGATTAAAGGCATTAAGATCGCCCATTGCCTCTGCGGTCTCGGAACTCAGCGCGTTTGATTCCGCAAGAGTCGATACGGAAATGCTGCCTCCGACAATGGTGTCTCCCACGCCGTTCGTGTCCGCGATCGCAAAATCCCCACTCGTATTCAAACCCATGCCTAGATTCGTGTACGACTGGAGGGGCACGCCAACTTGCTCTACTGGGGGAAAAAAAGATGGGCTCAAAAAAGACATTGCGGCGTTCAAATTCGGCTGCGTGTTGGACTGCATAAAACTTCCCAAGGTCGCTGTCGAAGTGGATTCGAGTGATTTAAAGCTGACCGTGGCCTGCGAACTGGTCGCATTGACCCAATTACCAGTGGATTGCTCGTACTGAAGTCTCAAGTTCGAAACGTTCAATATCGAACTTCCGTACGCCGTGTGTTCGTTGACCGTCCTGGTGGCGTCTGTTCCAGCGGGTGCGTCGGCGACCGAGTTGATGTTGAATGCAAACGAGTTTGCCGAAAGGTCGATGTTGTTGGTTGCACCGTTGTCCTGGACCTGGAACGTGAACGCTCCTCGAGCGTTGCCGTTCACATTGTCTGCTGGCGTGAACGTCAGGTTCGGGATGTTGGCGACTAGGATCGACTGTCCCGCTGTGACAGCGGCTCCACTAAGTCGCAGTACCCCGTCGGTGGCTGGTGGCAGGGTGGTGATCGTGACGGCCGTGAAGGTATTGGCGGGCGAGTCGAGCGGGTCGGTGAACCCAAAGTCAGCCTCTGCGAATGTGTAAGCGGTGTCTTCGTTGATGGTTCGGGTGGCATCTGTTCCAGCTGGTGGAGAACTCAAGGAGAATAGTTGGACATAGCTCGAATTATCATTCCCAGACTGGTTGTCGTTGTTGACCAATCGCAAAATGATGTTGCCATGCACGCCGGCTGGAAATTCACTCAGGTCCAAAGTCACAGTTCCTGTCGTTACGTTTCCGACGGTACTGCTCGTGTGGATGGTTGTGCTACCCGTCTTTGCTTGCTGGCCTTCGGTGGCGTTGAAAAAGCTGTCTCGCGATCCGGCAATGGTAGGAACCAAGGACTCTCCTCGGGAGTCGACAAACGCTGCTTCGAAAGCATCGTTGACGAACTGAGCATCGCGATCGAAAGATAGTTCGTACTGAAAGCGAATGCCGCTGGCCGTTGGGGGGATTGTCCAAGCGTAAGCGATCTGCGATTGAAACGAATTGCCCTCGGTCAATCGCTTGACGTTGTTGAATGTCGCACTTCCTGGGTTCTGACCTCCCGTTTCCGAGAAACTCCAGGTTGTCACGGGAATCGCACCCAAATTCAGCGGCGATGTCCCTGGTCCGCCTGGGTCAACGATGCTTCCATTGGCGATACCATCGGCGTCACCGCGACCTCCGTCCTGCAGAAATAGACGCACCCGATTCTCAAAAAAAACAGCTCCGGTCGTGCCGTCGAAGTCAAAGGCTACAAGATTGCCTGTTGTTGCATCTCGCTTCCAATACGTGTCCCCTTGGAATCCGTCCGGAAAAAACATATCGACCACGGTGATGGATCCAACGGGCAGGTCGGAAACGGTGAATCCGAAGCTACCGGCAGAAAGCAGGAGCCTTTCCTCCGCGGTTTCCGGTGCCACAACACGGACATTTTCGAAGACTCCCAGGCTGGACGACAACGTGAATAGGTTCCCGTAGCGCGCGTCGGGAATGGAGAACACATTGGGCTGCAAGGAATCCGCAACCCCATCCCGATTCCCGTCCTGATTGGCAGCCATCGATTCGAGGGACGCAGGAACCCCATCCCGATCCAAATCCTCTTGGCCGGCGGTGTTTGCATCAATGCGGAATCGCGACGAGACCGCATCAAACGAGTTGGTGGATGCAAGCTTGGCGTAAAGTTCGGTACCAGGCGCGAGCAGTCCCTTGACAACACCACGAAACTCGCCGGCGGGAGTATTCTTCGATGAGAGAGAGCCCAGCGAAACTGCGTTGTCCCCGTGCTTGGCGAAAACTTCTACGGCTTGGTCCAGGGGAACGCCACTTGGCAAACTTCCGGAAACGAAAATCAGACCTTCTCCCCGGCTCGACAGCTGACTCGCAACCTGGATTGCGGGAGCTTTCGTACCGCCCGTGGCAGTCACTCCCAGCTTGGCCAAGTCGAAACCCTGGCGATTGAGGTCCGCCGATGAGAGCGAATTCCGCGACGCGTCCATATTCGAAGGGGGCAATCCGTTTGTGTTCGAGGTTGAGGGCCCTGGCTGCCCTGATACGGCGCTCGGGTTTCGTATTTGAGCGATGTTTTGATTGAATGGCGAACTGCTCACCTCGTTATCGCCACCGGCACCTCCAACGCCACCTCCACCTCCGCCCGATCCTCCGCTCGCGTCCGGCTTCCCGGACGAATCGCGGGGGGATGTATCATCGCGCGACACCGGCTCGTTACTCCCAAACGACGCGCCGCCACCGCCACCACCTCCGCCACCACCTCCGCCACCACCGGAATCCGATGCCGCGTTGGAGCCTGCAACGACTCCACCACCAGACCCCGGATCTTCATCGTTTCGGGACCCGAATTCGTTCCCCAAGGGATTGCCCAGCGACGGGCCTGCCAACGGAGTACCGAATGGCTCCGAAGCATTATGACTCGGCCTGGACATGATCCGCTGAGATTCATTGAGTTGGTTGATGAACCGCGCATACTCGAGAGCGCTTTGGCTTGAGAGACTTCGTTCGAAGAGACTGTTTTGGAGGGGCGCACGCAATCCGAGCGTGAAAGGATCTCTTCCATCCGCGAACGACGATTTACGCCTCGCTCTATCACCGCTTTCTGTTGAAGATCCCCGCAACTCTCGCATGCGAGTTGCAACCCCCTCGGCTGTTTGCGGAAGATCAGGCTTGATGTTGATCGCTTCGGCCAACAAAGAAAGAGGGAGGGGGAGTGCAGCACCAGCGGTCTGCCTATCCTCGAGTTTCTCAAGAAACGAAAAACGTGCTGTTCGAAGTCGCGAACGTCGGCGACGAAGTCGAAATTGCTTAGTACGACGAAGAGTGATAAGCCATCGACAAGAACTCAGCAAACGCAGATACATGATATTTAACAAACGATGAAAAGAACTGTGCGGGTCATCCAAAGCAAACGTGACGCGGGATCGCGAACTTCGATATCTCCTGCGGCGAACCTAGTCATTTCAGATTGCGAGCTCGACGAGAAGGGTCGTATGTATTCATGCAAGCACCGAAGCATTTGGAGCGCATCCGGAAAGCAAAAACCGATTAGGCGTTGGCCGAGGCTTCATCGGTTCTTGGTTAGGAACTTACTGTCGAGCTTTGCAAATGCACCACTGCATTCCTACAAAGGATCATCTCTCGATGCCGGAACGGATATTAACTCTCCGGAAATCACGATGCAATAAGCTCCACACCAAAAAAATTTCCATCGGGCGAACCACGATGGGATGACGAGTGCGCAAAACATGGACAACGAATCGTGTCGCGATGTTGCAATCGACATCCCCGTTCGCTATTCTAAACCGAGTTCACGAATCTTATCTTGCCCGATGGGGAGCGTGCCCGCCCACACCCATTTTCGTATCTCGATAATCACCATTCGATATTTCGGGTCATGCAATCAAAGAAGGATGCGACATCAAGAGAGTCGCATGCCTGCCTAGTTGCGTTGCAATGCATTGAAATTTATCGCCGCAGTCGAATCGCGCATGATCTTGCGTTTCTCGCAAAGAATTGCTGTGTGGGATGGAGTATTGTCTAGAGTTGAAGGTTTTCTCCCATCGAATTCACCGATCGCGTGCATGAGCCCGGAGCAGTGATTGCCATGACTAGTAATGTCGGCGTGAACAACGGCCCGGTAGTGACTGGCACGTTGAGCCTATCCGAAAATCTCGAAAACCTCGAAAACCGCGGCTTGCGCGTAGGCAGCTTATCGTTTTCGGATCGTCTCTTTGCGAAGCGGCGGGTCGCTCCATGCACTGCCTCGCAGGTAGGCTACAATGAGGCGACGACGGGTGAACTGTCGTGATGGACAGTTTCCTCGATCATTGCAAACCTTTCCTTGAGGAGGAGCTCCGTGAGCAGGCTCTCATTGATGCTGTTTTGTTCCGCTGTGTTCAGTTTGCTGCAGGGCTCATTCCTGCAGGGGGAGAGTTCAACGTTGCAGCCGAATATCATCATCCTCTTCATCGATGATCTCGGCTATGCAGACATTCAACCGTTCGGCGCACGCGCTTATGAAACGCCTGCGCTCGAACGGATGGCACGACAAGGTCGCCGTTTCACCGACTTCGTGGTCGCCTCCGCCGTTTGTTCCGCTTCCCGCGCGGCGCTCCTGACCGGTTGCATTCATGAACGCGTCGGCTTTCGAGGCGCCCTCGGCCCCGACGCGAAAGTCGGTATCGACGCGCGGGAGACGACGATCGCGGAACTCTGCAAGTCGAAAGGCTATGCCACTGCCTGCTTCGGCAAATGGCACTTGGGCCACCATCCGAAATTCCTTCCCCAAGCCCATGGTTTCGATCGGTATTACGGACTCCCCTATTCCAACGATATGTGGCCCTTCCACCCGGCCGCCTTGGAGGCACAGAAAAAGGATCCGAATCGGAAACCCCTCTTTCCCCCCCTCCCTATGGTCGAAGGTTCCGCAGTTTGCGATCCGGAAGTCACCGCCGAGGATCAGCAGCAAATGACGGCCCAATATACCCGTCGGGCTGTCGAGTTCATCCGCGAGAATCGCGACAAACCCTTCTTCTTGTACCTGCCCCACTCCATGGTCCATGTTCCCCTGTTCAGCAGCCCCGACTTCGCTGGCAAACATCCCAGCGGACCGTTCGCCGATGCGGTCCGCGAAATCGATTGGTCGGTCGGCCAAATCCTCGATGCGGTCGATGAACTGAACCTCACGCAGAAAACCTTGATCGTCTTCACCTCCGACAATGGACCTTGGCTCAGCTACGGGACCCACGGCGGTTCCGCATTTCCGCTTCGCGAAGGGAAAGGCACAGCATGGGAAGGAGGCGTCCGCGTCCCCACGATCATGCAATACCAAGGTGTCATCCCTGCAGGATCGACCTGCGACCAACTCGCATCGACCATCGATCTGCTACCGACCATCGCAAAACTGATCGAGGCGGAGCTGCCAGAGCGGACATTCGATGGTCACGACATCTCTCCGTTGCTGGTCGACGACCAAGCTCGTTCGCCGCACGCGTCGTTCCCCTACTACTATGGCAACGGCCAACTGCTTGCGATCCGAAACGATCGATGGAAACTGGTCTTTCCCCATGAGTACCGAACCATCAGCGGTCAGCAAGGACGAAGTGATGGTATGCCGGTCAATTATCGCCAACAACAAATCACAACTCGCGAACTGTACGATCTCGATTCGGATGTCGGAGAAACAACCAACGTTGCGGATCAATATCCTCAGCTCGTTGCCCAGTTCTCCGAAGAGGCGGACCGGTGGCGAAAAGAACTTGGAGACTCGCTTACGGGAGTCCAAGGAAACGCGATCCGCCCGCTCGGCAAGATCCAAGCGGGGGATCGATTGCTGGTCGACGAGTAACCGGCATCGCAAGACGCAAAGACGCGGAGAAAAGAAGAGGCTCGCTCCCTAGTAGCCGTCCGATTGGGACTTTGCTCCGACTCTGCTGATTCGGTTCTTGCACATGCTAGCCGATATGCGCACGCATCCGGGTTGAACCGCACTGAACATGGAATAGTTTGCCGCAGTTCAACCCGGCAGCTCGCGCCGCTCGGCTATTATTTCACCCGCTACGCCTGGGCATGAGACGTGAAATGGTACCTGACACCTTTGTTTCAACCGGGAAAAACCCGGATTAAGGACGACTCTTACTGTTTTCCCGACGTTCCTCGTCCGATTTCCGATCTTCTTCTTGAGGATCGCCTGATCGGCCAGGTGGGGTGGTTGAGACGACTTCGATTCCTCGGAGGCCCAGTTTGGATACTCCGAATCCCCGGCTGTACTTCGGATCAATGATCTCGTTAGGGATTTTCACAACGCGAAAGAAATCCAACTGCGGGACCTCGGACTTGGCAACTTCGGCTTGAATGTTCTGCCCTGCGACAATCGGCGGCGGGCCGGTCGTCGTTCCTGTCTGCCAAACGATGGTGTCTCCTTGCTTGATGACGATGTTTGCGAAGTGAGGGGTGAAAGTGACCGATGTGGTTTTGTTGCCGAGTCCCATTTCGCGATAGGTTTCTGTTTGCGATTGACCAACCCCCATTTCCGCGTGCATTCGAATCGAGGCATTGGGATCAAGAACCCATCCGTTGGCCTGGATCTTTTCAGAGAGCCACTGCTGCACGCTTCCCGGGTCGCTTACTTTGTCGAGCTTCAATCCGATGCGTACACCAGGCTTCATGAGCATCAAGCTCGGTCGGTTGATATTCGATGTCACTTCGTCGACTTGAGGACCAGGGAGTTGTACCGCCCCTACCGCGATGGATCCTCTCATGGAATCGGGCTCGGCGACGTAAAAGAATAATCCATTCAGAACCTGATTCGTTAACGGGTCCCGGTTCAGCCATGATTGAGCACCTTCCATGCGGTAGCTCCAGACGGGAAGTTGCAACGATAGCCTGTATAGAACCCGCTCCATGGCGCTCTCGGCCAGCAGGAGATCATCGCTGACCCATTCAATCCGCGAAGCAAACGGTGAACCGATCAAGGGGGCATCGAATACCTGTGGGTCGGTGCTTCCGGATTCCAGATCCCAAACATAGACATTCCGCTCGGTCAACGCGGCAAGTTTGGTTCCTGACGCATTGACATTCGCCCCGGACACGTGACGGTCTTGCACGGGCAAGCTGAAACGCAAATCGCCACTCAATGCGTCAATGACCGAAACCTTCCCATCCTCCGGCACAATGATCGATTTTCGATCGGCGGTCAGCACGATCGGTGCGTCGAAAAAGCTGGCTGATTTGAACGTATACGCAATGCTCTTGGAGGCTGTATCCCAAGCAACGTAGGTGTGACGTGCGGCTTTCGTCAGAACCAAATCCGCCGTAATCAGCTTGGCGAAATGAGAACGATCAAAGACGTCGACCTCGATGCCCCACCGCATCAAGGGGTCAGCCTGAGTCTCAGCTGGTTTTAAGCTCCAAAGGGTAATTGTGCCTTGGTCCCCTTTTCCGCACATCTCGTCTGAGTGAATGGAAAGGAGTCGTTTGGTTCGCGGGTCGTAATCGACAATGAAATCCTCCGGTGTCAACGCGACCGATCCGATCATCTTCTTTTGTTTCAACGATACCCAGTACGCTTGACTTTGGAACTCGACCCCACGATTGTGAAAATTGTTTTCTCTCGCGGTCATCAAGATCAACTGTTCCGGACCACCAACTGGAATGGCAGCCACGATTTCTTGCCTGTCTCTCGCAAAATAAAAGCCGGTACCGGATTGTTCAAATGACGTATAAAAACTGGGAATGCTTCCTAGTGCCGAAGGTAAACCCTTCCCGATCATCGACCCGATGTCCCCTAATGCAAAGGAACCAAAGTCCTCGACGGGAGGAAGCTTAGGTACAGCGGCGGGGACCACTCCCTTCTTGGTAGCCTCGTCAAACTGCTTCTTGAACTTCTTGAGGTACAACTGGTCCTTCTCGCTAAGGCTGGTTATCGGTACCTCGATCTCATTTCCGTCGGTCTTGGCGAGAAGAATCTTCTCTCCGACAAACGACTTCAGCGCGGCGTCGATTTTGAACTTCCCGTTGCTGCTTTCCCAAGCTCGAGCAAGATCGAGCGCATCGATTTCGCATTCTTTGCGAATGGCGGATCGTTCGAACATCTCTCGCTTCATGCTCCCAGCGAATTCGAACTCCACCCCGTAGCGGTTCTTGTCCCTCCCCAGAACGGTGCCGTCGAACCAACCGTTCAGAAACATCACCTTGACCGATTCCCCTTCCTCGAGGCGGGTTTGTGCGACAGCGGTATTCAAGGTCAAGGCACAAGCTACGATAAGGACAGTCAGTGGGAGGCAGCGCCATCCTGCAGAGCGATAAAGATTTACCATTCGATGCTTCCTCGAATTCATCAAACAATCGAGAGATCCGACACAATCGAGCGTCGTAAGCTCCAGATTGTAATCAATCAGCACTGGGATTTCGACCGTTCCACGAGCATGATCGAAAAGGAGAGAAAACATCTCTGTGCCCCAGCCGACGAGCAACAGCCGTAGCAGCCAAGGCTCTCGCGGAGACGCAATGACGCGGAGAAAAGAGCAAACTCTCGCCCAACCAGCGGGTTGAGCATAACAGGATAATGCAATCGCTCCATCGATCGAGCACGAGCGCCGCTTCACTATGCAGGAGCACGAGCACGACAGGCAGCCAGAACAAACCGATGCACCGAAGTGGCACAGCGACGTGGCTGTTGGTCCGCCACGGGCGGATCTTCGACGCATCTCGGCTAGTAAAGCCCGGATATGGGCTCTCAGATGTGCATTTCGAAGGAGGTCCATTCGCGATACGGCGAGGGACCACCATCTGGCGATGGTAGATTTGGAGAGCGAAGGATTTCAGGTGGTTGGCACGCAAATGGTCACTAGGCTTGCGGCTCGGTCATGCTGAACGGATCGAGGGCCTTGTTGAGTTCGTCGGCTGGCAGCACGTTTTGCTCGAGGCACAATTCCCGAATCGTCTTGCCTGATGCAAACGCCTCCTTCGTTAGCTTGGCCGCTTTCTCGTACCCTATGTACGGGTTCAAGCTGGTGACCATCGACAGGCTCTGTTCCACGCTCGCTTCGCACGCTGCCTCGTTCGCTTCGAGTCCTTGCATGCAGAATTCGATGAAGGCACTGACCCCGTTGGCGAGCAGCATGATGCTTTCGAGGATCGCGTGCCCCATGACAGGCATCATGATATTGAGCTGGAAATTCCCCCCCGCGGCCCCGGACAAGGTCATGGTGGCATCGTTGCCGATCACCCGCGCGGTCAACTGCATCATGCTTTCGCACATCACTGGGTTGACTTTCCCCGGCATGATGGAGGACCCGGGTTGGCGATCGGGCAGGATGACTTCGAAGAATCCACAGCGGGGCCCGGAACCAAGCCATCGGATGTTGTTGGCGATATTGAACAGGGTCATCGCGATTGTTTTGATCTGGCCGTGGGACTCTACCAAGCCGTCGCGCTGCGCGTTCCCTTCGAAATGATTCACCGCTTCGACAAACGGAATCCCCGTTTGCTTTGCGAGGTGGTCGCTGACCCGTTTGCCGAACTCCGGGTGCGTGTTGATGCCGCTCCCGACCGCTGTTCCGCCTACAGGCAACTCGTACACGGCTCGCTCAGCGACCTTGGCTCGCTCGATCGACAAGGCGACTTGTCGAGCGAACCCGCCGAACTCTTGCCCTAACCGGAGCGGCGTAGCGTCCATCAAATGCGTGCGTCCGATCTTGATGACCTTGTCCCATTGCGCGGCTTTGTCGCTGAGAATCTGGTGAAATCGCTCCAGTTGCGGGATCAACTGCTGGCGGATCTCGCAGGCGGCGGCGACATGAATCGCGGTGGGGAACGTGTCGTTGGTGCTCTGGCCCATGTTGACATGGTCGTTGGGATGGATCGGCTTGTTCTTCGAGAAACGATCGCCCCCGAGGATTTCAATCGCTCGGTTCGAGATGACCTCGTTCATATTCATGTTGCTCGACGTTCCCGAGCCGGTTTGGAACACATCGACCGGAAACTCCGAGTCCATTTTGCCCGCGATCACTTCTTCGCAAGCCTGGAACATGGCTCGCACTTGCTTGTCGTCGAGTGGGTTTTTCCCGGTGCCGGTCAGTTTCCCAAGATCGTGGTTCGCAGCCGCACAGGCCCATTTGACCCGGCCCATCGCGCGGACCAAAGGAGTAGGAAGCGTCCAACCGGAGATTGGAAAATTTTCAACAGCTCGTTGCGTCTGGGCGCTGTAGTAAGCCCGTGCAGGTACCTGGACTTCGCCCATCGAGTCCACTTCGGTACGAAAATCCGACATCGCGATTCATCTCCATCGAGAGAGCCATGAGAATGCAGTGTTTGGCCAGCCCAGGCGGACGCGCCTGCGCTCGTGAGGGAATTGTTATACCAAGGAACTCGATTCTGACCATTCGAGCTGAAATTGGAGACTTTACCCCTTATCTTGTTGGGGGGTTGTGGCTAGGATCGAGTTTTCTGCGATGAAAAACGCTTGGAAAGAAGTGTTCTTAACGCTCAGCGGGGACCGGTGGTCCCACCCGAGGCTGAGTCGAACCGACCTTTTCGCGTGTTTCTGCCGTTGAATATGCGGCAGCCAACGAAAAGTTGGGTCGTTTCGACTGACAATCACTAATACCGGGTATGCCATGAGCACCATTGAACTGGCCGACGGCCAGGTCTGTTTCCATGATTTGAACTTGCCGGCCGAGTTGTGCCGGGCACTGGAGCAATCGGGGTACGAGCACCCGACGGAGATCCAGGCCAAAACGATACCGCCGCTCTTAGCCGGGCGCGATGTGCTGGGCCAGGCGCAAACCGGGACTGGGAAGACGGCTGCCTTTGCGCTTCCTCTGCTGAGCCGCATCGACGTCGCGCTGCCGGAAACGCAGGTTTTGGTTCTGACTCCTACGCGGGAGTTAGCGATTCAAGTCTCCGAGTCTTTTCTGAAATACGGCCAGCATCTGCGCGGGCTCCGGGTCGCGCCGATCTACGGGGGCAGCTCGTACGCCACCCAAATCCATGCCTTGAAACGCGGCGCCCACGTGGTCGTCGGAACTCCCGGCCGCATCATGGACCACATGCGAGAATCGCGGCTACGCGTCGACATGCTGCAGTGCCTGGTGCTCGACGAAGCGGACGAAATGCTCCGCATGGGTTTCGTCGAAGACGTCGAGTGGATCCTCCAGCAAACGCCAGCGAACCGACAAATCGCCCTTTTCTCGGCCACGATGCCCGACCCGATTCGACGGATCGCGAACCAGCATCTCAAGGACCCGACCAACGTCACCGTCGCTTCCAAACAGCGGACCGCCGACACGATCCAGCAACGGTTTTTGATCGTCGACCCAAAACACAAACTCGAAGCCTTGCAACGGATCCTGGAGGCGGAAGCGACCGACGGCGTGATCGTCTTCGTGAAGACCAAAATCGCGACCGTCGAGGTTGCGGACCAGCTGAAAACGCTGGGCTATGCAGCCGTCGCTCTCAATGGCGATATCGCCCAGGCGCAACGCGAGCGAACCATTGAACAACTCAAGGAGGGAACGATCAATCTGCTCGTTGCGACCGATGTCGCCGCGCGGGGGCTCGATGTGCAACGCATCAGCCATGTCATCAATTATGACCTCCCTGCGGATGCCGAGGCGTACGTACACCGCGTCGGACGCACGGGACGCGCTGGGAGAACCGGTCAAGCGATCCTGTTCTTGTCTCCCAAACAGCGCGGCGCCCTGCGCGAACTCGACAAAGCGGCCGGGCAAGGCATCGAGCCCATGACGATCCCGACTTCCAAGGAAATCAACGCCCTTCGGGAGACCCGTTTCAAAGAGCGAATCGCGGTGGCGTGTGCGGATGCGAAGAAGGAATCCTTTCGAGGCGAACAGTTTCGGCATTTCGAAAAACTAGTTGCCCAATGCGCGGAAGAGCATGAACTGAGCGCTTTGCAAGTCGCTGCCGGACTCGCCATGCTCGCGCAAGGGGACCGCCCTTTCTTCGTCAGCGAGGCTGCCGATCGTCCGGCGACATTGCACCGCGACGAACGAACCTCCAAGCGGGAACGAAAGCGCGGCGCGCGCGAAGGGATCCTCGATCCGGCGCAGGATCTGGGGGGCGACATGGAATCGTTTCGCGTGGAAGTCGGACGCGTCCATGGGGTCAAGCCTGGGAATCTCGTCGGAGCGGTCGCCAATGAAATTGGGCTCGACTCGCGATTGATTGGCCCGATCCGCATTCACCACGATTTCAGCACCATCGATCTCCCGTCAGGAATGCCGCGCGAAGCGTTTCAAGTGCTCGGCAGAGCCTGGGTCGTCGGACGCCAACTGCGGATCTCGAAGGCTTCCGACCAACCGCGACGCATGCACATCGCGAGGAATGCCAAGGGGGGCAAGAAACGGAAGGGATGATGCCCAGCACGCGCACGACCAAGCGATATCGTGTCGAAGACCTGGAGGAGGCCGCGCAGAGGTTGCGGGACGGTGCGGCCATCGCGTTCCCCACCGAAACCGTCTACGGCCTCGGAGCCAACGCACTCGACCCGACAGCCATCGCTCGGGTGTTCGAATCCAAGGGACGGCCCCAGGACAACCCGCTCATTGTCCATGTCTCCGATCCAACGATGCTGCAGCGCGTCGCGGCGAACGTGCCGGAAATCGCACGTTCGTTGATCGCTGCGTATTGGCCCGGTCCACTCACGCTGCTGCTTCCCAAATCGAACTCGCTACCTCCGTCCGTGACGGCAGGCTTGTCCACCGTCGCGGTGCGGATGCCCAGCGATCCGATCGCCCTGGAGTTGATTCGCCGCGCGGATGTGCCGATCGTTGCCCCCAGCGCGAATCTGTCCGGGCGTCCAAGCGCGACTACTTGGCAAGCGGTTGTGGAGGATCTCGATGGACGAATCGATGGCGTGGTCTGCGGACCTGCAACGCGGATCGGAGTGGAGAGCACGGTCCTCGACGTGCTGCACGAACCGCCGCGCCTCCTGCGGCATGGTGCGATCAGCTTGCAGACACTGCAACCAATCCTGCCCGAAATCATCGATGCCAGCCATGGAAGCGAGGCGGGGCACGGGGCGACGCCCCCTTCGCCGGGTATGAAGCATCGACACTATCAACCCAAGGCGCGAGTCGAGATCTGGGATGGGGCTGATCGAGAAGGTGCGGCCAACCATGACAAGGGTTCTCGACGCGGATGGATCGGGGTCGAAGCACCTCCTGCGAGCGTCGGGTATGCTAAGGTGGTGGTGTGTGCAAATGCCGATGACTACGCGGCTCAATTGTATGAAACGTTTCGCAGGATGGACCTGGCGGAAATCGACGTCATCGATTGCCAGGCGGTTCCGCGACACGGAATCGGGGCCGCGATCATGGACCGTTTGGAAAGGGCGTCCTCAAGAGCATGAAACCGACGTTAATGGCGCGGTCGCGAGCCTTCCGTTGGCTCGTCGTAATCGCCGGCTGGTGGATGGTCCCGGTCGCAGACCGCGTCTCCGCCCAAGAGGCTGGGGATCTTAAACAAATCGATGCACCGAAGCGCAATAGCGCGCTGGTGCGAATGAAGGAGTCGGATCGCTTGGAAGAATTGGTTTTGGTCGAACCGGGTTCGTTGCCGGTCTTGATTTCGGCACCGCACGGCGGAACCCTTAAAATCAAAGGGGTGGAAGCCCGCCAGGGAGAAGGAATGACGAAAGGAGCCTCCGGGTTTTTCGTCGGAAGGGATGGCGGGACCGAGGAACTCGCCAAGGAGGTCGCCGTCGCTCTCGAGCGTAAGACGGGGAAGCGACCGTATTCGGTCATCAGCGCGACGCACCGCAAATTCCTCGACCCCAATCGACCGGCTGCGATTGCGTATGAGGATGAGGATGCCAAACCCGTTTACGATCGGTATCACCATACGTGCAAACGGTTCTGTCGCGAAATTCTCGAGTTGCATCGCACGGGCCTGCTCCTGGATTTGCATGGCCAGGGTTCGAGTGCCGAGACCGTCTATCGCGGGACCGGTCATGGCAAGACCGTGACGCGACTTCGCGAACGCTTTGGAGAACTGGCCCATACGGGCGAGGAAAGTTTGTTCGGATTGCTCAAGCAGCGTGGCTGGAAAGTTTATCCCGATCCATTTGATGGGCGGGAGCAGTCGGGATTCACGGGAGGCTACATCGTGCAGTCGCACGGCAGCCATCATCCGGAAGGGCTGGATGCGGTCCAATTGGAGTTCGGAGCCGATTATCGAAAATCTACCACTCGGGATCGGATTGCCGATGAGTTAGCGACAGCGATCGTCGCCTACTTGCAGTTGTACGTACCCGACTGGGACTCGCCACGGCATTTGAACCCAGACGGTTCCATCAAGTAGCCAAGGGGTGATTGTTTCCGGAATTGGCGGGGAGCATATTCGGGATTTGCAACCCGAGAGCGCGCGAGATGATACGTCGCTCGAGCGCTTCGTGATCGAGGATGGCATCGTACATGGCCCGCATTTGCCGCCAGATCTTGGTGGACTCCGTCCGCAGACGGCCAGCATATTCCAGGTCATCGCATTGTTCGCTCAGGGCGACACAATGCAGCACGATCCGCAGATGCTGGTCGATCGCTTTTTCGATGTCCGGGTCGGTCGCACCCACAGGGCCATCCACGTAGCCGAAGGTTTCCTCGAGACGGAATTGGGAGCCGAGTCCCTCGCGCAAACGTCTCAGCAGGGTGCCACCGTTCTCCTCGAGCCAATCTGCGCAGAAGGGTTCCTGCACGTACGAACCGAGCACGTTCACATCTTCCCACAGGTTGGAGTGCGACTCCTTGAGTTCCTGGAGAAACGCCAGATTGAGGACCTTGCTCGCCTTCATCGTTATCCTCCGTCGTCAAAACCTGCCAGGCAATGCTGTATAAGCAAACTCTGATCGCAACAGTGCTATAATCAGCGTCGCTGATGGTAGTCTACCATAGTTGGCGACGAGAAACCACCTGGCTCTTTTTGCAAAAATGTTGGTCTGGAGTTTGCGGGACGCTATTCAGTGGCGCGTTCTCGCCTTGGATCTGCGCAGACGACACGTCTTATTTGACGTACGACAAAATGATTGAGTATGCTACAACCGCGAGTGTTCCTGGGATGCTTGGACCCCGCGGACAAGACTTGGTCATAAACAAACGTGATTCCACGTTTGCCCGACAAACATATTGATGCCCCAGTAGCTCAGTTGGATAGAGCGCGGCTTTCCTAAAGCTGAGGTCGCAGGTTCGAATCTTGCCTGGGGTATTTGAAGGCCCACGAGAGATGGGCATTTGCACGGATGTGTGGGTCGAATCCCAATCAGTGAGTGAGGGGGATTTGCACGGTGCAGCGCGTTCCTCCGTCGGGTCTCCGTTGGAAGCGGAGGTCTCCGCCCAGGCCGTGGATGACGTTGCGGGTCAAAAAGACTCCGAGTCCCATTCCTTCGCCAACTTCCTTGGTGGTGAAGAACGGTTCGCCGATGCGGCGCAGGACATCGTCCGACATCCCGGATCCTTGGTCATCGATTTCAAGCAACCAGGTCCGTTGTTCTTCGCCTTGCATTACGATTGTCGAGAGCACTTTTACTGAATGGTTGTCTGGGGAAGCATCGAGGCCGTTTTGGATGAGGTTCCTAAGTGCTTGCGAGAGGGCTTGCTTGGGAAGTAATGCTTGAAAGTCCCCGACGGCCCGTTCCATCTGGACGATTACTCGTTGTGGTTCTCGCATGGCGGAGGTTGTCTCGTCGATAATCACGCGAAGCGTGACGGGATGCAAGTGTTCCGCGGCGGCCTCTCCGGCCCCGCTTTTCATCCGATGCAAAATATCCTTGCATCGGTTGAGTTCTTCGCGAATCAGTCCAAAGTCGCGCCGCACTTTGTCGGGCACCTCTTGCTTGTCGAGGGACCGCGACATTTCACCTGCGATCACGGCGATGGTTGACAGGGGGGATGCGAGTTCATGTCCTGCGCCGGCGGCAAGGGTCGCCAAGGCTTCAAGGCGTTGGGCGCGTTCGCGATCTTTCTCCGCGATTGCGAGTTTCCGATCCCGTTGCCGAACTTCAAGTGCGAGCATGGAGACGAAGTAGGCGAGAACGCCGCAACTGGTTGCATAGGCGATGAGAAAAGCGAGTTTGGTTACTCCCCAAGGTGCTTGGTAATCCAGGGGCGAGTTTTTGAAGACGGCAAGGGAGGTAGCGTTATGAAGCAACCATGCTCCGCATGCGACGGAGGCGATCGTGATGACCACCATCCAAAAACGCGAAAGAATGATCCCAGCAACCGCGATGTTCGCAAAGTAAAAAAAGATGAATGGGTTGGCCGCTCCTCCGGAAAAATAAAGCAGCCCGGTCAGGGTCGCTACATCGGCCAGCAGCAATAATCCGAGCCCTTGGCTACCGATCGATTCGTACGATGCACTGACAACCCCCGATTTGTCGGAGTGTTTGCGCACCGCGCGAAGAGCCCACGCCATGAGTGTGATATTGCTGATGACAGTTGCCGAAACGAGTGCGAGAAGTGGGGCGAGCGGGAGGTCAATTTTCAGGACAGCCCAGACAAACCCAATTACCAATAACTGGCCAGCGACAGCAATCCACCGCAACTGGCTTAACCAGATCGCGGTCGAAGTGTTGGGCTCTGAGAAGGAGTGGTTCCTCGGATCCAAGACCGTCTTCTTCCTGTGCAGTTCGGTTGTATTTTCGATTTTGTTACGCTCGCGAGACCAAAGCTTCTACCGGCCAATGACTGGTCGCGTGCTCTGTGTCGAAGTGCGGTTGCCGCCTGGGTGATTAGGGACTTTCTCGGCGGAGATCGATGTAGCGTTGGTGGCGTGCCGCCAGTTTCGGCTGGTTCGAACGGTTGTAATAGACAACGAGATCCTCGTGGGCTGGCAGATAGGTCGCATCGATGGCCAGAGCGGATCTCAGCCAATACATACCCTCTTCGCGGGATTGCTTGTGCAGGAGGATATGGCCTAACTCGTACTGTTTTTCGGGGGTAGCATCGACACCATTGAGAATTCTCGAGATGCGTTCATCGACTGATTCCAGATCGGAAAGGTTCTCGTGGGCAATTTTCGCGTAACGCACTGCTTCCTGTTCGTTCCCGAGCGCCTGGTGAGCTTCGCTCAGGAGATTCGCGACTCGAGAGTCTTCGGGCCAGAGCTCAGCCACCGAACTCAACGTCTCGACAACCTTCGAAGATTCTTCGCGAGAAGCATAGATGCGGGAGAGAATCATTTTCATCTCGATCGTCGCAGTCCTGGCTTCCATGTATGGCTTGAGGAGTGCAATCACTTCATCTTCCCGATCCAGATCTGACAGGGTGGTAGCCAGGACCGAGGCAGCCGCCAGATCGCTCGGAACACTCTGCAAATACCGTCTTAGATGCTTGATCCCCTTTTGTTTGTCTCCGATTCGAACGTATGCCGTTCCCAGGGGCCCGTAGACGGGAACAAATTTCGGGTTGGCGGAGGCGCATTTCTCGAAGGACTCGATCGCCGCTTGGTAATCGCGTCCGGCCATGCGAGTCATTCCGCGAAAAAAGGTAATCCATGGGGAGGCGGGATCCTCTTTCCCCCAGAAATCTAAAAACTGGGCGATCCCGGCGAAGTCGAGATTGCTCAGGTAACCATAAACAACTGCTGGTCCGAGTTCCTCAAGCTCTGCGTAGGGGGAGTTGACAACGCTTGCCATCGCTTGCCGTATATCGTCAACATTTCCGAGTTGCAAGTCTCGCAGCAAATGTTCGTTCCTGATTTTTTCTTCGGCATACCCAAGCTCCAGCGCCTGGTCCGAGAACTGATTGAACGCGGAGTCGTCACCCAGGTGTCGATACGCACGACTCCGGAGAAATGCTATTTCAGCACTTGGTCCGAAACGTTCCTCCAAGAGACGGATCTCCCGAAGCGCCGTTTTATCATCTCTGGCCTCTAAGGCATTTTGAATCCGAAGCTTTCTCGTCGTTTGTCGATTATGGAGAAAACCAAACAGGGCCAGAGGTAGCAAGATGCTCAACAGGATCAGCAATCGAATGCGAGCCCACGTTGGCTTCGTCGCCGTTTTGTGCCGAGCGGTGTTGTGCGGATCGTAATCGTCCAAAGTAACGGATTGCACACCGGGCTCGAGAGCAACGGTCGGAGTTATCGCGTCGGAATTCAACTTGGAATAGACCATCATGTGCAGTGATG
>Ga0315901_10003423_pt1 | contig 20633 bp, 25 predicted proteins | sample LakEriMetagenome_10_FD_203761 | JGI IMG/M metagenome (GOLD analysis project Ga0315901, IMG submission 203761) | Freshwater fungal communities from buoy surface, Lake Erie, Ohio, United States - Buoy 2 MA116 | ecosystem: Environmental > Aquatic > Freshwater > Lake | place: USA: Lake Erie, Ohio... | reverse complement strand
GTTCTCTAGATGGATACGGAAATGCGGGTCTTGCAAATTCTCAGAAGCTTGGTATATTTCTTAAACCCTTTGAAGATGACCCCCTTCCGTCCGCCGATTTATGCCTAGCCTTTACTAACCAAATCGAATGGAATGCAAGGCTTTTTTACCCACACCCTCTTTCTACTCCTTATAATTCTTTACCTGATGTAGGATATCAAACTATTTCGAACGTTCAGAATTACAGCGTGATGGACATAGCGCGAACTATTTCGCATGAAGTCGGTCACACTCTCGGATTAAAGCATCACGGAAAAGGACAAGAGGAATACTATTTTGGCAATACCGTATGGTGCCCAATAATGGGCGGAGCATCTTTTTTTAAGCTTTTGTTGCAATGGAGTGATGGAAGTTATGATGGCGCAAATAATCCCACACAAAAAGATGCAGAACGAATATCACAAAAAGCGGCTTTTTTAAAATTAACAGATAACTCCCTTCTTTCTGGAATGACTGGACCAGGAAGAAGTTCCGCTATTTATGATGGAAATAGTACCAATTCTTTGCTTTCCAGAAGAGCGAAGCTTGTAAGCGTATCTGACGTAAAACAAATCCTAGGAGTAGACACAATAGAGGGAATGATCGGATACCCTAAAGATACAGATATATTAAAAATAATATTAAAAGCCGGTACATATGAAATTGGAGATTTTAGACATGAGGAGCCAACCCTGCGAATGATGCATGCCGGACTTAAAATATTAAGATCTCGAATAGAAGTTTCAAAACAGTCAGACCCTCAAATTCAAAAAAGAACCCCAAAAGAATCAGATCCTGAAAACTGTTGGTGCTCAGATGACTATTTGCCTGAAAAATACCCGACAAATGCAAATGAAGGCTGTGTCGCCCTGATGTCTCCAGAAGAAGAAGTGTATTCAAGACCTGCTTTTTCTGATAATTATTTTGTAAAATATGAATCCCTGCCTGACTCATTCGATACTCAACGCAAAATAGAATTTTCTCTAAATAAAACAAGCTTAATATATTTAAGAGTTTATAGTGATGAACTAGAGGAGCCTAGTACCACCGGTTTTTCTAGCTATGGAAGCCTTGGTAAATATAGAGTAACTATAAGAAAAAATGGAAACGATTTTAATTTAAATAATATTTTACCACAACAAGCTCCTCCAAATTGCTACGCAACAGAAAGAATTTATTGTATGCATGATGGATATTCTTTAGATTATTATATATTTTTTACTCAAGATCCTTCAGATTTTTCAAATAATCCAGCATACGATAATTCTTCTGACTACCCAAACGCCAAAAAATTTTCAATAGTTGTAAATGGAAAAATTATCGAAATACCAATACTTTTGCAAGGAAAAGAATACCATTTGAATGACACCATCGAAAACGAAGACGAAAAACAAATTTATTTCGTTAGATCTTCAATTGATTTCCAAGAAAAAAAACAAGAATTTGTAATGGCTCCAGGCTGGGATTATTAAAACTTGACAATAAAATAAAATATAGGTATATTCCCTATATGTCAAAACAAACTTTCGACTACCAAAAGTTAAAATCTAAATTAAAATTCTACCTTAAAATAAGCCAAAATGTCTTGCTAGAAGGCAGAGCGGGAACAGGCAAGACTACAATTATCTCTGAAGTATTTAATGAAGAGTTCGGAGAAGGAAACTGGCTTTATCTCTCTGGATCTACACTTGACCCATTTGTAGATTTTGTTGGCGTTCCAAAAGAGTCTTCCGACAAAGACGGAAATGCCTATCTTGACTTTGTGCTTCCGAAGCATTTTGTCCTTAAAAAAATAAAAGCAATTTTTATTGACGAATACAATCGCGCTCATAAAAAAGTCCGCAATGGTTGTATGGAACTAATCCAGTTTAAAAGCATCAATGGTAAAAAATTTCCGAATTTGAAAGCTGTTTGGGTAGGCATCAATCCATTTACCGACGATGAGCTTGATCAATCGTATGATGTAGAGCAGCTAGATCCTGCTCAAATTGATAGATTTCAAGTCCAAATTAAACTGCCTTATCAAGCTAACCAGCAATATTTCGTTGATAAATTTGGTTCTGACATTTCAAGAGCAGCTATCGAATGGTGGGACAATCTGCCAAAACAAATTCAGTTGCAGGTTTCTCCAAGGAGACTTGACTACGCGCTTGAAATACACAAAGCTGGCGGCGACTTATTTGATGTTTTGCCTCTTGAATCTAATCCTTCAAAGCTGATTACTTCTATTACTATTGGCAATATAGAAGATAAGCTTGCAGAAGTATTCGCAAAAAACGACTACAAAGGAGCAAAAGATTTACTAAATGCTGAAAATTCCTATCAAAGCGCAATCCCTTTTTTTACAAAAAATAAAGATTATCGCAAGTTTTTTCTGCCGATGCTTAGTCAGGAAAGAATCATTTCCCTTTTCTTTAAAAACCAAGACGTCCAACAATTTGTTATCAAAAACCCACTCTACTTTAAAGAGGCTTTGGTTGAAATTAAAGACGCTGACTCTTGCGATAACTACACAAAATCCTATATTATCAAATCATTAAAAAATATAGAAAATCTAGAATTGACAAATAATTAAATATTCGTTATTTTTTATTTGCAGATTTAATGACAAAAAAAGAAAAAATTCTTATCGGTCTCTTGCAAGAAGCAAGCGAGCAAATGAAGTCAAAGGATCATAAAGATCTAATTAAATTCATACATACAATAAACCCTGACTTTGAATCAATGTCCCCCTTCTCATGGTCGGAACATTATGGAGGAAAAAGAACCAAGAATAAAATAAAGAGTCTTTACAACAAATAAACATGGCAACAACAACAACAAAAACAAACAAAGTAGCGGCAAAAAAACCAAACTGCATCGCCTCAGAAATTAATGACGATGGATCGATCTCTCTTCCTTGTTCCGGAAAGAGTCTAGAGCAAACATTGAAATCCTGCGGTGTAGATGAGTCAAAGTGGCTTGTTGACCATTATACCATTGAAGAGAATACTAGAGGTTATAATTTTAAAGTTTATCTTAAAAAGAAAGAATACCTCGGTCAGTCGCTCGTAGAGTTGAAAAAGGAGCTTGCAGAATACTGCAGCGGGAAAAATTATCCTGTTGTAAAACATAAACCAAAACAATCCGGAATGCTTTTAGAATTCGCCCCATTTGATTTGCACTGGGGCAAGTTGGCTTGGGCAGAAGAAACAGGTCAAGACTATGACATGAAAGAAGCCATGTTTGCCTTAAACAAATCTATTGATTATACTTTACGGACAGCTTCAAAATTCGACATTGCTAAAATTGTATTCCCATTTGGTAACGATTTTTTTCAAATCGACAACGAGCAAAATACTACCACTGCCGGAACTAGGCAGGACACAGACTCAAGATTCAAAAAAATTCTAAGAGAAGGGAGAAAGCTTATTATTAATACTATTGATAAGCTCAGGAGTATTGCTCCCGTTGATGTTGTTATTGTAAGTGGAAACCATGGAGGGCTTTCCGAGTTTATGCTGGGAGACTTACTTGAAGTTAAATATGAAAATGATAAATTTGTCAACGTAGATAATTCTCCTACACCTAGAAAATATTATACTTTTGGAAAAAATCTTATTGGTTATACGCATGGAGATCAAGAAAAAGTAATTGATCTTGTTGGTATTATGGCTACCGAAAAACCTAAAGAATGGGGGGATTCAGTTCATCGAACTTGGCATCTTGGACACCTCCACATGATGCAAGCTAGAGAGCTTCAAGGCGTCAAGGTTGAATGGCTTCCGTCTCTAAGCGCTAGCGACGCTTGGCACAACAAGCGTGGTTATGTAAATAATACTAGAGGAGTTGTTTCTTCTATCTTTGATAAGGATATGGGGCTTGTTAACAGGATTTATTTTAATCTTTAATGGAATCAATGACTTGGGAGGAGTACGCTCTAGCTTTAGCTAGAGTAGCTTCTTTAAAATCAAAAGATCCCTATATCAAGGTTGGATGCTGTTTGCTAAGACACGATAATACAATTGCTTCATTAGGATATAATGGTTTTCCTTCTGGAGTAGAAGAGGACTGGTCGGATAGAGACGAGAGAAGGAAGTATGTAAATCATGCAGAGGCAAACGCTTTAAGGTTTGTTAAACCTGGAGAATGTTATCTTGCCGCCGTAACTTTGCTCCCATGCAATGACTGCTTGAAAGCTTTGGCGTCTTATGGAATAAAAAAAATAATTTACTCTCAAGTGTACGACAAAGATTCTTCCTCTCTAAATCTTTCTTCAAAATTTAACATAGAAATAAAACAAATAGAAAATATTAAATTTACCAACATCTTCTAAAAGTATCGCGTATAATAGAGGATGCTCAGAGGTTTAATATTCATGAATCCGCTGGTTATAGACAAAATCAGCAAAAAGTTTTATTACTATAAGGATAGTGGCTTTTTATATACAAAACAATTACTAAAAAGTTTTCCAAAAGATTACAGATTTACTTGGGTGGTTCCAGATCAAGTTTTTAAAAAAAATGAACAAGATTGGTTTTTAGATGCTCATCCGAATATTGATTTCATTTACTATCCCTATCCTACTAGCATTCACAGAAATAGATACGATTTCTATGGTAGATCTATTTTGGATGCTTTACCTTACAGCACTGATATTGACTTTATCATTAACAATCAGCCCGAAGCAGCTGGATCGTTAAGAACTCTATTCGATACAGCCAAAAGAGAAAGACCAATTATATTTAATTTTTTCCACTGGATAGATTGTGCAGAATCTAGAGTTTTTGGAGAAGACCTTGGCGGGTATTTTTATAGAGAAGTAGAGGGTTTTATTGATGCAGATTATTCATGTTTTCATAACGACTACGCTTTTTCTTTATTTAAAAATGAATTTAAAAGCAGATTTGGAGTTAGCGGCTCAGACATATCTGAAATAGTGGACGAAAAAGTTTTGCATTTTAGACCAGCGGCAACGCTTTTCGGCAAAGAAGAAATAAACCTATCTGAATTTTCTGATAAAAAAATAATCCTTTTCAACCATAGGTTGAATCAAACGACGCAATGGAAAGAAGTAGTAAAGATTCTAAATGAAATTTACAAAGATAGGCAAGACTTTATTTTATGGATGACCGACGCCGCTAATAAGGAAAGCTCAAGACTGGTAAAGGAATATCCATTTGTTCATATAGAGCAGTTGGAGTATAAAAATTACGGGTTTCTAATAGAAAAAAGTCATTTCTCTATCTGTAACCATAAAGGTTATTCTACTTGGAATATGGCTGCTCTAGATTCTATTTATAACGGGAGCTTTACATTGATTCCGAAAAGAGAAGTTTATCTTGATATGTTCGGAAAATATGAAGAATCAGACTCATTCTTTCACCAAGATTCTAAAGAATTAAAAGCTAAAATCATTGAATTGCTTAATAAAGATAAAATCAAAACTGATAAAATTATAAACTCAGAAAAATTAAAAGAACTTTTCTTGCCAAATGACGCAATTTTTGACGCAAAGCTAAAGGAAACAATAAAATCAAGGATACCCAAAACTCTTGCTAAATACGATAAAGTTGTTAATCTTATCAAAAGTTCTGGTAAAATCAGTAAAAAAGATTTAATAAACTCATTATGGAGTTTTCATTGTAATAGTAATTTTCAAAAAATGAGATGGAAACTCATTCACGAAGATGGTATAATAGATGACTCGTCAAAGAAAGAAACATTGTACAATGCCTAGAGCTAAAAAAGAAAATAAGATCTTAGAAGAGGATAATTTTAGTTTAACTCAATTTAATGCCTTTTTGAGATTTGCTTATTGCCCAGCCGAGCCTTTGGTTTTAAATTCGCTGATTAAAAATAACTCAGAAGAATATAAAGAGTTATCAAAGGGTCTTGATTCTGCATCGTCAGAATACCTTTCTGGAGCAATGAGATATTTCTATGTATGCTACTGCATAGAAATAGAAGACTTTAATAAAGATGCAAATAATTACTTGTACTTTCAGTTATTTTCCCAGGTTGGAGATCAACAGAGCGCTGCGCTTCCTATATACGGATTTTATACGTTTGACTCTATAATGACAGTTATTAAAGATATAGACTCGATGTTTTCCGTAGAAAACTATAACAAGCAAATTTTTGACACTTTTCAAAATGATTTATTTGGGACTGCTGACCAAGTAATCAAACTAATGCAAGACTGGACAGCTTTAAAATTGATAAATTTTAACGATCTTTATTTTCAGGACGAATCTGCTATAAAAAATTTAAGTAATTTAATAAACTATAATAAAAAAAATACAAGAAAAAAAACTATTAAAAAAAACAATATCAAGACTTTAAACAAAACAAAAACAAGAAAAGCTAATCAAAAATTAAAAATAAAAAATGAACAACAATTATGACTTTGAGCCGCTAGTTGAAGTTTTAAAATATTCCGAAGTTAAAAAAGGAGATGTTTTAATATTACGTTGCAAACAAGGTGAAGAAAATAATGAAATATCCAAAATGCACGCTGTTTTAAAATCCTTAATTTTTGAAAAAGATTTGAGAGTATTGGCAGTCAATCCAGAACAGAGTTTTGATAGCATATATATGGGAATTAAAGCTGCTCAGGGATTTCAAGAAAGTTTTGCCGAAGAAGAACAGCACGAACAATGAAAGAAATACTAGATAATATAAACAATTCTGTTCCTGATAATATTAAAAACGATATCAAGAGAAGATTCGCAACGTGGTCTGTTAATTTTATTCAGTTCTCTAATCATCTTAAGCAAGTTGCTCATAACAATTATGATATTAGAAATATTTTATTTAAAAACAATGAAGAAGCTTTATACTTTGCAGGAGATATTTTAGCAAAAACGCTTTATAATTTTTGGATAAAGGGAGGAGATTTAGAGAGCCATTTTGTAGACAACGCTAAGCAAACCAGTTATCATGCTGAGTTCGAATGTTTGTGGAATTAAAATAATCTTGCTAACCATCGTTTGCAATTAAACCTATTCCATAGGTCAGACTGCAAATCTTTTAATAAAGATGAGTGATCTTCCCTAGAAAATTGATCAAGCAAACAAGACAACTGGATCATATTGTCGCTATTAGACTCTTCGCTTTTTTGCTTAGTTATTAATTCTTGAGGATATAAGAATTCTTGAGGATACAATTCTTTATAAGAGCAAAGATCTCCGTCTGGCGCAAATGGCGAGGCTCCATTCATTATTCCTTCTATCATAGAGTTGCCCCAAGTCTCATGCTGGGAAGTGCTAAAAACAACCCGCGCCGCTTTCAATTCCTCTAGATACTTATCTCTCTTTTTCCCGTTGTCTCTTATAATTTTGCGAAAAATAGTCTCGTGTTCTTTCATTTCTTTTGAGTATGCGGCGGATAAAGCTTCCGGAGCGCAAACGGAAATCTTCTTTTTTACAAAATTTTCTAACCTAAATAACACCCAAGGATTCTTTTGTTTTTGTAGTCTATGATTCCAGAGAATAGAGTTTTCTGTTTTTTGATTATATAACTTTGGCTCAATAAATATAGGGATACCAACTATTTCAATCTTTTTCCCGTATAAACTTGGGATTTTGAGAGATAGGAAGTTGCCGAATGCCTTGCTACCAACAAAAACCTTGTCTGCCTCTGTAAGTGCTTGAGCTTCAGTCTGCTGAATATCTGAAAGAGAGTCTTTGGAGAACATATTGTTACCAGGCTCGCCATCAAAAAACCTACTACCGCGCATAAAACCACAAATATTAAAAACATCTCTTAATTCCTTTCTTCTGCTATAAAATATATAATCATTTAAATTAACAAAAAATAAAGTTCTTCCTTTGTATAGTGATCGATTATCTAACAAGTAATTCAAATACTGATCTCTTAATTGTCCAGCTTTTGAATAGTTGCCATATCCCAAATCTTTTCCAACATACTCAAAGCCTTGAGAATTTTTTAAAAACTCGCTCATTTCACGAGCCCAATTTAATCTGTAAAAATGTGGAATAAGTATATAATTCATATAAAAAATCTATAATAGAGAAGAATTAATTTAATATAAAGTGTATTATAAGTTATAATAATAATTATTAACATTTAAAAAAGAAATAAAATTATGGGAGAAAGAGTCTGGTTCGCTACAAGTAATTGGAAGGATAAGCCTAACAAGCCGTCGTGTTATACTCAAGCCCAATGGGATGCTAGAAATTCTAGTAAATTTAATGGGGTTCCATTTGCTGGAGGGTTTGCGGTAACAGACGCACAAGTATCTTCTCTTAAAGTAAAAGGATATAAGCAGTCAGACATAGATGCTTATAAGGCTGCTATCGAAGCAATATCTGTAGCAGATTGTGAAGACGCCGAATGGTGCCCAACAAAAAAAATTCAGCCAGCCGCCGGGACGCGAATGAACCTACTAAATGCTGCGGTGGGCGCTGTGCCATTACCACAAGAAATAGATGTAGATTTAACATGTCAAGATATAGATATGACAGTATGGGACGGGTCTACTTATTTTGAGGACAAACGCTTTGAAAAGACCTGGGAGTGGACCTCGTGCTGTAGCGGAAAACCAAGGAGTTATACAGCTGGATTTGGTAGCAATATTAAAAAGCCGAGCAAAAGATCAGACGTTTATGTTCCTGTTTGCGGGCCCGGCACACATATTCAAGAGATTACCAAAGACGAATTAATGAAAATTGTTTGGCAGGTCTCTCAATTTGATTTAAATGCTTCTGGCTTTAAAGCAGAAGTTAAAACGACTACTACATATTCAGGAAGCTGTGTTAGCGGCGACTCTGGATCCTCATCCACCGTTACAACATCTAATAAAAATCTTGACCCGTCCATCAGTAGTCCTGGAAAAGAATCAAATATAGTTAGCTTAAATTGGGACGCTTGCAAACAAATGGGATATACTGGACAAGACTCAATGGGTGCAGCATCCCAGAATGATGGCTCTTTTTATACAGATGGTCCATATGGAACAGGAAATGGTAATATTACGGTTTCGGCTAACGCGACTGTGTCTTATAAATGCGGCCACTTCTCCACATACGTAACCGGAAGTGGAAGAATCGATATAACTATTAATCCATTTTCCGATAGAAATAAATATATTTACTTTGTTACCGATCCAACCTCTGACGCGGAAAAAATTTATTTTGATCCAACTGGGTTATTTACTTTTACTATGGTTTCTAATGGCTATACTTATAATCTAAACCCTACTGAGTCAGGCTCGCCACATAGTCTTACTCTTAACCTTTTCGGAAAAAACTATACACTTAAAGTTGGTGGAATTGCAAACGGCACGTATAATAGTCTCCTTAATAATCCCCCCCGCTCTACTTCAACTCAGACAAGTTTTACAGGTGGTACTATTACTATAACTGGCAAAAAATATTATCCATACGCTAACTCTAATGGTGAAGCTATTTATGATGAAGATACTGGGGCTCAGCTCAAAGATCCTCTCAGTTGATTAGCTAATCATATAAAAATTTTATTTTTTCTTTGTATAGTTTATAATATATAAACTATGAAAGTATATAAATTCAACGCTAGAAAAAAAATAAAATTATCATTTCTTGCTGAACTTGGTATGGAAATGTTCGACGGAGAGTTGTTCTTCAATAAGAAGGTAGAAGATATTCCGCCGACAGTTGTAGAACTAGAAGGCTTAACTCTCTTAAAGACAATTGAGTTTGAATCAAGGAAGCTTGTATTGGCAGATTTTCTTGAGACGGTTTATCCACTAGTTTTATGGTCTGGAGAAGAATATGAAAGAAATTCATGCTCTTCTAAAGTCAAAATAGAAGAGAGAATAAACGAACTCATAAACCATCCAACCGACGATCATGTGTCTGAATTATTTAGAATTGTCCCTAGTGATAAGCTAAAATTAACAGAAGAAGAATACGCGTATATTCAGAAAAAATATGATTTTGAATTTCCATTATTGCCAGAGTCTCTTATTATCAGACCAAAAAGACCAACTCTTCCTCCTATGACGGCTACTTAACTTATCTTTAAAGCTACAAAATAAAGTTAAAAAGCCTATATTCGTATAATGTTTTCTGGCCAAGCTTCTCGGCGTAAAGTTTTTTAATGTCTTCAGCTAATTCAATTTTTTCGTAAGACCAGTTATTTTTATTATTTGAATTGTATTTGGTCAATATCTCTTTTAGATTTTTTGGAATATCTTTAATAAAAGAAAAACCATAAATCTTAAACGCTTTGTCTATCATTTTATCTATTTCATCTATAGAATAGAATAAGAAATTCTTTCTATTAATTAGAGATAAAAATTCAGCAAAATTTTCTTCCGAAAAAGGTATTTCATCATTTTTTTCATTACAAAACTCTCTTACAATCCAGTTATCCGGAGCCTCATTAATAATAAACTCTTCAAACGTAGAAGAGCTATATGTTCCATGAGTTGGTTCGTGTTTAGAATTTTCGCTTTTCAAATAAAAAAATAAGGATTTGAGTCTCTCTACCGGGTCTCTTATCGGAAAGTAAAATGTGAAAATATTTTCATCACTTAGGCAAAAAAAGTTTTCGAATATTTCATATTTTAAATATTTTAAACCTCTCGGCTGAGCTACTGCTGCAAATACATTACTATCTCTTATTATATTTTTAATTCTATCATCAGACAGGTCAAAATAACATACGTATTCGTCTGTTTCAAAAAAACTATACTTTTCTAAAAAGTTTTCTATTTTATCTGTAGAAAAAATTGTAAAAATTGTCCTATCCTGTTCTTGAATATTTATTTCTCTCAATGGAAATTTTTTATTATGACGGTAAATAAATCTAAAATCGTCACTATCTGAAAAATTTGAAGGATCTAATTCGCATATTCTTTTAAAAAAAAATCTTGCCGCAGCTCTTATTGAATTATAAATATATGTGCCGCCATTTTTTGGCACATGAACGAATACCGGAATAGCTTTGTTCATTTCAACAATCTAAAAAATATTAAATGAATTTTAATAAATCATAATTATTTATGATTATATCTGCTAAAGATCCGTCTTTGCAGCCATGAACAACTAAGGTTTTGTTTATTTCTATTTCTTTTTTTTCTATGTCTTTCTGTCTTCCAATGTCAAAAGGTATGTTTCTTTTTTCAAATGAAAAAAATCTAAAATTATCGAGTTTATATTTTTGTGTTTGAAAGTAATTTAATATTTTATACGAATCGAATACTTGATACCTCATTATCTCGGTGCTGCAAATAATATCAAAAGCTACATCGCTATTATGAATCCATTTCCAATTATTGGTATAGTCACTTATATTAGGCGGGTATATTGCGCAGCCTGATAAATGAAACGGATAGTCATAACTTGCTTCAGAAACGCACCCAAAAAATGGTTTATTATGATAGTTGTAATCATACTCCATTTCATCTAACCAATTATCTTTAACAGGAGTGACATCAGACTCCATCCAGTACCAAGGAATTTTATTATTTATTTTTTTTAAATGCAAGATTGTTTCTTTCCAATAAGCGTTGGGGCCATGAGGCCAACCAGTTTTAACTTGTTCACTAACGATACAATCATGACTTTTCTTGAAAAGAGAGGAGATTCTCTCTTTTACATATCTAACTAATTCCCGATCACTTTGTTTGTATGTGAACAAGACTTCATGATTTAAATACGGTCCAAAAAAATTTAATATATTGCAAAATTTATCAGATATAGCTTCGTCCGATTTTGAGAGAGGTATAACTACTATCATAAATATACTATATTTAGCAAATAATAATTTTATATTTTTTTTAAAAAGTGTATATATTATAATAAATATATGAAAAAATTAAATATTATAACTGGAACATCTTTGTTTTCTTACAAATTGCAAGAGAATATGAAGTCTTTTGATTTATTATTCAAATCATTTCAAGATAATGGCTTGCAATTTAAAGAAAAAACATTGGGAGAATCAGTATTGGAAGCAAGAAATACAAAAGATAAGCTTGGCTTGACAGAAGATGCAATATATTTTCATTACGAAAACTATATATTACCCATTAGAAGCGCTGCTTTTTTAAAAAATTTAAAAACAGATAATATTTCTTATAAAGTTATTAATATAAAACATTCGAATAAAACTCCATTATCGATTCTTCATTCTCACCAAAGCGATTCAGCAAGAATAGCTGAAGAGACAAATCTAAAACTCGAACTTTCACAATTAGAAAATGAGTTTTCTGAATCTTTGGCAAATGCTTCTGTTTTCGAAGTGTTAAATGTATCAGTTGCTGATTTGGATAGCAGACTTCCCGAGATTATTTCATTTTTAAAAAATTAATTATCCTTTTTGCTAAAAGGTGTATTTGAAAAAATCTATATCAGCGGCGTATATATTCGATATAATTTTTTTACTTTTTTCACTGTAAAATATTTTATAGTTTTGACTACTATTTGTTCCTTGATTTTTTTTGGGAATCAGACTTGGGTCAATTGTTGGAACTTTTAATATTTCTAAAGCCCTGATAAAGTCTGCTTGATAATTTTCATATCTTATTATAAAGTCTATTTCTAAGGCGCCCACTTCTCCAAACATGTAATAAGAAAAATCCCTATGAAATATTCTAATATTAAATCTATCGATATAATTTATAAACTCATTAAATTCTAACTCTGAAGCAATACTTTGGATTCGATTTTTAGGTTTGCCAAATTTTTCCGCGAATAGGGCTTTTTCTCTCAAGTTAAAATACCAAGAAACCATTCTTTCCCATGGATTCCTTATGATAGAAATTTTTGCAAAATCATCAGTATTTTGGTTTATTTTTCTTATTGCCTTTATGTGATCTATTAAACTCGCATGTTTGTATAAAAAACAATGCTCTCCATAATTCTTAAAACCTAAAAAATGCTCGAAACTTGTTCCGCCACATTTAGGAGGATGAGTGAATATTATTTTACGTATTGGACAGAACATTATGATAAATTTACCTTCGGTAAATATTTTCTAAAAAATAGAACGGTTTTTTCATCAAAAAAAGAATAGCGGCGGGTAGGATAAGTTATATTTTTTAATTTTATATGGTCTAATTCTTCTTCAAAATATATGAATAAATTCTTTACAAGCTCAAAAAAATAATCTCCCAACGGATGGTTCCATTGCGCAAACAAAAGTTTTTCCTTCCATTTTTCCTCTATAAATTTATTCATATCAATCTTATTCTTATAAATTTCAAAATTAAATTTATTTCTATTTGTATTTTCTTTCATGCAGCGCTCAAAAACGCTATTTATTATTCCCCAAACCTCTTCTTTATTTTTTTTATCCAAAAGGTTAAAAACTTGCTCTTGGGATAAATGATCTAAATCAGACATAGTCTTACTGTATTCTCCAATAGACCTATCGCATATAGGATAAGCTAAAAATCTAGGATTGGGTAGTCGGATAGATAATTTTTTTAAAAAATAATTAGTATATAAATATTCTGACTTTAATTCGTCTATCGACGAAGTTACATCCTGAAACAAGAAAATATCAGCCTCTTCTGCTTTTTTTAAAATTCGCTTGTAGAAATATTTCTGTCTTGGTATGTTATCTTTATGTTGTACGCCAAACGCCTTAGAGCTATAAAAGAAATTAATCCCACATTCTTTTGAGTCTATTACGTCGAATCTTTCAGAATAGTTTTCGTGCAGCCATTTGCCAATTACGCTCAAATGACAATTTCCATAAAGTAAAATCTTTTTTTTCATTTTAAATAAATGTCAAGGCAGACCTATTTTATTATATATAAATAATAAAAGAAGTATAATCTAATACTATATATAAAATGGTTAAAGAAAACTTGATTTTTATCCATCCTCCTAGATGTGGAGGAACTTCTATAGAAAGCTCATTTGGATGGCAAAACGAATCAGAAAAACATCTTAGCGCATCCTCTATAAGAAAAAAAATAGGCGAAAAACAATGGGCGCAATCATTTAAATTTGCAGTAATTAGAAATCCTTTTGATAGAGTTATTTCAATGTATCATGCGCGCTGTTATAGGAAATTTAGAAAAGGCGTTGAATTTGAAACACTAGAAAAGTTTTTATCTTTTGTTCCCCGTGTCCCGACAGAAGAAGGCATACAATGTAGTGATTTTATAAATGAAGATATAGATTTTATAATAAGACATGAAAACAGAGATAGAGGCATTGATAGGCTCCATGAAGAATTTGGTATAAAAATAGATAAAAATATAAATATAAGGCAGACTAATCGTTATAAAGATTATAAAATTTATCATAATGAAAATACAGTTAAATTAGTCAAGCTAAAATTTAAAGAAGATATTGAAAGATTTGGCTACGAATTTTAATATGAAAATATATAGTTTTTACGAAAAATATCCAATAATCAGAAGCAATTAATAAATCTATGGATATGAAAATAGCATTAGTATCAGGCTCTCCAAGATCAGGCACCTCTGCCATGATGAGACTTCTTGGAAAATCAGGGGTTCCTCTTTTCTTTTTGGAAGAAAGTCGTCCAGCCGACGAAAACAATCCTCTTGGATATTTCGAAAATCCACTAGCAAGACAAACTATCTATATATCACGAAACGCAGATGAGTATATAAATGCGATTCACGGCAAGCTTTCTAAACTGGCAATGTCTAAGTTTATTATTAATCTTCCTCTTGACCATACTTACTATATTATATGGATGGAACGAGATCCGATGGAAAGTGCTATTTCTTTGTCAAAATTCAAATACTTTAAAGAAGGAAAATATAACATAGATCAAGTAGCGTATGAAATTAGTCAGGACAGAAATATGGCATTGTTGTATACGAATATGAATAAAAACAATTTTAATGTTCTAAAAGTACCGATGCATAATCTTAGTGATTATATTTCTATTGCTAAAGAACACATTTCTCCAACTATTGAAATATAGTTTTTATAATGTTAATTTCTCACAGATATAAATTTGTTTGTATTAATATCCCGAAAACCGGGACCGCTACCAGAGAAGCTGTTTTTAAGAATTATATTGATTTATGGTTCAAGGATAAAAAGTTCAAAGTTCCATATTTTATTCCAAGACATTCTCCGGCTTATGTTGCAAAGCGAGAATTTTCGATTAACGGTTGGAATTGGGATGATTATTTTAAATTCGCGTTTGTCAGAAATCCATGGTATAGATACATATCTCTTTACGAGATGCAGATCAGAAATCCATTTTACGGCATTCAAAAAGATTTCAATTCCTGGGTTACGGAAGGTAAACTGGGCGCGGCTCCAAATCAAGATTATTATTATTTAGAAAAAAATCGAGTAATTTTAGATAAAGTCTATAAATATGAAAATCTTGAAGACTCAATAAAAGAAATCTGTAGCATAGTGGGCATAAAAGAATCCCTATTTCCGCTACCCAATTTGAGAAATGTCCCAAGTGGCGGAACAATGTATGATCTCTCAAAATATTATACCGATCAAACTCTTCACGACTTTGTAAAATCAATAGAACGCGATGTTATAGATAGAGCAGGTTATACTATGCCAATATCTAGCAGTTTTATCTCTTGACTTGTATATAAAAAAAACACATATTCATATCATGTCAACCAAATACCAACTCAAAAAACTCAATAATCAAGCCCTGGACAAGCTACAAGAAAAAGCCAAGCGGCGCTCTAGTCTTAAGCCTATCAAAAGCTGGAAGCTTACTTGTATCGAAAAAGTTCCAGCCGCGATTGGTCGCTCTATCTCTATTGAAGCCCGCGACTATATTCAAGCTTTGGAACACGCGCTTTATGTAGCCGGGTTTTCCCTTGAAAAAGAATTAAAAAAGGCATAATTTAAAATTATGCGCTCTTAGCTCATCTGGATAGAGCAACAGCCTTCTAAGCTGTGGGTAGCTGGTTCGAGTCCAGCAGAGCGCGCCACTTTTAGGTTTTTTCTAGAATCCTATAAAAACTAGAATTAGCTCCTTGAAAAGGTAGACGGAAAAAAAAATTGTTGTAACGTTTTCCATTCTCAGTGTAAGTATCTACATGAGAAAATATAGAGACTATACAGACGAACAAATTGTAGAATACGCTAAAGAAGTTAAAAGTATATCTGGTTTATTAAAAAAAATTAATAAAAGACCGACTGGAGGCAATTACGCCCATATAAAAAGACTTCTACAAAAACTTAATATAAATACAGATCATTGGACAGGACAAGCTTGGAATAAAGACCAGCAATTAAAAGACTGGAAAAATTATACTAAGGGCGTTCATTTAAAGCCACATCTAATTAAATACAGAGGTTTAAAATGCGAAAGTTGTGAGTTGACAGAATGGAAAAATAGCAGTATACCATTAGAAGTGCATCACGTAGACGGAAACCGAACAAACAACTCTCTTGAAAATTTACAATTACTATGCTGCAATTGTCATGCTTTTACTGACAACTGGAGGAAAAGAAAAAAAATATCCGACGATATGGTGTAATGGCAGCCACAAGGGTCTTAAAAACCCTTGCCTTAACGGGCGTGAGGGTTCGAGTCCCTCTATCGTCACCAATTTTAGCAAGGTTCGTATAACTGGAAGTACCGACGAGCTTATACCTCGTGTGTCCTAGATGTGGACCGAGCGCAGGTTCGATTCCTGCACCTTGCACCAATTTAAAATTATACGCAGTATTAGTTTAATGGTAGAACGGGGCTCTTCCAAAGCTCAGGCGAGAGTTCGATTCTCTCATACTGCACCAGCTTTAGCCCTTGTAGCTCAATGGTCAGAGCAGTCGGCTCATAACCGATTGGTTGGGGGTTCAAATCCCTCCGGGGGCAGTTTTCATACATTGCTACATATAAATCTATTAATTGCAATATGCAGATTAAAGACTTTCTATATATATAAATCATTTTATTTGTATAAATAATAAAAATCCAGCGCGGCTTGAAGTTTTTAAAAATTTTTTACCCTAGAACCCGCCTCTTCAACGCCTCCCAACAACATATTCCACCACCCAATTTTAACCTTATATTACAATGACCTTCTGAATAGATAAAATATACCCCTGTACGTAGGGGAAATAACAAAAAATGAATAGATAAAACAAGAGAAAATAAAGTATGGCAAATAAGAGTAAAACTATATAAGGAATAAAGGAATAAACAATAGAGAATATATAAGAGAATGAATGTATTTGAATGTATTTGTTTGGATGATAAAAATTGATTAATAATATTTCGATTTATATAATTTTAAAATAAAGTCAAGCAAAAAATACTCGAAATAATTTTATACAATAGAATATTCTTATCATACTAGGGCTTTTTCTTATTTACTTACTATGAAAATTGCTTTATAGTGCTAAAGTGGGCGGAACTCAGCTCAATAAATCTGAATAAAAATTAATTAAATATCAAAACTCGGCGGCGGAAATGAACTTTTCCACTAGGGCCGATACGGCCGGCGCCCAGGTTTGCAAATAAAAATGAATTAAAATTAAATAAATTGAATTAAATCTAATTAAAATTAATTAAATATATACTTTCCTGTATTTGTGAATGAATAAGTTGCAAATAATAGTATAATATATTGAAAGTACTGTTTAATGATACATAATAGTTCTTATGGATGAGTGGCAGAGCTGGTCTATTGCATCGCACTTGAAATGCGAAGTACTTTAAAAGGTACCGTGGGTTCGAATCCTACCTCATCCTCCATTATGGAAGGGTGGCAGAGTGGTCTATTGCAGCGGTTTACTAAACCGCCGAGGTGAAAGCCTCCGAGAGTTCGAATCTCTCCTCTTCCGAATTTAGTGTATTTGTGAATGATTTTTTTGCAAATAATATATACCGGCCGGCGTAGCTCAGTGGTAGAGCAACGGTTTTGTAAACCGTCGGTCCCCGGTTCGAATCCGGGCGCCGGCTCCATTCTGTATTTGCGAATGGCAAACCGCCAAATAATGTGTAATAAAAATTAAATAAATAAAATGAAATACATGTTGTATATCTACCTATATAGAGTGTTGTCTTATTTCTTTTATTATATAGGCGACCTGGCATCCAGGATTCCTACTGAGTTTGCCTACTGGGTTTATCAGGTAGCAATGAGGGAGTCGATCAAGTACGACGACATGAGCGGGCAGACTATCTGGAAAGAAGTAGAGTAAACCAGATTAATTTTAATTCATTTAATAAAAAAAATCTTGCACAAGAATAAAAGATTTGGTATGATCATGCCTGATTAGAAAAAATAATAATCAAGAATAACCAATAACAATCAATAATAAATCATATGAAATACCACAATCAAATCATTAAAGTCACAGCCATTGCTGTTTCAATTGTCGGATTCGTTAACTCATCGTTTGCAATTACGCAAACCGCCGAAGCCACAATTAATCCTGTCCCTCTTCCTAGAGTAGTAAATCCAAATCGTCCGCCTCCTCCTGTATTGGTCCCGCCAAGCACTTCGTATTTTAAAATAAATATCACGCATCAAACTCAGGAGTATATGCTATGCGTTCCAACTTCAGCGTCCATGATGGCTTCAAAAGCCGGCTGGAATTATCCTCCGCGCCAAATCAAATTGGCAACACTTGGTCTACCTTGGTATGGACCAACTACACCATTCAACTATTGGACTCCTATAAGTTTATCGCGGTTTATGGTGGGCGCACGCTCATTGAATCTAACTAGTTGGCGAACCGAGTGTTATTCACTATCTGATTTCCAAAGAGGTCTCGATGAAATCAAAGACTCTGTAAGAAAAGGATTTCCAGTTATGATTATCGTCTGGTATACTCCAACTATTGGACATGCGATGGTTGTTTCGGGGTATGATGATAAGAACCAACGGCTTATACTGAATGATCCAGGCATGAGTTCACCTGGACTTGCGTATTATAGTTACAAGTCTCTCCGAGATAATTACTGGAAAAATACATCCGGAAACCGCTGGGTAGTATATATGAATCAAAAAACTTCTACTGCGCCTGCTTCGATCATGCTTCTTAATACTCGATCATCAACAAACAAAGTTCATCCAGACATGTTGCTTGAGCTTTGATAAAATTATAAATTGACAATAAAGAAAAAAGAAACTATATTAATACTATGAAAAAGATTCTTATTACTACTACTCTTATTACTACAATGCTTTGTGGCTCTATGTTTGCTGGAGATTTCTTTGTGAGAGACTATGGACGAGTTGATGTAAGGACTGGCAGTGGATACACGAAGGGTGACGCTCTTGCCACAGCTCTTTCCAACTTGCCGTATGGCGCCGTAGTCAAACGCGTAAACTTCAACGGATACTCTGTTCGTCAGTGTGTCCCTGGAGTTGGTATGGTTCAGACTCAGGGTAACTATAAGTGCAAGATTGCTTTTTACATTAAGTAATACTTTTATGATCAGCGCCTTAATCTGCGGCGGTGGCGAGATTGGTTGGTGCAATAGTGTGGTAGCTGTTGCATATGGTTGCTCGCTACGTGGGGCGGGGTGGTAGCCGACCCCACCTGATCATACTTTCCCCCTCCCCAAAGTCCGGCTCTCGGTTGATCCCGAAGCCGGATTTTTCTTTATCATAGTAATCTGATAGAATCTAATAGAAATACATTAGTGTATAATAATTATTATGCTATTAAAAGTAATTCCTAATGTTGTAGTTAAAAGTCTTGATTCGGCAAAGGTTGTTGTCTTATATGATGCTGCTGATCCGGGCTTTATTGATCCATTGCCGGATCTACCAAATGATGATGCTTACATTAGAATGAATGGATGGTGTTCTGATGGATATGGGGTTGGGGGAAATTCTGAAAGAGTTCTAAGACCAAATCATCCACAATTTCAATTACCAGAAGAAATAACCGTAAATGGACGGTTGGCTTATTATACGGAAATAGGCGGGGAAAAGATAATATACAATGATACGCTCAATAGGTGGGAATTATTGGCAATGTGGTATGGCAATGGAGATCCAAATAATCCATTATTAGGTGTTGGTGAAGGCTCTAATATACCATATCCTTTTTATGCAACATGGACAACATATATAGATCCAGTTTTTAATGCAAGTATAGGATCAATAGAAAAAGTTGCTGTTGGAACAACTAAAGCACCAGACCCTGGACCTTCTTGCTAGACTCCGACCCCAACCCAGCTTGAGTTGTCGAATTTGCGAACGCGAAGTCGCCAAATAATGCGTATTTGCGAATGATTTGGCCCCAAATAATTACGTATTTGCGAACGCGAAGTCGCCAAATAATGCGTAGTATATACGGACACTATCCTCCTGATATCCGCCGAATGCGCCCATATCACCCCCGTACTATGAGCATACCATACGCATAGTATACCCTCGCTCACTTACCAGGTTCAGCGTCCTCATAACTCACTGCTCCCATTGCTCTAATAAGAATATCTAGTAGGATAAATAGAAGAAGAGATTAATTAAATGAATTTTTGTATATTGAATAAAGTGTTGATGAATAAAATTAAAGTGTTGATGTATTGAAATTAAGTTGTTGATTTTCAAGGGTTTAGGGGCCCGGGCGGCCCGTAAGTGATTGATTTCCAACGACTTAACAGGGGACTTGACAATAGAATAAAATTATCCTATATTAGAGACTCAACCAACCAACCAAACAACCACTATGATTATCGCAGAAAAA